>ERZ724524.1540-NODE-1540-length-15319-cov-7.293894_pt1 | contig 15319 bp, 16 predicted proteins | sample MGYA00376057_ERZ724524 | MGnify/ENA primary metagenome ERZ724524 (study PRJEB28724, sample SAMN07190888) | wastewater metagenome | isolation source: influent of sewage treatment plant in Hong Hong | place: USA: Christiansburg, Virginia | collected 2016-03-01 ...
ACCGAAACGCCGGGGCCGACACGCTCGCCCTGCACGCCGGCCAGACGCCCGATCCGGTTCATCACTCCCGCGCCACCCCGATCCACTTCACCACCAGTTTCGTCTTCGAAGACAGCGACCATGCTGCCGCCCTGTTCAATCAGGAGCGGGCCGGCCACGTCTATTCGCGCATCTAGAACCCGACCAATGCGGTGCTGGAGGAGCGCATCGCGGCCCTCGACGGCGGCGTCGGTGCCATTGCCTGCGCCAGCGGCCAGGCAGCGCTGATGCTGGCCATCACCACGCTGATGGGCACTGGCGGGCATATCGTCGCCTCCCGCTCGCTGTACGGCGGCTCGCACAACCTGCTGGGCTACACCCTGCCCCGCTTCGGCATCGAAACCACCTTCGTCTCGCCGCGTGATCACGATGCCTGGCGCGCCGCCATCCGCCCCGAAACCCGGCTGCTGTTTGGTGAAGCAATCGGTAACCCGGGGCTCGAAGTGCTCGACATTCCCGCCATTGCCGACATCGCCCACGCAGCCCGTGTACCGCTGCTGGTGGATGCCACCCTCGCCACCCCCATCCTGCAATGCCCCCTCGACCTGGGCGCCGATCTGGTCATGCATTCCGCCACCAAGTTCCTCGGCGGCCACGGGGTTGCCATCGGCGGACTGCTGGTGGACGGCGGCAGCTTCGACTGGGAAGCCTCGGGCGGCCATTTTCCGACCCTCACCGAGCCCTACGACGGCTTCCATGGCATGGACTTCGCCGAGGAATCGCCTATCGCTGCCTTCCTGCTGCGCGCCCGCCGTGAAGGCCTGCGCGACTTCGGCGCCTGCCTGTCGCCCATGAACGCCTTCCAGATCCTGCAAGGCATGGAAACCCTTGGCCTGCGCATGGAGCGTCACGTGGCCAACGCCCGCGCGCTGGTCGAACACCTGGTCAGGCATCCGCTGGTGGAATCGGTGTCCTGGCCCGAACTCGACAGCCATCCCGACAAGGCCCTGGCTGCGCGCCTGCTGCCCAAGGGCTGCGGCGGCGTTTTCAGCTTCAGCCTCAAGGGCGGACGCCCGGCCGGCACCGCCTTCGTCGAAGGCTTGCGCCTGTTCTCGCACCTGGCCAACGTGGGCGACGCCAAGTCGCTGGCCATCCATCCGGCCAGCACTACCCATTTCCGCATGTCACCGGAAGCCCTGCTCGCGGCAGGCATCACCGAAGGCACGATCCGCCTGTCGGCCGGCCTCGAAACTACCGCTGACCTGATCGAAGACCTGGACCGCGGCCTCTACGCCGCCCAGAAAGCCACCGCCTGAGCCGCCCGCAATGAAACTGAACCTGTCCGCTCAACTCCCCGAGCACACCACCTACTGCTATACCGGCGGGCGCCGCCCCGAAAAGGATCGCCCCACGGCGATCTTCATCCACGGCGCCGGCCACGACCACAGCGTGTGGATCCTGCAAACCCGCTACTTCGCCACCCACGGCTGGAACGTGGTGGTGCCTGATCTGCCGGGCCACGGCCAGTCCGATGGCCCCGCGCTGGACAGCATTGAAGCCCTGGCCGACTGGATTCTTGCGCTGGTGGCCACGCTCGGCATCAGCAAAGTCGCCCTCGTCGGTCACAGCATGGGCTCCTTGATCGCCCTGCAGGCCGCCGCCAGCGCCCCCGACCTGGTCAGCCATCTGCTGCTGATCGGCTCCGTCGCCCCCATGCCGGTGGCCGCGCCGCTGCTCGACGCCACGCTGAGCAACCGCGACAAGGCCCACGCGATGATCAACCAGTGGTCTTACGCGCCGCGTGCCCTGCTCGGCGCCAGCAGCATCCCCGGGCTCAACCTGACCGCGATGAACGAACGCCTGATGCAGCGCCAGGCCGCCGGCGTCCTGCATCGCGACATGTCTGCCTGCAATGCCTACACGGGGGGCTTCGACGCCGCCGGCAGGGTACGCTGCCCCACCCTGCTGCTCAGCTCCGCACTCGACCGCATGACCCCGCCAAAGGCCCTCGCTCCCCTGGCCGCCGCCTTCACGGGTGGAGCGTGCGTCAGCAAGTGCATCCTGCCTGGCGCCGGGCATGCCATGATGTCCGAAGCCCCCGGCGCGGTACTCGACGCCATCTGGAACTTTCTCAAGTCTTCCCCCACTCACGGACAGGCCCCCCGATGACCTGATCCGGATTCCGCCAGCCAGCCATCAACATCCAAAAAACGATAACGGAGACAAACCATGGCTCAGCACAACACCCCCACAGACGACGAAAAGGCAGCCGCCGCACTGCCTTTTCCGACCGTTCGCAGCATCGGCATCAGTGCCCCCTTTCACTGGATCGCTCGCGGCCTGGCCGATCTCAAGGCCTGTCCGACGGCCAGCCTGTTCTATGGTTTCTGCTTCACGGCCATGGGCCTCCTGGTGACCTTTGTCTTTGAACACGCCTATCAATACACTTCAGCCGTATCCACCGGTTTCCTTCTCCTTGCCCCCTTCTTCGCCATGGGGCTGTATGAACTATCGCGCCGCCGGGAACTCGGCCAACCCTGTTCGCTGGCGCCAACGCTGACCGTGTGGCGGCGTAACGCCGGCAACATCGCCGTCTTCGCGGCGGTGCTCACGGTCATCTTCCTCATCTGGGCACGGGCCTCACTGGTGATTTTCGCGGTCTTCTACACCAAGGAAATGCCTAACCTGAGCGGTTTCCTGAGCCAGGTCATGGCCTTCGAGAACCTCGAATTCCTGATGGTGTATTTCTCGGTCGGCCTCGTCTTCGCCCTGCTCGTGTTTGCCGTCAGCGTGGTGTCGATTCCCCTGATGCTCGACCGCAACCAGGATGCCGTCACCGCCATGATCGCCAGCATCCGCGCCCTGGCCCTCAACCCGCTGCCCCTGCTGGTGTGGGCCGCACTGATTGTCAGCCTGACCCTGCTGGGTTTCCTGAGCTTCCACCTGGGGCTGGTGGTCCTGATGCCCATCGTCGGCCACGCCACCTGGCATGCTTACCGGGAACTGGTAGCACCTTTGGGCGAAACTCAGCCGGCCGGCTGATCGCCGGCACGTGCGAGGGCGATCACCGCCCCCAGCACGATAACGCCACCCAACACCTGCGTCAGGCTGACCGCTTCCCCCAGGAAGAGCGCTGCCAGCACAAAAGTCACCACCGGCTCCAGCGTCGACAAGGTCGCGGCATCAGCGGCACCAAGACGCTGGATGCCGGCAAAAAAGCCCACCATAGCAACAACCGTCGACACCAGCGCAATCGCCACCACGGCCCCCCAGGCGTTTGCCGTCACCGGAAAGTGCGGCTCGAAGAACAAAACCGCCAGACCGAAAACCACCGCGGCGGCCAGCATCACCACCGTCGCCGCGGCCAGCGGGTCCTCTTCCTCCAGCACCCGGCTGCCGACCAGGATATACACCGAATAAATCAACGCGGCGGCAAGTCCCAGAGCGATGCCGAGCCCGCTTCCGCCAAGCCCCGAACCCAGCGTCAGCCCGGTTCCCGCCAGCGCAGCCACCACCGCACCAGCGCGCACTGCCGTCAGCCTCTCCCTAAAAAAGGCCAGGCCCAGCAGCGTCACCAAAAAGGGATACAGGTAGAGCAACAGCGCCACGAGCCCTGCCGAGGCGTACTGCAGCGCAGAGAAAAAGCATAGCGACTGCCCCACGTAACCGACCCCGCCCATCAGCGCGAGCACCCACACATTGCGGCGTGACGGCCAGCGACGCCGGCTGATCACCATGAAAGCCGCCATCAAGCTGCCGGCAATCAGGAACCTCAGGAACAACAGCGCAGTCACATCGACGCCCCCCGCAAACGCCACGCGGGCAAAAATCGCCATCGCACCAAAGGATATTGCCGACAACGCGACCAGGCCAGCACCGACCCACCGTGGATTTGCCATTTCAATAAAGTGTTGCCATCCGCCGAAAAGTGGCGGATCGTGCCGTCCGGCCTGCAGCCGGTCAAGACAAAGCGTGCATTTCGACCACACTCGTCATCGACTGGCGAAGCTTTTTGCAGGCACCCTTTGCAATCCGCGGGCCCCTGTAGCGAGAATACAAAACCGTGCTCAGCCAGCCCACAGAAAGGCCCCCATGCAGACCCGTTTCCTCCAGCCGCTGATCCTTGCCGCCGGCCTCGCTGCCGCTCATGCCCACGGAGCCGACGCCCCCGTGCCAGCACTGCCCACCGCCGACATCTCGGTGGAAGCCAGCCGTACGGCGCCCAATGACCAGTTCCGTGCCCAGGTCTATGTCGAAGCCACCGATACCAATCCCGGCGATCTGGCCCGCAAGATCAACGCCACCATTGCCCAGGCCCTGCAGACTGCCCGCAGCCACCCGACGGTAAAGGTCCGCACCGCCGGCAACGCCACCTATCCGATCTACGGCAAGACCGGCCGCAGCATCGAATCCTGGCGCATGCGTTCCACGCTGGCCCTCGAAAGCAATGAAGCAGCAGCCTTGTCCGAGCTCCTCGGCAAACTGCAGCAGACCATGGCGGTAAGCGGCCTCAACGCAGCTCCGTCGCCGGAAACCTGGAAGAAGATCGAGGACGAAGCCATCGCCGACGCCCTCGCCGCCTTCGAAGCCCGCGCCAGACTGGTTGCCGGCAGCCTGCACAAGAAGTGGAAAATCAAGCATGTGTCGGTCAACACCGGCGGCATCCAGCACAAGCCAGTCATGGCCTATGCCCGCAGCGCCGGCCTGATGGCCGCTGACGCAGCACCGGCACCCATTGAGGCGGGCGACAGCCCGGTCAGCGTATCGGTCAATGGCCAGATCGAACTGCTCGAATGATTGCCTTGATCCAACGCGTCCTTGAAGCCCGTGTCACGGTGGCGGGCAACACCGTGGGCGAGATCGGCCCGGGGCTGCTCGCGCTGGTGGCCGTCGAACGGGGCGACCAGCCGGCCAACGCCGCCCGCATGGTCGAACGTCTGCTCGGCTACCGGGTCTTTGGGGATGACACAGGGCGCATGAACTGCTCACTGGCCGATACCGGCGGCGGCCTGCTGCTGGTGTCCCAGTTCACACTGGCCGCCGACACCGCCAAAGGCACGCGCCCGAGCTTCACGCCGGCAGCCCCGCCCGATGAGGCCGAGCGCCTCTTCAATGAAGTCGTCGCCCTCGCCCGCAGCCGCCACCATGAAGTGGCGACCGGCGAGTTTGGCGCCGAAATGACTGTTTCACTGGTAAATCATGGCCCTGTCACCCTGCGCCTCACGGCCTGAACGCCGCTTCGGCCTGCTGCTGGCAGTAGCGATTCTTGCCGGCTGTAGCCAGACACCGCAACGCCCCACACCCGTCCCGCCGACCAGTACGTCCACACCGACGCGCGGCTGGTTTGCGCTGCCGCAGCACGACCATGCCCAGGAGATGGTTCTGTACGCCCTCGGCCTGCTCGACACCGGCTATCGCTTTGGCGGCAAGAACCCGTCGGCGGGCCTGGATTGCAGCGGCATGGTGAGCTACGTGGTCGAACAGGTCAGCGGTCGCAAGCTGCCCTACAATGCCGCGGGCATCGCCGAGCGGACCCGCCCGATTCCGGCCAGCGCCATCCGTCCAGGCGACCTGGTGTTTTTCAACACCCTCGGCCGCTCGTACTCGCACATGGGCATCTACATGGGCGACGGCAAGTTCATCCACGCCCCCAACAGCAAAGGCAAGGTGCGCGTGGAGCGGATGGACAACCGCTACTACGCCGAGCGCTTCGAAGCTGCCCGGACCCTGCTGCCGGAGGGCTGAGGCCCTCCTTTGGCCGATTACGCGTCTTCCTTCAGCCAGCGGGCGGCTTCGAGGGCGTAGTAAGTCAGGATGCCGTCGGCACCAGCCCGCTTGAAGGACAGCAGCGCCTCCATGGCGCAGGCCTTGTCATCCAGCCAGCCATTGGCCGACGCCGCCTTCAGCATCGCGTACTCGCCGCTCACCTGATAGACATAGGTCGGCACCTTCAGCTCCGATTTCACCCGGCGCACGATGTCCAGATAAGGCATGCCCGGCTTGACCATGAACATGTCGGCACCCTCGGCGATGTCCAGTGCCACTTCGCGAATCGCCTCATCCGAATTGGCTGGATCCATCTGGTAGGTGTACTTGTTGCCCTTGCCCAGGTTGCCGGCCGAACCCACGGCATCGCGGAAAGGCCCGTAGAAGCTCGACGCGTACTTGGCCGAATAGGCCAGGATGCGCGTGTGGATCTGCTGCGCCCCGTCCAGTTTGGCGCGGATGCACGCCACGCGGCCATCCATCATGTCGGACGGCGCCACCACGTCGGCGCCGGCCTGACTGTGGCACAGGGCCTGTTTCGCCAGTGCTTCGAGGGTTTCGTCGTTAAGCACGTAGCCCGTGGCGTCGATCAAACCGTCCTGACCATGGGTTGTGTACGGGTCGAGCGCCACATCGGTGATCACACCCAGATCCGGGAAACGGCTCTTGAGCGCCCGGATCACGCGCGGCACCAGCCCTTCCGGATTCCAGGCCTCTTCGGCGCCGAGGGACTTCTTGTCGTCACCGATCACCGGAAACAGCGCCAGTGCCGGCACGCCAAGAGACACCGCCTCCTCGGCAAGCAGCAACAGATTGTCGAGGGAAACACGATTGACGCCGGGCATCGATGCCACCGGCTGGCTGATCTGCTCTCCTTCGAGCACAAACACCGGGTAGATCAGGTCATCGGCCGACAAGCGGTGCTCACGCATCAGCCGGCGGGAAAAATCATCACGACGCATGCGACGCATGCGGGTCGCGGGAAAAGCAGACTGGACTGGGCTCATGGAAGTCTCACGTACTTACATCTGGAAACGAAATGCCGCAGGAACTTTCTCGCGGCACTCCTACACTAAGAAATAGATGGTGCTGAACCGTCTCCCGCTATACCTCCCTGAGCGGGTGCCTTGAGCAAGCAAGGCATTTTTGGCCCCCGGCGATCCCCTTGCCGGGGGTTTTTTATTGCACTCCGTCAGAGTCGCCAGCAGCCATCAGGTTCCGGATTCTATGCCCAAGCACCCACAACGCAGCTTGATCCCGGAAAACAAAAACCACTCCGCAAAGTGGTTTCTCGCATCATTCCCTGCAAACAGGGTCCCCGCTTAATCCGGCACCTGCTCCCGGGCGCACTCCCCCGCAGGGACAACAAGATTGCACAGACCAAGGTGCGACATGTAGGTGTCAAATGCACCTGCCCAGTAATCGAACCACCACGATAGCGGGCTCATGTTCATCTCCTTTGCAACATACGTCATCAAGGTATTCTTCGGCGGACACGCCGTCGTCGAGCACAGTCACGGTACTTTCGCGCAACGCTCTAACTGCAGCTTGCGCCGACGGCACCCCGGAACATGAGAACTTTTCCGCAAGGAAATGAATAAATCGCCCGGCGTTGTTGCGCAACTCACCCTCCCGCGGACACCCGGCCTCCCTGGACAGCGTCACCAGGGCGGGTTTAGGTCTTGCTCGGCCAGTACCAGCTCGGAATGCCCTTGCGACCGCCGCCGACACCCTGCTTGTAACGGCTGCGCAGGTGTCCATCCACGGCGCTGATCCAGGGCGCCAGATGTTCTTCGGCAAGGTCGTAGTCAACGAACAGCTCCGGCAGGCGATACCCAAACCAACGGTAGGCGGCCAGGAGGCGAACGGTTGTCTCGGCCTCCTCGAGCGACGCTTTCCTCGCCGAGTCGGGCAGGAAGTCCAGCCGGATGCGCTTGCCTTGGTTGGCCGCATAGGCCCAGCCCCGCCAGACGCCATCGATGGTTTCGTTCTGCGAAGCCATCGGCGCCATCGAGAACACATGTTTGAGCGGCAAGGACAACTTCTTCAGGCGATCCAGTTGCGCCGCCCTGACCAGTTGCTCGTCCGGCACGAACGGCGTGAAGAAGCCATCCCCGCAGTCCGCATGGAGCAGGAACAGGGAAAGCAGCGCTTCGAGCCGGCTATCCCCTGACATCTCGGCAATCTGTTCCAGGTAGGCTGTGCCGGCGGTAATCTGAAATCCGCTTGGCTCCACCCTCTGCTGGGTAGCCTTCATCAGCGCAACAACCACCCCATGTTCACTGGGAGTAAGACCAGCCACGACACCTTCTTCATCCCGATGGCCAAAGCGCCCTGCCCGGCCGCCGATCTGCTGCAGCAGGGACACCGACAGCTCGCCCCGCTTCACCCCATCGTATTTCTGAACGGCAGTGAATACAACGCGCTGAATCGGCAGGTTCAAGCCCATCCCGATGGCATCGGTGGCAACCAGAACGTCAGCGTCTCCGTCGGCGAAACGGTGCGCTTCCCGCTCGCGGACTTCCGGACTGAGCGCACCGTAGATGCAGGCCACCGACTTCCCCAGGCCCAGCAGGTCATCACGCAGATTCAATGCATCACGTCGCGAGAACACGATGAAGGCGTCCCCGGGCTTGGCCCGGCGCAGCGCCCCCGCTGGATTGCTGGCCAGGGCCTGCCCGACAACCAGTGGATGCTTGCGGGTCTTGTATCGGATCTCCAGCGGCAAGCCCAGGCGGGCCGCCAGTGCCACGATGGCAGATTCGGCCGACAAGGCCCCCAGCAGCCACACCTCCCGGGCATTGGCCCCCACCACGCCCTGTGTCCACGCCCAGCCCCGGTCGGGGTCGCTGAGCATCTGGATTTCGTCGATGACGGCCACCTCCACTTCGCGCGCCGGATCGAGCATCTCGATGGTCGATGCCGTCACTCGGCTGCCTTCGACAATGCGCCGCTCCTCACCGGTGACGAGGGAGGCGCGGACACCGAACTCCTCGTTGAGGCGGGTAAAGGCCTCCAGCGCCAGCAAGCGCAGAGGACCGAGATACACGCCAGACGAGGCCGTCGCCAGACGTTCAAAGGCGTCATGTGTCTTGCCGCTGTTGGTGGGCCCCAGCACCGCGATCAGCTTGCGGAGGCGGCGGCGTGCCGGGTAGATATCGGGGTAGTCGGAGAGCTTGACCGAGCGACCAATCTGCTCCGCCAGGTCACGGTGGCGCTGCTTGGCCCGCATGTCGTTCAGGGACTGCGTCAGCCCCTTGCCCACGCTGGCAAGGTCCATGTCGCCACTCGCCCAGTAGTCGCGCAACGTGCGCAGCTTGGGCTCCAGTTTCTCGGCAGCGCAGGCCTCAAGATAAGCCCCGATCTCGGCGATAGCGGATTCGAGTGCTTGCTCCAGCTTTGCCCCGTGCGTCTTCAGCAGAGCCTGCTCGGCGGCATTGCGTGCATCGTCGGTGAACCGGCGCCATTGCAGCTGCTGGCCCAGGCAACTCTCCGGGATGTAGCCGAGAATCCTGAACGCCTCACCCAGCAAGGTCACCCGACGGCCTGCCGTGAGCCACACCCTGTTGCTGCTGAGCGTTCTTGTTATGCGTAGGTCCGTCGCCGGACAGGTAGCCTGAGCGTCCATGTAAGTCCTGGAAGTGATACGTATGGCGAGCCTCAAACCAGCCGGCTAGCTCTGTTGTCGCGATCTGCGCTTTAACCAGCCGGTGATTTCATACAGTTCATCGTCGTCATGAATCTGCTCAGCGAAGGCATCACAGGCCAGCGCATCAACCAGAACGCGCTCCGCAAGCGCCAGAAAGTCAGACAGCTTCTCGGCGTCATGCATGTGCAGCACGGCAATCCTGAAGGCCAGCCTGCTCGGCACGCAGTACCAGATGTCGTAATAAAGATCGATGAGCCCGGCACAGGGAACCACAGGCAGCCATTCCGCCAGCTGGGGAATGAATTCAGGGTCTGGTCCATAGCTGATGAGCCTGTCCAGCTCAGCCCGGACATCAGCGATTTGAGAATCCAGCCAGGCGGCGGTAGAAGCGGTCATGGCGAGTAGTGTGTTGTGCTCAGCCGGGCTGGGCAACTCTTGGTCGCGGCTTTCGGACGCTGAAAAGCAAAAAGCCAACTCCGAAGAGCTGGCTTTTTGCTTGTTTCTTTTGGTCGGGGCGGCGGGATTCGAACTCGCTACCCCTTGCACCCCATAAAGACAAAGCATCGTCCAAACCAGTCCGCCGTAATCTTACAGGATCTGACGCCACTCTGATAAGACTCTGTATTTATTATGATTTTTATGTTTATCGTCCATTGTCGTCCGGTATAATCCGTATTGAGCCGATGCGTTACGGCAACCAAACGGCAACCAGAGGAGCAGAGCGTGGGCATTATCACTGACAGGCAGATGCAGGCGAAGCCAACCGCCAAAGACCAATGGCTTACCGAAGACGGCCCGCGCGGACACGGCCGTTTTATCGGTCGCATCACCAAAGGCGGCGACCGCCTCTTTTACTTCCGCTACACGGGGTCCGATGGTGCAAGGGTGACGCTTCCAATCGGCGCCTATGACCCGACCGGCAAGACGGGCCTAACCCTCGCGCATGGCCGCACCCAAGCTGGCGGACTGTCCAAGCTGTACCAGTCAGGAATCATCGACCTGCGCGAACACCTCGAAGCCGAACGGCAGTTACAGGAAGCGCAGCGGACAGCAGAACAAGCACGCCTTGATGCAGAGCAGGCGGCACAGGAGCGCGCAGCCGCCGCAGCCAACGCCCGGCTAACCGTCCGCGACCTCTTCGAGCGCTGGGCATCGGTCGATCTGATCCGCCGGAAGGATGGCGGCGCCGAGGTGCGGCGCATGTTTGAAAAGGACGTGCTGCCCCTGATTGGCGCCATTGCCGTTGAGGACGTGCGCAAGGGCCACGTTACCGGCGTAGCCGACGCCCTCCTCGCCCGAGGCGTACCGCGCATGGCCAAGCTGATTTTCTCCCTCATCCGTCAGATGTTCCGCTTTGCCGTGGATCGCGACATCATCGAGGCCGACCCAACCGCCAGCATCCGCAAGGCAAAGATAGGCGGTAAGGACGTGGAGCGCGACCGGGTACTTTCAGAAGATGAAATCCGCCAGCTTGCCCGGCAAACACCAGCCGCAGGCATGACGCAAACGACCGAGGCTGCAATATGGATCGCGCTTTCTACCTGCTGCCGAATCGGGGAACTCCTCAACGCCCGGCGGGAGCATGTTGATCTCGAACGCGGCACGTGGTGGATTCCCCCCGAGAACTCGAAGAACGGCAGGGCGCACACGATCCACCTGTCTGACTTCTCAGCCCGCCAGCTTGCCCGAGTGAAGGAACTCAACAGCGCATCGCCTTGGCTGTACCCCGACCGCGCGGGCACCAGCGCTGTATGTGACAAGACAGTGACCAAGCAGATAGGCGACCGCCAGCGCCCCGGCCTGCTGCCGATGAAGGGGCGGGCGAATGTCGCGCTTGCCGAAACCTTGGTGCTACCGGGCGGAAGATGGACGCCCCACGACCTGCGCCGCACGGGTGCAACAGTCATGGTTTCACTCGGCGTGCTCCCCGAAGTGGCTGAACGCTGCTTGAACCACACCGAAGAAAACAAGGTGAAGCGCATCTATCAGCGGCACAGCTACGAAGCAGAAATGCGCGAGGCGTGGCGCCTGCTTGGGGACCGCCTAGACCTGCTGACCCGCACTGACGCGGGCAACGTGCTGACCTTCCAGCGGTCAGCCTAAAAACACCCATTTTTATTTTTTCTTTCAGGGGTACGGCTACCCCCGGAAAAGAGGCCCTACACATGCACTACCGTCAAAACCCGCGCCAGCACTGGGTTTCAGGGGTGACGGTCTTTCTGGCAGTGACGATCCACACCCCATTTTCAGCCACATCCACCACCCACCGAAGGAGCCACAACCGTGCAAGCCTCGCCAAACCCCCGCGATATTTACCCGGCCGAAATCATCGAATGGTCGGCCATGCTGGCCGAAACCGAAAGCCACAGCGAACACCAACAGCGGGCAATCGACATTCTCACCGATGATGGAGTGATGCACGCCGCACGCCACGTCCTAGCCGTCATGCAAGAGGATAACGACCGCTGGCAGGGAGAGGATAGGACAAGTCGCCTTGACGGTTTCTGGCGCTTCATCGAAGAAGCTGCCGCCCTGCCCGAGCGCCAGCCCCCCGGCTCCCACCTGCGGGAACCCGAAGAGGTGCCGGCATTCTCGACGCGGCGCGAATTGCTCGAAGACATTAGCGCCGCAGCCAGCACATCATTGAAGCTGGCGCGACTGCTACGCCGCATAGCGCCTACCATGACTGATCACATGGATATTGCGGACGCACGCCGCCTAATCGACAGCCTCAACGCTCTGCACAGCGCATGCAGCACAAAAGCAGCGATCCACTCAGCAGCCGCGCAAACATGCGGAGAGCCTGATTTTCCCCTACCTGGGAGCACCGCAGGGGCGAACGCTTGGCGCAATTGGCTATTGAACGAACTCAATTTGCTGGCGGCACTTTGCCTGCGAAACAAATATCCGACTTTTGTTTTAGAGGTGCATCGTGCGATAGCCACGCTCGACGCGCCGATAGACGCCAGAACAGCAAGATCAAACGTCGGCAAACCATCTTATTCGGTAGAACTTTGAGGGCTCATATCATCGCCCCGTAATACACACCGAGGGGAATTTTCAAAATCTTTACGGAAATCCCCCTCTATCGGTCAAGCGTCGTCCGGTGAATATCGCAATCGTCCTTAGAAGCAACAAAGGACGATTGCCAACCTTAAAGGATATTCACCATGCAAACCAACACCACGCATCCCCCGCGCCTGCTGCGTCTTCCTGATGTGCAGCACCAATGCGGCATTGGTCGTTCCGCGATCTACACGCGGATCAAGAACGGCACCTTTCCTGCCCCTGTAAAACTCGGCTCTCGCGTCGCCGCTTGGCCCGCCTCTGTGATTGACGCTTGGATCGCGCAGCAAATTGCCGCCTCCAAGGCATCGGCATAAGGGGCAGGATCATGAAAGCTCCCCTCCTGATCCTGTTCAGGGAGAACGGCGCCCACACCGTTCACGCCTTCCCCAGCCCGCCGGCCTACCGCGCCCAGCTCGAAACCGAAGAGGCGCACGCCCAGGCCAAAGGCCTGAAGCTGTCCGGGTACGCAGGCCCGGCCGGCACACGCAAGGCGAACTTCTACGTGACCCACCGGGGTGCCGGGCACGCCCCCGCACCCACGCGCAAAGAGATGCGCGCCATTCTCAAGCAATACAAGGAGGCCGAGCGATGACCTATACCGCTATCGTGCCGCGCACAAAGAAGAAAGCCCGCAGCACCCGGCCGAGTGTCGCCAAAACCGTGCAGGTGAAGCTCTTGAAAGGCAAGGCCAAAGGCATTGAACTGTCGAACGTCGATTTCCTGGCCCATGCCTTCGCCGGTATCGGTGCAGATGAGGTGCCATGGCTGGCGGGCTTCCCTGGCGACGTTGCGAAGGCTCCGCACTCCGTTTGGTTCGGCTCGCCCGGTATTCCGATGCCTCGCTTCATCCGCCCCGACCACAACAATTATGTTTGCGTCAGCACATTCAACCGGGCAGAGGATGGAAAGTACCGACGCCGGAAAGACTGCTGGGCAGGGCTGCACATGGTGCTTCTGGATGACCTAGGTTCGAAGATCTCTTTCGACGCCCTGCGCCTGGAGCCTTCGTGCCTTGTCGAGACATCGCCGGGGAATTATCAGGCTTGGCTATTCCTCAAGGAACCCGAGCGCAATCGAGACAGGGCCGAGGCGCTGATAAACGGGCTCATCAAGGCCGGTGCCAGCGACCCCGGAGCCGGCAACCTGACACGATACGGGAGACTCCCGACCGCGATAAACGGGAAACTGAAATGCCAGGACAAGGACGGCAAGCCCTTCACCCAACGCGTGCATGTGTGGGAGCCTTCGCGCCGATGCACTCCGGAGCAGATCGCCAATGCCTACGGCTTCGACCTTGAGGCCGCCAGCAAGCCACGCCCCAAACGGAAGGGCAGCAAGCCCACAGGCGGGGGCCGGTATCTCGAAATCCTCGACGCCGCCGGCCTCTACGTCCGCCCCATCACGGCAAGCGAAGGCGGGCACCAGATCGTATGCCCTTGGAATGACAAGCACACGGACAAGGATCAAACCGGCACAGCCTACTGGGAGCCCAGCGAGCAGAACGGCATGCGCGGTGGCTTCAAGTGCCAGCACGGGCACTGCGCACACCGCAACGCGGCAGACCTCGATTACTTCATTCAGACGCTATTGCGCACCACAGGGAGGGCCGCAGCATGAACGCCCGCATTTCCCCTGATCTGGTCAAGGCCGCAGCCGAACAGACGGCCGACCCTGAAGCCATTGTGCGCGATGCACTGGCCCGCCAGCCAACCGACAAGGGCGCCCTGTTTGAAGATGCGGCAATTGAAGCCCTGACCACGATTCGCCGCAAAAGTGAAGCCGAATACATCCGCCTGCTTGCCAACGTGCGGGGCGTAAGGACGAGGCTCGACAAGCTGACCAAGCCACAAGGCCAAGCCGCCCCGCAGGACAGCCTGCAAGACCTGATCATGACAGCAGCGCGCGACGGTGCCGAGTATGCCCACACCGCAGAGGGCGAGGGCGTCGCCCTTGTTGAAGTCGCAGGCCATCGAGAAACGCACATGCTTGGCTCTCCCACCTTCGATAAATGGCTACGCGGTCAGGTGTTTGAGGCCCACGAAATCGGCATTCCTGATTACGCCATGGCAACAGCCGTTGCCACGCTCAAGGCCATTGGCACCTTCAAAGGCCCGGAAGTGGAGGTACATCGGCGGGTAGCGAGGCAAGACGGCGCGTACTGGCTGGACCTCTGCAACGATCAATGGCACACCATCAAGGTACAGGCCGGCAAGTGGGAAGTGATCGAGCGTCTGCCCGTGCTTTTCACCCGCACACCGGGGATGCGGCCCCTGCCCGAGCCCGCAAAGAAAGGGAACCTCTCCCTGTTGTGGAAGCACCTGAATATCCCGAAGCAGGCGCAGCCCTTGGTTCTGGCTTGGCTACTCGACAGCATGAGGCCCGATACTCCGTATCCCGTACTTGAGCTTGTCGGGGAAATGGGGAGCAGCAAGAGCACCACACAGAAGCGCCTACGTGCCCTGATCGACCCGCATAAAGTACCCCTGCGCGGAGCCCCGAAGTGTGTAGAGGATTTGCACATTGCAGCGGCAAACGCCCACGTCGTCAGCCTTGAAAACCTGTCTCACCTCAACGGCGAACAGCAGGATGCACTTTGCATCCTCTCGACGGGGGGCGGGTTCGCAACGCGGCAGCTTTATACCAACGGCAGCGAACACGTCATGCAGAGCAAGCGGCCGGTGATGATCAACGGCATCAACGCCGTAGCGACTCAGCCGGATTTGATCGAACGCACCATTTCGGTGGAGCTGCCCACCATCACGGCGAAGGCACGCAAGGACGAACAGAGCATGGAGGCAGCGTGGGAGAAGGACTATCCCGCCATCTTCGCCGGGATGCTCGACCTCTTCGCCAAAG
>ERZ724524.1545-NODE-1545-length-15303-cov-5.766592_pt1 | contig 15303 bp, 18 predicted proteins | sample MGYA00376057_ERZ724524 | MGnify/ENA primary metagenome ERZ724524 (study PRJEB28724, sample SAMN07190888) | wastewater metagenome | isolation source: influent of sewage treatment plant in Hong Hong | place: USA: Christiansburg, Virginia | collected 2016-03-01 ...
CTGTTAGCTTGAATTTGAGGTTTTTAATTAAGGCTTAATAAAAAACGGGCCCTTAAGCCCTGTTTTTTTTGGCATGCAGTTTCTTGGCGTCAGAAGTGAGTCGGCTTTCAAAGCGACAGCGTCACTGGCTCACCCGCTTGTTCCGAGCATACTCTATTGAGTAGCGCTGACAGCGTTTCCTTCGTGGTGTTGCAAATCCATTCGCCATCACGGTAGCCGCAATGAAAGCCACCGGAACGCGCTGCCACCCAAATCTCCTTCGTTGGCCCCTGACGGTTGACGATAACCTTGCTGTCATTCTCAAAGGTGAGCGTCAGAATGCCCCCGGCATTTTCTGCATCGATATCCGTGTCCAGATCTTCAAGCGCATCTTCGATGGCAAGCAGTATGGTATCGACAGCAGTGTTGAACTCAGTATCGTTCATGGCGGTGGCATCAGCAGGGGTCGGGAGCCTAATCATACCGGCGCCTTGCCGCTGCTGCACCTTTACCGGTTGTCTGTGTTTGCAGGTGGCGGTCGCCGGGAAGGGCGGGGCACCGTATAATCGGTTCTGACTTTTTTTCGGGATCTGTCATGTTGCGTCTGTTGCTGCTCTCGCTTGTCTGCCTGCTGGCGGCCTGTGGCCAGAAAGGTCCGCTTTTTCTGCCGACCACGCCCGTCGTGGCGCCGCCTGTAGCCGTGCAGCCGGCTGAGTCGATACCGGGCAGCACAGAAGAAAGCAGCCAGAACACTCCGCCAGCCGCTCCCGCGCAGCCCTGACCACAGAGAACCTTCATGGATTATTTTGCCTACCATAATGGCACCCTGTGTGCCGAAGACCTGCCGCTGAACGAGATTGCCAAGCGTTTCGGCACGCCCACCTATGTCTATTCACGGGCAACGCTAGAGCGTCACTTCCGTGCCTTTGATGAGGCATTTGCGGCCATTCCGCATCAGGTTTGTTACGCCGTAAAGGCCAACTCCAATCTGGCCGTGCTGAACGTACTGGCACGACTGGGGGCAGGTTTTGACATTGTCTCCGGTGGTGAGCTGGAGCGTGTGCTGGCTGCCGGTGGCGAACCGGGCAAAGTGGTGTTCTCCGGATTGGGCAAGCAAGAGGCCGAGATCGCTCGGGCGTTGGAAGTGGGTATTGCCTGCTTCAATGTCGAGTCCGAGGCCGAGCTAGACCGGATTAATGCGGTGGCCGTGCGTCTGGGTAAGATGGCTCCGGTGTCGCTACGGGTGAATCCGAACGTGGATGCCAAGACTCATCCTTATATTTCGACCGGTCTTAAAGAAAACAAGTTCGGCATTGATATTGAAGCGGCGGTGGACGTTTACTTGCGTGCCAGCCGCTTGCCCGGTCTGCGTATTATCGGTATTGACTGCCATATTGGCTCACAGCTGACGTCGGTAACCCCGTTTGTAGATGCCCTCCGGTTGGTACTGGGCATGGTGGATACGCTAGCAGCACGCGGCATCATCATTGAGCATCTGGATATCGGTGGTGGTTTGGGGGTGCGGTATCGGGATGAAACGCCGCCGGAGCCTCGTGACTATGCCGAAGCCCTGCTGCCACTCCTGACGGGCCGTCAAATCAAGGTTTATATGGAGCCGGGTCGTGCCATTGCGGCTAATGCAGGCGTGTTGCTGACCACGGTAGAGTTCCTTAAGCCGACGGCGCATAAGAACTTTGCCATCATTGATGCGGCCATGAACGACTTGATTCGTCCGGCCCTTTACGGTGCCTGGATGGATATCGTGCCGGTAGATCCCCGCTGCGATGACACGCCGACGCGAGACTATGATGTGGTCGGGCCGGTATGTGAAACGGGTGACTTCTTGGGTAAGGAGCGCCGCCTAAAGATTCAGCCAGGTGATGTGCTGGCGGTTAAGTCGGCCGGTGCCTACGGCTTTGTGATGAGCTCCAACTACAACACCCGTGGCCGTGCCGCCGAGGTGATGGTGGATGGTGGTAAGGCATTTGTAGTGCGTCGCCGCGAGACGGTGCAGGAGCTGTTTGCTGGCGAGTCCCTGCTGCCCTGATGCGATGGCTCGGAAGGACAAGGTCATAGATGGTGGCCTCGCCCCCCTGAAACCGGCAGAATAGCCCGCATGTGCGGGCTTTTTTGTGCGCGCCCCGCGGGGCGGCTGGGCCTGCTGATGATTTGGGAGACCGCAATGCGTCTGGAATTCACCAAGATGCACGGCCTCGGCAACGATTTCATGGTGATTGATCTGGTCAGCCAGCGTATGCGGCTATCACCAGAGCAGATCCGCCAACTCGCCGACCGTCATTTCGGCGTGGGTTTTGACCAGTTGCTCGTTGTTGAGCCACCGGAAACCCCCGATGTCGATTTCTGCTACCGTATTTTTAATGCGGATGGGTCTGAGGTGCAGCAGTGCGGTAATGGCGCACGTTGCTTTGCACGCTTTGTGCGTGAGCGCCGTCTCACCCGCAAGGATCATTTGCGCGTAGAAACAGCCAGTGGAATTATCGAGCTCAGCATTGATGCTTTGGATTGTGTCTCCGTCAATATGGGCGCACCACGCTTTGCACCGGCGGATATTCCCTTTGTGGCCGAAGCCGAAGCGCTGGTGTATTCAGTGCAGGTGAACGGCCAGGCTGTTGAGTTGTCCACGGTAAATATGGGCAATCCACATGCGGTGTTGCTGGTTGATAATGTAGAAACGGCAGATGTAGCAACACTGGGGCCTGCGCTGGAATCTCATGCGCGGTTTCCGGAACGAGTGAACGTAGGCTTTTTGCAGGTGGTTGATCGTCATCATGCGCGTCTGCGTGTGTTTGAACGCGGTACCGGTGAAACGCTCGCGTGCGGAACTGGCGCGTGTGCCGCAGTGGTGGCGGGGATTCGGCGCGGGTTACTCGACAGCCCGGTAAAGGTGGCATTATCCGGCGGCGAGCTGAATATTCATTGGGCAGGCGTGGGTGAGCCAGTCATCATGATTGGCCCGACAGCACGCGTGTATGATGGAGTGATTCGTCTGCCGGATGTGGCCATGCCTGAGCCACAAGACTGTGGACAAGATCGGCCACGTGGCCCTCGGCCTGGCGGAAGCAGGAATAAGAAAAAGGACAAACGATGAGCAGTGAATTGCCGAGTGCAGAGCAAGTTGTCGCCTACCTCAAGGCGCACAAGAATTTTTTCGTTGATCATGAGGCGTTGCTGGCGGACATCAGTATTCCGCACGAGACTGGTAAGGCGGTGTCATTAGTAGAGCGCCAAGTAGTCGTGTTGCGTGAGCGTAATGTTGAGTTGCGCGAGCGACTGACACATCTGTTGGATGTGGCGCGCGAGAATGATGTCCTGTTTGAAAAAATGCGCAGCCTCACTCTTGCGCTACTGGAAACAAAAACCGTAGCGCAGCTTGCCGTCGCGTTGGAGCGCGAATTGCGCCAGCGCTTCGGTTCCGAATATGTCAGCTTTCTGTTGTTTGACGTAAGCGGTGCAACGGGCGCGGCGCAATCCATCGCACTGACATCAGCACAGGAAAAAATTCCGGCGCTGGTGCGTGGTCGGCAGGTCATTACTGGTCAGTTGCGTAAGGACGAGCTGCAGTTCTTGTTTGGGCACGAGGGTGAGCAAGTAAGGTCTTGTGCGGTAGTGCCGGTGCAGCACGAGCGTCCGCTCGGCCTGCTGGCCATTGGTTCGTCCAATGCAGATCATTTCAGAAGCACAATGGACACGCTTTTTATCTCCTTTATCGGTGACGTGCTGGCGCGTGTGCTGCTGCCTCTGCTGGGCGGCGATGCAGCACGCCAGACCGCCTGAGTTATTGCCGTGAATACACTGGAGGCGCGCATCGGGGACTACCTCGCGATGCTCTCCAGTCAGCGCGGTCTTTCTGATAATACGCTGAAGGCTTATCGCCGCGACTTGGATAAAGTAGTGGCTTTCCTGCACGCAGCGGGTCTGCGCGAATGGCGTAGTCTTGATGTGTATCTACTTGAAGAGTTTATTGCTCGTGTCAGCGAGGATGGACTCGATATCCGTAGCCAGCAGCGCATCATGTCCAGCTTGCGCGGCTTTTATGACTGGCTAGCGACACAAGGTGAAGCAGCGTTTAATCCTGCCCGAGGTATTCGGCTGAAAGTGCGCCGGCGAGACTTACCGCGGGTATTGGATGTCGATTTGATTCAGCAGTTGCTGGATGCACCTGCGCCAGAGGATGAGCCAGAAAAATCCCTGTGGATTCGCGATCATGCCGTGATGGAGCTGTTTTATTCATCAGGCCTTCGTCTTTCCGAGTTGGCCAATTCGACACTGGCGCAACTGGATTGTAGTGCCGGCCATATCACGGTAACAGGCAAGGGCAATAAGACGCGACGGGTGCCTGTTGGTCGAAAGGCACTCAAGGCGCTTGAGTTATGGCTGCCTCTAAGAGAGCAGTGGTGCAATGAAAAAAGTAATGACCTTATTTTTATTACGCCAAAAGGATCGCGTTTCACAGAGCGCGCCATTCAATTACGGTTGGCGTTTCAGGGACGGCGTGCGGGCCTTCCGCAACATGTGCATCCCCATATGCTACGGCACTCATTTGCCTCACACCTGCTTGAGTCGTCGCAAGATTTACGTGCCGTACAGGAGTTGCTGGGCCATGCCGACATAAGCACCACACAGATTTACACGCATCTGGATTTTCAGCATCTCGCCTCGGTTTATGACAAGGCGCATCCACGCTCCCGCAAGCTATCTGACAAAGCATCTGACAAAAAATGAGTATTCGTCTTATTACGTTCGATCTGGATAACACGCTCTGGGACATTGAGCCAATTGTGGCGAGAGCAGAAAAGTCCATGCGTGACTGGATTCGGCAGCAGCACCCGGATTTTGTGCGGCGGTTTGATCTGCGTGAATTCTCGCGATTACGTCATGATGTGGTAAGTCAACGGAAAGACATTGCTCACGACTTGTCGGCGCTGCGTATTGAAGTGCTGCGCCGTGCATTTATCGAGGGAGGGTATTCGGCAGTTGATGCAGTGCATGCGGCGCAAGGCGCATTTGATGTGTATTACGAAGGCCGAAACACAGTAGAGTTTTTTCCTGGAGCGTTGCAAGCACTCACGGCCTTGCATAAAGAATTTTCATTGTACGCAGTGACCAATGGCAATGCGGATATTCAGCGGGCTGGGTTGGGGCATTTATTCAGCGGACATTTTTCTGCGGCCAGTGTTGGTGTGCCAAAGCCTGATCCACGTATTTATCAGGCAGCGATTACGGCTTCTGGCTTGCTGCCGGAACAAATACTGCATGTAGGTGACGATCCTGAGCAAGATATTGCGGGCGCAGCCGCAGTAGGGATGCGCACCCTGTGGGTTAATTTTAGTGATCAGATCTGGCCAGATATGCCGCCGGCCGATGCCGAGTTCACCTCGTTTGATGAGCTGGTGTCGCAAGTACACCAGTTGAGCAAGCGCTAACCCCGCGCTACAAGGTCAAGCACGCTGTCTTTTTCGGGCATGGCAATTTTTAGGAGGCTCCCGTACGCTCGGATTAAGTTGCGGCTATAAGGCCGCACTGTCCGTTTTTTGTCATGGAGTCCCATATGCCCGTTCCTTCTTTTCGTCTTGATGGGCGTCGTGCTCTTATCACGGGTGCTTCCAGTGGCTTGGGTCAGCACTTTGCTGAGACGCTTGCTCAGGCAGGTGCTGAGGTGGTGCTAGCGGCTCGGCGCACCGATCGTATTAAGGCTGAAGCAGATCGCCTTCGTGCTGCAGGTTGCAAAGCGCATTGCGTTGTTATGGACGTGATAAGCGCGGCTTCTGTGCAAGCCGCATTGGCCGAGGCCGAGGCATTAACGGGCGGGGTTATTGATATTTTGGTCAATAATGCGGGTGTCTCTGGTAATAGTTTTTTCCTTAATCTCGAAGAAGAAGAATGGGATTTTGTGGTCGATACGAATCTTAAGGGGCCGTATCTTGTCGCACGTGAAATGGCGAAGCGACTGGTTGCAGCAAAGCAGCCAGGTAGCATCATCAATATTGCCTCCATTCTTGGCTTTCGGGTGGCGGCGGTATTGGCGCCGTATTGTGCGTCTAAAGCAGGTGTCATCCATCTCACCAAGGCCATGGCGCTGGAATTAGCCCGCTACGGTATTCGCGTTAATGCGATTGCACCGGGGTATATCGAAACTGAAATTAATGCAGGCTATTTTGATACCGAACCTGGCCAGAAAATGGTTGCCCGCATTCCCATGCGCCGATTAGGTGAAAGGAGCGATCTTGATGGCCCATTGTTGCTGCTGGCCTCTGATGCTGGTCGTTATATGACGGGTTCAGTCGTTGAGGTTGATGGCGGACACCTCTGCTCAACGCTTTAACGCTTTTTGCGAATTTCCGGTGATTCAACCGGATTGGAATTACTGCTGGAGAAGTTAATGGATTTTACGCTGTCACCAGAAATTGAAGATTATCGACTGCGTGTGCGCGCTTTTATCGAAACGCATGTGCGGCCACTAGAGTCGCAACCGGCTGTGTTTGATGAGCACGAAAATATTCGTGAGGACATAGTGGCACAGGTGCGCGCTCAGGCCAGAGCAGAAGGGCTATGGGCTTTCCAGATGCCGAAGTCACGCGGCGGCCAGGGTATTGGTGTGGTTGGCATGGCCGCCTGTTATGAAGAAGCCGCACGTTCGCCCTTTGGTCCAGTGATGTTCAATGCGGCCCCGCCAGATGACGGCAACATGATCGTGCTGGAGAAAATCTTAAAAACGGAGGCGCTCAAAGAGCGCTGGTTGCAGCCTATTATCGATGGCAAGGTGCGTTCAGCATTTGCCATGACGGAGCCAAAGGGGTGTGGCTCTGATCCTTCACTCACGTATACAAAAGCTGAGAAAAAAGGGAATAAGTGGATTATCACAGGCCGCAAGTGGTTTATTACCGGAGCCGATGGGGCGCAGCATTTTATATTGATTGCACGCACCTCGGATGATGCGCGCAAAGGCCTCACAGCTTTCTTGTTTGATGCCAGTCAGCCGGGCTGGCGCATTGAGCGCCGTATTCCCATCATGGGGCCAGAAGAGCACGGTGGCCACTGCGAGATTGTGTTTGAAGGCCTAGAGATTCCAGACGAGCATCGCCTTTTAGAAGTGGGTGATGGCCTTAAAGTAACTCAGATTCGTCTCGGCACCGCTCGTCTTACGCATTGCATGCGCTGGCTTGGGCTTTCAAAACGCTGTCTTGAGGAGGCGGGCAGCTATGTTACGCAACGCATGAGTTTTGGCGAGACGTTGGCGCAGCATGAGGGCGTGCAATGGATGCTGGGTGATGCAGCCAAGGATATTCATATTGGCCGCCTGCTCACCATGAATGCTGCATGGAAATTAGATCAAGGCGACTTTGCACGCACGGATATTTCCATTGCCAAAATTCATGTTGCAGATACGTTGCACAAGTCGGCAGATACAGCCATTCAGTTGTTGGGTGCGCAAGGCTACTCAAAAGACACCATTGTTGAGTGGATCTACCGCTATGCGCGGCAGGCACGATTGGTTGATGGTGCCAGTGAAATTCACAAAATGGTGCTCTCTCGCGCTTATTTGGATGAGGGTCAAGATTTTTTTCGTTGGGGCCTTTGAGTGTGAGATGGTGCGAGCATGAATAACGAGCAAAGACATGCCATTGAGTTATTTCTGCGTGCACAGACGGGAGCAGATTCCGTTGTGGTTGAGAGTGTAAAACTTCTGTCCGGTGGGGCAATTCAGGAAAACTGGCAGCTGACGGTTTCCTTTCGTGGCGGTTCTCACGAAGGGGTACTGGAATGCGTGTTGCGTAGTGATGCTCCATCAGGGGTTGCCGTTTCGCATTCTCGGGCAGAGGAGTTTGCTTTATTGCAGGCGGCGTTTGTTGCTGGAGTCACTGTGCCGGAGCCTTTGTGGCTGGGCAATGCTTCTGTATTTGGCCGTGATTTTTTTATTATGCGTAAAGCGGCAGGTACGGCAGCCGGGTTTCGTTTGGTGAAAGACACGTCGCTAGGAGGCGACCGAGAGCTACTGGTACGCCGCATTGGTGCGGAAATGGCAAAGTTACATACGATTATGCCACCCCGTTCGGATTTGTCTTTTTTGCCTTTATCGTCATCTTCACCTGCGTTGCAGGGTGTGCATGAGTTCCGTACTTTTCTAGATACACACCACACACCATTTCCTGCGTTGGAATGGGGAATCCGTTGGTTGGAAGTGCATGCCCCGATGACCAAGCAGCGGGTACTCACGCATCGCGATTGGCGTACCGGTAATTATATGGTGGATGAGCAGGGGCTTACTGCGGTGCTGGATTGGGAGTTTGCCGCTTGGTCTGATCCACTCGAAGACATCGGCTGGTTTTGTGCGCGCTGTTGGCGCTTTGGCCAATTTGACAAAGAGGCCGGAGGTATCGGATCTCGTGCTGCGTTGTATGACGGTTATGAGTCAGTTACCGGGGTGTCGCTGGACCGTGAGGCGGTATTTTTCTGGGAGGTCTATGCGCACATTCGCTGGGCAATTATTGCCATACAACAGGGCGAGCGTCATGTTAGTGGCCGTGAGTCGTCGTTAGAATTGGCACTGACTGCACATATCGTTCCAGAGCTCGAGCTTGAAATTCTCAATATGACAGGGTGTGCTCATGCGTGAACAACCGGATGGAGCGGCGTTATTGGCAATAGCACGCGAGGTATTACGTAAGGCGCTATTACCACTGTTGCCACCAGAGCGTGCTTACGAAGTTTTGATGATTGCCAATGCCATGAGCATTGCGGAACGACAGTTAAAGAATGGCGAGCAAGCAGAGCGAGAAGAATGCGATGCATTACAGGAATTTCTGGGGCATGAAGGTGATCTTGCTGCGCTGAATCGTGATTTGGGGATAAAAATTCGTACGGGTGAGATGGATAATAATACAGATGCGCAGCGATTGCTGAGACGAGGCGTGGTTCAGCGCGTACGAGAGAGCGCGCCTAAAGCACTGCTGCCTTATGGTATGGCGTGATTCGATGGAGAAAAAAATGCCGGCATATGCCGGCATTTTTTAACTTCTAAAGTATTGATTAGAACTTGTAGCCAATACCGACCATAAATGCCAATGGATCTATTTCCAGCTCGCCTTGATTGACTCCGTTAAGATTGACGTCGGTATTGATATCGATCTTCCATATGGCAGCATTCAGAACGAGATTGCTGCCGAGATCAATGTCCACCCCAACTTCAAGTGCCAAGCCAAGGGAGTCGTCAAGCTCCAAGTCAGCGCCAGGAGTGTCATCTTCAAAAAACATGGTGTAGTTAAGGCCAGCACCAACATACGGATGAATATTGCCGGCAATGCTTGGGTACCATTGCAGAGTCACTGTTGGTGGCAGGTGCTTTGTAGAGCCAAGTTTAGTGCCTGCAGCAGTGATGTCATGCTTAAACGGTGTCGCTGCCAGCAGCTGCACGCCGATAGTAGGCGAAAGAAAATATGTGCCGGTCAAGCCCAGCTGGACGTTGTTGTCCACATCAAGCTTCAGTGCACCGCCGGCAACATTATCGGTTACATCGGGATTAACGGAGGCAACGCCTGCTCTCAGAACGATATCACCAGTCTCATAGGCCATGGCTTGTCCAGCGGTGGCGGCAAGAATGGCAGCAAGCAGAGCAGCAGATTTGATACGCATGGGGTGTTCCCTTTGATTAAGAAGAAGCCTTTTGGCTGTGCTGGCGGTAAGTTCACTGCAAAGCACAACGTCATGTACTAATCATAGAGAAGACCACACTGGCGATATTGACTTATATCAACCTAATGCACTGCTAGATCGTCTTCACCGCCAGATGCTTGATCTGGCTCAGGTTTTTATCCGGTTATTGGTTCCCAAGGGCGAGGTTGATACCTCAAGCGGGGATGCGATCCAGCACCCGGTAGGCCAAGGCCTCATGCAGATGTGGGGACTGGATTTTTTCCGCGCCCTCCAAATCCGCAATGGTGCGCGAGACACGCAGTACACGGTGGTAGGCGCGGGCGGACAGGCGTAGCCGCTTCATTGCCAGCTCTAGCGTGTCAGCATCCTCACGCGACAGTGCGGCGTGCTCACTGACCATTGAAGGGCTTAAGTCCTGATTGAGGTGGCCCTGACGGGCATGTTGACGTTCTCGGGCGGCGACAACGCGTGGTTTGATGCTGGCGGTAGACTCACCGGCCGCCCCGCGGTGCAGTACTTCAGCAGACAAGGCAGGGACTTCAACGTGCAGGTCAATGCGGTCCAGCAGCGGGCCGGACAGACGTGAGCGGTAACGAGCCACTTGATCGCCTGTGCAGCGGCAACGCGCCGTACCATCCCCAAGATAGCCACACGGACAGGGGTTCATGGCGGCAATCAATTGAAAGCGAGCAGGAAAGCGGACCTGATTGGCCGCTCGAGAGATAACAACATGGCCAGACTCCAACGGCTCGCGCAGTACCTCTAATACTTTACGGTCAAACTCAGGTAGCTCATCCAGAAATAGCACGCCATGGTGCGCTAGGGTGATTTCGCCGGGGCGCGGATAAGAGCCGCCACCCACCAGAGCAACACCAGAGGCGGTGTGGTGTGGAGCACGAAAGGGAGGATGCCGGTCTGGGTCATCCGGGTGACCCAGCAACGAGCGAATAGCGGCAACCTCAAGGGATTCTTGTTCACCAAGGGCAGGCAGCAGGCCAGATAGTCGCGAGGCGAGCAAAGTTTTTCCTGTACCCGGAGGGCCAAGCATCAGCAGAGAGTGTCCACCAGCGGCGGCAATCTCAAGCGCACGACGCGCCTGATGCTGACCCTTCACATCCGCCATATCCGGAATGGCACGGGTGCTAGTAGAGGGCGTGTTATTGGGTTGGGCCAGCGGTATACGCTGCAGGCCATTCAGGTGCGCCACCACGGCCAGCAGATGATCACCTCCGTAAACCTCTGCCCCTTTCGGTCGAGCTGCTTCGGGAGCATTGCCTAGCGGCACAAACAAACAGTGGCCGGCATCACGCGCGGCCAGACTTGCAGGCAGTACGCCGGGAATATTGCAAAGATCACCCGACAGCGCGAGCTCGCCCATGAACTCAGCACGATCCAATGCGTTGGTGGGTATCTGACCGTTGGCGGCGAGAATGCCAAGGGCAATCGGAAGATCAAAACGACCGCCAAACTTGGGCAGATCGGCAGGGGCCAGATTGATGGTGATACGACGCTGGGGAAACTCGAAGCCGGAGTTGATCAGGGCCGAGCGTACTCGATCTTTGCTCTCGCGCACGGCCGCTTCGGGCAGACCAACAATGGCCAAGCCGGGCAAGCCGGAACTTAGATGAACTTCGACGGTAACGACTGGTGCATCCAGCCCCAGTTGGGCGCGCGTGCGCACACGGGCAAGTGACATGGTGTTCTCCCTGAACAAGATGCCCCGCGATCCTTACGGGGCCTAGCAAACTTAAATACGAGGTGCGATGGCTAGGTGCGGTCAGACCAGATCAGCTCTGATCACTGCCACGGCCTTCCAGCGCAACAACGCGCTGTTCCAGTGCCTTCAATTCCTTTTCGACGGCCTCTAGACGACTGCGTGTGCGTGAAAGCAGTGCAGACTGCACATCAAACTCCTCGCGGGTCACTAGCTCCATTCGGGCCAATGCTTCGCGCAGTACCACCTTAATGTTCTCTTCAATATCGCCACGTAATTGGCGGACACCCGGCGGCAGTATCTGGGAAAGCTGCTCGCTGACACGGTTAACGATTTGCTCCAGGGCCATGGCGCCACTCCATAAGAGAACAAGGGATAGCGATTCTAGCACCATGTTTACCTAGGGTGGCTAACGTTTGAGTGTGCTCTTTTATTGTGCACAGGAAGATGGCAATAACAATTTTATGCCCCTTAAGGGGGAGGAAATCAGCAGAAACGCACCCGGGCTTTAGTGTTCTCTTCACAAATCAGTACTTATTTAGCAGTTGGCACGGCTGATGCAATACATCTGGTAAGCGCACCAAAGCGCGAGATTGCAAGGCCTGAAAATCCTTCAGGCAAACAGAATTCTTACCGGAGTTGTGCTCATGAAACTGACCAAAATCTCGACAGCTGTTCTTTCTGCCAGTCTGCTATTTGTCGCAGCCGCTGCTAATGCGGCAGATGAGGCTGTGACGACAGCGGGTGGAGTGGCATTCACCAGCGATTATCTTTTTCGTGGCATTTCGCAGTCCTCAAACAATGCTGCTGTGCAGGGCACGCTGACGGTTAATCATGAGTCTGGCCTCTATTACACCTTATGGGGTTCCAGTATTGCCAATGGCAGTGGTGGCCTTGAGCTGGATACCTTAATTGGTTTCGCCGGCAAGGCAGGTGAAGTGGGCTATGACGTGGGTGTTATGCGTTACAACTATCCTGGCATGAATAAAGGTAATTATGGTTTCGAGCCAGACTACAACGAAGTGTACGGCTCGGTCAGTTTCAAGGGCATGAAGTTTGGCCTGAACTATAGTCCGGACTATTTTGCTGAATCGGATCAGTTTGTGTACGTCTATGGTGCTTACAGTACGGAAGTTGCTGGTGTTGGCCTGTCAGCAAGCCTTGGCATGAACATGTTTGATGATAACGCGATGATGTCTCAAGCGTTGGGCTACGCCGGCACGGATGATAGCTATATCGATTATAAGGTTGCCGCCAGCAAAAGTGTGAAGGGTCTGGGCGTTGAGTTGGCATATATCGGATCTGACATTGACGACAGTGATCTGGCTGGAAATATCAGCACTGGGCGTGCGGTTCTTACGGTTAGCAAAAGCTTTTAAGTTACTCATGCCGTGCACGCTATTTGCGTGCACGGCGCCCCAGAAAAAGGAGTACGAATAATGAAAATGGTGATTGCCATTATTAAGCCTTTCAAACTCGATGATGTTCGCGAAGCGCTCTCCGAGATTGGCGTACAGGGTGTCACTGTGACCGAGGTAAAAGGTTTCGGTCGGCAGAAAGGACATACCGAATTATACCGTGGCGCAGAATATGTCGTTGATTTCTTGCCAAAGATAAAAATAGAAATTGCCACCAGTGACGATTTGATCGATCAGGTGATTGAAGCGATTTCTAAGGCGGCGCTGACGGGAAAAATTGGAGATGGCAAGATCTTTGTCATGCCACTGGAGCAGGCAATCCGAATTCGCACTGGTGAATCTGGTGTTGATGCAATCTGAATCCATTCATCGCGTTAGCGCGGAGAAATTGCTATGAAAAAATTCATGATGCCCCTGGTGTGGGGAAGTGCGCTGGCATTGTCGGCGCCTGTTTTTGCCGGGGACGTTGCTGCTGTCGTGGCGCCGGTAGTTGATAAGGGTGATGTGGCATGGATGATGACTTCAACCATGCTGGTACTGATGATGGTGGTGCCAGGTCTGGCAATGTTCTATGGCGGCCTTGTTCGTTCTAAGAATATGTTGTCAGTATTTATGCAGGTGCTGACAGTGTTTTCACTGCTGGTAATCTTGTGGGCCTTGTATGGCTATAGCTTGGTGTTTGCAGGGGGTAATGCCTATATTGGCTCGCTGGACAAAATATTCTTGTCGGGCGTAACCATTGACTCTCTGGCCGATACCTTTTCGGCGGGCTATAAGCTACCCGAATACATCTTTATTGCGTTTCAGGCCACGTTTGCGGGCATCACCGGTGCACTGATCGTGGGAGCGTTTGCTGAGCGCATTAAGTTTGCGGCAGCACTGCTGTTTGCGGTGTTGTGGTTCACCTTTGCCTATCTGCCGATTGCACACATGGTGTGGGCTGCCGGCGGGCTGCTGTTTGAAAAGGGTGACTTGGATTTTGCCGGCGGCACTGTTGTACACATCAATGCCGGCGTCGCGGGTCTGGTGGGCGCTTACTTCATTGGCAAGCGTCTGGGCTTCGGCAAAGAGGCACTCAAGCCGCACAACATGGCATTCACCCTAATTGGTGCAGCGTTATTGTGGGTGGGCTGGTTCGGCTTTAATGCGGGCTCGGCACTGGAGGCCAACGCCAGTGCAACCCTGGCCTTTATCAACACGCTGTTTGCTTCTGCGGCGGCGGTGTGCGGCTGGTTGGTGGTGGAGTCTGTCATCAAGGGTAAGCCTTCTGCTTTGGGCGGAGCGTCGGGTGCTGTCGCTGGTTTGGTAGGGATTACCCCAGCAGCTGGCCTTGTAGGCCCGATGGGCGCCATCGCTATCGGCTTGGTGGCAGGTGTGGTGTGTGTGTGGGGAGTCACTGGCCTCAAAAAGCTACTGGGTGCGGATGATGCACTGGATGTGTTCGGCATACATGGCCTTGGCGGCATTGTGGGTGCCATCCTGACCGGTGTGTTCTACGCGCCGTCTCTGGGCGGTATGGGGCCTGAGAGCTTTGATATGGCTGCACAGGTGGGCGTCCAGTTGCTTGGTGTAGCTATCACTGTGGTCTGGGCGGGTGTTGTTTCCATCGGGGCCTTCAAGATCGTGGATCTACTGATCGGCCTGCGTGTCTCGGAAGAGGATGAGCGTATGGGCCTTGATGTGAGTGCTCATGGCGAGAAGGCTTACAACGACTGATGCTCGTGATACTCAGAAAGGGCCTTCGGGCCCTTTTTTTGTTGGAGCGCAAGCTCTCGGGTTCATAGAGGAAGCTTGGTATGCCTGAGCTTCATCAGTATCATCGCCCTCTATGATGAAAACTCCCCAGACACTGCTCAAGCAGCTGCTCAAGCAAGGACGCGACCTGTTGCCCGATATGGGCAGTAGCGCGGCGCCGAGTGGTCAAGAACATACCATTGACGAGCTGGCACGTGCTGCCGGTACGACCGTCCGCAATGTTCGTGCCTATCAAGATCGCGGGTTGATTGCGCCGCCGGTGCGCCGGGGTCGGGCGGGTATTTACTCTGATGCGCATCTCGGCCGTCTACGCATGATCAATCAGTTGCTGGAGCGCGGCTTTACCATCGCCAATATTAAAGAGCTGGTGGACGCTTGGGAGCAGGGCCAGGATTTGGATCATGTGCTGGGGCTGGATTCGGTGATTGCCGGCACTTGGAGTATCGAAACCCCGCATTACATCAGCGCGGAAGAAATTACCGAGATCTTTGGTGACGAGATTAACGAGGTTACCCTCGCGCGCGCCTTGCGTATTGGTCTTTTCGATGTGGAAGAGGGAAAGATAAAGGTTCCTAGCCCGCGCATTTTGCAGGCGGGAACGGAGCTGCATAAAGCCGGCGTGCCGTTGGATGCCTTGCTGCGCGAGATTGAGGTCCTGCGAGAGGATACGGATCGGCTGACTCGCAGTTTTGTCCAATTAGTCGCGACACATTTGGTTGATCCGCTAACCGACAATAGCCTGCCCAGTAGGGATCAGATCAATCA
>ERZ724524.1546-NODE-1546-length-15303-cov-5.545317_pt1 | contig 15303 bp, 13 predicted proteins | sample MGYA00376057_ERZ724524 | MGnify/ENA primary metagenome ERZ724524 (study PRJEB28724, sample SAMN07190888) | wastewater metagenome | isolation source: influent of sewage treatment plant in Hong Hong | place: USA: Christiansburg, Virginia | collected 2016-03-01 ...
CGCTCAGCCTCCATTTCATCGGCTTGGCCGGCTTAAGCCCGACAGGCTGCTAGCGCCAGTACAAGTTCCAGCAGTGCCAGCGTCGATGATGTGTTCAGCGCGCTCGACGGAAACAGTGACGGCAAAGTGACCAAGGACGAATTTGCCAGCACGCTGGCCAAACTGCAGGAACAATTCGACAGCTCCCGCATGCACAGTGGTGGTGGTCACGGCGGACCACAAGGTGCGGGAGGCCCACCGCCCCCGCCGCCCGCCAGCGACGCCGGCTTCACCAAAGACGAACTGAGCAGCCAGCTGGAAGAGGTCAGTAGCAGCAGTGAAAGCAATAGCACCGAGTTGCTGAGCAAAATCGTCAATAACTTTGAAGCCGCCGATACCAATAGCGATGGCAAGGTCAGCTTCACTGAAGCCATGGCTTACGATATGTCATCGCAAAACAGCACCGCAAGTGATGCTACAACCAGCACCAGTTCCGCCAGCAACACCAATACAAGCGACGCCGGTGTCATGATGAAAATCATGCAACTGATGCAGGCCTACGGCAGCGGCAGCGAAGACAAATCCAGCACGCTGTCCAGCCTGCTCTCGGTGAGCGCCTAAAAACCGAACCCCTGATGAAACAACCAAGCAACCGACTAAGCCGCCAAACAACGGCGGCCAAGTCTCTGCTTGTCCCGGCCTCCCCTTTTCTGGGGAGGAGAAAACCTACCCCCTGACGCCCCGCAGGAAGCCCCCTTGAGGGACAAGGGGGCTGGGTCGGTTAGCGCTTTTTAAGAGTGCAGCCAGGCAATGCTCCCGTTCCGCAAAAAAGCATTGCTAACCAAACCCCGCGCAGCCACTTCAAGAGGAGTAAAATTTAGACCATAACTAAAGTGATGTCGTAGCGCGCTTACCAAATAGAACACTGAGGAAGAGAGAATGCCGCATCGGATTCCCGCTCGGGCATCGTCGTTGAGTCAGCTAAAAAGACTCGACGAGATACTCAATGGAACGCCGGTGCCGACCTTCGTAATCGATCTCGAACACCATGTCACTCACTGGAACCGGGCTTGCGAAGTGGTCCTGCACTACCCGGCGCAGCACATGATTGGCACCTGCGATCAGTGGAAACCTTTTTACCCGCACCAGAGGCCACTCATGGCCGATCTGGTGGTATCCGGTGAACCTGAAAGTGGCCTAAAAACCTATTACCGCAACAAATTTCGCCGTTCCGCTTTCATTCCCGGCTCATACGAGGCGGAGGATTTCTTCCCCGGCATGGGGCCGGAAGGCACCTGGCTGTATTTCACCGCCACTCCCTTACGCGACGATGCCGGCAATGTCATTGGTGCCATTGAAACGCTGCAGGACATTTCTGCTCAACGCCGCGCTGATCTCGCCTTGCGCCGCGAGCACGACATTCTTAATGCCATCATTGAACACTTCCCAAGCGGGGTTTCAGTCATTGATGCTTCATTACGCATCACCAAACGCAATGGCCAACTGCGCAAGATACTTGACCTGCCGGAGGAACTGAGCAAAGGCAAGGTAGATCTGGAGCGGGTCATTCGCTACAACGCCGAACAGGGAGAATATGGCCCGGTTGATGTAGAAGCATATGTTGCGCAAGCCATGGCGCGCGCCAGCCTGCAAGAAGCGCATTGCTTTGAGCGTACGCGACCGAACGGCACAATACTTGAAATCAAGGGCAGCCCCTTGCCGGAGGGTGGCTTTGTCACCTCCTACACCGACATCACCGAACGCAAGGAGGCCGAGGCGCGAATTGTCCATTTACTGGAAGAACAACGGCTGATTTTCGACAATGCCCATGTCGGCATCGCCTGGGTTCAACATCGAAAAATAATCAGTTGCAACAAGCGGCTGGCTGACATGTTCCTGTTCGACTCGCCACAGATGCTTGAAGGGCAATTGACCCGCATAATTCACCAATCGGACGCACAATGGCTACATATTGGCGACGAATTGTACGGCGAGCTTGAACGCAAGGGATTTACCCAGGGGGAATATGAATTGTGCCGGCAAGATGGCTCCGCCATCTGGATCATGCTAACCGGCCGTCCGCTAGACATGATAAACGTCGACGCAGGATCCATCTGGGTCTATGTCGATATCACCGAAAAACGCCAGCATGAAGCCCAGTTGCAGCTCGCCGAAAAGGTCTTTGCCCACAGTTCCGAAGCCTTGCTGATTACCGACCGCGCCGGACGAATCATCAACGTTAACCGAGCCTTTAGCCTGATAACCGGCTACTCGGTCGAAGAGGCCATCGGCCAGACGCCGCGCATCCTGAAATCCAATCGCCACAGCAACGATTTCTACAAAACCATGTGGGAAACCGTGGCGAACAAGGGAAGCTGGGAGGGCGAGGTTTGGGACAAGCGCAAAAACGGCCAGATTTATCCCAAATGGTTGTCGATTACCGTGGTTCGTGATGTCCATGGCGACATCCTCAATTACATCGGTTGTTTTTCCGACATCACCGAACGCAAGGCAGCGCAGGAAAGAATTGAGTATCTCGCCCATCACGATCCGCTGACCAGCCTGCCCAACCGTTTGCTGCTGCGCGACCGCTTTACGCATGCACGAGAGCAAATCCGGCGCTCCGGGCGCAGCATGGCTTTCATGTTCCTCGATCTCGATCATTTCAAGCGCATCAATGATTCGCTCGGCCACCGCGTCGGTGACGACTTGCTGATCGCCGTCGTCAAGCGCCTTCGTACCTGCCTGCGCGAATGCGATACGCTCAGCCGCCAGGGCGGAGATGAATTCGTCCTGATCATCAATGACATTGAAGGCAAGGAAGCGGCAGCCATGGTCGCACAAAAGATCAGCAGCAGCCTTAACCAGCCTTTCGATGTTGGCTCCCATTCGCTGAATACCTCGGTCTCGATTGGCATTGCTATCTCTCCGGATGATGGTGATGACTTTGATAGCCTGCTGCAAAAGTCCGATACCGCCATGTACGTTTCAAAGGAACGCGCGCGCGGCACTTTCAGCTTTTTCCATCAATCAATGAACGATACGGCCAAACGCCGGCTTGATCTCAGCAACAGCCTGCGCCGAGCCCTGAGCGCCAGTCAGTTCAAACTTGTCTATCAGCCCCAGGTCTATGCCGACAGCGGCTGCGTCTTCGGTGCCGAAGCCCTCTTGCGTTGGCACCCCGAAGACATGCTTGCGATCCCGCCGACTGAATTCATCCCGCTCGCCGAAGAAATCGGCATGATCCTGCCGATCGGCGAATGGGTCATCACCCAGGCCTGCGAACAAGCCCGCCGCTGGCGCGACGACGGCTTGAACTGCCGGATTGCGGTCAACGTCTCAGGGGTGCAGATTTACCGTGACGACATCGTTGCCGCGGTCCAGCGCGCCGCCCGTGCTGCCAGTATTTCGCCTGAACTGATCCAAGTTGAACTGACCGAATCGACGCTGATTGAAGACAGCATTCTGGTCCATGATGCAATCAGCGGCCTCAAGGCAATTGGTACTTCGGTGGCAATTGACGACTTTGGCACCGGCTATTCCAGCCTGGCTTACCTCAAACGTTTCCGCGTCGACAAACTCAAGATTGACCGCAGCTTCATTGCCGATGCCTGCTTCAATGAAGAAAGCGCCGCCATGACACGCGCCGTGATCAGCATCGCTCATTCGCTTAACATGCGCTCAATTGCTGAGGGTGTCGAAACGCCAGAGCAACTGGCCTTTATCCGGCAAGCCGGCTGCAATGAAGTCCAGGGCTTCATTTACAGCCGGCCACTATCGACAACGGATTTCCTGAAGTTCGCCAATTTGCGGAAAATCTAGCGCCGCCCTGCCTTCCCTTGTCCACCAAGGGGGCTTCCTGCGGGGTGCCAGGGGAGGAAAAACATTACTCGACCAACGCCGACTTTGGCTGAAACCGCTGCAATAGTTGCTGATAGGGCAGCGCATCCCAGAAGCGTCCACCGCCAGCAACAAATTCGGCAACTTCCGCTGGCGACGGGAAGGAACGATAGCGTCGCGTGCTTGTATCCTGCGGCTCCGGCATCAGCACTTCACCACGTGACAAACGTGCGATGGCTGTAAGCAGATAGGGAATGGCCAGCGGGTAGATTTCGGCGATTTGATGCAGCAGGCCTTCACCCGGCTTGATCGGCAGCCTTGCGACGTGCAGCAGCGGGCCGCTGTCGATGCCCTGATCGACGAGATGCACGGCGCAGGTGAAACAGTCATGCCCTTCGGCCAGGGTGCGCATCGGCCCGAACAAGCCGGCGAAGGATGGCAAGGCGGCGGGGTGGATATTGATGATGCCGTGCTTGACCTGCACCAGCATGGCTGACGTAAAGATATGGCTGAAGCGCGCGCTGATTACCAGTTCCGGACGAAGATTTTCCAGAGCGGCCGCCAGTTGCAGGCGGTCTGTTACGGTCGACAGCGAAAAACCGTACTTTTTTTGCAGTCCGTTGAAGGTCAGCCACTCACCCGCCTTTTGCCCTGCGGCAAGGGCGGAATCAATCAGCGGGAACAGGGTATCAATCGGCAGATTGCGTTCGAGAAATGCCATTTCGGCCAGCGCTGGAATACCGCCTTCAGCGGGCCGATATTTTTCCGAAAGCAGCACACTGATTTCGTGCCCGGCCAGTTGCGGCAGGAGCTTGTTGAGAAAGATACAGCCGTGCAGATCGCGTTTGACACAGAGAGTCAGTTGCATGAGTAAGTGTTCACCTGGTGAGTTTGGGGCGTATTGGCATCACCGATGATTTCGGCGAAATCAAGCAGCTTGAGTGGCGGATAGCGTTCGAGTTGGCGCGCTGCGTTCATGTTGATCAGGAAAGAAAAGCGGCGCGGCAGCGCAATCGGCATGCTGGACGGCGCCACATTCTCAAAAAGAATGCGCGCCGCCTGTTGCGCCGTCAGGCGGCCAACTTCGTTATAACGATTAACGACGCCCATGAGCGCTGCCGATTTAAGCACCGGTGCCTCGGAAGCCGCAAAAACCGGCAAATTGCAGGCCATGGCGACGCCGGTCAGCTGGTCGCGCAACAGATTGAGAAAGGTGTCGGGCGATTGATAAAGCAGATCGGCGCCGGCTTTTGCAAGGCTGGCAACCAGTTGCGGCAACTCCTCCGGGCGCGGCTTGCCGTGAGCATCCAGGCTGAACGTCCGCTCGCTGAGGGTAAAGCCGAGTATGGGAGCCAACTGGCGCAGGCGGTCACGCGTCGTCAGCGAGTTTTGCTCGGCAGGATTGACCAGCAAACCCAAATGTTGGAAATCGAAATAACTGCGCGCGGCCCTTAGCTGTGTTTCTTCGTCCAGCAGATACAAAGTGCCGGTCAGGTTGCGCTTTGAGGATTCCAGTTTTTGCACCAATCCGGCTTCCATCGGGTTGCTGACGATCATGAAAACCAGCGGAATATCGGTGATATGACGCACCGGATCAGGCGCATTCCAGGGGCCGGCAACCTCCTGAGTGACGGTCGTGCCCCAGGTCAGGACAAGATCGGGCTTGAGCTTTTTGGCTTCGGCAACAAACCCGGGAATACGCAATTTGTCCTGCGCCACATCGCGTAGGGTGAAACGCACCGGCAAACGCTGCCTGCGGAAGTAATCCTGAAACCCCTGGCAAGACTCTTCGCAACCGCGATAGAGCAGCATCAAGATATGCTTTTCAGCGGCCTGCGCGAATACAGGTACGCAAGCCAGCAGCATGATTGCTATCAGGTGCTTCACGTTTGCCCCACGCGCAGGGGAAGCCCGTCCGGACGAGCGCGACCAAGGCCAAACAGCAAGAACATGCCGAGCAGTGCACAGCAGCCAATCACCACCATCGCGCCACTTGCCGGCAGCCAGGTCAGCAACACCCCGGCCAGCAAAGGGCCGATCACACTGCCCATACGTTCGAGTGTGCGCAAGGCGACCAATACCGAGGTAGCACTGCCCGCGTCAGCCAGCTCGATGGCCAGCGCCTGCATCGGTGCGGCGGAAATCCCGGTTCCGAGACCAAGCGCGATGATGCCGAACCAGATGGACAGCGCTGGCGAAAGGATGTTTGAAGCGAGCCCGGCCAGGCCGCCCAAGCCGATCAACAACATGCCGCCGAGGACCAGTGACAGATGCCGTTGCCAGCGATCCGACAAATACGAAGCCAGTGGATTGCTCAGCGTCAGCAGGATGTAATAGAGCATGATGGCGCGGCCAATGGCGGCCGGAGAATAGTCGGCGGCCTGCAAGCCAAGCGGCGTCAAAAAGAAGAGAAAGCCGGCCAGGCTGATCTTGGCGGGAATCGCCGCGCCCAGCATCAAGCTCATGAAGCGCCGGTTACGTAGCAGCGGCTTGAGATCGGCAAGTCGGAAATTTGCCTGTGGCGCGCTGCTTTTTGCCAGACTGCGCTGACTCACGGCAAAAATCACAAACCCGCTCACGGCGGCGAACGCTGAAATGACCAGGACCGCCCGGTAGCCGAGGCGCTCGGCGAGAACGCCGCCGATCGAAGTGCCGCAAATGGCGGCAATACTGACTGCAGCAACGAACAAGGCCAGTCCGCGCGCCCGGTTTTCGCCGCTGGTCGTGGCGATGATCTGTCGCTGGCAAGCCATGGTACCCAGCGCATAACCCGTCGCACAAAGCGCACGAGCGGCCAGCAGCGACCAGTAATGCCCGGTCAGCGCCATCCAGACAAAGCCGCTGGCGGCCAATAAAGCACCGAGTGCAAACACCCGGCGCGGCCCGTAACGATCAGCCCAGCCGCCAGCATAGGGCGTGGTCAACGCAAAAAACACCATGTAAACAGCAATCGGCAAGCTCACCGCCGTACTGTGCGTCACCCCGCCGGCAGCGGCAAAATCGCTGAAGAACAGCGGCAGGAAGGCGCGCGTCAATTCTTCCGAGAGGATGAAGAGAAACAAGGGCAGACGGAGCGACTGGGCACTGGAGACAGCGCCTGCCACGCCCTGCTGGGCGACCAGCGAGGCGAGCAGTTCGCGAAAAACCAGGATGGTGACCAGCAGCACCACCGCCACATCAGCCGCAATCGCCCACAGGGCGCGTTCGACAAACGCCTGATCAGGCATCACCGACAGTTCGCCGATCACCACCCCGCCAGCATGGATCGCTACCTTGCTGACTGGATCGGATGCTGGCGTTGACGGCGCCGCCGGCTGTCCGCCATCCCCCCTCGCCAAATTAAGGCTGATCCTGGCCAGATCAGGATTGTGCGCCAGCACTTCAGCGAAATAGGCACTAGCGCCCACCAGCTTCGCCGGAGGAATACCAATGCTTACCGCGTATTCAATTTTTTTAGTTAGTGTTTCGGCTACGGCGGCGGCTTTGGCATTGATCGCCGGCTGCAGGCTGCCCGCCAACTGCTCCCGCGACTGCCAGGCAAGAAAGGCGCTAGCCAGCAGCGTCGGGAGCAGGACCAGCGCCATCAATTTCCCACCAGAAATCTGTCGGCGCCAGACCCGGTCAAAAACAAACACCAAGGCAATCCCGGAGCCGATGGCGAGGAGCGCCAACTTAAACAACATCTCCTGCTCCAGTTCGACCTCCTGCGCCTTGAGTGGCAGCGGATCAAGCTCCAGCAGCAGCCCACCAACGGCCCTGCCGCTACTATCATTGACCAGCAGCGCCAGCGTCGGTGAATGCAGCGAGTTGTGCGACCATCGATTGCCGGCTTTGATCAGCGGAATCAGCACAGCATCGTCAATTGCTTGCCCCTGGCGCCCGGCAGCGGTCGAAAAATCGATCTGGCTGCTGCGATCCTTCGCCCCCGGCGTTTGTGTCAGCGAGAACATACTGGCGGCGGCGATTCCCGTTGCCGGACCAGGCAAAGCGGCGAGTTGCATTTGCATCTGCCGCATTTCCGAAACTTCCAGCCCGGAAAGAGTAGCCGTCGCCATCGCCGACTGGGTGGCCGAAACCGTGATTTCGGCGCGCGAAATGGCAAGTTCGACAAGCAGGCTACGGTGCTTATGCACCAGCAAGAAACCAAGGCAGGCCAATGCCAGAAAATGCGCCAGCAGCAAAAATAGCAGCGCACGCGCCAGCGAAGGCTGTTGCGGCGAAACTTGCGGGGAATCAGAATTGAACTGCATCGGCGCGTTTGGGATTTTGATTGTTATGCTGAGCAGACGAGACAGCGAATGCAAGTCGCTTGGGCATTGACAGGAGATCAGTATTTATAATACGGGACATTCACCGGAGATGTGTATGCGCTGTACCCAAATGGTCTTCCAAATCTGGCGGCAACTGGTCCTGATCGCCATCGGCATGCTTATCGGCTGTGGGCAGGGCTGGGCTGCAGCGCCCGAAAAACGGGTGGCGCTGGTCATCGGCAATAATGACTACCGCACCGTGACCAAGCTCGACAAAGCGACCAACGATGCGAAGGCCGTCGGCCGTGAACTGACCCGCCTTGGTTTCGAGGTGATTTCCGTCTCGAATGTCAGCCAGAAGCGGATGAATCAGGTGATCAACGAGTTCTCGCAAAAGGTTTCCGGCGGCGGCGTTGGCGTTTTCTTCTTTGCCGGCCACGGGATGCAGATCAACAACCAGAACTTTCTGCTACCGGTCGATTTTGAGTTACCGAATGACGCCAACGATGTGGCCGATCAGTCAATCAGCCTGCAAAGTATTCAGGACAAGCTGGCCGATGCCAAAGCGCGTTTCTCCCTGCTGGTGATTGATGCCTGCCGTGACAATCCGCTGCCCAAGAAAGCTGGCCGCAGCCTCGCAGTATCGCGCGGACTGGCCGCTCCCTCGGCGCCCAACGGACAGGTGGTTCTCTTCTCTGCCGGCGCCCATCAGCAAGCACTCGACAAACTGAGCGATGACGACAACAACCCGAACGGCCTGTTCACCCGCGAATTCATCCCGCTCATTTCAACGCCTGGCCTCAGCGTCACCGATGCCCTGAAGCGGGTACGCTCTTCGGTCACGCGCAAAGCCAAGGCGATAGGCCATGAGCAAAATCCGGCGCTTTACGACCAGACCGACGGCGACTTTTTCTTCGTTGCAGGCGCCGCACCTGGCAACACAAAGGCGGCTACGCAAACCGAAACAATACAGCGCATCGACCCAATGGCCGTTGAACTGAGTTTCTGGGAAAGCATCAAGGGCAGCGACAACAACGAAGATTTCCGCGCCTATCTCAACAAATACCCGGACGGCCAGTTTATCGAATTGGCGCAAAGCCGCCTGCGCCGCGCTTTCAATAGCGGCGACAAGTCTGGCGGCACAACACGCGGCAGCGCCGGCAAGGAGGATTGCGCGGACTGCCCGGAGATGGTCGACATCCCGCCTGGCGAATTCCTCATGGGTGCGGCGCGCAACGAGGTCGACAGCGGCGATCACGAAAGGCCGCGTCATAGCGTAAAAATTCCGAATGCCTTTGCGGCCAGCCGCCATGAAATAACCGTGCGCCAATTTACCGCCTTCGTCGATGCCACCGGGCACAAGGCCGAGGGCAGTTGCAATGTCTGGTCCGGTTCAAACTGGGAAAATCAGCCAGGCAAATCCTGGCGCGACCCCGGTTTTTCACAAACCGGCACGCACCCTGTGGTCTGTGTCAGCTGGAATGATGCCCGCGCCTATAGCAGCTGGCTGTCGCGCCTCACCGGCAAACACTATCGCCTGCCCACAGAGTCGGAATGGGAATACATGGCACGCGGCGGCACACGGACTTCGCGTTTCTGGGGTGATGACCCGGCCTTGGCCTGCGAGTTCGCCAATGTCCATGACGCAACAACGCAGAGCGCGCACAAATTCGCCTGGGAGCCGCACGAATGCAAGGATGGCTTTGCGGCAACTGCACCGGTTGGCCGCTTCAAGGCCAATCCCTTCGGCCTGCACGATACAGCCGGCAATGCCTGGGAATGGGTTGAGGATTGCTTCAACACCAATTACGTCAACGCGCCCAATGACGGCTCGGCAAGGGTTACCGACGATTGCGGTCGCCGGGTCTATCGCGGTGGCGGCTGGAGCGGCCCCTCTTCCGTGCGCTCGGCGACGCGCACCGGCAATCCGCCCAGCTATCGCTCACAATTGCTCGGCTTCCGGGTCGTCCGGACGCTGGATTGACGGTTGGCATGAAGCAGTCCGTTATTGAACAGGCCGCCAGCCTGATCAAGGATGCCGATGGCCTGCTGATCACCGCCGGTGCCGGTATGGGCGTCGATTCCGGCCTGCCGGATTTTCGCGGGCGCGAGGGCTTCTGGCGAGCTTACCCGGCACTGGCCAAGGCCCGCATCGACTTCGCCGAAGCCGCCAGCCCCGAGACTTTTCGCCGCGATGCACGACTCGGCTGGGGCTTTTACGGCCACCGCCTGGCGCTCTACCGGCGTACCGTGCCGCATGCCGGTTTCCACATCCTGCAGCGCTGGGCAGAGAAAATGCCAGCCGGAGCTTTCGTTTTCACGAGCAACGTCGACGGCCAGTTTGCCAAAGCCGGCTTTGAGCCATCGCGCATTTGCGAAGTGCATGGTTCGATCCACCACCTGCAATGTCTGGAACCTTGTAACGAGAAGATCTGGGCCGCAGATGACGTGCAACCGGAAGTTGATGAAAGCACCTGCCGGCTGACTTCGGATTTGCCACACTGCCCGCACTGCGGCCAATTGGCGCGACCGAATATTTTGATGTTTGGCGACTGGGGCTGGCTCGAGCGTCGCACCCAGCTGCAGCAATCACGACTGGATGCCTGGCGGCGCGGGTTGAAAAAGTTGGTAGTGATCGAACTCGGTGCCGGCACCGCCATACCGACCGTGCGCTGGTTTGGCGAGACGCTGGGTGTGCCGCTGATCCGCCTCAACCCAACCGATGCAGATGTCGACAGCGCCATTGGCGTCAGCCTGCAATCCGGCGCCTTGGTCGGGCTGCAGGCAATAGACGCAGTGCTTGGTTAAGTTTTAGCGGGCAGCCAGCAACTCGACCAACTCAGCTGTAAAGCGTGGCGGATCAATCAGTTGCGGGCAATGGTCGGCCGTTTCATAGCAACTCAGTTTGGCGTTGGCGATGTGGTTGAGCAAATAATGCGCGGTCGCTGCCGTGTAGAAATTGCTTTGCGCGCCGAAAGAGAGCAGCGTTGGCACGTTGATCAATGGCATGACATCACGGTAGTCCGCAGCAACCAAAGATTTCCAGATCGAAATCTGCGGCTGCGGGTCGAGCTTTTGCAGGTTCTTGCGTGATTCCTGCCAGCCGGAACTGTTGCGGTCGTAGGTTTCCCGCGAGCGGGTGTTGAGGCCGTGGGCAATCAGGCGCAATACCGCTTCGGCAAAATCCTCTTCCAGATCATTGAGCAGCCCTTGTGAACGGGCGGCGTCAAAATCGCCGTAGATACCGTTGGCCCAGGTGGCATCAGTCACCAGCTTGGGTGACTGGTCGATGATGCAGATGTGCGAAAGACGGTCGCAGCCATGATCACGAATGTATTGCCAGAGCGTCAACGCGCCCATCGAATGGCCAACCACGGCCACGTTGTCGAGCTGAAAATGATCGAGCAGGTTTTCCACATCACGCGCCAGACGTGCAACATCCGGTGATTGCGTAATGCTCAGCGGATGCCCACCGTGCCCACGCGCATCTGGCCGAAAAATCCGGTGCTGCGGTGACAGCGCCTCCAGCAAAGGGCGCCAAACAGTGTGGCTCGATGTCCAGCCATGCAGAAACAGGATCGGCGAACCGCTGCCGGAAACGCTCAGGTGGAGTTGTTCGCCGTCGTCGGCGGTGAAAGTGTTCATATACAAAACTCAGGATGATTACGTTTAAGCCATGCCTTGGTATGTTGTAGCAATTGAGCTGCCTGCTTCAGACATTCCAGCACCACGGCTTCGGTGACGGGATCGCCCTCATAGTCATTCAAGTTTCTCTGTTTGCGCAGCGCATCGAGAATAATGACATCGTGTTGTGTCAGACCCAAGGTTTTTGGTAACACCTGAATCGCCGTTTGATGATGTCCGGGCTGGCTAGTGGAGGTGCGATACCCGTTCGCCCATAGGCCGATCATCGCGCATTGCATGATGGCTTTGTAGGCAGCATCAAAACGATTTTCCGGACTCAACGCCTGAATTTCCGCATCGGCCAGGTTGCGCTCAGCCGCTGATAGCAGCCGTTGAACCCCTGCGGGCTTGGCACTAAAGCTTTGTAACTTGTGTATTGCCAGCAAATTTTCCAAGGTCATCCGCGTTGCCTACGATAAAAAGTTTGGGGGTTTCCAGAATTTCATGGGCGAATACATCCCCTGACTGAATTCGTCGAGCAAATTCGTCCGGATTGTAAATGACGGGGTTGATTTCTCGCTGCAGGATCGATTGCGCGGGATGTAATGCCTTGACAACATCGGCAAAGCCGAACTCACCAATCAACAGCAGATCGACATCACTTCCTGCGTGCTCCTCGCCACGGGCAATGGAACCGAAGACCAGCGCCAGTTGTGGGTTGAGCGGACTGAGCGCCTGTTCGAGCACACCGACCAGACCTGTCGTTTTGCGAAACAGACCGGCCAATTCGGCAAATACCGGGCACTCGCGATTTGCCTGGTAACGCACCTGATTTCCCTGCGCCTTGCGCCGCAATAACCCGGCCCCGGCAAGGCGGGAAAGCTCCTTGTGCAGCGTTCCCGCCGCGGTATCTGTAAGCCGGGCAAGCTCCCTGACGTGATAGTCAGTGTCAGGATTGAGCAACAGAAGGCTCAAAACGCGCTGACGATATGTGCCAAAAAGTATGTCCATCAACATTTGTAGCTCCTTTGGCTTCAAATGTAGCCTAATGGACTACACTTAACAAGCCCCCTCAGCCGCCTTGTAGCCAGCCAGCGATTTCTTCCCGACTCGGAATGCGCCCGGAAGATTTGACGACTTCATTGATGACCAGCGCCGGGGTACTCATGACCTGATAAGCCATGATGTCCTGCATTTCGGTGACGTGCTCAAATGTTGCGGTCAACCCTAATTCCGCAACAATTTTTTTGGTCAGTTCTTCCAGACTATTGCACTTGGCACAACCCGTTCCCAAAATCTTGATCAACATGACATTCTCCTTTTACAACAACCAGTTAAATACGTAACCTACCAACAGAATACCGACAGCAACAACGCCGGCAAAGGTGGCAATCAATGTCGGCTTGAGCGCCTTGCGCAGGATGATCATTTCCGGCGCCGAGAGAGCGATGACACTCATCATAAAGGCGAGCACGGTACCCAGCGCGGCACCCTTGCCGATCAGCGCTTCGACAATAGGAATGACGCCGGCCGCATTGGTGTACATCGGCACGCCGAGCAGCACCGCTGCCGGTACCGCCCACCAGACATCCTTGCCCATGAAAGAGGCCATGAAGTCCTCCGGCACATAGCCATGGATGCCGGCTCCGAGCGCAATGCCGGCCAGAATGTAGGGCCACACCTTGCCGACGATTTCCTTGACGTGATCGACGCCAGCTTCAAAACGCGCTACCCAGGTCAGTTGCTCGCCGTGATGCTCAGCCGTCTGCCCGCCAAGTATTTTTTGCACCCAATCTTCAAGAAAACGCTCCATTTTGAGCTTGCCGATAACCATCCCGGCAACGATGGCAACCAGCAACCCCATGCCGAGATATAGCGCCGCCACCTTCCAGCCGAACATACCGAAGAGCAGCACGAGCGCCACTTCGTTGACCATCGGCGCCGAGATCAGGAAGGAAAAAGTCACACCGAGCGGCACGCCGGCCGACAAAAAGCCAATGAACAGTGGCACAGCCGAGCAGGAGCAAAATGGGGTGACGATGCCGAGCGAGGCGGCCAGCACATTACCGACCCCTTCGCGCTTGCCGGAGAGCATGGCGCGCGTGCGTTCCGGCGAAAAGAAGGTCTGGATGATACCCATGATGAAGACGATGCCGGTCAACAGCAGAACCACCTTGGGGCTATCGTAGAAAAAGAAATGTAGCGCCTCGCCGGTGCGCGTTTGTCGCGTCAACCCGAGCAGTGAGATCACCCAGTCGGCAAAGGCGGTGAGCTGGTTGTAGGCGAACAGCCAGAGGCTGGCGGCGACGGCAATGCCGACCAGCCACTGAATCAGTTTGCTGCGTTCCGATGCTGCGGTGAGGTTCGGGTTCATGGCTTAATGCCTTATCAAACGGATTGGTTGCGGCTTGTTTTTGGGATTTTCTGCAGGCTGAAACGTGACATGCTCTATACCCTGCACCTTGGCAACCGCAGTCAGCGCAACGAGAACCGCTGGCCAGTCGCCGAGACTATTCAGCCGGACATGCGCCGAGAGGGCGAGACGTTCCGCCGCAATCGGCCAGACATGCAGATCATGCACCTCTGTAACACCGGTCACCCCGGCCAAAGCACGACCGAGCACTTCGATGTCGAGATGAAACGGCACGCCGTCCAACGTGGCATGCAGCGCCTCGCGTAGCAAGCGCACGCTGGAAAAGAGAATCAGGCCGGCGATCAGAATCGACAACAGCGGGTCAATCGGCGTCCAGCCGGTGAACCAGATCACGGTGCCCGCCGCGATGGCGGCCACTGAGCCGAGAACATCACCCATGACGTGGAGCAGCGCGGCACGGATGTTGAGATTTTGCTCACCGCGCGACAAGATCCAGGCAACCAGCAGATTGATCAGCAGGCCGACCACCGCCACGACGCTGACCGTTGCGCCATCGATGCTGCCCTGATTGTGCAAGCGACGCCAGGCCTCAATCGCAATACCCAGAACCACGACCAGCATGGTCAGCGCATTGAACAAGGCGGCCAGCAACTCGGCCCGGCCCAACCCGTAGGTGTGGCGGCGACTCGGCGGCCGCGCTGCAAGCCAGGCAGCCAGCGCCGAAATACCGAGTGAGGCACCATCCGTCACCATATGCCCGGCATCGGCCAGCAAGGCCAACGAACCGGAGCGCCAGCCGGCGATGAATTCGACGATGGAAAAACCGATGGTCAGGACCAGCGCGATCAGCAGCGTTTTGCCGGCTGCCGAATGGCTGTGTGGGCGCTCGTGATCATGGTTGTGGCCATGCTCATGACCGGATTTGCAGTCAGGCACTTTCGTACCAACCCTTGCTTGAATTCACTACTTTGACGACGAGCAACATGACCGGCACCTCAATCAATACACCAACTACTGTAGCTAATGCCGCGCCCGATTCAAAGCCGAACAAACTTATTGCTGCAGCGACGGCCAGCTCAAAAAAGTTACTCGCCCCAATCAAGGCTGACGGACAGGCGATGTTGTGTTTTTCACCGGCGGCGCGGTTCAGCCAGTAGGCCAGCGCCGAGTTGAAAATCACTTGAATCAGAATCGGTACCGCAAGCAAGGCAATCACCAGCGGTTGTTTCAGAATGG
>ERZ724524.1552-NODE-1552-length-15272-cov-4.539134_pt1 | contig 15272 bp, 14 predicted proteins | sample MGYA00376057_ERZ724524 | MGnify/ENA primary metagenome ERZ724524 (study PRJEB28724, sample SAMN07190888) | wastewater metagenome | isolation source: influent of sewage treatment plant in Hong Hong | place: USA: Christiansburg, Virginia | collected 2016-03-01 ...
GCAAAGCATTTTAGGAGTCCTCATGAGCAGCGCAACGCACCTCAAAGACCTGGCACTCAGCGACACGGGTTTCGTGTTTGATCCGTATACCGGAGCCACGTTTACGACCAACGCCACTGGACTTGCGATTCTGCATGCACTTCGCGAGGGACTCAGCCGAAGCGCAATCATTGAACGGATTCGTGAGCGATTTGATGTGCACGGCGACGTCGACAGTGACCTCACCGAGTTCTACCAGCTACTTCGTCAGCACGGAGTGGTCCCTCCCAACTTTAACGGCGTAGAGAAGTAGGCACGCAGATGAGTGAGCGACCATTAACCGTTGCTGTCACCGGGCTCAACGCAACCGACAATCCGGGGCCAGGGGTGGCTGTCATTCGGGCGCTGCGCGACGCTGATCCTGCGATTCGGGTCATCGGACTTGCCTATGATGCGCTCGACCCTGGGATTTACGCGACCGACCTTGTCCGCGACATCTTCATGCTGCCCTACCCGTCCCAGGGACTGACCGCATTTTGGTCACGCCTTGAGTACGTTCATCACAAGGTGGGAATCGACGTCATCATCCCTACTCTCGATGCAGAGCTGCCTGCCTTTTTGGACCTAGAGCCCAAGCTGCGTGAACTGGGAATCCGCATGCTCCTGCCGACGCGTGAGCAGTTTACGCTGCGTGAAAAAGGACGGCTTGCTCAGCTTGGGACCAAGTCAGGAATCTCTGTTCCAGCCACCGCAGTTGTGAACTCGATCGATGAGCTGTCGCGAGTCCATCATCGCGTCCCCTATCCGATGTACGTAAAGGGGCTCTATTACGGAGCGACTCTGGCGCTCAACCTAGACGATGCGTCGCATGCGTTTTACAAAATCGTAGCGCAGTGGGGCATTCCGGTTGTGGTGCAGACCCAAATCCTGGGTGAGGAATTCAACGTCGTTGCGCTGGGTGATGGCGAGGGTGGACTGGTCGGCGCAGTCGGTATGAAGAAGCTGATGCTGACCGATAAGGGGAAGGGTTGGGCCGGAATCACGGTTCGCGATCCCGCACTCCTTGCGGTTGCGCAGCAGTTCATGAGCGCGACCCACTGGCGCGGTCCCTGTGAGATCGAGCTCATGCGCGACAAGTACGGTCAATATCACCTGATCGAGATCAATCCACGATTCCCAGCTTGGGTGTACCTAAGCGCAGGTGCCGGAATGAACTTGCCCTATGCTGCCGTCGAGCTTGCCCTAGGCCGCAAGCCCAGCATTGCCAGCGAATACACCGTCGGCACGCTGTTTGTTCGGATCTCGATCGATCAGATTGCACGCATCGAAGACTTCCAAAACATGGTGACCACCGGAGAGGTATCCCGATGAGCAAGCTTCCTTATGAGCGCCCGACCTTGGTGCGCCACCAGATGGGACAGATGAACAAGTTTGGCCGCTTGCAAGGAATGCGGCCGCTCACCCACATCGATGGGGTGGCAGTCTCTGATTTGGTGGCCAAGTACGGCTCACCTCTGTTTGTGTTTTCGCAAAAGACCCTGATCAATCGCTATCGTGAGCTACAGCAAGCATTCAGTCGTCGCTATGCCAAAGTCCGAATCGCTTGGTCGTACAAGACCAACTACCTAGAGGCGATCTGTCGGACGTTCCATCGTGAAGGCTCGTGGGCCGAAGTCGTCTCTCCGTTTGAGTATGAGAAGGCCATCCGCACCGGAGTGGTTCCCGATCACATTCACTGGAACGGCCCCTACAAGCCCGATGCCGCCATTGAACGTGCGCTGACCGGTGGCGCCATGATCCACATCGACAACTTTGATGAGCTGGCGCGCATCGAGCGGATTGCCGAACGCATGGGAATCCGTCCCAAGGTTGCGCTACGACTGAATCTAGCCATCGATGGCCTTCCCGCATGGAGCCGCTTCGGAGTCAACTTGGAGTCCGGACAAGCGCGTGAGGCTGTCAATCGTCTCGTCGCTGGAGATCGTCTGGAACTGACCGGCCTGCACTCCCACATTGGTACGTTCATTCTGGCTCCGGAAGCGTACGGACAAGCGGCAGCCAAACTGGCACGATTCGCCAACGAGATCCGCAGTGCGCACGGCATCAAGCTGTCGTTCATCGATCTCGGCGGTGGTTTTGCTTCTCCCAATACTTTGAATGCCCAGTACTTGCCGGGCGAACAAACCAGTCCTTCCTTTGAACGATACGCCGACGCAATCGCCGATGGCCTCAGCGTGCTCGAGTATCCCACCAAAGAGTTACCGACTCTGGTTCTGGAAACGGGCCGCGCTCTAGTGGATGACTCGGGATTCCTGATCTCTTCGGTCGAAGCCACCAAGCGGCTTCCTGATGGCCGAAGGGGTCTGGTTCTGGACGCAGGCGTCAACATTCTGTTTACCGCGTTTTGGTACAAGCACGATGTCGTGCCCGCGCAAGAGTTCGGGGGTCTGCTGGAACCGACCGTGCTCTACGGCCCACTGTGCATGAACATCGATGTGCTGCGCGACACCGTACAGTTTCCTGCGGTGTCTCCGGGTCAAAAACTCGTATTCCGCAACGTCGGTGCCTATAACGTCACGCAGTGGATGCAGTTTATCGCGATGCGTCCAGCGGTCGTGATGATCGGAGCCGATGGCCAGGTTGGCCTGATCCGCCGCGCTGAACAGCTCGACGATCTCGAAGCACTGGAAGAAGTTCCTTCCTGGCTCAAGTAACCATCAAAGGGAGTACATCGGTTGGCGCTCGTTGGCCCCATACGTTCACTGCTGCTGTGCTATGCGCAGGTGCTGTTTTCCGGCTCGATCTGGGTTGGACTGCTGCTGCTGCTGGCCACGCTGGTGATGCCGTTTTCGGCGGCGATAGGCGCGCTGTGTGCTTCGTCAGCCCTGCTCTGTTCCTATCTACTTCAGCTTGAGCCAGAGGAAAGGCACAGTGGCGGCTATGGCTATAATGCCCTGCTGTGTGGACTGGGCATCGGACACTCGTGCAGCGGGCTTGGAGCGGTCGCGCTGGCGATTCTGTGTGGTGCATTCTGTGCACTGCTGACCGCTGCCCTGCGGGCAACTTTGGGCAGACTGCACCTCCCCCTGTTGTCGATTCCCTTTATCATCGTGTATCACATGGTTCTTGCCATCGCGGGGCCCGCTGGCATTGCCGCACCACCAGCGACCGAAGCGGTCATCGCCCAAGGACCGGCTCTGTTACGCGGCCTCGGCGCGCTGTTCTTCCTGCCACGCTTCGAGGTCGGTGCCCTGGTTCTGCTCGCGCTCCTGTTGCACTCCCGCATCTCGGCCGTCCTGGCAGTGGCTGGCTTCGGTGTGGCGTACGCACTCGGTGTAGGTTTTCTTGGTTTGACTCCGGAAACGCTGGTGCTGGTTGTGAGCTACAACGCGGCATTTGCTGCGGTGGCGCTGGGTGGTGTCTGGTTCGTGCCATCGGCATCCTCGTGGCTACTGGCAATGGCAGGGTCAGCGCTGGCGACGCTGATGTGCGCAGGCCTTCTGCCGATTCATCAGCGCTTGGGAGTCCCCCTGATGGTGGTTCCGTTCAACGCAACCATCTTGCTGGTCTTGCTGGCCCTACGCCAACGGGTGCGAGATAGCCATCCCAAGGCCGTCGATCTGATGCTGGCGACACCGGAAGACAACCTCGATTATCTGCGTGCACGTCTGCTTCGCTTTGGCTGGTCACAGCCAGTGCGAATGCAGCTCCCGCTGCGTGGAACGTGGGTTTGCACACAAGGAGTCGATGGCGCGCACACCCACAAAGAGCGCTGGCGTCATGCGTGGGACTTCGAAGTTCTTGGTCCCGATGGCACAACCTTTCGTGGCGATGGCACCCGTCCCGATCAATATTACTGTTTTCGTCTGCCTGTTTTAGCAGCCGCCGCCGGAACCGTGGTGAGCATTGAAAACGAGGTGCCAGACAACCTGGTCGGTTCGATGAACCTCAAGCAAAACTGGGGCAACCTGGTGCTGCTACATCACGGCCCCGGTCTGTATTCCTTGGTGGCCCATCTGGCACGCGGATCGGTGAAAGTACGCTTGGGACAAGTCGTACAAGCCGGTGAAGTGCTGGGACTGTGTGGCAGTTCTGGACGATCTCCACAGCCACACCTGCACATTCACCTGCAAGCGACTCCTGATTTGGGAGCGGCGACCATTCCTTGTACATTCAGCGATGCGGTGGTGATGGATGGCGACCAGCAGTTGGTGCACACCGCGCTGATTCCGACCGAAAAACAGGTTGTCCGCAACCTCGAACCGGATGAGGAACGGGGCTCCTTTTTGGCTTCGTTTGCCCCCGGTCACGGCGGTGAGTGGCGTTTCCAGATCGGTGATCGCGAGGAGCGTGTGGTCTGCGAGGTGGATGTCTACGGCCAACCGCTGCTGCGATCGCTCTCCTATGGAACCGTGCTGCGCTATGTACTGACTGATGATCTGCTGACGACCTATGATGTAAGTGGTCCGCGACGGTCGGTGCTCTATCTGCTGCGAACCGCACTGCCACGGATTCCGCTGGAAAGTTGTGAGCCGCTGCGCTGGCGCGATCTGCTGCCGGGCAGACTGGTTCGTCCGTTGTGGCTACAGCTCTTCCATGACTTTGTGGCCCCGATTGTGGCACGGGATGGAGTGACGGTTGAGCTGTCGGCTCGACGGGATGGGCAGCTCCTCCAGATCGATTCCCAGTCGTTGTCTGCGGCCAAGGAAAAAGAAAGTGAGCCCCGGCTCCGTACGCGGGTACTACTCGCTCGGGGTCTGGGAGTGGTACGTATCGAAGTGACAATGCGCGGTCGAACCATACGAGCAGAGCGCGTGACCGCCCCTACTACGCAAGAGAATACTCAAAAGGATAAGTCATGAAAAAGTCGTTGTTCCTGGCAGTGGGCGCGCTGTCCCTGTGGATGGGTGTGGCGCGTGCGGATGGCAATGCAGAGCTGATTCAGCGATCGTATGACAGTGAAGCGACCGGACGACTTGCTGATTCCCTTTCGGTGCTGGATCAGCTTTCAGCCCCACGTCGAGATGCATACGTTGTCACCCTTCGCAAGGCTTGGCTTCTGTACCGACTCGGTCGCTATGCAGAGTCCACCGAAGTGTATGTTCGGGCGATTGCGCTCGCCCCCGCAGCGGTTGAGCCCCGACTCGGAATCCTCCTTCCGTACCTAGCGCTTCGTCGCTGGAGTGATGTCGAAAACCAGGCCCGGGCGATTCTGAAGCTGGAACCCGGTAACTACCTGGCCACCCTGCGACTCGCCTTCGCTTGTTACAATCTGCAGCGCTACGCAGAGTCGACCGCACTCTATCGCAAGCTGATTGATCTCTATCCTGGCGATGTCGAGGTTCGCGGCGGCCTCGGGTGGGCTCTGCTCAAGCTCGGGAAGTATCCCGAAGCATCCGCAGAGTTTCGCAACATCCTCGAAATCGCCCCCCGCAACGAGCTCGCCAAAGAAGGCCTGAAAGCAACCGGCGGTTAGTCCGTTACGACTTCGGTCCGCCCATCAGATCAAACGTGAGATCGCCGGACTCCTTCAGTCCGGCAAGCGTACCACTTGTGATACGGAGGGCTTTGGCGATTGCACGTTGGAGCGTGCTGCGGGTGATGATGCTGTTTAGATCAATGCCCAGGCTGACCATGGTCTGGGCAACCTCCGCACGAATACCGGTTAGGATGGTCTCTGTCCCAAGCAATCGTAGCGCCTTCGCGGTGCTCAGTAGAACCCCGGCGATGTGGGTATCGACGTGACGCAGTCCAGTGATGTCGAGGATGACCACCTTCGCTTGACTCGTCTGCGCTCCTTCCAGCGCGGTCGACACCACATGCTCGGCACGCGCACTGTCCATCCGGCCCACGAGCGGCATCACCACAATGGAGCTTGTGATCGGGATCATCGGTGTCGACATCTCCAGAAGCAGCGCATCCTGATGGCGAACCTGCTCTTCAAGCTGGCGATACGGACGCATGTCCCGAACAATGGTTGCCATGGCTCGCAGTCGTCCTTCCTTGTCACGAATCGGCACAATGACCTGCGAGACAGGAATGGTCACACCGTCACGCGAAAGAAGCCCTCCTTCGCCCTCCCAGATCCCGACTTCAATGGCTCTAGGACTCGCTTCTTTGCGAATTTTCTCGCGATAGTGAGGGGTCGATAGCTCGTCGATCGACATACCCTGCCACGACGTACCATGCAGGTTGAGGAGCTTCCGTCCTGCCGGATTGAGGTACCTGTGCCGGACCATCGTTGCAGCCCACGCTGGAAGTAGCCTTGAGGTATACCCAACAGACTTGTCTGTCCTTGCGAAGGAAGCGAAGCTCCTCAGAGCAAGATAGGCCGTCGCTCATCACGCGCTGAATCTGCTGCGAAAAGAGTTCGCGATCACTCGGTTCGAGCAGCTCTTGTAACGGCCGTCCGATAAGCTCTGCACGACTGTGACCGAGCAGTCTGTCCCAAGCAGAATTGGCCTCTGTGAGCACTCCGCTATGAGACAGACTCGCCAGCAGCGCATCGCTACACTCAACAAGCTGCTCGTGAAGTTCGGACATCGAACTCACCTCAGGTGGAAGAACACCAGGAGGGTCAAAAACAGCGCGGCCACTGCGATGACGGAGACTCCCGCCACTCGCCACAGCGAGCCTTTCGCACGGTCTAAGGCGAGCTTGTCCGGCTCAACGATCACGGACGCATTCAGCACTTGGGCCGCGTGACGCAGCCGATGCTGACCGAGCTGCTCGATCCGACGGTCGACCTCGCGCAGGGCTGCTTGTTCCCCACGACAAGGCGGACACAGCGCCAGATGATCGTCCACCTGAGCGATGACCGCTGGCTCAGGCTCGGGCAATTGCCTTCTTGTTTCCGCGCAGGTCATAAGGAGTCTCCGGTGAAACAAGGACTCTCAGAAGTCCCCCAGATTCTGTGCCGGGTGCCAGATCCCGCTGGAGTGCCCGTCGCAGTTGCTTACGTCCATGGCTCAGCCAGAATGCACAAGTCGTCTCACTGCTGCCAAGGAGCGAGGCCACTTCGGGAATCGACCGCCCCTGCATCAGCACCAAGATCAGCGTGACGCGCATCTCGACGGGCAGCTTCAGAAGTGCGCGGGCGGTCCGATCGCGACGCTGGTGTTCGGAACTGCCCGTCGCTTCCACCGCTGCAGACTCGCCAGGGCTGCCAGTCGTACGGTTGACTGTCTCTGCTTCGCCGCCGGCTTGCGCGCTGGCCGGAATCGGCGGTAGCACCGGGACAATCGACAGAGCCTTCAGTCGCTGCAATGCCAGCCGAACCACCTGCCGCAGCAGCCAATCAGACTCGGGCAGCGGTGCGGTCGGATCGAGAGGGTCTCTGCCCTCTGCCAACGTCAGCTCGTGCCCCCCGTGCTCGGCCTGGCGGAGTGCTTGGTTTACGACCTGCTCGGCACCCGCCGCATCATCGAGAATCTGCACGGCGCACCGAAACAACCGCTCACGCAGGTGCCGAAGCTGGGGACTCTCTACGACATCGCCCGACCTGCTCTGGTGGGTAGACCGGAACAAGCTGCGCAGGCGGACTGAGATAGCGGCTAGCTTCGACAAGGGCTTACCACCTAGCGTAGCCCGACGAGAATGTGGTTGTCTAGGCGCGTATTGCCGTTGTCGCTGTGCGAACCTAGCCTCGACCGAACAGCAGCGCGGCATTGTTACCGCCAAACGCAAAGCTCGACGAGAGCACCACCTCGACCTGCTGGTGCCGAGGCAGCTCAGGAATGTAGTCGAGGCCAAACTCCGTCTCTGGATCGCGCAAGTTTTTCGTTGGTGGCAGCACACCATGGAGTAGCGACAACACCGATGCCACCGCTTCGATCGCACCTGCCGCGCCCAGCGTGTGACCAACCATCGACTTGATCGATGACATCGGTACTTGCCCCGCTCGTTCCCCCAGGAGATCACGGACGGCGTGGCTCTCGGCAGCATCGTTGTGCGGCGTCCCGGTGCCATGAGCATTGATGTAGCCAATCGCCGAAGCCGACAACTTCGCATCCACGAGTGCGGCCTGCATCGCATCCCTCGCCCCAAGTCCCGCAGGCTGCGGTGCGGTCATGTGGTGTGCGTCGCAGCTAAGCCCTGCCCCGAGCAGCCGCGCCAGGATTCGAGCGCCCCGACGCTCGGCGGACCGCCGCGACTCCAGCACCAGCACCCCCGCCCCTTCCCCCAAGTTCAGCCCCTTGCGGTTCCTATCAAATGGCTGGCACGGCTCCGGAGAGGTCGCCCGCAGCGCCCCAAAGCCTGCGACGGTGAGCCGACATAGACCCTCGGCACCACCCGCCAGGGCAACCTCGCAGCGACCAAGCCGAATCCAATCGAGTGCTTGGGCAATCGCGATGGCCGATGAGCTACACGCTGTCATCACGGTCGTCCGTGGACCGCGTGCTCGGAGATGCCGCGCCACCAGATCGGTCACACTTGCCGGCTGATGAGCGACCAGCAAGCTCGACGATGGCGTCGCTCCACCGTGCAGGCCCCGCAAGTACTGCTCTGTCTCCGAAGCCCCACCGGTGCCCGTCCCAAAGAGAACCGCCGCTTGTTGCAGATCCACTGCCGTGAGCCCAGCCTGTTTCACCGCAGACAGCGCCGCCGCCATTCCAAAGCGATCCGGACGCGAACAGAGCGTCGTCTTTATCACGCCATCAAGTCTCGGCTCGACCGCCTGCGCCACGAGCTGGCTGCGGGCATCCTTACAATCGAACAGCGATAGAGGGGCAATACCCGAGCGACCCGCAAAGAGCCCATCTCGAAACGCATCCACATCTGGGCCAAGCGCCGACACAACCCCAAGCCCAGTCACCACCACATCGTCGCTGTTCATGCTTGCGGTCTGGCTTTTAACCTAAACAGGCCCAGCAGCACAAGCGCGCAAGCGCCCAACCAGCACGCCGACGTGAGTGGAGACTCCGCTCGTGAAGAAATCTCGCAGTACCCGCCGCGAACCAGTGGTGTATCCCAGACCGAGGCGTGGATCTGCGGCGGATCCAGACACATGCCGTCGACACAGTACTTTTCGCCCTGGCAGCCGCAGCGCTTCTGCAACTGGGTGAGCGTCAGCAACGTCTCGACATCCAGTAGCCCCGCGCCACAGCCCGACAACTCGTCGGCAGGACAGCGATAGCGCGCATCGGCAGCGGTCCGCAGGAGCAGCCCCATCGTTCGCTGTCGCACCCCTGGAAGCAGCGATCGAGCCAAGGCCGCCGCTCCCGCGACATGCGGTGCCGCCTGCGAGGTGCCGGTCAGCGCGGAATAGGTAAAGGGGGGCCGCTTCGGCTCGGCAATCCCTTCATCTCGATAGGTCGACAAGATGCCCTCCGGAGGCCGCCCCGCCAGGTCGGTTTCGTAGTCCCACTCCGAGAGGCCCCCGCCCGGTGCCAGCAAATCGACCCGAGGACCATAGTTCGAGTAGACCGCTCGCCGGCCCTTGTCATCCGAGGCACCGACCGTGATGACGCCGTCCAGTCCGCCCGGTGAGTAGGTGGTTGCCTCGGTCCCGCCATTGCCAGCCGCCACCACCACCAGCAGACCTTGCGCCATGACTTCATCAATGGCGCGCTGCAAGGTAAACGACAGCCCCGGGCCACCGAAGCTCATGTTGATGACATCGACATGCCGACCAACGACGGGAATCGTGCCGAGCTTGGCCCCGGCGACCCAACGCAGGGCGTCCGAGATGTCGCTGTCGATGCCATCCCCGCCGCGCACCCCGAGAACCCGGACCGGCAGCAAGCGACACTTCTGATCGATGCCCGCCATGCCGAGCGAGTTGCCCGTCACTGCCCCAATGATGCCCGCGATGTGGGTGCCATGCAGCCGATTGCCGTCGACCGAACCCGTATCGGTGGGATCGTTATCACGGACGTTGTCGCCGTCATCGGCACTGTCGGGCCGTGAGATGAAGTCATATCCGGCGACTAGGCGAGACTCAAGATCGGGATGATTGTGGACGATGCCGGTATCGAGCACCGCGACCGTGACGTCCTCGGAACCCTTGGTGATCTCCCAGGCCCCGGGCATCCGGATGAGCGGCAGCGCCCACTGCGAGGACCACAGCGGATCATTGGGCACCACCGTCGCATAGCGAACACGGTCGGGCTCGACGCGGCGGACCCTGACATCGCTCGCCACCACATGGAGTAGCCGACGGGTCGCGTCTTCATCGGCCCCCGTTCGCCGCAACAGCACGATCGCCCCCGCCTGGGGATCTTTGCCAAGGATGGGCGGACTGTCCGTCGGCTCGGGAAACAACTCGCGCACCACATCGAGCCGCTCGCCACCTAGCTCGATCGCCATGGCCCCAGCACTCGGCAGAACGGTGTTGTCCCCGGTCATCGACGGACCGCTCGGCAGTCGCTCGCCCGATCGCAGCTCCACGATCAAGTGGCCCGGCCAGATCGTCTCGGTGGCCGCTGGCCGAGGTCGAGTGGTCGGTTGTCGTACCTCGGTCCTCACCGGTGGCGTGCTCGTTTCGGGAACCTCGCTACACGACGAACCGCAAAGGACCGCAAGCGCCCCCAGCAGTCCGCCGAGACGCGGTCGCCACCCACGAGAACGCACGTCCCCGGAGAGCCAGCGAGAAGCTGCGGCGACTTTTGCCCACATGCGGCGGCGAGCTTAGACCAGAACTGCGGAATTTGGCGAGGGTCACCGGAAAAACCGGCGAATTTCGAGAATTTGCAGCTTCCACACTTCCGTAAGTGTTTCTATGATGAACCCAATGTCTGCCCTTCCTTTGCTCATTGCTGCGGTACTGGCCAACTGCCCTCTCAAGCTGGCAGGACAAGCTGGCGAGGAACGCTCGTGGGTGTCGGCTGCGGTGGTGGGTGCCATGATCGAATCGAAGCATGGCCTGGTCAGTGAGCCTGTGCTGGGCTATCAGAACGGCCAACACCGACCGCTGCTGATTGTCGACATGCCGAGCGTGCCGCAAACCAAGGTTCGCGCCGAGGTCCACACCGCGCTGGCCTATTTCCGGATGGAAGAAGCGGCACGGCGGTTTGGCATCCAGCTCCAGCTCAACAGCGGCTTCCGAACCAACGACCAGCAGCAGGAAGTGTTCGACCTGTATCGCAAAGGACGCGGACCTCTCGCTGCAAGGCCTGGCTTTTCCAATCACCAGAGTGGCTATGCGCTCGACATCGACACCAGGCCGCCCAGAGTGCGTAGCTGGCTCGGTCGTCACGGATATCGCTACGGCTTTCAGCGCACCGTCCCGAGCGAGAGCTGGCACTGGGAGTTTCGCGGCGAAATCCGCAAGCTACTCAGCCAGCCCGATCCACTCCAGCCGCACAACTCGTAGTCGGATTTAGAGGGGTCGCCGCGCTCGCAGACAGGCCGCCCGCACGGTCAGCACGAGTGGCCTGCGTACCGTTGGATGCAGCCCGCTCTGATCGGCTGGTGCCGGTGAGCAGATCTGCTCGATCCGATCGCGCAGCGACTGAAAGACTTGCTGCATGCCGCCAAGCCCATCGGAAAACAGCGCCTTCCAGGCCAGCAGCGGTCCAAACTCGATGAGCGGCGCGTAAAATAGGTCGACGGCCCCGGCAAAGAGCAGCGAAAACGGTGCAATCACCAGCTCGACGTCTTGCAGCTCGGCCTGCCGCGCCCAGCCGCGTACCGTGTCGACATCGGGCCAGCTCAGCAGATGGGTCTTTAGGCGCTGCTGCTCGACCTCTCGTCCAACGAGTTCAGATTCAAGGAGCGCATAAAACTCGGCAAAGGTGCCTCGTAGCGGCAGCGTTGCCACCACCTGCGCTCCCGGCTTGGCCACCCGTGCCAGCTCGCGCAAGAGCAGGTGCGGCTGCGCCGAGTCGTAGAGCCCCAGGTTCGAGACCACCAAGTCATAGACCGCCTCGTCAAACGGCAGCTTGGGCTCTCCCAGCTCGGTGCGCAGAAACACCCGTCGACTCAGCAGTTCACCGGCTTTGCGCCGCGCCAGCTCGATGAGTGCCGCAGAGGGATCGACGGCCATCAAACGGGCCTCGGGAAAACGCCGCAGCAGCTCGAAACCGGGGTAGCCGGTATGACACATCACATCGAGCAGCGTCGCTTTGCCATCGAGCGGTGCCACCTGCCCGAGCAGGAGCTTGCCAAACGGCTGCGTCCAGACCGGCGCAATCTCGGCGTCATAGACGCTAGCCAGCCGAGGATCTCGACGAAACTTGTTCTGCTGCGGCGGCGGGGGCGGCGCTTGCGGACGCGGCACGGACCCGGGGACAGTCGGCATGGCGCGGACTATACGACGCCCGCCCAGGCGTTGCGAAAAAGACAACGTCCACCCACTGCTAGACCATGAGACCTAGGGAGAGATGAGGACCGGCGTTCCGACCCGTGCTACCGCGTAGAGCGTCTCGATATCCTCGTTGCTTACGCCGATACAGCCATCGGTCGGTCCCCACAAGCGATTGAGCCGAAACGCATGTCCCGCGCTCAGCCAGACCCTCGCCAGCCCGTTGAGCGACTGCTTCACGCCGTGGATACCAATGCCTCCGCCCAGTCGGGTGATGTGGAGGGTTTCGGCACGGCGAACATCCTCCGGATTGGGATACGAGATTCCTAAGAATCGATGGAAACGTGGTGTCTCGACCCGCGAGGAAATGTGGTAGCGGCCTTCGGGAGTCCGTTCGTCCCCTTCTCTCAGTTTCGGACCGACCGGATTCTGTCCGAACGTTGCCAAGAACCGGTTGCGTACGAGTCCCCCACAGGACAGCTCCACGACTCCTTCGCGCTTCTTGACCTCGATCGTCGGCTGTAAGCACAGCGGCTGTTCCGGCGCGGACAGAGTCCTTTGCGTCGGAACCCCACAGAGCCCCGCCAGCACCAACAGGAGCCCCCACCGCAGCCGAAATCCTCGCGATGGCCGCGGGGTCTGGACAGTGGCCGGTCTGGGTTCGCAAACGGGCCCATGCAGGTCAGCGGCGCGATCCATTCTCTCAGCCTACTGCGAGGCGCGCCATTGCGCCAAAACCGGCGACCTCATCCGGAATCGCTAGCAAAATCGGTCCCTGTGGGCGAATCAAGGTGATAACCTGATTCCTGTCTGTTCATTTCCGTTCCGTTCCCCAAACAAGAGGAGGTCCACCGTGGGTGACAAGTCTCCGAAGGCCAAAGACAAGGCAAAGAAGCAGGACACGAACGACAAAAAGCAGAAAAAAGCCGATGCCGATGCGAAGGCAAAGCCAGCTCCGGCTCCGCCCGCTAAGAAAGGCAAGTAGCACCCCATCCTGTTAGGGCTTGCGCCCTGCCGCCGCGTACGATTTCGAGCTCACATCGTGTAGGCGGCTTCCCTTCCGAACCAACGAAAACTTTTGCAGTAGCGGCTGCCGTTGCCGACGCAGCGCGGCGGACGTATGTGCTGCTAGGGGGCTAGATCGTAGACTTCCGCTTCGGTGCCGCCTCGCGAAAAGCCTTTGTGCTTGCGCAGTACGACGACCCGGCCAGAGGGCGAGGCAACCCAGCCAAGTGGGCGCTTACCTGCCAGCAGTGTCAGCTTGCGCTGCGCAGGGCCGGGCTTGTCGCCGGAAAGATCGACAGTACAGAAGTCGACCTCATCGGGATCAGCGCGCTTGGCAGCAACGGCGTCTTCGTTGACGGGATCGACCATCAGAGACAGCAGCAAGGTGCCGGGGCGCAGCCGCTTGAAGCGCAGTGAGGGCGCGTCGTAGATTCCGGCTGGTCGAGGGAGCGGCAACTGATCTCGGGCTTCGATGGGACCATCTGGACGACCTCGCTCTAACGCCGAGACGATCTCGACTTGATTGGTCCCGTCCTCGGCGATAATGGCCACCGACTCATGGTGAGCAGACCGGACTCGCTTGAGATCCATCAGCGCGGGAGGATCAGCGATCGGCCTCGTAGCCCGAACCTTGCCACCAAAGACATCCAGGTATGCGAGGAAGTCTGGTTGGCGCAGATCCTTCTTCTTGTCGAACGCTCCGCCCTGCTTGACCACCCAGGTCGCAAAGCCATCGAGGAAATACAGCGGCAACGCCAGCCCATTGGGGGTGTTGATCTTGCCATCCTCATCCAGTTTGTAGGTCCGCTGGGCCAGCGGCTTGCCGGTCGCGGCCGAGAATGCCGAAAACTTGTACTCGCTATTGAGCAAACTCTGCGGGTTCTGGGGGCTCTGCGGGCCGGGCTTATTGGCAGTAACGATCGCTTTTTGACCATCGATGGTGGTCAGGCTGATTTCCGACGCAGGACCGATGCCACCAGGCACTGGGATCTCGGCGTGAGTCTTCAGGCTGTAGATGCTGGCGGTGTACAGGCCCGCCGTCTCTAGATCGCGCATCACGACCAGAATTTTGTCATCCGGCAACAGGTGCAGTCGGTTGGTGTTGAGCGGCAGTCCCTTGAGCAGTTCCTTGGCCTTGGTCGGCTCGGCTGCCAGTTCCTTGGCGAGCGCCTCCTCCATAAAAGGCGGGGGCGGTGGAGGCGGCGGCACAGGAGGGGCGACAGCCACGGGTGCCTTCGCTTTGCCTCCCTTCACCGGCACGGCAGGTGGCGGCGGTGGCGGTGGCGGTGGGGCAGGCGGCTCGATCGCAGCCTGTGGGTTGAGCCCTCGCCCCGGTGGCAGGGCCACTCCGCGCAGAGTCGCAAACTTTGCACCATCGGTCGTGACATACAGGAGCACTGCGCCACCGTCGGTCACAGCCATCGCATCATCAATGTAGCCTTTGTCGGGCTTGACCGTCAGAAGCGGCTTGGGATGGGCGCTCTGGGCATGGCCCACCGATCCGTACGTCAATCCCAGGAACAAGGAACCGAGTAGAGCGAGTCGTTTGGTCATGCTTTAGCCGTATGGCAAAGGTCACCTCTCTGTCAACTTCAACAAGGTTGAATGGCGTCGGCGTGCTGTGCTAACCCAAGGCCGACATGGCCAAAAAGCACTCTTCTGCTCAAAAACCAGACCGCGCTGCCGGGTTGTCCGATTCGGCGCACCACGACGAACCGCCGCTCACCACGGGAGAGCCATCGCAAAGTGGACTGCCTTTGCTCGTACAAAGGCTGCGCTCGGGTCGGGTGGTGCTGTGTACGGGCAGCATTTTTGGACGTCGTTCCTCGTCCGCTTCGCTGCGAACGCTGCTCGGCAAGCTGCTCGATCAACACAGCAGCGAGCTGGGGACCGACGAAGAGGTGTCGCAAACCAGGGCACTACTGGAAAGTCAGCCACTGCTCGTCGCCAGTTTTTTGCGCAAGCGATTGGGCGAAGGTCTATTGCCAGCGCTGTCCTCGATACTTCCGAGCGAAAGCAACACCCAGCTACTCGACTTGGCGGC
>ERZ724524.1561-NODE-1561-length-15245-cov-4.671034_pt1 | contig 15245 bp, 11 predicted proteins | sample MGYA00376057_ERZ724524 | MGnify/ENA primary metagenome ERZ724524 (study PRJEB28724, sample SAMN07190888) | wastewater metagenome | isolation source: influent of sewage treatment plant in Hong Hong | place: USA: Christiansburg, Virginia | collected 2016-03-01 ...
ACTTTCGGGCGCGGCGGCCACTCGCGGCTGATTTTGTCGCAGCTCTCGCCTGATGGGCGCTTGATTGCGTTTGACAAAGACCCCGATGCTATCGCCGCCGCAGCCGAATTGACGGCGGTTGATGCGCGGTTTTCGATCCGCCACGAAGGATTTCGCCATTTGGGCGAGTTGCCAAGCGCCAGCGTGGCCGGTGTGCTGATGGATTTGGGCGTGAGTTCGCCGCAAATTGACAACCCGCTGCGTGGGTTTTCTTTCCGCTTCAACGGCCCGCTGGACATGCGCATGGACACCACGCGCGGCGAAAGTGTTGCCGACTGGCTGGCGACTGCCGAAGTGCAGCAAATTGCCGAAGTGGTGCGCGACTATGGCGAAGAGCGGTTTTCCTTGCCGGTGGCCAAGGCCATTGTGGCGCGGCGGCAAGAGCGCGGCCCCATCACCACCACCACCGAACTGGTCGAAGTGGTGTCGAGTGCCGTGCGCACCCGCGAGGCGGGGCAAAACCCGGCGACCCGTACTTTTCAGGCGCTGCGCATCTTCATCAACGCCGAGTTGGAAGAGCTGGAGGCCGCGCTTGAAGCCAGCTTGCAGGTGCTGCAACCGGGCGGGCGGCTGGTGGTGATCAGCTTTCACTCGCTGGAAGACCGCATCGTTAAGCAGTTCATCGCCAAGCATTCGCGCGAGGTGTTTGACCGGCGCGCGCCGTTTGCTGCGCCCAAAGTGATGCAACTGCGGGCTTTAGAGCGCATTCGCCCCAGCGATGCGGAAGTTGCCGCCAACCCGCGCGCACGCAGCGCCATCATGCGGGTGGCCGAAAGGGTAGCTGCGTCATGATGCGCCTGAACTTGGTGCTGATGGTCGCCGTGGTGGTGAGTGCGCTGTTCTTGGTGCATTCCCAGTACGAAACCCGCAGCGTGTTTGTGGAGCTGGAGCGCGCTCACGCCGATGCGCGCAAGCTGTCGTTAGAGCGTCAGCGCTTGGATGTGGAACGCCGCGCCCAAGCCACGCCGGAGCGAGTTGAGCGATTGGCGCGTGACCAACTGCACATGCGCACCACCAACCCCGCCATCACCCAGTACAACAGCCGCGCCGCGTCAGCTCCGGCGGCTTTCACCAACGAGGCTGCACGATGAAGCGCGGCATGTCCTACACCTCCAGCCCGTTGCTGGCCAGCAAAACCCCGGTCTGGCGCAGCCAGTTCATCGTGGTGTCGGTGGCTTTGGGGTTTTTGGGCTTGGCGGCGCGTGCTGCCTATGTGCAGGTCTATGCCAATGCCTTCTTCCAGCGTCAAGGTGAAGTGCGCTTTGCGCGCACCTTGGAGCTGCCCGCCAGCCGGGGGCGCATCTTGGATCGCAACGGGCTCATCTTGGCGTCTAGCGTGGTGGCGCAAAGCATTTGGGCCATTCCCGAAGACGTGGAGCGCGATGGTGCCAAGTTGCAGCAATTGGCTGGCTTGCTGGGCATGTCGCCGGACGAGTTGAACAAAAAGCTGGAAGACGAAGACAAGAGCTTCGTCTGGCTCAAGCGCCAAGTTGAAGAGCCAGTGGCCAAGCAAATCACGGCCTTGGGCATCAAAGGCATTTACCAGCGCCGCGAGTACAAGCGCAAATACCCCGAAGGCGAGGCGGTGGCCCATGTGGTGGGTTTTGCCAACGTCGAAAACAACGGCCAAGAAGGCGTGGAACTGGCGTTCGACAAGGCGTTGGCCGGTCGCGCTGGGTCGCGCCGTGTTATCAAAGACCGCTTGGGTCGGGTGGTGGAAGATGTGGGCGAGCAAGTTCCCGCAGAAGAGGGCAAAGACCTGCAACTCAGCATCGACAGCAAGGTGCAGTTTTTTGCCTACCAAAAGTTGCGCGAAGCCGTGGTCAACAACAAAGCCCGCGCAGGCAGCGTGGTGGTGCTGGATTCGACCACGGGTGAAGTGTTGGCGTTGGCCAATTACCCCAGCTACAACCCCGAAAGCCGGTTCAACCTGACGGGCGATCAGCTGCGCAACCGCGCTTTGACCGACATGTTCGAGCCTGGCTCCACCATGAAGCCGATCACGGTTGGGATGGCGTTGGAAGCGGGCCGCATCACTCCGCAGACCATCATTGAAACCAGCCCTGGGCGTTTCAATATTGGCGGCTTCACGATCACCGATACCCACAACTACGGCACCTTGACGGTTGAGGGCGTGATTCAGAAGTCCAGCAACGTGGGGGCGCTCAAAATTGCGCAGCGCATGAGCCCCGAAGAAATGTGGAACACCTACAACGTGCTGGGCTACGGGCAAAAACCCAAGATCCAGTTCCCCGGTGCGGCGACGGGGCGCGTGCGACCTTGGAAAACTTGGCGGCCCGTGGAGCAAGCCACGATGGCTTACGGCTACGGCTTGTCGGCCTCGCTGTTTCAGATGGCGCACTCCTACACCGCGTTTGCGCACGATGGCGAATTCATTCCCGTGACCATGCTGAAAACCCCCGAACCCGCAGTCGGGGTGCGCGTGTTTTCGGCCAAAAACGCGGCGGCTGTGCGCAAGATGCTGCAAATGGCCGCAGGCCCCGGCGGGACGGGGCAAAAAGCGCAGACCGTGGGCTACTCAGTGGGCGGCAAGTCGGGCACGGCTCACAAACAAGTCGGTAAAGGCTACGCCAGCAACAAGTACCGCGCTTGGTTCACCGGCATGGCTCCGATAGACAAGCCGCGCATCATCGTCGCCGTGATGATCGATGAACCCAGTGCTGGCGAGTATTTTGGTGGCGCGGTGGCTGCGCCCGTGTTCAGTGAAGTGGTGCAACAAACCCTGCGCATGATGGCGGTGCAGCCTGATGTCGCCGTGCAGCCGCAAATTGTGGTGGATGCTGCACAGGAGTCCTTCTGATGAAACACCTGCAAACCTTGCCTGAGGCTGTGGCCTGGCTGCACAGTCGTATTACCGGCCAATTGCGCACCGACAGCCGCAAAGTGCAGCCCGGCGACGGCTTCATTGCGTGGCCCGGCGCGGCCCATGATGGCCGCCAGCACGTGACCACGGCGCTGGGCCAAGGTGCCAGCGCCTGTTTGGTCGAGCATGCGGGCGTTGAGCACTTTGCTTGGGCCGCAGTGCCTGTGGGCGAAGTGGATGCCGGAGCCATCGCCAGCTTCAGCGGCCTGAAAGCCTCGGCGGGCGCGCTGGCTGCGGCCTATTACGAACAGCCTTCGGACGAGTTGGATGTGATCGCCGTCACCGGCACCAACGGCAAAACCTCCACCGCGTGGTGGCTGGCGCAGGCGCTGGGTGCCTTGGACTGGCCTTGCGGTTTGGTGGGGACGCTGGGCATAGGTCGCCCACCCGAGGTCGAATACACCGGCCTGACCACGCCCGACCCGGTGCTGTTGCAGTGGTATTTCCGTCAGTTTGTGCAGCAAGGGCTGAAGGCGTGCGCGATTGAGGCTTCATCGATTGGCATTACCGAGCAGCGGCTGGCGGGCACGCACGTCAAAGTCGCGGTGTTCACCAATTTCACGCAAGATCATCTCGATTACCACGGCTCGATGGAAGCGTACTGGCAAGCCAAACGCATGTTGTTTGACTGGCCCGGCATCCAAGCCGCCGTGATCAACTTGGACGATGCCCAAGGTGCCGCCTTGGCGCAGGCGCTGGCGCACCGCCCATTGGTGGTGTGGACGGTGTCGTGCCGAGGTGCTGCCCATTTGGAAGCACGCCAGATCGGCTACAACGCCGAAGGATTGCACTTTGTGCTGGCCGAGGGCTCGCACACCGAGCATTTGCAAACGCGCTTGATTGGCGACTACAACGTCTCTAACTTGCTGGGCGTGATTGCCGCCATGCGCGCGCTGGACGTGCCGCTGGCCGACGCGGTGCAAGCCTGCCGCGCGCTGATGCCCGTGCCTGGTCGCATGGAATGTGTGGCCCAACCCGATCAGCCCTTGGTCGCTGTGGATTACGCCCACACCCCAGATGCCTTGGCGCAAGCCCTGAACGCCTTGCGCTCGATGGCGCGTGCGCGCGGTGGCCGACTGTGGTGCGTGTTTGGCTGCGGCGGCGATCGTGACCCCGGCAAACGCGCACAAATGGGCGCGGTAGCTGAGCAAGTGGCCGACCGCGTCATCATCACCAGCGACAACCCGCGCTCTGAAGCGCCGCAAGCCATCATCGAGCACATTCGGCAAGGCTTGCGTCACCCAGGCCGCGAGCGGGTAGAGCTGGATCGCGCAGCCGCCATTGCCTACGCGCTGGCCCAAGCCGCGCCCCACGACGTGGTGCTGCTGGCGGGCAAAGGCCACGAAGACTATCAAGAAGCCGCAGGCGTGCGCCGCCCGTTCTCAGACAAAGTCCACGCATTGGCAGCCTTGCAACGTCGTCAGGCTGTCCGCAATTTTCCAGACAGCCAGTGAAGTGAGCGCCCCATGATGATGACTTTGCAACAAGCCCAGCAGTGGCTGCCCGGCAGCCGCTTGGTGGGCGATGGCGCGTTGGCGCTGCACCGAGTCCACACCGACACCCGCACCTTGACCGCTGGCGACTTGTTCGTTGCCTTGAAAGGCGAGCGTTTTGATGCGGCTGATTTTTTGGCGCAAGCCCAAGCCCAAGGCGCGGTGGCCGCGCTGTGCGATGCCAGCGCCGAAGACCGCCTGCGCCAATCGGGCTTGCCCGGCTTGCTGGTGCCTGATGCCAAAGTCGCTTTGGGCCAATTGGCGGGCGCGTGGCGTGCGCAGTTTGATGTGCCGCTGATTGCCGTCACCGGCAGCAACGGCAAAACCACCGTCACGCAGATGATCGCCAGCATCTTGCGCACCTGGCAGGGCGATGCGGCGCTGGCCACACAAGGTAATTTGAACAACGACATTGGCGTGCCGCTCACGCTGCTGCGCCTGCGCGCCAGCCACCGCGTGGCTGTGGTGGAGCTGGGCATGAACCACCCCGGCGAAATCGCCTACCTCGCCGCTTTGACCCGGCCCACGGTGGCGCTGGTCAACAACGCACAGCGCGAGCACTTGGAATTCATGGGCACCGTCGAAGCCGTGGCCCACGAAAACGGCTCGGTGCTGGCCGCGTTGCCGGTGGATGGCTGCGCCGTGTTCCCTGCGCAAGACACTTACACCCCGCTGTGGACGCAACTGGCCGCCGACCGCCGTGTTTGCACCTTTGGCGACGACGCCGCCGTCAGCGCCACGCAGGCCGTGTGGCACCACGGCGCATGGCAAGTCACGGCGCAAACCCCCGCTGGTGCGCTGGCGTTCACGCTGCACATTGCCGGACGACACAACGTGTGCAACGCGCTGGCCGCTGTGGCATGTACGCTGGCCGCTGGTGTCCCGCTGGACGCGGTACGCGCCGGACTTGAAGCGTTTGAGCCGGTTAAAGGCCGCTCGCGTGCGCTCAGTTTGACGCTGGCGGGCCGCGCCATCACCGTGGTAGACGACAGCTACAACGCCAACCCTGATTCCGTGCGCGCCGCCATCGACGTGCTAGCCGAATTGCCCGGCCCGCGCCTGTTGGTGCTGGGCGACATGGGCGAAGTCGGCGACCAAGGCCCGCAGTTTCATGCCGAAGTGGGCAGCCACGCCTTGGCCTCGGGCATAGAGCGGCTCTACACCTTGGGCACGCTGGCGGCCCACGCCAGCGCCGCCGCTGCCGCACACGCGCAGCACTTTGACGACATCACCGACCTGCTGGCTGCCGTGCAGCAGGTCTTACCGGACGTGGCCAGCATCGTGGTGAAAGGCTCGCGCTTCATGAAAATGGAGCGCGTCGTGCAAGCCTTGACCACTTTGTCCGCTGCGGCCACTCCCTTTCCAACAACAAAAGAGCTAGTTCATGCTGCTTAGTCTGGCCCAGTGGCTACAGAGTCTTGCCCCCGAATACGGGTTTTTTCGAGTCTTCCAATACATCACCTTCCGTGCGGTGATGGCGGCGATGACGGCCTTGCTGATCGGCTTGATCGCCGGGCCCGCTGTGATTCGTCGTTTGACCTCACTCAAAATTGGCCAGCCGGTGCGCGGCTACGCCATGCAATCGCACTTGGTTAAAAATGGCACGCCCACGATGGGTGGCGTGCTGATCTTGCTGTCTATCGTCATCTCAACGCTGCTGTGGGCTGACCTGCACAACCGCTTCGTCTGGATCGTGTTGGTGGTGATGCTGGGCTACGGCGCAATCGGCTGGGTTGATGACTGGCGCAAAGTGGTTAACAAAGACCCCGAGGGCATGCGCTCGCGTGAGAAGTTCATGTGGCAATCGGTGATTGGTGTGGTGGCGGCGCTTTATCTGGTATTCAGCATTTCCGAGAACTCCAACCAGCGCGTGCTGGAGCTGTTTTGGAGCTGGATCAGTTCCGGCTTTGACGTGAGCCTGCCGCCCAAAGCGGGGTTGATGCTGCCATTCTTCAAAGAAATCAACTACCCGTTGGGCGTGCTCGGCTTTGTGATCTTGACGTATCTGGTGATCGTGGGCTTCAGCAATGCCGTGAACTTGACCGACGGTTTGGATGGCCTGGCCATCATGCCGGTGGTGATGGTGGGCACGGCCTTGGGCCTGTTTGCCTACTTGACCGGCAGTTCGGTATTTTCTAAGTACCTGCTGCTGCCGCACATTTCCGGCTCGGGCGAGTTGATGATTTTTTGCGCTGCCATGGCGGGGTCGGGGCTGGCGTTTTTGTGGTTCAACGCGCATCCGGCGCAGGTGTTCATGGGCGATGTGGGCGCGCTGGCGCTGGGCGGCGCTTTGGGCGTGGTGGCGGTCATCGTGCGCCAAGAAATTCTGCTGGCCGTGATGGGCGGCATCTTTGTGGCCGAAGCGCTGTCGGTGATGCTGCAAGTGAGCTACTTCAAGTACACCAAGAAAAAGTTTGGCGAAGGCCGCCGCATCCTGAAAATGGCCCCGCTGCACCATCACTTTGAGAAAAGCGGCTGGAAAGAAACCCAAGTCGTGGTGCGCTTTTGGATCATCACCATGCTGCTGTGCCTGCTGGGCTTGTCCACCTTGAAGCTGAGGTAAATCGTCGTGAACTCGTTGCAAGATCAATCGGTGCTGATTTTGGGGCTGGGCGCATCCGGCTTGGCGATGGCGCGTTGGTGCGCCCGTGCGGGTGCCCGCGTCACGGTGGCCGACACCCGCACGGTACCGCCGCAACTGGCGGCCTTGCAGCAAGACGTGCCCACGGCCCGTTTCATCGGCGGCGCGCTGACGCCAGCGCTGCTGGACGGCGCGGACACCAGCGCCCCGGTGCAAGCCGTGTACCGCAGCCCCGGTTTGGCCCCGGCCACGGTCGAAGCGGTGCAAACCGCCGCCTTGGCGCGTGGCTTGACCACGGGCGGCGAGCTGAGCTTGTTTGCCTTGGCGCTGGCCGATTTGGCGCAGACCCAAGGCTATCAACCGCAAGTGCTGGGCATCACCGGCACCAACGGCAAAACCACAGTCACGTCGCTGACGGGCCAGTTGGTGGCGCGGGCGGGCAAGTCGGTCGCGGTGGCGGGCAACATCGGTCCCACGCTGCTGGACACGCTGAGCACGCATATCGACGCAGGCACGCTGCCGCAAGTGTGGGTGCTGGAGCTGTCTAGCTTTCAACTCGACAGTTGCGAGCAGTTCGCCCCCAGCGCCGCCACCGTGCTGAACCTGACCCAAGATCATCTGGACTGGCACGGCAGCATGGACGCTTACGGCGCGGCCAAAGCCAAAATTTTTGGCCCGCATGGCGTGATGATTTTGAACCGCGAAGACGCGCAAGTGCTGGCGATGCAACCCAGCGCCCCTGCCACGCGCCCACGCGGCACGCCGCGCCTCGCCGAGCGGCACGTCGTCACCTTTGGCGGCGATGTGCCGCAGCGCCCCGGCGACTACGGCATCGAGCTGGTGAATGGCTTGGCGTGGCTGGTGCGCGCCGCAGAAGTTGACCCCACGCTGCGCCGCAAAGATGCCGCCGAGCCGCTGCACATTCAGCGCCTGATGCCCGCCGACGCGCTGCGCATTCGGGGCCGCCATAACGCCGTCAACGCGCTGGCCGCGCTGGCGTTGGCTGGTTCCGCCGGTTGCGGTTTGGCCGAGATGCTCTACGGCCTGCGCGAGTACCGAGGCGAGCCGCACCGGGTCGAACCCATCGGCATCTTGGACGAGGTGGAATACTTTGACGACAGCAAAGGCACCAACGTCGGTGCCACCGTGGCGGCGCTGAACGGCTTGGGTGCGGATCGCAAAGTCGTGGTGATTTTGGGCGGTGACGGCAAGGGCCAAGACTTCAGCCCGCTGGCGCTGCCGGTGCGCTGCTTTGTGCGCGCCGTGGTGTTGATCGGGCGCGACGCGCCAGCCATTCGCGCCGCCTTGGCTGATGTCGGCGTGCCGCTGCTGGATGCCCCTACGCTGGAGCAAGCCGTGGTGCTGGCCAGCCACAACGCCCAACGCGGCGATGCGGTGCTGATGTCGCCCGCCTGTGCCAGCTTGGACATGTTCCGCAACTACGAGCACCGCGCTCAAGTCTTTGGCGCAGCCGTGGCCGCCTTGGCTGAAGCGGCGGGCACAGAGTGGGTGGCAGGCGCATGAGTGCCCTGACCGAGCGCTTCGGGCGCATGGGCCGCTGGCTGGGCATAGGCCGCAATGCGGGCGAATCTGCTTTGGATCAGGTGCCGGTGCGCGTGGGCGGGCAAGAGTTCTCCCGCACCCCGAGTCAGCCGCCCAAGGTGGTGCTGTTCGACCAGGCCTTGGTGTGGGTTGCGGTGGCGCTGCTGGTGTTTGGCTTGATCATGGTTTATTCGGCCTCGGTGGCCATGCCGGACAACCCGCGCTTCGCACGTTACGCCCACACTTACTTTTTGACTCGGCACTTGGTGTCGCTGATGTTTGGCTTTGTGGCGGCGCTGCTGGCGTTTCAGGTGTCGGTGGCGGCGTGGGAGCGCGCTGCGCCGTGGCTGTTTGTGGCCGCGCTGCTGTCGCTGGTGGTGGTGCTGATTCCGCACATTGGGCGCGATGTGAACGGCGCGCGGCGCTGGCTGTCGCTGGGCATCATGAACTTCCAGCCCTCAGAGCTGGCCAAATTCGCGGTGGTGCTGTACGCCTCGGACTACATGGTGCGCAAGATGGAGGTCAAAGAGCGCTTCTTCCGCGCCGTGCTGCCGATGGGCTTGGCGGTGGCGATGGTGGGCGTGCTGCTGCTGGCCGAGCCGGACATGGGCGCGTTCATGGTGATCGCCGTGGTCGCTATGGGCATTTTGTTTTTGGGCGGTGTCAACGCCCGCATGTTCTTCTTGATTGCAGCGGTGTTGGTCACGGCCTTCGGGTTGATGATTGCCATGTCCGAATGGCGGCGCGAGCGCATCTTTGCCTACCTTGACCCGTGGTCGGAAAAGCACGCGCTGGGCAAGGGCTACCAGCTCTCGCATTCGCTGATTGCCATTGGGCGCGGCCAGATTGTGGGCGTGGGCTTGGGCGGCAGCGTTGAAAAACTGCACTGGTTGCCCGAAGCGCACACCGACTTCTTGCTGGCCGTGATTGGCGAAGAGCTGGGCCTGATGGGCGTGCTCACCGTGATCAGCCTGTTTTTTTGGATGACGCGCCACATGATGCAAATTGGCCGTCAAGCCATCGCCTTGGATCGGGTGTTTGCCGGTTTGGTGGCGCAAGGCATGGGCATTTGGGTTGGCTTTCAGTCGTTCATCAACATGGGCGTGAATTTGGGCGCTTTGCCCACCAAGGGACTGACGCTGCCGTTCATGAGCTACGGCGGCTCAGGGATTTTGATGAACATGGTGATGCTGGCCGTGGTGTTGCGCATCGATATGGAAAACCGACAACTGATGCGCGGAGGCCGAACGTGAGCCGAGTGAGCCAAAAATGCACCCTGATCATGGCCGGTGGCACGGGCGGCCACATTTTCCCCGGCTTGGCCGTGGCCGAGGCTTTACGCGAACGCGGCTGGCGCGTGCACTGGCTGGGAGCGCCCGCCAGCATGGAGCACCAGATCGTGCCGCCGCGCGGTTTTGCCTTTGAAGCCATCGAGTTTGGCGGCGTGCGCGGCAAAGGCTTGGGCACGCTGGTGCGCTTGCCGCTGCGTTTGGGCAAGGCGTTTTGGCAAAGTCTGCAAGTGGTGCGCCGGGTGCAGCCCGATGTGTTGGTTGGGCTGGGCGGCTACATCACCTTTCCCGGTGGCTTGATGGGCCGCGTGCTGGGCAAGCCGCTGGTGCTGCACGAGCAAAACTCGGTGGCGGGGCTGGCGAACAAGGTGTTGGCACGCATCGCCAGCCGCGTCTTTACCGCTTTCCCCGGCGCGCTGGGGCAGGGCGCGTGGGTAGGCAACCCGCTGCGCGTGGCTTTCACCACCCAGCCCGACCCGGCGCAGCGCTTTGCGGGGCGCAGCGGCCCGCTCAAATTGCTGGTGGTGGGTGGCAGCTTGGGGGCCAAGGCGCTGAACGACATCGTGCCGCAAGCGCTGGCGCTGTTGCCGCCTGAGCTGCGCCCGCAAGTGCGCCATCAAAGCGGAGCCAAGCAGATCGACGCGCTGCGGGCCAACTACGCTGCCGCAGGCATCGACGCCGACCTCACCCCCTTTATTGATGACACCGCGCAGGCTTACGCCGAGGCTGACTTGATTGTCTGCCGCGCTGGTGCCAGCACCGTGACCGAAATTGCCGCCGTTGGCGCGGCAGCGCTGTTCGTGCCCTTCCCGTTCGCCGTGGACGACCACCAAACCGCCAATGCGCGTTTTTTGGTCGATCAGGGCGGCGGTTGGTTGATACAGCAGCGCGAATTGACCCCCGAAAAATTGGCCCATATGCTTCAAAACACCTCGCGTGCTGCGCTGCTAGAGCGCGCGCAACACGCCAAATCCATGCAAAAACTCCACGCCACCGCCGATGTGGTGGCCGCCTGCGAGGCGCTGACTTCATGAAACACGCGGTCAAACACATTCACTTCGTCGGCATTGGCGGCTCGGGCATGAGCGGCATTGCAGAAGTCTTGTTCAACTTGGGCTACATCGTGTCGGGCTCGGATTTGGCCGACAGCGCCACGCTGCGCCGTTTGGGCAGCTTGGGCATCACCACTTATGTGGGCCACGCCGCCAGCAACGTGGCCGGGGCCGATGCCGTGGTCACCTCCACCGCCGTGCAGTCTGACAACCCCGAAGTGCTGATCGCCCGTGAAAAGCACATTCCCGTGGTGCCGCGCGCGCTGATGCTGGCCGAACTGATGCGCCTCAAGCAAGGCATTGCCATTGCGGGCACACACGGCAAAACCACCACCACCAGCTTGGTCGCCAGCGTGCTGGCCGAAGCCGGGTTGGATCCCACCTTCGTGATTGGCGGCCGCTTGAACAGCGCCGGAGCCAACGCCCGTTTGGGCAGCGGCGAGCACATCGTGGTCGAGGCTGATGAGTCCGATGCGTCGTTTTTGAATCTGCTGCCAGTGATGGCGGTGGTGACCAACATCGACGCCGACCACATGGAAACCTATGGTCATGACTTCAACCGCCTGAAGTCGGCTTTCGTGGACTTTTTGCACCGGATGCCGTTCTACGGCGCGGCCATTTTGTGCGTTGACGATGCGGCGGTGCGTTCCATCATCCCGCAAGTCACCTGCCCGGTGACCAGCTACGGCTTCTCGCCCGATGCCCAAGTTCGTGCGCTGGACGTGCGCGCCGTCAACGGCCAGATGCACTTCACCGTGCAGCGGCGCAACGGCGTGACCTTGCCCGATCTGCAAGTGGTGCTGAACTTGCCGGGTGAGCACAACGTGCTGAACGCGCTTTCCGCCATTGCCGTGGCGGTCGAATTGAACGTGCCCGACGAGGCGCTGCTGCGCGCACTGGCCCAGTTCAAAGGCGTGGGGCGGCGCTTTCAGCGTTACGGTGATGTGCCCGCGCAAGGCGGCGGCCTGTTCACCGTGGTTGACGACTACGGCCATCACCCGGTTGAAATGGCCGCCACGCTGGCTGCTGCACGCGGTGCTTTCCCCGGGCGGCGCTTGGTGCTGGCTTTCCAGCCGCACCGCTACAGCCGCACCCGCGATTGCTTTGAAGACTTTGTGAACGTCATCAGCCGTGCCGATGCGGTGCTGCTCACCGAGGTTTACGCCGCTGGCGAAGCTCCCGTGGTGGCCGCCGATGGCCGCAGCTTGGCGCGTGCGCTGCGCGTGGCGGGCAAGGTGGAGCCGGTGTTTGTCGATGCCATCACGGCGCTGCCGCAGGCCATCGTGGACTTGGCGCGCGCGGGCGATGTGGTGCTGTGCATGGGCGCGGGCTCGATTGGCGCGGTGCCAGGCAAAGTGGTTGAATTACAGCAAGTGCTGTGAACAGATGGAATCGGCAGAAATGAACTTGGACGGTGCAAACATGAACGCAAACATGGGCAAAGTGGCGGTGCTGATGGGCGGGCGTTCCGCCGAACGCGAGGTGTCGCTGATGTCGGGCAACGGCGTGCTGGCCGCGCTGCGCGCACGCGGCGTTGACGCACACCCGTTTGACCCCGCAGAGCGCGACTTGGGCGATCTGCACACAGATCAATTCACCCGCTGCTTTATCGCGCTGCATGGCCGCTACGGCGAAGACGGCACGGTGCAAGGCGCGCTGGAGCTGCTCGGCATTCCCTACACCGGCTCGGGCGTGTTGGCCTCGGCCATCGCCATCGACAAGGTGATGACCAAGCGCGTGTGGCGCGCCGAAGGGCTGCCCACGCCCGCGTGGGTGGAGGTTCACAGCCCGGCTGAAACCTTGGCTGCCTTCGAGAAACTGGGCTCGCCCATGATCGTCAAGCCCGCGCGCGAAGGCTCGACCATCGGCCTGACCAAAGTGCTCACCGCTGACCAATGCGCCAAGGCTTACGAAGAAGCCATGCGCCACGACACGCTGGTGCTGTGCGAGCAGTTCATCAGCGGTGATGAGGTCACGGTGCCCGTGCTGGGCGCGGGGCGCAGCGCACATGTGTTGCCTGTGATTCGCATCGTCGCGCCCGGCGGCAACTACGACTACCAACACAAGTATTTCACCGACGACACCGAGTACATCGTGCCCTGCGGCCTGCCTGCGGGCGAAGAAGAAGCGATTCAAAAGCTGACGCTGCAAGCCTTTCGCACCTTGGGTTGCCGAGGCTGGGCCCGCGCTGACGTGATGATTGATGCCAAGACGCGCCAGCCTTATCTGCTGGAAATCAACACCTCGCCCGGCATGACGGGGCATTCGCTGGTGCCGATGTCGGCCAAGGCCAGCGGCATCAGCTATGAAGACTTGTGCGTCGGGCTGCTGCAAGCGGCCACGCTGGACAACGTGGTGGGTGGCGCTGCATGAGAGATGAAGTCCTGCCCATGCCGCTGGATGTCAAACTGATGAACGCCACCGCTTCGGTGCTGTTCACGGTGGTGGCATTGCTGGCGCTGAGCGGGGCTTCGTTGTGGGTGTTGCGGCATCCGTGGTTCTCGATTGCGGGCATCACGGTGCGCGGTGACGTGACGCATCACAGCCCCGCGACCTTGCGTGCCAGCGTGGCTCCGCGTTTGAGCGGTAACTTCTTCACGCTCAGCTTGGACGATGCACGTCAGGCGTTTGAGGGCGTGCCTTGGGTGCGCAAAGCGGTGATTTGGCGCGAGTTCCCGAACCGGTTGTTGGTGCGCTTGGAAGAGCACCAACCCGTGGCCTTTTGGGGTGGTGAGGGCGACTCTCGTATGCTCAACAACTTTGGCGAGGTGTTTGACACCACGGGCATCGACTTGGATCAAGATGAGTTACCGCGCTTCATCGGCCCGCAAGGTCAGCCGATGCAGATGCTGGAGATGTACCGGGCACTGTTTCCGCTGCTGCAACCCATGGAAGCCAATTTGGACACACTGGAGCTGACCGAGCGCGGCAGCTGGCGCGTGGAGCTGAGCAATGACACCGTGATTGAGCTGGGGCGCGGCACCCAAGCCGAAGTGCTGGAGCGGATGCGCCGCTTCATCCACACCGTGACTCCCGCCATCGCCCAGTACAACCGAACTCCGGCCGCGATAGAGTCGGCAGACTTGCGACATGGCAACGGTTACGCGCTGCGACTGCGTGGGGTCACGACCGTCACGGCTGATGCGGCTAAAGCGTCCGCAGCCAAAGCAGTGGCCAAAGCCGCAGCGAAACCAACCGCCAAACCGGCAACAAGACCACCTGGGGTGAACAGGTAAAAACGGGTGAACTTATGGCTAGAGAATACAAAGACTTGGTTGTTGGGCTTGATATAGGCACCGCCAAAATCATGGTGGTGGTTGCTGAAGTCATGCCCGGCGGACAGCTGAAACTGGCAGGCTTGGGCGTCGCGCCCAGCCACGGCTTGAAGCGCGGCGTGGTGGTGAATATCGACGCCACAGTGCAGAGCATTCAAATGGCGCTCAAAGAAGCCGAATTGATGGCTGATTGCAAAATCTCGCGCGTCTATACCGGCATCACTGGCAGCCACATTCGCGGCATCAATTCCACCGGCATGGTGGCGGTGAAAGACAAAGAAGTCACGGCGGCAGACGTAGCGCGTGTGATTGAAACCGCCCGCGCCATCAATATCTCCACCGATCAGCGCCTGCTGCTGGTTGAGCCGCAAGAGTTCGTGATTGACGGCCAAGACGTGAAAGAGCCCATCGGCATGAGCGGTATTCGCCTTGAAGCCAAGGTGCATATCGTTACGGGTGCGCAAAGTGCCGCAGAGAACATCATCAAATGCGTGCGCCGTTGCGGCTTGGAAGTTGATCAACTGATGCTCAACCCGTTGGCATCGAGCTTGGCCGTTCTCACCCACGACGAGCGCGAATTGGGAGTGGCCTGCGTGGACATCGGCGCGGGCACGACCGACGTGGCTATCTTCACCAACGGCGCGATTCGCCACACAGCCGTGATCCCGATTGCGGGCGATTTGATCACCAGTGACATTGCGATGGCGCTGCGCACCCCCACCCGGGACGCCGAAGACATCAAGGTCGAAAGCGGCTTTGCCAAGCAACTGCTTGCCGACCCAGAGCAAAAAGTGGAAGTGCCTGGCTTGGGCGATCGAGGCCCACGTATGCTCAGTATTCAGGCTTTGGCGGGCGTGATTGAGCCGCGTGTGGAGGAAATCTTCTCTTTGGTGCAGCAAGTGATACGCGAATCAGGCTACGAAGAAGTGCTGTCTTCGGGCATTGTGCTCACAGGCGGCAGTTGCGTGATGCCGGGTATGGTCGAATTAGGCGAAGATATTTTCTTAAAGCCCGTGCGCCGTGGAATGCCTAAATATTCCAGCTCACTGGCTGACATGGTGGCTCAACCTCGGGCCGCTACAGTGATGGG
>ERZ724524.1575-NODE-1575-length-15161-cov-5.328545_pt1 | contig 15161 bp, 15 predicted proteins | sample MGYA00376057_ERZ724524 | MGnify/ENA primary metagenome ERZ724524 (study PRJEB28724, sample SAMN07190888) | wastewater metagenome | isolation source: influent of sewage treatment plant in Hong Hong | place: USA: Christiansburg, Virginia | collected 2016-03-01 ...
GTCGAGCAGTGCCTGGATTTCGCTGGCTTTCAAGCTCATGCTGTTCTCCAGAAGTCTGGATAATAATTAGCAAGACGGGTGCCACGTTTAGTGCATTGTTTTTAATGAATTAAGCAGCAAATCGAATTGTCGCGTTCCCGACAAACACCCTCTTTTGCGACACGATAGCCTGATCGCCAATTAACCCGAGGCCACAAAATGCGAAAAGGCGGCCTGAGCCACCTTTTCACTCTGATTTTTTGGCCGTTTCAGGCAGTCGACCGTAACACTTTCTATTGAACCGGCGCAGGCGCTACTGCCGGAGCCTCGACAACCACAGGCGCGGCGACTTTTTTATGGCCAGCATCAGGATGCCAGCCGAGAACCAGCATGATGACGGCGAAACCGGCAACGTAGCCAACCGGCACGTGCCAGCCATGCTTGACCCACTGCACAGCTGAGCGAGCTTCCGGATACATGTTGGAGAGCGCGACGCCGGCGGAGGAACCGAACCACAGCATCGAGCCGCCAAAGCCGACGGCATAGGCCAGCACGCCCCAGTCATAACCGCCTTGGCGCAAGGCCAGCGCAGTCAGCGGGATGTTGTCGAAGACGGCAGAGATGAAGCCCAGCGCCAGCGCCGAGACCCACGAGGCCGGCGGCAATTGTTCAACCGGCATCATCGAGGCGCAAAGCACCAGCGAGAGCAGGAAGATCGAGCCCTTGATCGTTTCCGGCAGCAGTTCCCAATCGTGGCGGCGCACCGGGATGGTCAGGATGATCGCCACCCAGACGGCGACGCCGATGAACGGGAAGTGGTCGGCCAGATCGGTGAATTTGAGATTGACCGTGACATTGGTGCCGACAGCAAAAACCAGCATCAGCGCAACGATGAAAATACGCCCCCAATCAACATGCGTATGGCCATGGGCATTTTTGATGATCGGCGAGTAGGCATGCTGTTGTTTGGCTGCGAAGTAGGCAACGATAACCAGTGCTACAACGGCAGCGACGTAGGCATCGAGGACGACCAACGGGCTGATGCCGTCAATCCACATCATGGTCGTCGTTGTGTCACCGACCACCGAGCCGGAACCGCCGGCATTGGAAGCGGCGACGATGGCGGCCAGATAGCCAACGTGAACCTTGGCCTTGAACAACTGGTGGGCCATGGCGCCACCGATCAATGCGGCGGCGATGTTATCGAGGAAACTGGAGAGTACAAAAACCATGACCAGCATCAGGAAGCCGCCCTTCCAGTCATCGGGCAGATATTTGGGCAGTATGACCGGCACATGGCTCTTTTCGAAATGACGTGCAAGCAGCGCGAAACCAGTGAGCAGGCAGAAAAGATTGGTCAGTACCACCCATTCATGACCGAGGTGGCTGGCAAAACCCATGACGCCGGCGCCGGTCTTGAAGCCGGTAAACATTATCTTGTACAAGGTGATCGTCGCCAGACCAGTCAGCGCAACGTACAGCGTGGCATGGTGAAAGAGCGCGACACCGAGCAGGGTCAGGCCAAAGAGGATGAAATCGATGGGAATGCCTCCCAACGTCGGTAGTCCGTCAGCTGCAAAGGCAGACGCAGGCAATAGGCAAAGCAGAGCAAATAAACGCGGCATGGCTGTTCTCTTGGTTATTTATAGAATTAGGTCGAGATCCCCGGCTCCGCAGGTCAAGGCGGAAAGTCAGGCATTGTCGTTTCCGGGCGCTGATTTTTCAACCCGGATTTTCCCGTAGTCGCTCAATCGTCGGCCATATCCTTGCGCGGCACGGTTTCGGGGTCGGCAATAATGCCGCGATAAATTTCGATCCGATCCCCCGCCTTCAGCGCGGCATCAAGTTTGACCAGACGACCGAAGACGCCGACTTTTTGCGTCGTCAGATCGATATGCGGGAACTGTTTGAGTATGCCCGAGCGCTCAATGGCATCTGTTACGGTCGACGCGTCAGGAACCTCAATATTTAGCCAGATTTGCTGGCCCGGTTCGGAATAAGCAACCCCGATCTGCATGTCTGTTCCCCTTTTCAGGCCGCTGCCGGCGAAGTGCTCGCCGAGTTTTGCGCGGCGCGTTCGGCGGCGCGGCTTTCCATGACCCGCTTGCCGGCGAGCAGGAAGCCAAGGATTGCAAAGCCGCCCGGCGGAAGAATCATCAAGAGCGCCCCGCCGTAACCCGGCAATTTCATTTCAAGAAAAGCGAAGGAAGGCCCGAGCAGGTTGGAGGCCTGGGCGAACAAGGTGCCGGAACCGAGAAACTCGCGGATCAACCCGATAAAGGTCAGGGCGCCGGTAAAGCCAAGGCCCATGGCCAGGCCATCGACCGTCGAAGCGACAACGCCGTTCTTGACGGCAAAGGCCTCAGCCCGCCCGAGAATGGCGCAATTGACAACAATCAGTGCAATGAACAGGCCGAGCACCTTGTAGAGATCGTGCAGCCAGGCGTTCATTGCCATATGGACCACCGTCACCAGCGTTGCAATCAGCACCACAAAGACTGGAATGCGCACCTGCGAACTGACAGTGTGGCGAATCATCGAAACCAGAATATTGGACACCACCAGCACCGCCGTGGTCGCCAGGCCCATGCCAAGACCATTGGTGCCGCTTGTGGTAACGGCCATGGTCGGACACAGAGCCAGCATTTGGGAGAAAACCACGTTCTGCTCCCAGAGCCCATCCTTCATGATGCTGCGGTAGTCTTCACTCATGATTTTTCTCCGAGAATTTCCTTGCGGTGTTCCGCGTAGAAGTCCAGCCCGCCCTTGACAGCCTTGACCACGGCGCGCGGCGTGATGGTGGCGCCGGCAAACTGGTCAAAAACGCCGTTGTCCTTTTTGACGCCCCATTTTTCCGGCGCCGGGTTGCCCAGTGACTTGCCGTCAAAATCCTTGATCCACTTATCCTTCTTGATCTCGATCTTGTCGCCCAGGCCCGGCGTTTCGGCATGCTTTAGCACTCGCACACCCAAGGTACGACCGTCGCGGTCGACCGCCATCAAGACCTGAATATCCCCGGCATAGCCACGCTCGGCTACCTTGAACAGTGCCGCCTTGACCGTCTCACCCTGACGGGCGCGGTAGATGGTCACGGTTTTCCCCTTGTTTTCGAGGTCGACCGTATCCTTCAGGAAATCGTTGTCGGAAAGCCCGGCCGGCAGCACTTCGGACAACGAATCGCGCAAATCTTTGGCTTCGGCAGCAGCAATCGCCTCACCTGTGGCGCTTGAGGCCAAAGCCAGTGCGGCACTGGCAAGCAGGGCAAAGGTGCCGAGCAGAATGGGCTGATAGGCGATTTTCTCGCGGATGGCTTCAAGATTCATGTCAGGCCCCCTTCCCTTCTGGAATATCGAGCGGCTTGCCCTTGCGGTCGCGGCCGAGGATGCGCGGCTTGATGAAACGATCAATAACCGGCGTCAGCGCATTCATCAGCAGAACGGCAAAGGCCATCCCCTCGGGGTAACCACCCCAGGTCCGAATAATCCAGGTCAGCAAACCGATGCCGAGGCCAAAAACGATCTGGCCGCTCGTCGTGTTTGGCGAGGTGACGTAATCCGTGGCGATGAAGAAGGCGCCCAGCATCGCCGCCCCTGAGAGCAGGTGGGCCGAAGCACTCAGGTAATGCGTCGGATCGACGCTGTGGCCAATCGCGGCAGGGATGGCTATCCCGGCCAGCACGGCAGCCGGCGTATGCCAGCTGATGATGCCAACGCCGATCAGGTAAAGACCACCAGCCAGAATCAGCAGCGAAGCCGATTCGCCGAAACTGCCCGAACGGGCGCCGATCCAAGACAGGACTGGTGCATGGTCACCAGCCAGAGAATGGAACAGGTCGATACCGCGTGACAATTCAGTCTTGGTATAACCAAGCAGCGAGGCACTGGCCATCGCATCCGGCTGCGGCAAGCTGGTCAGGAAAATGCGCAGGCCATCGATGAAATCAGGCGCGGCCAGTGGGGTCAGCGGCAGCGGTGACACCCACATAGTCAGCGGCACCGGGAAGGACACAAGCAGCGCAACGCGGGCGACCATAGCCGGGTTGAAAACGTTCTGCCCCACTCCGCCGAAAACCTGCTTACCGATGACGATGGCGATGAAACCACCAACCACAGCCACCCACCACGGCGCCCAGGGCGGCAAGGCCATCGCCAGCAACCAGCCGGTGAGCAGTGCCGAGCCGTCGAACAGTGTCGCCTTGATGCGGGTGACGCCCATCATCTTGAGCGATAGGGCCTCGAAACCGAGGCAGGAAAGAATGGTCAGTAACCACAGGAAGAAGGACGGCCAGCCGAACAGCCAGAAGCCGTAAAACGTGGCAGGCACCAGCGCCATCTGGACGCGGAACATGGTGCGCGTGACCGAGTTGCCACCATGGGCGTGCGGCGAAGCAATGGGCTGGGCGGATATGGCAGCGCTGTTCATGCGATTTCTCCTGTTTTTTTCGGTTCGACCGAGGCAGCAGCCTGCTGGGCAGCACGTTCGGCTTTGCGTTTGGCGGCTGCTTCGGCTTTTTCGCGGGCTTCGCGCTCAAGGCGCTCTTGCCGTGCCAGCGCCAGTTTTTTGGTTGATTCAGAGCGTAACAAGTCACGCTGACGCGCCGAAAGGTCGCCCTTGGCGTGATAGAAATACTGAACCAGCGGAATATGCGAGGGGCAGACATAGGCGCAGCAGCCGCAGGCAATACAGTCGGCCAGACCAAGATCCACCGCCCCATCGAGATCGTCGTTGCGAATATGGGCGCTCATTTCCAGCGGCAGCAAGCCCATCGGGCAGGCCTTGACGCAGGAACCGCAACGGATGCAATTCTCCGGTTCAAAAGCCGCCGCTTCGTTGGCATCAAGCAGCAGGATACCGCTCGTACCTTTGACCACCGGCACCCGGATTTGCGGTAAAACCGTCCCCATCATCGGGCCACCCATAACAATCTTGGCGATTTCGCCCTGGGTACCGCCGGTGAAAGCGATTAGATCGCTGACCAGGGTACCGAGCGGCACTTCGTAGTTGCCCGGTATAACCGTCGCATTACCATTCAGGGTAATCAAGCGGCTGACCAGCGGCCGGCCAAGGCAGACGGCCTGCTGCACCGCATAAGCGGTGCCAACGTTATGGACGATTACACCAACATCGGCAGCGCGGGCATCGGACGGCACTTCGCGGCCACTCAGTTCAAGGATCAACTGACGGTCGGAACCCATTGGGTAGCGGGCCGGCACGACCACGACGACAACCTCGCCAAAGCAGGAAGCAGCCTCGCGCATGGCGGCGATGGCTTCTGGTTTATTGTCTTCAATGCCTACCTTGGCCACCTTGGCACCGGTGGCGATCAACATGAGGCGAATACCGGAGACGATGTCGGCGGCACGGTCGCGCATCAGCCGGTCGTCGCACGAAAGATAAGGCTCGCACTCGCTGCCGTTGACAATCAGGGTGTCGATGCTCGAACGACGACCAAGGTTTAGTTTGACTGATGACGGGAAGGTCGCGCCACCCAGACCAACCACGCCAGCTGCCGCGACCCGGGCAGCGATGTCAGTAGGTGCCAAGGCATAAGGATCGGCAGGCAGTTCAACTTCCAGCCAGCGATCCTCGCCATCCGCATCGAGCGAAATGGCCATGGCCGGCAAACCAGAGGTATGTGGCGCTGTCACTTCGCCGATAGCCGTAATCACGCCTGAGGTTGGCGCATGAAGTGGTGCTGAAATATTGCCTTGAGCAGCGGCAATCAATTCACCCTTGAGAACTTTTTGGCCGACCAGAACGACTGGCCGGGCCGGTGCACCAACATGCTGCGACAGCATCAGGTGTAACCGCGGAGCTAGCGGCAGGCGACGTATTGCCTGATCGGATGCCGGTCGCTTGTGATCAGCGGGATGAACGCCCCAGTGGTTGCCCAGGAAGGTTTTGAAAAGATTCATGAATCCCATGGCCGCCTCCCTAACCCACCGATTCCGCTTGCGCTGCCGCCTTGGCAGCCGCCGCCGCTTCTCGTTCAGCCTTGCGCTTGGCGTTGGCCTCTGCTTTTTCACGAGCCTCACGCTCAAGGCGTTCTTGCCGTTGCAGGGCAAGTTTCTTGGTTGCATCGGTGCGCAGCTTGGCACGGTCCTGCGATGCCAACTCGCCCTTGGCATGGACGAAGTATTGAACCAGCGGGATCTTCGACGGGCAGACGTAAGCGCAGCAACCGCAGGCGATGCAGTCTTTAAGCCCGAGATCGATGGCTTCGCCGTAGGCTTCATTGCGGATGCGTGAACTCATTTCCAGCGGCAGCAAGCCCATCGGGCAGGCCTTGACGCACGAACCGCAGCGGATGCATGGGTTCGGCTCCTGTTCGGCTACCTCGACCGTATCGAAAGCCAGAATGCCGCTGGTGCCCTTGACCACCGGCACGCGCCAGTGCGGAATCTGCATGCCCATCATCGGGCCGCCCATGACGCGGCGAGCCAGGCCGAGGCCATCGCCCTTCAGGCCGCCAGCGAATGCAATCACCTCTTCAGCCAGCGTGCCGACGCGCACCTCGATATTGCCCGGCTGGCTGGCGCAATTGCCATTGACCGTAAGCAGCCGAGAAATCAGCGGTTTGCCTTCGCGCACCGCCGTCCGCAAGGCGAGCGCCGTGCCAACGTTATGCACGATGACGCCAATGTCGGCAGGACGACCGTCGGCCGGCACTTCAATGCCGGTCAGAACTTGAATCAGTTGTTTTTCCGAGCCCATCGGGTAACGGGCCGGCACCGGGCGAATCTGTACCGCATCGAAGCCGGATGCGGCGGCCTGCATGGCGACGATGGCTTCCGGCTTGTTGTCTTCGATGCCGACCAGCGCCACCTTGGCACCGGTAGCATGGAGCATGATACGGATGCCATCGACGATGCCAGCGGCAGCATCACGCATCAGTCGATCATCGCAGGAAAGGTAAGGCTCGCACTCGCCACCATTCATGACCAGCGTCGTGACCTTGGCGCGCGAGGCGCCGATCAGCTTGACGGCCGACGGAAAGGCCGCGCCACCCAAACCGACCACGCCAGCGTCGGCAACCCGCTTGCCAATTTCGGCCGGGTCAAGGGCAAAGGGATCGTCGCAGCCATGCAGTTCGATCCACTCATCGGCACCATCGGCCTCGAGAATGATCGCCGGCAGAGTCAGGCCGGATGGATGCGGCGCCGTGATTTCGGTAACGGCAGTGATCGTGCCGGAAGTCGGTGCATGGAGCGGAGCCGAAACCATGCCCTGCGCCTCGGCAATCATTTCACCTTTTTTTACTTTCTGGCCAACCAGAACAGACGGGCGTGCCGCGCCGCCAAGGTGCTGCTGCAAAGGCAGGTACAGTTTGGCTGGCACCGGCATGACACGAACCGGCTGATCAGCCGCTGGCCGTTTGTGGTCATCCGGATGCACCCCCCAGTCGTCGCCAAGGAAGTGCTTGAAGAGGTTCATGAATCCCATGTCGATCTCAGGCCGCCATTGGCTTGGGCATCACCCAGTGTTGCAGGGTGACCGGCACAGGTCGCATGACCAAGGCCTCGGTCGGGCATTTCTCGATGCAGCTTGAACAGCCAGTACAGGCTTCGCGGAAGACGTTATGCACCTGCTTGGCGGCACCGATGATGGCGTCGGTCGGGCAGACCTTGCTGCAGCGGCAGCAGCCAATGCACAGTTCCTCGGCCACAACCGCGATCTTGGGACCATCATCGGACAAACCGGACAAATCCACTTCAATGCCCAGTTTCGCGGCAATCGCCGTGGCCAGCGCCTTGCCGCCGGGAGGGCAGCAGGCTGGCGAAGCCGATCCATCGGCAATTGCTGTTGCCGCGCCAGAGCAACCGGGGAAGCCACATTGGCCGCAATTGGAGCCGGGCATCATGGCCAGCAGCTCTTCAACGATGGGGTTGCCTTCAACCTGCAGGAAGCGGTTGGCAACACCGAGGATGATGCCGAGGATGGCACCAAGCAGGGTAATACTGAGGACGGCGGCGATCATGTCAAATCCCCTTTAGACGCTGAGGCCCGAGAAGCCCATGAATGCGAGGGCCAGCAGGCTGATGGTGATAAACGAAATTGGCGAACCAGCGAAGGCACCGGGCACCCGGGCCAGCGCAATACGCTCGCGCAGCCCGGCAAAAATCAGCAGGACGATGGTGAAGCCGAGTGCCGAACCAAAGCCGTAGAGCAGGCTCTTGAACAGGCTGAACTTCTGCTCGACATTGAGCAGTGCCACACCGAGAACGGCACAGTTGGTGGTGATCAGCGGCAGGTAGATGCCCAGCGACTGGTAGAGGCCGGGGCTGGCTTTCTTGATGAACATCTCGGTAAATTGCACCACCGCCGCAATCACCAGAATGAAGGTCAGGATGCGCAGGTAGCCCATGCCGAACGGCGCCAACAGCCAGTTGTCGAGCATCCACGAAGCGCCCGCCGCCAGCGTGATGACGAAGGTGGTCGCCAGGCCCATACCGAGTGCGCTGTCCACGCTCTTCGAGACACCCATCACCGGGCACAGGCCGAGGAACTTGATCAGCACCACGTTATTGACCAACGCAGTGGAGAGTAGAAGAAGGATGAATTCGCTCATGGCAGTCAGCTTTTAGTTTTTCCGATTGCATCACTGCAACAGACGTGCCAAACCAAGCGCAGCACCTGCCAAGCCCCATCAATGCAGAGCCTTACGGTCAACGCACCAAATTGGGGCAAAAATTCGGAGCAACAATGTCGCAAACGCGACAGGGCTTTCGTCGCATTTCAGCCGAAAGCCTGACCGCAGGCTGTCTTCGCCCGGTCGCGACTTAAACGGCACGGAAACTGCTAGATATAAATAATTAGAACTACACCCTACGAATTAGCCTGGAGCAAAATCATGTCGGCTGTCACTCGTGTCAAGATATCCACCATCGCGCACCAACTACCGCCCGAAGCCTATCGCCAGGCAGTGGATCAGGCCGATCTGGCCATTTCGATCACCGATGCCAAGGCCAACATCCTGTTTGCCAACGAGGCTTTTACCCGTGTGACCGGCTATGCGACAGATGAAATCATCGGCAAAAACGAATCTATGCTCTCCAATCACACCACATCGGGCGATCTCTACAAGACCATGTGGAAAGAGCTTTCGGCGCAACGGCCATGGTCGGGCAAGCTGCTCAACCGCAAAAAGGAAGGCGATCTTTACCTGGCCGAGCTAACCATTTCACCCGTCGTTGATGCAACGGGCAAAACCACACACTTTCTCGGCATGCATCGTGATGTAACCGAATTGCACAGCCTTGAGCGCGTGATCCGCAACCAGAAAAAACTGATCGAATCCGTCGTTGATTCGGCGCCGATGGCCTTTGCCCTGCTCGACCAGAACGGTCGTGTCATTCTCGACAATCAGGAATATAAAAAACTGGTCAGCGACCTGCATCTCAAGGAACCGGCGCACGCCCTGCTCGACAACGTGCTGCCGCAATGGCAGGAAAGCCTGCTCAAGCAACCGGAACTATGCAGCTTTGCCAACCGTGAGGCTCGTGTTGATCGGGCCGGGGGTCGCCCGCGCTGGCTTTCGATCAGTGCCACGTTAATCGAAATGAACAGCGATTGCGCCGACAATTACTTTTGCACTGGCGGGCTACCCGGCCTGTTGCTGGTCATCTCCGATGTCAGTTCGCTGCGCGAGGAACAGGAACGCGCCCGCACCTCTGCCCTGCAGGCTGTGATGGCCGACGAGGAGCGCACGGCAGCGATTCGCGAAGGACTTTCGGCAGCCATCTTCCGACTCGAAGAACCGATGAACATCATGGCTTCAGCCGCCAGCGTATTGCAACGCCGTGACCCGGCCAGCGCCGGCATCCTTCAGCAGGCGCTGGCCGCCAGCCGCGAACACATGGAAGCGCTGCGCCAGGTGATCCCGCAAAGCCCGCAAGAAATCGTCCTCAGCACCAATCTCAACGAAATCCTGCGCGATGTCCTGGAAATCTGCACACCGCGCTTGCTCGGCGCCGGCATTGTTGTCGACTGGCAACCGGCGGCCACCCTGCCGCCCATGATTGGCCGTCCGAGACAACTGCGTATGTTATTCAAGGCACTGGTCGACAACGCCATTGAAGCCATGAACATCAAAGGCTGGAAACGTCGCGAACTGAGCCTGAGCAGCACCGTCAAGCGCGATTGCATCGTTATATCGGTCTGTGACAGCGGCCCCGGCATTCCACCTGAATGGCGGCACAAGGCATTCGAACCCTTCTTCACGGCCAAGAACAGCAGTGGTCGGCACATCGGCACCGGGCTCTCGCGCGCTCAACAAGTGGTGGCCGACCACGGTGGCATCATCGATCTGGAAGAAAGCGCCAGCGGCGGCTGCGCAGCAATCGTCGAGTTTCGCCTCGACGGCGACCCGATCTGACAATAAAAAATAGAGAACAGCATGCACGAACACATCATCCACAACGCCAACGCAGAATGTCCGCCCCTCGGCGGCTACTGTCGAACGCACGAGTTGAACATCCTGCTGCTGTCGGCGCTCTATGCCGTCAGCCAGGCACTTAGCCGCTCACTGGCCTTCAAGGACTCCCTGCGCGACGTGTTACGCGTGCTACATGATGAAGCCGGTTTGATCCGGGGCCTGATCAGCGTAGTTGACCCGGAAACCGGTAACCTGAACATCCACACCATCTACAACCCGGATGGCCCGGATATTGATGAAGCCCAATACGGCCCCGGTGAAGGCATCATCGGTTTAGTGCTGGAAAAGCCACGCACGATCAAACTGTCCCGCGTTGCTGACGAACCGCGCTTTATCAACCGGCAAAATCTGTATAACCCGGAGCTGCCTTTCATCGCTGTGCCGATTAAAGTTGGCGGCAACCTGCAAGGCGTCCTCGCGGTACAACCGGAAGGCGAGGAAGACGGCCTGCTGGAGGAGCGCGCCCAGTTTGTCGAAATGGTCGCCAATTTGATCGGTCAAAGTTTGCGCCTGTCACTCGAAGTGACGCAGGAAAAATCGACCCTGCTCGAAGAACGTGACTTGCTCCGGCGTACCGTTCGCCACCAGTTTGGCTTTGACAGCATGGTCGGGCGCTCGGCTGTCATGCGCCGGGTGTTCGATCAGGCGCGACTGGTTGCCAAATGGAACACCACCGTGCTGATCCGGGGTGAAACCGGCACCGGCAAAGAACTGATCGCCAACGCCATCCACTACAACTCGCCGCGTGCACGCAACGCGATGATCCGTCTCAACTGCGCCGCTTTGCCAGAAAACCTGCTCGAATCCGAACTATTTGGCCACGAACGCGGCGCCTTTACCGGCGCCGTCGAATCGCGCAAGGGTCGCTTCGAGCAAGCGCATGGCGGAACCCTCTTCCTCGACGAAATCGGCGAGGTTTCCGCCCCTTTTCAGGCCAAGTTGCTGCGCATTCTGCAGGAAGGTGAATTCGAGCGCGTCGGCGGCAGCAAGACGATCAAAGTCGACGTGCGCATCATCGCCGCCACCCATCGCGACCTGGAAACCGCAGTCGATATGGGCGACTTCCGCGAAGATTTGTTCTATCGTCTCAACGTCATGCCGATCTTCCTGCCGCCGCTGCGCGAACGTATCGAAGACATTCCGGAAATCGCCCGTCACTTGCTGAACAAGATCGGCAACGACCAAAAGCGCAAGCTCAGCCTGTCCGACATGGCCCAGCGCCGGCTGGCCAATCACCAATGGCCGGGCAATGTGCGAGAGCTGGAAAACTGCCTGGAGCGGGCCGCTGTACTTTCGGAAGAAGGCAAGATCGACGTCGACCTGATCCGCTTCCCGAGCGCCCGCAACCACCCGCCACCGAGAACACCACTCGCCGCTGCTCCTGTTGCCCCCCAAGGGGACTTCCTGCGGGGCGCGGTCAACCCGGCTTTTAGCTCAAATTTTGCACCGGGAAGCGAGGTCGATATCGATGACCCCAACCTCTCGGAAAAAGAGCGCGTCATCGCCGCGCTGGAACAGGCCGGCTGGGTACAAGCCAAGGCGGCGCGCATCCTCGGCATGACGCCACGGCAAATTGCCTACCGGATTCAAACCTTGAATATTGAAGTCAAGCAGTTCTGAGCATCAATCAAACCCAAATCACGACATCCATGACCATGAATCCATCGAGAAGCTTCCAATGCCTCCCAGCCTGCGAAGCGGCAGCCCTGATCCGCTCCGAATCCAAGCTCGCCGTCTTTGACGTCCGCGATATTAACGACTATCGCCAGGGACACATCGCCGATGCCGCGCACCTTGCCGAAAGCCGCCTGATGGCGTGGTTTAGCCGGCTGGACAAGGATCAGGCAATCGTCATTTACTGCTACAAGGGTCATGCCAGCCAAACCTTTGCGCAAATGTTCGCGGATTTCCGATTTACCCGCGTCTTCAGCGTCGATGGCGGTTATAACTCGCTGGCTACTGCGCTGGCTGAAGGCGAGGCGTGACCAGTAATCACGTTGCTGAGTGGGTACAAAACAACCCGCTGTCACCGGTTTATATCGATTGCACCACGGCCATCATGCTCAAAATTCTTGATGGCAAATGCAAGATGGCAGCCGCTGAAAAACGGGTGATGGCCGAACTCTACAAGCAGGTAAAAACGCACCCCGGCCTCAATCTGGGCGCTGACATCCATCATCTGATCGCCAGCGCGCAAAGCCATGCCGACGAGGCGATGAAAACCTTCATCTACGAAAAGCGCGTGCTGGCAGAAACCATGATCTCGCGCCCGGTCATGAAAGGCTTCAAAGCCATGATCCGCCAGCAGGGACTGCTCGACGACGCACAGGATGAAGAGGAAGAATCCGCATGACCAAAAAGTTCTACATGACGCCCGGCTCCTGCTCGACCGGCATCCACATCCTGCTGGAAGAATGCGGACTGGTCTTTGAAGCCCACATCGTCAACCTGCTAGCCGGCGATCAGTATAAAAAGGAATACCTCGCGATCAACCCCAAGGGCAGCATCCCGGCGCTGGTGCTCGATGATGGCAGTTCGCTCACCGAGTTTTCCGCCATCGCCTGGTGGCTGGCGCGTACTTACCCGAAGCGCAAACTTCTGCCGGAAAGCATCGCTGGCGAGGTGCGCGTGCTGGGCATCATGAACTACGCCGTACATACGCTGCACACCCAGGGTTTCGCCCGTATCTTCACCACCGAGCGCTTTTCGCCGAGCAGTTCAGATCATGAATCGGTCAAGGCGCAGGGCCGCCAGATCATCGACCAGGGTTTCGCCATCATCAATCGCGAACTGGAAGGCCGCGACTACGTCGCCGATCAGTTCAGCATTGCCGATGCGGCCCTGTTCTATGTTGAATTCTGGGCCGACCGCACCGGCATTCCGCTACCGGCCAACTGCGCAGCCCACTACCGGCTCATGCTGACCCGCCCGGCGGTGCGTCAGGTGCTGGCTGAAGAAGGCTACGCTTCGGTGCTGCGCCAAACGAGTTAGCCCTGAATCCCCATTAACACGGCGGTGCGACGACCTCGCGTACCGCCCCAATCTCCAGCAGCCGGGCAATTTCGTCACCGGTCAGGCCCAAGCTTGCCAAACGTTCGCGCGTATGTTCGCCGAGCAACGGTGGCGGGCTTTGTATCGTGCCCGGCGTCCGTGAAAGACGTGGCGCCGGGGCTGGTTGCTGGACCCCGGCAATATCAACAAACGCTTCGCGCGCCAGATTGTGCGGGTGCGACTGTGCTTCTTTCATACTCAGGACCGGCCAGACGCAATCGTCGGTGTCAGCAAACAAGGCATCCCAATGTGCGCGAGCTTCAGCTTTGAAGATGGCCGTCAACCGCGCCTTCATGGTTGGCCAACGCGTTGTGTCGTACTGCTTGCCGGCAAATTCGGAATCGTTGGTCAGGCCAAGGCGTTCGATGAAAGTGACGTAGAACTGCGGCTCTAGCGGACAGACACTGATCCACAGCCCATCTGCACATTGATAAACGTCGTAAAAGGGGGCACTGGAATCAATGGCGCAATGCCCGTGCCATTCGCCCAGCGCGTCCAGATTGAACAGGCCGTGCGCCAGCACAGCCGCGCCTTCACACATGGCGGCGTCGATCACTTGCCCCTGGCCGGAACGCTGAGCCTCGATCAAGGCGCAGGCGATTCCCCAGGCCAGCATCAATCCACCACCGCCCATATCGCCAACCAGCGTTGGCGGCGCCCACGGCGCACCATCATGGCGACGGCCCGTATCGAGCACGCCGGCAATCGCCGCGTAATTTGCATCGTGCCCGGAACGCGGGGCCAGCGGACCAGTTTGGCCCCAGCCGGTCATCCGACCGTAGATCAAGCGCGGGTTTTCGCGCAGACAGTCCTCGGGACCAAAACCCAAGCGCTCCATGACGCCGGGGCGAAAACCCTCGATCAGCACGTCAGCCTCTTTGATCAGCTGAAACACCAGTGCCTTGGCATCCGGATGTTTGAGGTCCAGACAAATTGAACGCTTGCCACGATTAGCCACGGCCTTGCGACCGCCGCCAAACAGCTGCGAAGCAAAGGTGCCGCCGGCACGTTCCAGCAACGTGACCTCCGCCCCCATGTCGGCGAGCAACATGCCGCAAAAAGGACCGGGGCCGATGCCGGCAAATTCAACAACCTTGATCCCGGCCAGCGGACCGAGGGCTTTGTTTTCTGAAGTGTTTTTCATGAAGGAAGAAATCCTGCGACGGCAAAAGGATTCAGTTTAATCGGGCGGCGTTCAGAAGTTCGCACAGAACTTGTATCTGTCTGAATCACACCGCCCCAACCACATCCATCCCACGAAATATTGAACAGCGCCGGAAGACTTCGAGCGTTGGTGGCATCTTCTTCTGGCTGCAGTACTTGGCAACCAGCTTGGCCAGGCCCTTGATGTCTCGCCCGGTGGCTTCCGGAAAAATATCGGGCAATGCATCAAGCAGCGCCGGATAAAGCACCAGGCCGAACTGGTCAGTCATCACCCCCCAAATTTTGCGGCGGTCGTCGCGTGTCGGCGGATGAAACTTGATCAGCGCGATACAGCGCGAAACGATGGCTTCGTCGATGTCATCGACCCGGTTGGTGGTCAGGAAAAGCAGGCCGTTGAAATACTCCAGCACGCGCAGGAAGACACCAACCACGGCATTCATCGTGATGTTGTCGTCACGCTTCTTGATGTAAACATCCGCCTCGTCGATCAGCATCACCGCCCCCCAGCGCTGGGCGCGGGTCAGCACTTCCT
>ERZ724524.1578-NODE-1578-length-15155-cov-5.126623_pt1 | contig 15155 bp, 16 predicted proteins | sample MGYA00376057_ERZ724524 | MGnify/ENA primary metagenome ERZ724524 (study PRJEB28724, sample SAMN07190888) | wastewater metagenome | isolation source: influent of sewage treatment plant in Hong Hong | place: USA: Christiansburg, Virginia | collected 2016-03-01 ...
CCGCCAACGAAGCTTACGAAGGTCTGAACAAGGCTGCCAAGCAAGCTACCGAAGTTGCTCAAGCCAGCGTTGTTGCTACCGTTGAAGCTGCCAAGGCTGCTGCTCCTAAGGCCGCCAAAAAAGCTGCCTAATCGCTTTTTTAAGTAGTCAGTAAAAAGCCAGCGCTAAGTCGCTGGCTTTTTTACGCCCAGAAATATTAGAAGTTCAGTCCAGATCAGCAGCTTGCAGCATGAAAACGAACTGATCGCCGGCACTGGTTTCGAGCCAGGTGAAGGGCAGATTGGGATAAGCGGCTTCGAGTTCGTCACGGTTATGGCCGATCTCGACAATCAGCAGGCCATCATCTGTCAGATGCTGGCGTGCCTCACGCAAAATGATGTGGGTGAAATCCAGCCCGTCTTCACCAGAACCCAGCGCCATTTCCGGCTCGTGCAGGTATTCCGGCGGCAGTCTGTTGACCGAGTCGGCGTTGACGTAAGGCGGGTTGCTGATGATCAGGTCGTAGCGCTTACCTTGCAAATTGGTGAAAGCATCGGATTTGATGATGCTGATGCGATCATCAAGCTCATATTCGCTGACATTGCGCTCGGCGACAGCAATAGCGTCTTCCGAGAGGTCGACCGCATCGACTTCGGCTTCCGGGAAGGCGAGGGCGGTCAGGATAGCAAGACAGCCGGAGCCGGTACATAAATCAAGCGCCGAATGAATCGCCCAGGGGTCTTCAACCCAGGGTGTGAGTTGTTCTTCAAGCAATTCGGCAATGAATGAACGTGGCACGATGACGCGATCATCGACATAGAAACGGTGTTCGCCGAGCCAGGCTTCGTTGGTCAGATAGGCGGCAGGCAAGCGCTCTTCGCAGCGGCGGCGGTAAATGTCGAGTAACGATTTGCGTTCGACGGGCAATACACGGGCATCAAGAAAAGGCTCAAGGCGGTCGAGCGGCAGGCTGAGCGTGTGCAGGGTCAGATAAACAGCTTCATCCCAGGCGTTGTCGCTGCCGTGGCCAAAAAACAGGCGGGCGGCGGTGAAGCGGCTGACGGCGTAGCGCAAGTGGTCGCGCACCGTAATCAGGTCGCTGGTGTTTTCAGTGGTCATGGGCGGAGCAAGGTGCCAAGAATGTGAAGGTAGATTGCCGAGAGCTTGGGCAGGCTATCGACGGCAATACATTCGTCGATTTTGTGGCTGGTCGCGTTGACCGGGCCGATTTCCAGCAGTTGCTGGCAAATATCGGCGATGAAACGACCATCCGATGTGCCGCCGGTGGTTGAAAGCTCGGTTTCAATGCCGCAAATGTCGCGAATGGCGATAGTGGCGGCATCGGCCAGCGGGCCGCGTCCGGTCAGGAAGGGCCGGGCGCCGAGCGTCCAGTCGATGTCGTAATCCAGGCCATGTTTGTCGAGTATGGCAAGCAGACGCTGCTGCAAGCCTTCAACCGTGCTGGCCGTGGAAAAGCGGAAGTTGAACTTGATTTCGACACTGCCGGGAATGACATTGGTCGCGCCGGTGCCGCCGTGAATGTTGGAGATTTGCCAGGTGGTCGGCGGAAAATATTCATTGCCCTTGTCCCACTCAATCGAAGTCAGTTCGGCAATGGCCGGCGCAGCCATGTGAATGGGGTTTTTGCCCAGATGCGGGTAGGCAATGTGGCATTGAATGCCCTTGACCGTCAGCTTGCCGGAAAGCGAGCCACGGCGGCCATTCTTGATCATGTCGCCGAGCGTATCGACCGATGTCGGTTCGCCGATGATGCAGTAATCAAGGGTTTCACCACGCGCCTTGAGCGCTTCGACGACGGCAATGGTGCCATCGTTGGCATCGCCTTCTTCATCCGAGGTGAGCAGGAAGGCGATGGAGCCAGGATGGTTTGGATTGGCTGCAAGAAAGGTTTCTGTTGCGGTCAACGCCGCCGCAAGCGAAGATTTCATGTCGGCCGCACCACGTCCGTAGAGCTTGCCGTCACGGATTTCCGGGGCGAAGGGGGGCGAAGTCCATTTCTCCAGCGGGCCGGTTGGCACGACATCGGTATGGCCGGCGAAGACAAATAGCGGCTTGGTGTTTCCGCGCCGAGCCCAGAGATTGGTCACGCCGTTACGGTTGATGTACTCGCAATGGAAGCCGAGGATTTCCAGGCGTTTCGTGAATATTTCGCAACAGCCGGCATCGTCCGGCGTTACCGAAGGGCGCGCCATGATTTGGCGCGCCAGATCCAGGGTGGAATCAGTCATCAGGGTTTAGATTTCTTCGTCGGTCGACAGATTGAGCGAAAACTCCTTGAAGGAGGCGCCCGCTTCGTTGGTACTGTCAAAGTCCAGCGTCAGGTCGAGTTTTTTATCTTCCATGGCCGAGCCGTTGTTGGCATCGGAGTTGTTGATCAGCCAGGAAAGATTGGTTGGCGAATCGGCGTTGGCCAGTGCTTCGTCGAGTGTAATGACACCATCGCGATAGAGTCGGAAAAGGTCTTGTTCAAAGGTTTGCGAGCCGGGCGCCATCGATTGCTCCATGGCATCCTTGACCGCCTGGACTTCACCGCGCTCGACCAGATCGGCAACGTGGCGCGTATTGAGCATGACTTCGCAGGTTGGTACGCGTTTGCCATCCGGTTTCTTGACCAGGCGCTGCGAAATGACTGCGCGCAGGGAAACGGCAAGGTCGAGGAAGAGTGCTGGACGATTCTCCATCGGGAAGAAACTGATGATGCGGTTCAGCGCGTGGTAGCTATTGTTGGCGTGCAATGTGGCGACACAGAGGTGACCGGTTTGCGCATAGGAAATTGCTGCCTGCATGGTTTCCTTGTCGCGGATTTCACCAATCAGGATGCAGTCCGGCGCCTGGCGCATGGCATTTTTCAGCGCCGATTGCCAGTCGACCGTATCCATGCCGATTTCACGTTGATTGACGATGGATTTCTTGTGTTTGAAGAGGAATTCAATCGGGTCTTCAACCGTCAGAATGTGGCCGGAGCGGTTGGCGTTGCGATGATCGAGCATGGACGCAATGGTTGTCGATTTGCCTGATCCGGTAGCACCAACGATGAGGATCAAGCCGCGCTTTTCCATGATCAAATCGGCCAGAACGGTCGGTAGACCAAGGCTTTCCAGTTCCGGGATATTGCCCAGAATGAAGCGCACCACAATTCCGATTGTGCCGCGCTGGCGGAAAATGTTGACCCGAAAATTGCCCACTTGCGGGACGCCGAACGAGAGGTTCATCTCATTCGTTGTCTCAAAGGTCTTGCCTTGTTCCAGCGACATCAGTTCGTGAGCGATCTTGTCAATCATGTCAGGCAACATTAATTGCTGATTGACCGGCAGGGTGTTGCCCTGAATCTTGATGTGAATTGGCGCGCCAGCGGAAATGAAAATATCCGAAGCTTGTTTTTCAGCCATCAGTTGGAACAGTTTGTCGAGAATCATGACAAGACCTTCGTGAGGTGGTGTGACTTACGGGCGCAACAGTTCGTTGATGCTGGTCTTCGAGCGTGTTTGCGCGTCGACCTTCTTGACGATGATAGCCGCATACAAGCTGTAGGCGCCATTGGCTTTTGGCAAGGTGCCGCTGATCACGACGGAACCCGGCGGAACACGACCGTAGGTGACTTCACCGGTTTCGCGGTCATAAATCGGGGTGCTTTGACCAATGTACACACCCATCGAAAGAACAGAGTTCTCGCCAATGATGACGCCTTCAACAACTTCCGAGCGGGCACCGATGAAGCAATTGTCTTCGATGATGGTCGGGTTGGCCTGAAGTGGCTCAAGAACGCCGCCGATGCCGACGCCACCAGACAGGTGCACGTTCTTGCCGATTTGCGCGCAGGAACCGACCGTAACCCAAGTGTCGACCATCGTCGCTTCATCGACATAAGCACCGATATTCACGAAAGAAGGCATCAGCACGGCGTTCTTGGCAACAAAGGAACCCTTGCGGACGATGGTGCCCGGTACGACGCGGAAGCCGCCCTGACGGAACTGCTCTTCAGTCCAGCCTTGGAACTTGGTGTCGACCTTGTCGTAGAAGCGGACATCGCCACCATCCTGAACGCGATTGTCGCGAATGCGGAAGGAAAGCAGCACTGCTTTTTTGATCCACTGGTGGGTGACCCAATCACCGGCGATTTTCTCGGCAACGCGCAGTTTGCCGGCATCGAGATCGGCAATGACAGATTCAATAAGGGCGATGGTTTCAGCCGGTGATTGCGGGGACAACTCGGTACGGCGTTCCCAGAGTTGATCAATAGTGGCTTCTAGCGGATGGCTCATGGAATTTCTCTCTGATTACAGTTGTTGGGCAAATTGGCGGATACGATTGGCCGCGTCGAGACATTCATCGAGCGAAGCAACCAGCGCAATCCGTACAAAATTGGCACCCGGATTAACGCCCCGGATTTCACGGGCCAGGAAACTGCCGGGCAGGACCACGACATTATAGTGTTCGAGCAGACCGCGAGCGAACTCGGTGTCGGCAATCGGTGTCTTGGCCCACAGATAAAAGCTGGCATCCGGCATGCGGGTGCCTAGCACTTCGGCAATTAGCGGCGTCACCGCAGCAAATTTTTCGCGGTACTGATTGCGGTTGTCGAGGACGTGCGTCTCGTCGTTCCAGGCCGCCAACGAAGCGGTCTGTACCGGAGGCGCCATCGCGCAACCATGGTAAGTGCGGTAAAGCAGAAATTTCTTCAGGATGGCCGCATCGCCGGCAGCGAAACCGGAACGCATGCCGGGTACATTGGAGCGCTTCGACAGGCTCGATAGCATCACAACCCGCTCATTGCTGCGCCCCAGCAGATTGGCTGCCTGCAGGCCGCCGATTGGCGGGTTGGCTTCGTCGAAATAGATTTCTGAATAGCACTCGTCAGAGGCAATGATGAAACCGTATTTGTCGGATAACGCGAACAGCGTTTTCCAGTCTTCCAGCGATAGCACCTTGCCGGTCGGATTACCTGGCGAGCAGACGTAGAACAACTGGACGCGCTTCCATTCATCATCCGACAGGCTGCTAAAGTCGAAGGCAAAATCGTTGTCCGGCAGATTGTTCAGAAAGCGCGGTTCGGCACCGGCCAGGTAGGCAGCACCTTCGTAAATCTGGTAGAACGGATTGGGGCAGACGACCAGCGGCACATAGCCACGGCCAGGGTCGATGACGGTTTGGGCCAGTGAAAAAAGAGCTTCTCTGGAGCCGTTAACTGGAAGAATCTCGGTTTCCGGATTCAAGGTGAGCGCGTAGCGCCGCTCACACCAGGCGGCGATGCCCTGGCGCAGCGCCGGGACGCCCTGGGTCGTTGGATAATTGGCCAAGCCTTTGAGACCATTGGCCAAGGCTTCCATGATGAAGGGTGGCGTCGCATGTTGCGGTTCACCGATGGAAAGCTTGATTTCTTTGTAGGCAGGGTTGGGCGTGACGCCGGCAAACAGGGCACGCAGCTTTTCAAAAGGGTAGGGCTGGAGTTGAGCGAGGTGTGGATTCACGTCGGGCATCGAATGGTGTGTAAAAATGTCAATTATCCCTGAAAAAACGGCCACTGCCTTGTGAACAAACGCTCATTCCTTGCTATCGCTTTCCCTTGCTTGTTCGCCGCATGCGCCTTTGGTTATCAGGCGCGTGGGCAATTGAGCGATGTTAACGGCGAGATGCGCGGTAAAGCTTATCCCGCAAACAATGGGGGCGGTCGTTTTGTGCTAACAGATCAAACCGGTGTTTTGACTTGTGATGGCTTGGCTAACGCGCCCAGCATTTCTCTCCAGCCGGGCAGTTGCGATGGCGAGCAGGGTAATGGTGTGCTGCGCTGCTCGGATGGCCGGGTGGTCAATTTTGATTGGCAGGCATCCAGTTGCCGTTCCTTGCGTGGAAGCGGCAGCGATGCACAGGGCAATCGGCTGGAATTTAGGGTCGAGCGTCGCTGAGTCAGTCTCTGGTTATAAAGCCAGGCAATCTGGCCGAGGCTTAGGCTGCAGTCAGTTATACCGACTGCAGCCAATGATGCTTAACCGCCAGTCAGTGGCTTGACAACACGTTTGACGGCGGTGTCGTCCGGGTGCGGATGGATGCTGAACCCGAGGCTGGTCATCAGGCGGAACATCTTGCTGTTGGTCGAAAGCACATCACCGATCACGGCACGGTACCCCTTCTGGCGAGCACAGTCGATCAGCGCGGTCATCAGCTTGCGGCCAACGCCACATTTCTGCCAGTCGTCGCCGACGGCCAAGGCAAATTCAACGGATTCGCCATCCGGATTAACGACGTAGCGCGAAACGCCAACCTGAATATCTTTGCCGCCTTCTTCCTGCGGCGGAAGGACGGCAACCAGTGCCATCTCGCGGTCGTAGTCGATCTGCGTGAAGCGGACGAGCATGGTTTGCGTCAATTCGCGCAAGGTATCCATGAAGCGGTAGTAGCGTGATTCGTCGGACATAGCCTTGACGAATTCCTGCTCCAGTTCGGCATCTTCCGGACGGATCGGGCGGATGGTGACGACCTTGCCGTCGTTCATCTGCCATTCCTGGATCAGATGCACCGGGTACGGGTAGATCGCCATGTGGGCGTAACGGTCACCGCTGGCGCCGGTGGCATGGTCGATGACGATACGGGCATCGGCAGCGATGGCGCCGTTTTCATCGACGATCAGCGGGTTGAGGTCCATTTCCATGATCCACGGCAGTTCGCAGACCATTTCTGAGATGCAGAGCAGGACTTCCTTGATCGATTCGCGGTCGGCCGGCGGCATGTTGTGGAACTGATCAAGAATCTTCGAGGCGCGGGTTGATTCGATCAAATCCTTGGCCAGGAAACGATTGAGCGGCGGCAGCGCAACCGAGCGGTCACTGAAGATTTCAACGTCGTGACCGCCAGCGCCGAAGGTGATGACCGGCCCGAAAATCGGGTCACGGAAAACACCGATCATCAGTTCGCGGCCATTCGGACGGGAGAGGAAGGGCTCGATCGAAACACCGTTGATCTTGGCATTCGGATGTCGTTTCTGCACTGTATCAATGATGTCGTGATACGCATTCCGTACGGCGGGTGCATTGATGATGTTGAGGCGTACACCACCGGCATCTGACTTGTGCGGCAGTTCTGGCGAATCGACCTTCATGGCAATCGGGAAACCGATCTGCTCGGCTAGCAACAGTGCCTCGGTAGCCGAACGGGCCACCATGGTTTGGGCAACCGGCACCTTGAAGGCACGCAGAATGGCTTTCGACTCCATCTCGGAAAGCACCTTGCGGCGCTCGGCGAGCAAGGCTTCGATCAGCATCTTGGCGCCTTCGGCTTCCGGGCGGCCGTGCTGTCGGGTGGGTTCAGGTGTTTGCAGCAACAGCTTCTGGTTGCGGTAATACTTGGAAATGTGGTGGAACAGTTCAATTGCTGTTTCCGGCATACGGAAGGCGGGAATCCCAGCCTCTTCGAGCAAGCGGCGGGCGCCAGCAACCTGTTCCTCACCCATCCAGCAGCAAATAATCGAACGATTCAGTTTGTCGGCCACTTCAATAATGGCTTGCGCAACGCCCATTGGGTCGGTCATTGCCTGCGGGGAGAGCATGACCAATGTGCTGTCGACACCGGGATCCTTGGTGACGGTCAAAATCGCATCAAGGTAGCGTTCCGGTGTTGCATCGCCTGCAATATCAACCGGGTTGCTATGCGACCAGTTGTTAGGCATCGACTTGTTGAGCGCAGCCATGGTTTCGTTGGATAGCTGGGCAAGCGGAATGCCAAGGTCGCCCGCGCGGTCGGCAGCCATGGCGCCGGGACCACCGCCGTTGGTGATGATCGCAAGGCGATTACCCATGGGGCGGAATTTGGAGGCGAGGGCCTTGGCCGCGTAGAACAATTGACCGACGTTTTGTACGCGAACCACACCGGCGCGGCGCACGGCGGCATCAAACACGCTGTCGGAAACCGCAGCCATGCCCGAGTGGGTTGCGGCAGCAGCCGAACCGGCTTCGTGACGACCGGCCTTGAGCAGAATAATCGGCTTGATACGGGCAGCGGAGCGCAGCGCACTCATGAAGCGGCGCGAGTTACGGATGCCTTCCACGTACATCAGAATGTAGTGGGTCTTGTTGTCGTAAATCAGGTAATCAAGGATTTCACCGAAATCGATATCGGCGGTCATGCCCAGCGAAATGACGGAGGAGAATCCGACCTGGTTGGCCTTGGCCCAGTCGAGCACTGCCGAGCACATGGCGCCGGATTGCGAAACCAGGCCGAGGTTACCCGGATTGGCAGAAATTTTGGTGAAAGTGGCGTTGAGGCCGAGATCCGGGCGGATGATGCCGAGACAGTTGGGGCCGAGGATGCGCACGTTGTAGGAACGGGCGATTTCCATGACCTTGCGCTCAAGCGAAGCGCCGATGTGGCCGGATTCGGAGAAGCCGGCAGTGATGATGATGACGTTACGAACGCCGCTGCGACCACATTGTTCAATGAGCTGAGGAACCGTTTGCGGGCGGGTGGCGATGATCGCCAGTTCAACCCGGGCGCCAATTTCTTCAATTGACTTGTAAGCCTGCTGTCCTTGAATGGTTTCGTGCTTCGGGTTGATCGCGTAGAGGCGACCTTTGTAGCCCGAGCCGAGAATGTTCTTGAAAATAACGTTGCCGACGGCGTTTTCACGGTCTGAAGCGCCAATCACGGCCACGGATTTAGGTTCGAAAAGCGCGGTTAGATAATGCTGTTCCAACATGATGATTCCCTTTTCAGGCTGTTATTTTGTGCAATGCACAATTTTACTACGAATGAATTACTAATTCCATGCAATGGGTAGGGAGAAATGCCTAATTTGCCAGCTGGCTTTCGATCACTAATGACTGTGAAAGCGCCCGATGCACCGGGCATTTCTCGGCAATTTCAAGCAGTCGCTGGCGCTCGGCCTCGCTTAGCTTGCCTTCAATCGTGATTTGGCGAGTAATGCGGTCGTGTTTAATACCATCAACTTCGGTTTTGTCGTGGCTTAGCGATACGCTGACGCGAGTCAGGGCAAGGTTTTTACGTTCGGCGTACATGCGTAGCGTCATCGAAGTGCAGGCGCCGAGGCCGGCCATGACGAAGTCAAAGGGTGCTGGCCCGGCATCGCTACCGCCCATGCTTTCCGGCTCATCAGCAAGCATAATGTGCTCACCAGCCTGAACCCGCTGCTGGTATCTTCCCTGACCATTTTCGGCAACAACAACGGTACCCGACATGATTGACTCCGCAAAAGAATTGCCCGAGATGATACGCCCATCTCTCTGGGTTGAATGCTGTATCAAACACTTGCCAGCAGGTGGCAGAGTGCTTGATCTGGCTTGTGGCAGTGGGCGCCACAGCCGCTTACTGGCAGAAAAAAATCACCCGGTTTTGGCCGTTGACCGTAACAGTTTGGCCTTGGCTGGCTTGGCGGGTGTCACCGGCGTTGAAACGAGAGTGCTGGAGCTGGAAGGAGAGAGCTGGCCGCTGGCTGGCGAAAGTTTTGCCGGCATTGTCGTCACCAATTACTTATGGCGGCCACGCTTTACCGATCAGCTGGCCTTGTTGGCGCCCGGCGGGGTGCTGATTTACGAAACCTTCATGCTCGGCAATGAAGCATATGGCAAACCGTCGAATCCGGACTTTTTGCTGCGCCCGCAGGAGTTGCGCGAGATGATACGCGCAGCGGGACTACGCGAAATTGATTTTGTCGAAGGATATGTCGATCAACCCAAGCCGGCGATGCGTCAGGCGATTTGTGCGCGGCGCGAGTGAAGCAGGCGTTCAGCCAAGGCCACGATGCCGGCTTCGGAGAGATCGTCAGTCATGAAATTTTCCAGCGGACGATAGCCGGCAAAATTACGGTTTTGTGAGCGCTGGTAAAGTGGGTCGTAATGCTTTTCCAACAGTTCCTGAACCAGCTGAGCCCAGTTTCCGGCCAGCGCCAGATCGCGCCAAATATCGAGCGTTTCGCGGCTTTGCAGGCCTTGCAGGGCATCGATACGGTTGAGAAACAGTGATGGCGTGTTGAGGAAGTAATCGTAGTCCTTGAGCAGAAAGGCCACTCGCGCCGGCATCGTCGCTTCGACACCGAGGCATTCGCCGCTGCGAATGCGCGTGATCAAGGCTTCCGGCACATGCAGGTTGCCGACCTTGCGGCTTTCCGCTTCAACATAAACCGGGTGGGTTGGGTCAAAACCGTTCAAGGCTTGCAGCAACGTGGTTTCAAACCATTTCTGGCTGGGTTGGGGTTGGCCGGGCATGATGCCCAGCACGGAGCCTTTGTGGCTGGCCAGTGATTCTAGATCCAGAATTTGCTCGCCCAATTCGCCAATCGCTTGCAGCACGCGCGTTTTGGCGCTTCCTGTGGCACCGCAGACAACGACAAAGTTGAATTGTTGTGGCAGCGTTTCCAGCGTGCTGACCACATGCGAGCGGTAGGTTTTGTAACCGCCCTCGAGTTGTCCAGCCTGCCAGCCGATAGCACGAAATACGGTAGTCATAGAACCGCTACGATTGCCGCCACGCCAGCAGTAGATCAATGGTTTCCAGTTTTTTGGGCGGTCGAGAAAATTGGCCCGCAGATGGCGGCCAATATTTTCAGAAACCATCGCCGCGCCGATTTTTTTGGCCTCGAAGGCTGAGACTTGTTTGTAGAGGGTACCAACTTCGATGCGCTGATCGTTATCCAGCACCGGGCAGTTGATCGCGCCGGGGATATGGTCTTCAGCGAATTCGGCCGGGGACCGCACGTCGATGATTTCGTCGAACTGATCCAGATCGGCGATGGTGGGGTTGGTGCTTCGAGTTTTATTCAGCATTCAGCGGTGTCGTTTGTACGGTGCATTCTGGACAGTCATGTTACACATAGAAAAATGAAAGCCCAAAATTTTGGCTATACTGTACAGATGAACAGTTATCGGCGAATTGCTCACCTCGATATGGATGCTTTCTTTGCTTCCGTTGAACTGTTGCGCTATCCCGAGTTGCGCGGGCAGGCGGTCGTGGTCGGTGGGCGAAATGTGCATCAGCCGGTGTTGCAACCGGATGGCTGTAAGCACTTTGCGCGTTTGCGCGACTATGTCGGGCGCGGCGTGATTACGACCTCAACCTATGAAGCGCGGGCGCTGGGCGTGTTTTCCGGCATGGGTTTGATGAAGTCGGCACAACTGGCGCCGGATGCCATTCTTCTACCCGCCAATTTTGATGCCTATCGTGAGTCTTCGCGGTTGTTCAAGGCTGCTGTGGCCAGCATTGCGCCAAAAATTGAGGATAGGGGGATTGATGAAATTTACATCGATCTCACTGACATTCCTGAAGAAACCAAAACATTGGCAAGGCGCATCAAACAGGCGGCATTTGACGCGACGGGTTTGACCTGTTCGATTGGCATTTCACCCAACAAGTTACTGTCAAAAATCTGCTCTGATCTGGAAAAGCCGAATGGCATCACGATACTCAGCATGGAGGATATTCCAGCGCGCATTTGGCCTTTGGCAGCCAAGAAAATCAACGGAATTGGTCCCAAGGCCAGCGAACGCCTGGCGCACTACGGTATCAATACGGTGGGTGATCTGGCGGCAACGTCGGTTGAATTCCTGGTCACCAAATTTGGTCGCGTGACAGGCACTTGGCTGGCGCGAGTGGCGCAAGGCATTGATGACCGGCAACTGGTGACTGAGACCGAGCCCAAATCGATCAGCCGCGAAAGCACCTTCGAACGTGACTTGCACGCCCGGCAGGACAGGGCGGAACTCAGCGAGATTTTTACCAGCCTGTGCATGCGTGTGGCCGATGATCTGAAACGAAAGGGTTACGCCAGTAAAACCATAGGCATCAAACTGCGCTATGCCGATTTTCATTCAGTGACACGCGACCTGACCTTGCCGGTGAGCGTGTCGGATGGCGCTGAGATTCGCAAGGCGGCGGGTGAGTGCCTGAAACGGGTACCGCTGACACAAAGGATAAGGTTGCTCGGCGTGCGTGCCAGTGGATTGTCGCCATTGACGCAAAGTAGTGTCGATTTGCACGGTATTCAGGCAGAGTTACCCCTTTAGCGATTCAAACGAGCCTGTGATGTTGCCGATATGCCTGAACGAGAATGAAGTTGAATTCATCGCCATCCGTGCGCAAGGGGCGGGCGGGCAGAACGTCAACAAGGTGTCGAACGCCGTTCATCTGCGCTTTGATATTCCCGCTTCGACTTTGCCGGATGAAATCAAGACCAAGCTGTTGGCAATGCGTGATCAGCGGATCAGCGGCGAGGGCGTTGTCGTGATCAAGGCGCAGAAGCACCGCAGCCTGGAAAGAAATCGTGAGGATGGGCTGGTGCGCTTGCGAGAGCTGATTGCCGCCGCCGCCTTTGTGCCTACTGTGCGGCGCGCGACGAAACCGAGCCGCAGTTCACAAAGAAAGCGTGTCGAAAGCAAGGTCAAGCGTGGGCAGGTTAAATTGCAGCGCGGCCGGGTAACTGAATAGGCCGCCTCCGGTTTATTTGCCGGGCTTGATCATTGCCTTCAGGTTAGCAAACGGCGAGTGGGTGGCCGTGCCGCCCATTTTGGTACTGCTGTCGGTATAACCGCGATCCGCCTCAATCTGTTTCTGGTGTTCGTTGTCGTGGCAGTAAAGACAGAGCAACTCCCAGTTGCTGCCATCGTTCGGGTTGTTGTCGTGGTTGTGATCGCGGTGATGTACCGTCAGTTCGCGCAGATTGGTCTGGGTAAATTCGCGGGCGCAGCGACCGCAAATCCACGGGTAAATTTTCAGGGCGCGCTCGCGATAGCCTTTATCACGTTCATCGCTGGCCTTGCGTGCGCCCAGGACAATTTGATCCAGGCGCTTGTGGTCGATAGTACTCATCGGCTTAGGTGGTTTGAGATTGATTGGTTGCGTTGCGGGCAAGCATAAAGGCTTGTTCAGGGTCGAACATGCCGGATGATACCTGTTGCAGATTGCGACCGAGATTGAGGTCTTCTTCCCGGATGTGGCGTTCAAACCAGTATTCGATATAGCGTAATACGCTGAAGACATCCATGCGGCCTTCACGGACTTCATTGACTGCATGGGTAATGGCCGCCAGCATATTTTTGTGTTTTTGGCCGTGTGCGGAGAAATCCAGTCCCGCGTTGCCGGCTAATCCTTCTTCGGTTGCGCAATGAAAGCGCAGCGCCTTCAGCAAAGTCTCGCTCTCAGCAACGGGTAACTCGTTGCGCTCTATGCAGAGCATTTTGAGTGCTGCCAAGTTGGAAAAGAGGGCGGCATGCTGATCATCCATCACCTGAATGTTGACGATCAAGGTACTGGGTAAAAATGCGGCAGTCTCAGCATTCATCGGATTTCCCTCTAATCAGACGCTTTTGTTTCCTGACTGACAGTATAGAGGGAGATTTGTAACTTTTTGTAGCGCTTGCGTCACGAAATGGGCAGGCCCGGTATTTTCCGTGCCTGCCCGTGAAAGTTTGTTATTCCTTGATGGCTTCGATGGCGATGTCGATGCGCACTTCATCACCCACGTAAGGCGCGTTCTTGCCCATGTTGAAGTCGGTACGCTTGACGGTTGTGAATGCATTGGCGCCGATGGCATCCTTCTTGACCATCGGGTGCGGCATGGCCTGGAAGGAAGTGACAGTCAGAGTGACCGGCTTGGTAACGCCCTTCAGAGTCAGATTGCCTTCGATCTTGGCCGGCTTGTCGCCTTCAAAAACAACCTTGGTGGACTTGAAGGTGGCGGTCGGGAATTTTGCGGTGTCGAGGAAATCTTCACCCTGAATGTGCTCATTGAAGGTAGCGGCACCGGTGCTTACCGATTTGGTATCAATGGTGATATCGACGGAACCTGTCTTGGCGACCTTGTCGAAGACGACCTTGCCGGAAGTCTTGTCAAAACGGCTGAGCTGGACGGAGTAACCAAGGTGGTTGTAGGAAAAACGCGGGAAGGTGTGGGTCGGTTCAACGTTGAAGGTTTCCGGCGCGGCCAATGCCGGTGCGGCAACGGTGGCGGCGAGGATGAGGGCAGCGGAAAGTTTGGTCAGTTTTTGCATGGTGATTCTCCTGTTGTGGGTTGGGGTTTATTTACTTGTTGCGGTGATACGGAATTTGACGAGTACATCATTGGCGACGATATCGAACTTGGCCCAGCTGCCTTCACCAATCGAAAAATCGGCGCGGCGGATGGTGAAGCTGCCTTCGAAGATGCCGCTGTTGCCTTGGGCGGTGAAGGTGGCGGGCACAACAACATCCTGCGTTTTGCCCTTGATATTCAATTGGCCGGTGACTTCGTATTTGTTGCCACCCAGCGCCTTGACACCGGTTGAAACAAACTTGGCAGTGGGGAAGGCCTTGGTGTTGAACCACGGCTTGCCGGCGACTTCATCGTCACCTTCCTGGGCGCCGGTGTCGACGCTGGCCAGTTCAACATCAAAGCTGGTTTTGGCGGCCGTCGGCTTGGCCGGGTCAAAGCTCAGCTGACTGGAAAAGCGCTTGAATTTCCCGTCGACCGCAACATTCATCTGTTTATAGACGAAATTGATTGCGCTTTTGTCCGGCTGAACCTGGGTGTATTCGACAGCTTGTGCTGAAAAAGCGGTGGCCAATGCGAAGGCGAGGGCGATACGTTTCATGTCAATTCTCCTTGGAGTGCTGGGGCAACATGCGGGTGAGGATGTCGTCCTTGTCGATGTAGTGATGTTTGAGGGCGGCGCCGATGTGGCCGATCAGGGTGGCGACGAAGAGTAGGTTGAGTCCTTGATGAACGGTCTGCAGTAGGTTGCCGAGTTCCTTGTTCTTGTCCAGCAGATCAGGAATGGGCAGGATGCCAAACCAGACAGTCTGGAACCCCTTGGCCGAACTCATCAGCCAGCCGGAAAGCGGAATCGCCAGCATTAGCCCGTAGAGCGCCAGATGGCCGGCATGGGCAGCCAGTTGCATCAGTTTTGGCATGCTGGCAGGTAGTGCGGGCGGGATGTGCTTAACGCGCCAGCCAAGGCGGACTAGCACGAGCAGAAAGGCGCTGACGCCGGCCCATTTGTGCCATGAGTAAAGTTGCAGTTTCTCGGGCGAGAGCGGTAGGTCATGCATGTAGAAGCCCAGTGCCAGCAGACCGAAGAGCAGGATGGCCATCAGCCAGTGCAAGCCTTTGGCGGTGCTTGTGTAGTGGTTTGTCACGGTCAACCTCCGAATTGGGGCAAAAATTTGTAGGCATCCATGGC
>ERZ724524.1579-NODE-1579-length-15142-cov-4.050905_pt1 | contig 15142 bp, 9 predicted proteins | sample MGYA00376057_ERZ724524 | MGnify/ENA primary metagenome ERZ724524 (study PRJEB28724, sample SAMN07190888) | wastewater metagenome | isolation source: influent of sewage treatment plant in Hong Hong | place: USA: Christiansburg, Virginia | collected 2016-03-01 ...
TTTTGCGAGAACAGCTTCGTCAGATTCACACGGAGCTGGATGGATCGAGTGACGTGCTGGGTGAGCTTCGACGGCAACTGCAACAGGCGTCGCTGCCGGGCGAAGTTGCGGCGGAGGCTGAGTTACAGTTGCGGCGGCTTTTGGCGATGCCTGCGCACAGCTCCGAAGGGCAGGTGATTCGGGCCCATCTGGCTTGGTTGGCGGAACTGCCATGGCAGGTGCTGACCACCGATCGTCTCGATCTGGAAGCGGTGGCGCGACTTCTCGACGAAGAACACTTTGGTCTAGAGATCGTCAAGCAGCGACTGCTCGAGTTCGTCAGTGTGCTGAAACTGCGTCGTCATGCGATCGGTTTGCCGCGACGTTTGGGGACCGTGCTCTGCCTGTGCGGACCTCCGGGCGTTGGCAAGACGACGCTGGCGCGTTCGTTGGCACGAGCGCTGGGTCGACGCTTTGTGAGGGTGGCGCTCGGTGGGATCCGGGATGAGGCCGAGATTCGGGGTCATCGTCGAACGTACGTCGGGGCGATGCCGGGTCGACTGGTGGCAGGAATTCGGCAGGCTGGGGCGCGCAATCCAGTGATGCTCCTTGATGAACTCGACAAGCTCTGTGTCGATGTGCACGGTGATCCGGCGGCGGGTCTGCTCGAAGCACTCGACGCTGAGCAGAATGCAGCGTTTCGGGATCACTATTTGGGGGTGCCGATCGACCTCTCGGAAGTGCTTTTTATTGCCACCGCCAACAACCCCGAGAAGATCCCCGAGGCACTGCGCGATCGACTGGAGCTGGTGCAGCTATCGGGCTACAGCGACGACGAAAAGCTCGGCATCTTGGGGCGGCACATTATTCCTCGGGCGCTGGCTGAAACGGGACTTTTGCCCTCGTACTCGGTGCGATTTACCGACCAGGCGCTGCGCTCGCTGGCGATGGAATACACCCGCGAGGCAGGCGTTCGTGATCTGACCCGACAGGTCGATACCATTTGCCGACGGCTTGCCAAGCGAATCGTCGAGCAAGAGGACAACTCCGAGCCACATCTGCCGTTCGATCCGCAGGTCGTGAGCCATGCACATCCCGAGCCGCAGATGGCGCTGCGCGGGATCACGGCTTCGATGCAAAAGGGTCCGACCTCACTCCTGTTGACGCGACGAGAGCTGGTCCGCTTGATCGGCTCTCCGACCTTGCCTCAGCTTCGGGCGTTGACCTCGGGACGGGTCGGCGCGGCACTCGGGCTTGCTTGGACGCCCGTGGGTGGCGAGATTCTTACCGTCGAGACACAGCGACTATCGGGTACGGCGGGATTGCACCTCACCGGTCAGCTCGGCGAGGTGATGCGTGAGTCGGCGCAAACAGCGCTGAGTTTTGCGCGAGCCTGGCTGCGTGATCGCGGAATTTTGACCGATCCTGGGGAAATCCATGTGCATGTCCCACAAGGCGCGATTCCCAAGGATGGTCCGTCTGCAGGCGTGACGGTCGCGGTGGCGCTGACCAGTTTGCTATCCGGTATCGAGGTACGGCCAGGGGTCGCAATGACCGGCGAACTGACGCTTCATGGTCGGGTTCTTCCCGTCGGTGGAATTGGCGAAAAACTGCTGGCAGCCCGGCGGGCGGGCCTGAAGACCGTCATGTTGCCACGGGACTGTGAGCCTGCGGTGCGCGAGCTACCGGCCAGTGTGCGAAGAGGTCTACGGATCGTTCTTGTCGCTGATATGGACGAACTACTGACCGAAGCGCTGGTGAGCTTGCCTAGCAAGGCCCATACTAGTGACCACGTCAGCCTGACCGATTCCCAAGTGAAGTCCGCGAAGTTCCGCCATGGTGCTGTCCGCAAACCGTAATCATACGATTCAGCTCGTTTACAGCGGGCCGCTCGGGTCAGGGAAGACCACCAACCTCCGTCGACTGGCGGCATGCTTGCCCGATCGCTTTCGGAGTCGGCTGCTAACCGTGGACAGTCCGGTGAACCAAGCTGGCGCTGCGACGGAACATTCGAGTCCAGAGCCAACCCACTTCTTCGACTTGTTGCCGATCGTGCTCGATACCGATGCGGGTCGTCTCAAGCTACGGCTCGTCGCGGTTCCCGGTGATTTTATGTACGAGCCGACGAGGCGGCTGCTTCTGCGCAGTGCTGATGGTGTGGTGTTTGTCGCCGACAGTTCGTTGACGTCGGAGGAAAACCAGCACAGCTTTTCGGATTTGCGGAGCAGCTTGCGCGAAAACGGACGGGCTCCCGATTCGATGCCGCTCGTGATCCAGCTCAACAAAACCGACCTTGACGGTGGATTGACGAGCATGGCGATTGCGCAGGCGCTGCCGGGGACGCGGGGCGATGTGGCGGTGGTGCCAGCTTGTGCCGAAAGGGGAGTTGGGGTCGCCGAGACGTTGCTCCATTTGATGCGGATGGTGTGGCCGACGGTGATGCATGAGCGCGAGTCGCTGGCGGGTCTTGGGCTGGATTTGCCACAACTGTTGGTGCTGCTGCGACGACGACTGCAACTGCCGGACGATGATGTTCACAGGGGAGGGGCGCAGCCATGAACGCGGTCGGCTTTCCTCCGAGTGATGGCTACGAGTTACTCCAGGTGGTTCTGCCTGGACTTCTCAGCGATGACGAAGTGGGTCTATTGCGTGCGGCGAGCGATGTCGGATGCGAGTTGGCCGTGGTGGGTCTGGATGGCTGCGTGATCGTCGGAGAAAAGCCGCCCAATCCGGTCTTGTCTCGCGTCACAAGTGGCGCTCCGCAGTTGATCGCTTGCGACGGCTGTGAGTACCTGGGGTCGGTCTATTTCCATGATGGCGAGGAGCTGTGCCAGATCCTCTGCAAGCTGTCCGGTGGAGAACAGGGTCGGGCGCGCAGTTTGCGATCGGCGCACTACTTGATCCGACTGTCCGAGACGCTACTTCAGTCTGCGGTGCGTCGGGAGCTGGCCATGCGTCTCCATCATCTGCAGGTCGAGGAATCACATCTGGAGCTTCAGCTCAAGAGCCAGCGTCTCGACCAAGCGGTGGCGCGGATGAAAGACTCCGAGCGCATCAAGACCTCCTTTTTGGCGACGGTGTCGCACGAGCTTCGGACTCCACTGACCTCGGTGATTGGCTACACCGAAATGGTCATCGAGGGTCTAGCTGGTCCCATCAGCGACGAACAACGCGAGTATCTGGATACGATCTTGGCCAAGAGCGATCAGCTTCATCAGCTCATCTCGAAGCTGCTCGATGTGTCGCGGCTGGAAGGATCGAGCGTGGAACTGGTGCGAGCCAACGTTGAGCTACGTGGGCTGCTTCATGATGTGATTCGCTCGATGGGGCCACAGCTTCGCCGAAAGCGAACGCGGCTCCAGGTGGCCATTGCCGACGCGCTGCCGATGTTGCAAGCGGACCGCGAAAAGCTGCGGCAAGTGCTGCAAAATCTCATCGGCAATGCGATCAAGTTCACCCGAGACGAAGGCGAAGTCTTCGTGAGCGCTGAAAACACCGTCTGTGAGAGCGGCGAGAGCCGCGTCCTGCTCTCAGTCAGCGACAACGGAATCGGCATCCCGAGCCACCTTCATGACAAGGTCTTCGATGCCTTCTACCAAGTCGACAACTCATCGACGAGGCAGCACGAGGGCTCGGGCCTAGGACTGCTGTTGGTGAGACGCTACATCAACGCGCACGGTGGCAAGGTCTGGATCGAAGATCGTCCTCAAGGCGGCACCACCTTCCGCATCAGCTTGCCGGTCGCGGGGGGCGTTCGCTAGCGGTACAGCGCGTCGAAGTTCGACAAGATGAAGTCCTCGACCATCGAGGGGTCGGGAATGTGCATCAGCATGCCGTACATCGCGGCGGTGCCTTCGGACGAAAGCTCGGGATGGGCTGTGACGTGGGCCACCGCGTCGCGCAGATCGGCCAGGTAGCGCTCGGCGATCGGGGCATGAGCCGGGGTGATGGTCAGGTGAATTGACGTCGGAAACTGCTGGCGATCGATGTGCCAGCCGCGCTCTTCCATCTGGTCCGCGATGGCCATCAGATCGGGCCCCACCGAGCCGTACGCGAACACGCCACAGTCGGGCTTACCCAGGATCACAAGTCCCGCAATGCTAGCGATACCGTCGAGCAGGATGCGGGTGGTGTTCATGATCGTGCTCGCGATGCGCAGAAAGCCGGCTTCTCCGAGCGCGTTGAGACTGGCCCAGGCGGCTGCGATGGCACCACCGGGTCGCGTGCCCAGCACGGTCGCTGAGCCAAACAGTCCTCCCGGCCAGCCAGAGTAGACGTAGAACTGGTGACGGCGCAGCTCGGGAGTTCGATACAGCACCGTCGAGGCCCCTTTGGCGGCAAAGCCGTACTTGTGAAGATCCGCCGACATCGAGGTGACGCCCGGTACCGAAAAATCGAACGGCGGCACCGGATAGCCAGCCTTGCGTACAAAGGGCAGCGAGAAGCCACCGACGCAGGCATCAACATGGAGCGGCAGTGAGTGCGACTTCGCCAAAGCGGCCAACTCGGGGATGGGATCCACCACCCCGTGCGGATAGGCTGGCGCGGAACCGACGAGAAACAGGGTCTGTGGGGTAATCGCTTGGGCCATCGCCGCAACGTCGGCGCGGAAGTCCGGGCCCGGTGGAATGAGCACTGGTTTGACGCCCAAATAGTGCGCGGACTTGAGCAGTGCCGGGTGCGCGGTTGTCGGGAGCAGCATCTCCGGCGCAGTGATCTGCGGGCGCTCTTTGCGAGCCTGATCACGATAGGTCTTCGTTGCAAGGAACAAGCTCTCGGTGCCACCCGAGGTCATCGAACCGACCACTTGATCGTCACCGCCGAGCAGCCCCGCCACCATCGCGATTACGTCGGTTTCCATACGACGCAGGCTCGGGAACGCCATCGGATTGAGCGCGTTTTCGGCCAAAAACAGCGAATAGGCATCCCGTAACAGTTGCAAGTGCTCGTCGGTGTCGTGATAGACGAGGCTGAACGTGCGGCCCTCATGCCAGCGGGCATCGCGGCTACGCATCGCTTGCATTTCGGCCAGGACATCCTTGGGCGTTCGGCTCTGCGCGGGCAGCGTCGGACGCGTCGGCGTGGCGGCAGCAGTGGCCGGGGCGGATTCAGCGGAACGGTTAGAAGTCGGGGACTGCTCAGCTTGCGACATGCGCGCAGCGTATCATGACCACGCGTTGGGGGATTCCGTGTCGCTGTCACTGTCAGAAAGCGAAGACCGCCAGCGCACGCACTCGGTTTGGTATGATGTCCGGTTAAGTGACGATGGCTACCGAGTCGGTTGTTCTCGATAAGAGTATGCCCGTCGAGAAGTCCGGTGAAGCTTCCCGCCTGCTCAGTGAGGCCGGTGGGGAATTCTCTGGCACTTCTTTTTCTTATGTTGATATCATGTTTGTTAACATGATTATTAATCGATCGGAGTGTTGATATGGTGTCGTTATTGCGAAATTTCTTGTTATTTCGCATTCCGTGCCAGCGGTTTGGGGACGCGCTGACTAGAACCGATAGCCGATGAAAAACAGGGGCAGTGAGGTGACACTGGCGAGATAGAAGTACGCGGTGCGAGTGCTGATGCTCTGCTGGCTGCTATCGCCCACACGGATCGAGTAGCCGAGGATTGGCACTGTGCCGCCCAGGGTGAGACCGTTATTCCACGTATGGTGCAGGCCAATGCCGACTCCGAAACCGAGGTCGGCGATGGTTCTGCTGGTGACCGAGCCACTACCGATGTACGGGCGCACGTTGTTGGTATCCGTCATCGCCGCCAGATAGCCGAAGACATCCAGCTTTAGGCTGGGGCGGCGCTTCGAAAGCGGAATTCCCAAGCCCGCACCAACGGAAAATGGGACAATTTCACCTTCGGTAGCCAGGGGCAGGACGACGCCAATGTTGGCGAAAGCGCGAAACAGCCCGTAGTCCAAATCCAGCGATACGCCCGGCGGAATACTCAGCGAGATCCCGACATGGCGGCTGCGAGTCGGTTGCTGGGGAAGCTCGCGATCATCCGCAGGGCTTACGGCTCCCATCGTCCGTCCAGCATCCCGTAGCAGCAACTGCATGATGCTGGCGCGTGGCACGCTGACCACTTGCGCCGTGACACTGAGCCGGACCACGAGCGTCGCTGGATCCATCGCTAGGATTTGACACGGCAGCTCACTGCCATCGGTCATGCGCAGTGACACCGGGCGCTCACCTACGGCGCGCAGCTCCAGATCCGATGGACCTGTGGGCATCATCGCCGCAATCGGGGGTGTCATCGCCGGGGTGTTTGATTCCTGAGCCGTGGCAATCCCAGCGTGGGTAGACAGCGTCGCTCCGACAACCAGTATCAAGAGGCGCAAAGTGAACATGGTCCGTTCTCCAGTAGGCTTGTTCAGGGTTTTGGCTTCGAGCCTTGCAACGAGTATACCAACCTAATCTGGTCGCAGTGGACGGTGCTGTCTGGTTGTGCGCACCGTGACGGTGTCGTCAATAAGATGCATCTGATAGGTGTGTTTTTTGAGCGGTCGATCAGCTAGCCCTCGCTGGCAAGAGTTGCCAGCGGCCCAGGAAGCACGGCAAAGTTTGCCGGCGGACTGTGATGTTGCGATGGGGTCGCGGTCGTAGGGACGGTTTGGCCGATGCGTCTGTTTGCTCCTTCCGAATCTCCTTGAGCCGTCGCCATTGGGAGCCTGCGGCTTGAAACAAGGGGTGCATCCGGCAGGCTGCTGAGCTATACGACAGTGTATGTCCGATCAAGGAAGCGATCAGGTAAGCCCCAAGCTGAGTCCGCAGTATGCGTGGCGAGTGCAGGGCCTGGGCAATGACAAGTCGCTGACCCAATCGAGTGGCATCGTGGTCATCGAAGAGGATGCTGCCGAAGCGGCCTTGGCCGCTGAGATGGGCTTGGAATCCGCCGAGGATACCGCCACATCCACGGTACTCGATTCACAGGAAGCCAACCGGCTGTGGTTCGCTCCCGCCGAAGAGATTTCCGCCCTGACCGATAAGGCCTGGAGTCTTTCCCGAAGCGCCGACTCCGACGCAGCAGAGCTGACCGAGCGGTTGATTGCCCAGGCAACAGAGTCCCCATTTCTGATGACAGCGCTATCGGTGGCGCACCCCCTTCAGACTGTCCGATTGCTGCGTTTGGCGTTGCGGTACTACCAAACTTTGGGTGAATCGGCCCACAGTCAAATGCTGGCGCTGTGTTTGCCTGCACATCTCACCCATCCAGAGACAACTGAACTGTTGATCGAAGTGGCGCAAGCAGGGGATCAGGACTTCGGCCATTGGCTCGGCTTTCCGCTCAGTGCCGATAGTCATGACGACGATCAACCAGAGCCCATGACTTTTCTGGAATACTTCCATCTGACCCCTCGGCTGTGCGAGATCATCGACAGCGAGAAGGCCAGTTGGGAAAGTCGAGAACTGGCTACGGAGTGGCTACTTCTGTCGTGTACCATTGCTGCGCTGCCTACGCTTAGGAGAGCCCTGCGGGTGCCCCATCTGGGAGTACGCTGGCGGGCTCTCGCAGTCCTTTTGTACTCCTTTACGCCGTGCGAGCTGAGCATGGCCGATCTCCAGTTTCTCATCGCCGATCTGTTCGTTCATCCACCACCCATGATGCGCGGCACGCTGGCCCTCACCCGCAAGGGACTGACGGACTACCCAGATAGCTTGACGCAAGCGATTGCACGATTGTGTCCGCCGGATGCAGTGGAGTCACTGTTGCGCATCGTGCGGGCCGAAGACACCCCGCGTGACCTGTACCGTGGCTCTTGTAGCGACCGTTGGGCATTGTCCGCGCTGGCTGCGGCATATCCCGAGCAGGCGCTGGGTCACATTGACAGCTATCTCCAGAGGTCGTCGTCACACAGCCGCTACCATGCGATTGATGCAGTGGTCCGGCTCCCAGAGCCGCTGGCCAGACCTCGCTTGTTTCGTGCGGCGATGGATGGTGCCCCACTTGTGGCAGACAGCGCCCGCCGTGCCTGGGAACAACTCTACGGTGTGCCGTTTGATCCGGGCTCTGGACTGAGTGCTGATCCAGTTGCTGGCGTACGTATGGAATTGGGGCCACTGGCCGACTTGCTACAGGAGGCCCCGAGTGAGCTTTTGCCATCGCGGCTGGCCATCTTGCGCAGCGATTCGGAACAGGCCCGGCAGGCGATGATCGAAGTGTTGCTACGGGAAGCGCCGAATCAGGAGTCGCTGGCTCTGATTGTCTTCGCGATGGCCGATGACATGCTTCTGTTTCGGCGTCATCGCAAGCGACTCCCTGCCGATTTTCAGAAGCTCTGTTTTGTGATCTATCGACGCTTTGGTGAGCAGGGACTGCGGGCGCTCTGTGAGCTGGCCGACCGTTACCCAGCCCCCGATGGTGCGGGAGGACTCCAGCCGTTGTTTGCGCTCGCACATAGTTCCGTGCTGCGAAAACGTGATGCGGGTCCGCTGCGAGAGCTGGCGGTACGCCGCTTGTTGACCGGAAACAGTGATGCCGGGCGAACTGCGCTGATGATTTTGGCCAAGATTGGCGCTCCCGATTCCCTCCGTCCACGACTTATCGAGCTGTTGCTTTCCGAGGATCGCAACGCGTTGGATTTGTTTGCCGCTAGCGTCCTGGCCTTGCGTCCGCACGATCGCGTGCTCGAGACGGAATTGCGCGAACGCATCGAGGCGGCGTACCAGGCGCAAGACTGGCATCTGCTGCGGCGGCTGTGCTACGCCCTGCCCAAGCGGGCCGGCTGGGCTTTGCAGTTGGCGACCAGCTTGCTGGCCCGTTGGTCCGCGATGGGCAGCGCCACCCCGAGAAACTGCAATACCCCAGAAATGGCCTGGCAAGGCAGCGTCGAACACTGCGTGGACCTGCTGAACCAAAGCCGCAAGCTACCACCTGACTGGCTGGATTCCGCACTGGCCGCACCAAGTCAGCGTGCATTTTTGGTTGCCACACAGCTTGTCAGGACAGAAGCGGACCTAACTCCCGCCCGTCGTGCTTCGCTTCGCTCTGCCCTGACTGCAACGGATCATGGCGGGGCCGCAGCCCTGGAAACGGCTGTCACGTTGCTTCGGCTGGGGCAAGAGACGGAGATCGATGATCCCCGCTTGCTGCAACTCCTGCGTGGCGCGCAAGGCGAGTGGCGAGCTCGCTTGCTCGGAATGATGCTGTACAGACAGCCGTTTACCGTCGCGTTGCGGCCCTTCTTGGGTCAGTGTCTCTGCACGGATGATGCGCAAGAAGCGGAGTCCATCGCTCATGACCTGCGGACGCTCATCGAGCAGGGCCATCAAGACCTGTTGACCGAGTTCCTTCCGCAGATCCGCATCGAGTCACTGGCCGAGGAACTGCGTTACCAGCTAGAGCCAGACTCCGAATCCAGCGAATACTGGCAAGATCGCCGTCGCAGCCGTTGAACCTGCGGGTTGGGGGGGCCGCCTCGCCAAGGCGTACTAGTGGTTGCGGTCACCACCAATAGGAGCATGTGATCGAGTTGATCACCGAATTCCTGGGGCGTGGCACAGCCCGCTGATGGCACACCCGAGCAACGCTCGCTGACAAATACCAGACATAGCCGTTTCCCTCACACTTCCGCATCACAGAACAAGACGATATTTCCCTAACGGGATTGTCGCACAAGAAGTTGTTCTCGATAAGCGATTCCAGGTGGGTAGGGTGATGGGTCGTGGCCCATCTGGGGTGGTGCACTTGGCGACCGACCTGAGTCGGGGCGGCGAGTGCGTGGTCAAGCGGATTCACGCCAAGTTTGGCAATCGCAGCATCTTGGATCGCGTCCAGGCGGTCAGCCACTCAGCGTCTGACATGATGCATCCGGCGGTGCTCGGCGTGCTCTACACCGGTTACGAGCCCTCGGGGGCGCTGTATTTGGTGTCGCCGCTGGTACACGGTGAATCGCTGCGGGCGCTCTTGCAGCGAGGGCCTCTTTCTCTGTCGGCGATGTTGTCGGTGCTCGAACCGCTGTGTGCAGCGCTGCAAGCGGCGGCAGAGCGAGATCTAGCGCATGGAGCGCTGACCCCCACCAACATTCTGTTGCCTGCGGATGGCGGGGTGCTGCTGTCTGATTTTGGAATGGCACAACTGCGTGCAACGCCCGGGGTGAAATGGGACGGACCGTTCGGCTACACAGCCCCGGAAACGCTTGAGACCGGAGCGGTCGCCGCAACAGTGCGTGCCGATGTGTTTGCTCTCGGAACGATCGTCTATGAGTGTCTGATCGGACAGCCGATGTTCGAAGCCAAGACGCTTGCGGCGTACTTGGCGATGGTTGGCACGCCACCCAAGATGACGGTGCGGCACCCATCGTATGCACACCTTGATGCCGTGCTGGAAATGGCTGCGGCAGCAGATCCTGAAGCGCGGTTTGCAACGGTCCAAGCGCTCTGGCGGGCGCTTCGGTCGGCGCTGCTCGATCTGCCGGCGAACTTGGCCAATAACCTCACCCGTGGCGTGTCACCGTCCGCCCAGCGTGGCGCAAGCCCATCGACTCCGCCGCTGGCAGCCAAAACAGACGGAACGAATGCTGCACCACGCCCGACTGAGCGTTCGATGCCGCCGCCTCCTCCGCGCAAGAAAGCGCCTTCGAATCCGCAACAAGCTCCTCGCAATGTTCAAGAGCTGCCCATGCTGCTCATTGAAGAGGAGATCGAGTCCGTGGCGGCTCCAGGGGCACCCCAGCCGTCTTCGAAGCAGCCCCAGCGCTCGGCAGCGGTTGGACCGACCCTGAAGCTGCCAGAGCCTCTACCGCCGCCGCCAGACCAGAATCGAGCGCAGGCGGTGCAGCCGGTGGCAGTTCCATCGCCGGTGAACGCATCGGCAGCGTCTGTCGCGACGTCTCCGGCGTCAGGCGGTCGTGCAGCCGCCGTCACTGCTCCGGGGGCTCATGCGCCGGTGGGTCGACACCGTGCTGTGGCGGCGGTTCCTCCCGTGCGTACGCCTGCGGCTGCGATTCCGTCGGAGCTTAGAGCGCCCAGTGCCCCGCGTCCCAATCGTCCCGATCCGCAGCAAATCCTGCCGACCGACCCCTCCTATCGATTGCGACCGCCGCCGCCTTCGCGCTGGGCTGCGCTGGCCCCACTGATGTGGGCGACGATTGGTGGGGTTGTGGTCGGTGGTGCCATGATCGCGGTGCAATACCTTTCGCGGGCGGGGCTTGGGTCGTCGGGTTCGGGGCCGACGGTTCTGGCCGCCCGGGTTGCAGATGTCGACCGACTGCTCCGACAGGCCGAGGCCGAGGCGTGGCAGCGCAATTATGGCAGCGCCTTGGCGTATGCCGAGCTGATCTTGAGAGTTCAGCCGGAGCATACACAGGCCAAAGTGATCACAGAGCAAGCGAACGAGCAGTTGCGCGTCAGTGCGGTCTATGGCGCGTTTCTGCGGGCTGCGGATCGCGAACAGGCGGATCTGGCGGTGGCTCTCTATCGCGAGCTTCCTCCTGGTTCACCGTTCCGTGCCCAAGCCTGGGATCCCTTTATGAACGTCCGCAACTCCTTTGTGAGAAGGAGGTTGGCGGTTGCTACCGCAGCACTGTCCGCTGCACAGTGTGAACAGATTCGAGAGCAGATCGAGAAACTGTACTTTATTTCGGACAACGCAACGGACTCTGCGCTACAGCAGGGGCAGCGGCTGCTCGGCAAGTGCAAGAGCGAGCACGTAAGCGATGCGGCGGTATCCAGCGCTGAGCAGGAAGTCAGAGTCGCTCGCTCAGAAACGACCGCCAAGGCAGACAAGTCTGTGAAGGCGGAAAAGCGTGAGTTGGTTGCAAGCAACGAATCGAGCGACTCTGTGAAGCCAAAGAAGAGAAAGGCCAAGGCAGAGAAGGGGACAGGCACGGCTGAAAAGCCTGCGGAAGGCACGGATAGGCCCAAAGAAGAGCCCAAAGAGGCGCTCCCCTCTGCGCTCAGGAATCCGTTTTAGGAATCGGGTTAGTTGTTCTCGGCTGCGAGCTGCTGCTCGGCGCGACGAATCTTATAGCCGCGTTTGGCGAGTCCACCTCGGCGTCCGATGTCTGCCATGTAGTCCCGATTCTCGCTGATCGTAGCTCCGCCTTTTTTTCCGGCCATGCTTGCTTCTTCGGGATTGAAGCGGTGAGCGTTGCCATTCCTATGTGCGGTCTTGCCACCAAGCCGTGCGATTTCCTTGCGGCGCTCGGCATCTAGGACCGCAAAGCCGCGCTGCAGGGGTTTCTTCGGAGCGGACGGCACAGCAGGCGCTGCCTCGGTAGATGCCAAGGCTGTAGGAGTCAGTGCCGCGGTGGTGCCATCTATAGGAGACAGTTCTGCAGGAGACAGTTCTGCAGAAGAACTCTCTACAGGAGACAGAGCCGCAGGCTGGCGCGAAGACACAGAGCGCGATGCAGGACGAGAATCGGTCGTGGTTTGCTCGTACATAGTGGGCTCCTCTTTGGTCCTTTGGTTTCGCTTGCAAACGGCAGACTCCGCACTAGCGAAAGTGTTGCCGTGTGTGATCACAATAGCGACGGCGAAAGTGATGTTTCAAGAGTCCTTGCAGAGACTCATTAGGAGATCGCTACAGATTCCCAAAAAGACTCCTTTACTCATCAAGAATTGCGGTATGTGTTGGTTCATCGGCAACGAAACACAGCTCAGTTCGCATGTGGTGATGACACCAAGACAGGACACCGAAATGTTAGGGAATAAGCCGGCATTTTTGGACAACAACGCCAACCTGAATCCTTCACGGGAGGAAGAATTTCCAGCGCTGATGGAGCCCGATCCAGTTGCGGATTCGACGGAAAGAGCTCGACGTGGACTGGTTGAAGCGGCCGCCGCACTAGAGGATCTAGTTGGGCTCTCAGGTGGGCAAAAGAAGCTACTGCGTGGTTATCTAAAAGAGGTTCGCGGGATCTACCAAGCGCTGGGCGGAGGTAGTCCGTCCCCGCAGCGCTACGCCCAACTGGCGCGGATGCTACGTGATCGGCGCTTGGCGCTGGGAATGAGTTTGGAAGCGCTTGGCAAACGCATCGGTGTGTCAGCCAGCACGCTCAAACAGATCGAACGGGGCGTCCGTCCTCCTAGTCGGAAAACGCTCCTTTTGTTGCAGAAGGCGACCGAGCTGGATCTGAACCTAGAGGGGTTCCTAACCGAGCAGAGTTCGTTATCACCAGGGGCATCGCTAAACTGCTACATCGCCCCCGGATACGAACCGGTCAAGATGGTCATGGAGTTATCGGAGACGTTAAACGGTCCCGGTGGATACTTAGAGCAAACGAGTGCGTACTTGGAACATCAGAGCGCGCTTCAGTATCTACGGATGGCGAATGATCCGATCTACGTCTCTGCGTTTCGCGGCCGTCCCTTGCTGGAGCGAGCGGCTGATGTGATCTATGAGAAATCCCGTGGTGCTGGGATTGAGATGATTGCGCTGGGTTCAGGGGATGCCAGAGAGGAAGTTCGGCTGGCTCAGCACATTGTGGCGCGGATGGAGATTCCTGATCTACGACTCTATCTGCTGGACATCAGTCAGCCTCTGCTAAGTGAGGGCTTTAAGCACGCCGCAGATGTGTTCTGCAACCAACACGGCGTGTCTTACTTTGCGATGCAGGCGAACTTTCATCACATGGAGCGCTACCCGCAGTTGCACTACACTCCGGAGCGCTCTCACCGGAGACGTCTGGTGTCGATGTTGGGAGGAACGATCGGCAACCTGGATAACGAACTCAAGTTCTTCAAGTACAACCTCGTGGGTTGTCACTCCGGTGACTTGCTCCTCATGGACTTTCAGCTTGCCTATGCTTCGACGACGGAACCAGATGCCATTCGTCGCTGTGATCCGTTGTTGAGCGGAGCAAAGCCGCAGGGTCATCGCTCACGCGAGGAGTGGTTGGGAAGCGCGATCTGGCGTCACTGCCGAGATGTGACCGATGTGACGTTTCACTATGAATTGCTGACCAACAGCGCAGTGCCGGGGAGTTACAGCGTCGAGATTGTTGCGACAGTGTTAGGGAGAGTCAGAGAGCCCAGGCGTTTTTCGCTCTTCCGTTTTCGTCGCTACGACGCCGTACAGTTGGCAACCTGTCTGTCCGGGCTGGGGTGGGAACAGGTAGCTGACTATCCTCGCTCCTATCCTCATGGTGGTGGCGACTGCACCATGATCTTTCGGAAACGGAACAAGCCGTGACCAGGGCCGACCGTGCTAGCGCTTCTTATAGACGAACTTATCGAACGTAGTCAGCATGGTGCGGAAGGCACCGGGCAGGGCGCGCTTGAGACGCCAGAACCAGCGGGCATCGGCCATCGGCACGCAGTACAGCTCGTTGCGTTCGACGGATTGCAGTGCTGCCGCGACCACTTCCTCGACAGCTCGACCCTTGGCGACCAGCTTTTCGGCCAAGCGTTTGCTTCGTTCATCTGCAAACAGTCCACCGACGGCGATGTTGGTGCGGAAAAAGGTCGGACAGAGCACAGTGACGCCGATCTCGGTGCCGGCTAGCTCGGCGGACAGCGTTTCACTGAGAGACACCACCCCAGCCTTGGCGACGTTGTAAGGCCCCATTCGTCCCGCCGATAGCAGCCCGGCGGCAGATGCCACGTTGAGGATTGCTCCCCGGCCTTGGCGACGGAGAATCGGTACAAATACGTGACAACCATAGATGACACCCCACAGGTCGATGTCGATCGTCTTGTGCCAGTCGGCAATCGGTACTTCGCCGATGAGTCCACCGCAGCTAATGCCGGCGTTGTTGACGACCAGATCAATCGGATCGTCGCCAGCGGCGGTTGCCAGTGCTTCGACATCGGTGAGCTGTGCGACATCGCAGCGGAGGGTCTTTACCGACGAAGCGCCAGCGCTACGAACCAGTGAAGCCGTTTCCTCTAGGCCGGTCAGGTTGATGTCGGACAGGATGAGGTGGCCACCGCGCCTTGCCAGCTCGATGGCCAAGCCACGACCGAAGCCGCTGACAGCGCCAGTGATGATGCTACGAGAGGTGTTGCCAAGCTGTCGGGTGGACATGGGTACTCCTACGAAATTCGGATGCCGGCTCCAAGGTAATTGGCTATTGAATCTTGGTCAATAGGCGCTATGCTCGCGTCATGGAGCCGCCGGTATCTCCTCGCAAAGCGGTACGTCGGGCCAGACCACCCTCTGTCGGACGGATGGTGACGGGACTGACGGAAAAACCCCCGCGATCACGGCTTCTCGTCG
>ERZ724524.1583-NODE-1583-length-15110-cov-5.437595_pt1 | contig 15110 bp, 15 predicted proteins | sample MGYA00376057_ERZ724524 | MGnify/ENA primary metagenome ERZ724524 (study PRJEB28724, sample SAMN07190888) | wastewater metagenome | isolation source: influent of sewage treatment plant in Hong Hong | place: USA: Christiansburg, Virginia | collected 2016-03-01 ...
AAACGGCTGGCAGCATAGCGTTGATGGCGTCTACGATTGACGACCTACCTCAGTAACTGATGATGCTTATTAGTAATGCTAAAGAGACGATTGTTGGGAAAAGCGGTGGGTCGGGATGTGGGGTTGGGAATGAGGGCCTGATTGAACCGTTCTGGCAAGGGAAAATGTTACGGTCAACCGGAAAATACAGCCAAAAATTTGAATTACTTTGCAAGTATTTCTACCGAGAACCCGCCAGCGATTACATCGTCAGCCTTGAAAGGAGTGCCGCATGAGTAACGGACATGGGCTCTTGAAGCTAATCAACATCATTGGCTTGATATTGACCTTGGGGATAAGCATGAACGCAGAGGCAGGGTTGTTTGGGTTTGGCGGCACAAATTGGAAAGAAGAAGTGCTTCTCCATGATGGCAGCAAGATCATCGTCAAACGTTCCCAAAGTTACGGCGGACGGCATGAGATTGGTCAAAGCGGGACGATCAAGGAGCATTCCATCACCTTCTCGCTACCGGACTCAAGCAAAAGTATTACCTGGACGAGCGAATTTGGCGAAGACGTCGGGCGTGCTTATTTTAATTTGCTGGCACTGCATATTTTGAATGGCACGCCTTACATCGTTGCAGAACCGAATGGCTACCTTTCCTGCAACAAATGGGGGCGCCCCAATCCGCGTTATGTCTTCTTTCGGCACGATGGTAAGGCATGGCAACGCATCCTGCTCGCAGAGTTTCCTGCAGAGCTCAAGACTATCAACGTGATCATCAACTCGGGCAGAGAGAAGGAAATCGAGCAGCTTGCGGGCAAACAAGGCTACGTCTCTATTGAAGATGTTAGAAATATAAACAGTAGTCTTATGGACAATCGCTACTACAGAAGCATCTTGCGGGAACCAATGCCGAACTTTGAACGTGACTGCCCGGAGATGATTCGCACAGGAAATGGCGGTTGGTATGGCACAGGCTTTTTTAGTGGGCAACCGTCGCTTGAGGCATGTCTGAAATATTGCGAACGCGAAAAAGTGACAGCCGAGAACTGCCCGTGTAAAAAACTATTCGGAGGGAAATAATCATGGCCACTCAATTTGAACTTGACTGCGCACTGATGGCGGGCGCTTCATATATTTCTACTCGCCCCAATAACAAAAACAAATTCCCGGTTCCGGAGGGATGGAATGAACTGGTTAGAGCCGCTGAACCGAGTGGTTTCGCAAAAACAATAATAGGGGACAGACCACGTTTAATGTTGCTTTAACCGCTTTGATTTCCGAACCCATTACATGCCCCGCCGCCCACGCCTTGCATTACCGAATGTCCCGTTGCACTTGATCCAGCGGGGGAATAATCGTCAGGCGTGTTTCATCGCCGATGAAGATTACCGTTTCTATCTCGACTGGCTGGGCGAATCAGCCGTTAAGACAGGGTGCCGCATCCACGCTTATGTGCTGATGACCAACCATGTCCATTTGCTGGTGTCGTCAGCACGGAGCGAAGCGCCAGGGGAATTGATGAAGGCGCTTGGGCAGCGCTATGTGCAATACATGAATCGCACTTACCGGCGTAGCGGGACATTGTGGGAAGGCCGCTATCGCTCCTGCCCTACGCAGGCGGAAGACTATCTTCTGGCCTGTCAGCGCTATATCGAATTAAACCCGGTGCGGGCAGGCATGGTGGTTCATCCGGGCGAATACCGCTGGTCAAGTTATCGTGCGAATGCGCAGGGTGAGGCTGACGTATTTATCCAGCCGCACGAGGTTTATGAAAGATTGGGACAGGATGCGACGAACCGGCAGGCGGCCTACCGGGAAATGTTTTGCTACGAATTGGAACCGGGGTTGGTGGACGAGATACGGCGTGCAACAAACGGCAACTATGCGCTAGGCAGTACATTATTTGCGGAGCAAATCGGCGCAGCGCTCGGACGGCGCGTTAGCCGGGGAAGTCCGGGCAGGCCACGTAAGGTGATTGATTCGAGAGGCGAGGAAGGTGAATAAAACCGTGGTCTGTCCCCTATTTCCCTGTTTTGTCACCGGCGGCGTTCATTGCAAAAAATTCTGCAATGTGATCCCGGTCACCGTGAGATTCCTCAAGCGCGGTCAAAATGACGACCTATGAGAACCCTTCGCACTGCCTCGTTTTGGATTGCTGCCATTGTCCTGCCGGGAGGGGTGCTGTTGCTTACTCCCATGGCGCTTCGAGCAGTACGGCGAGTTCGTGCTAGGTTTGCCTAGTTGAGTGCTGAATAGCATACTTAACTCAAAATGGTGGCTTGGTTGTTGCCGGTGGTGGTCATCAAATCAAATGATGTATTCAACTCCTGTGCTTTGTAGGCCAACCAAATTGATGTGCTGGTTATTCGCATCAAGTTGAGCAACTGCGACAAGAAATTCAGCTTGGCTCATGGAGCCGCCGCTTCCTTGGATGTATCCCGCTAAATAATCTGTAGCTGCTGCGCTGGCTTCATTTCCGGTTACATTCCGGAATACCAATTTGGCAAGATCCTGATTGCTGTTCGATCCCGCCAGGTCGCGGGTGAGTTCTACATCAATGGCCAATTGGCAAATTTCCTTCATGCTCTTGCCTTGGTCGAAAATGGACAGGATGTTGCCAACCACAACAGGATTGTTGACAAAGTTGTGAGCCAGCATGCCAATAAATTCGAGAGATTTGCCCGCATTTCCATCTGGTGTGAGATCCAGGGCAATTTTCTTGTTGGAAAATTGGAGGCGCTCGATATTGGTCAAGGTATCCGTACCATCGGTTCCCGCGTTGGCTGTTACGGTGTAACCAGGTGCGCTCCTGTATATCGAGTAATTTCCCATCTCCAGTGCATAGCTTGCTGTATCAATTCCACCTCCTCCGTCTATGGAGTCGTTTCCCGTGCCGCCGGTGAAGGTTTCATTGAGGTTTGTTCCGATCAATGTCTGGTTTGAAGGATCTCCCATCGTCGTAAAGTTGTAGCTTGTGGTTCCAGTAAAACTGTTGCCTGCAAGATCCTTGATGCTTCCAGCGACAAACTCAACACTGAAGTGGGTGCCGTAATTCAGGTTATCGGATGGATTGATAGTCAGAACATTTCCTGCGATCGAAAGGTTGTTGCTAGTGCTGGCGTTGTAGGTGGCAATGGTCAATCCATCAAATGTCTTGATGGCAATATTGCCTGTTCCGCGCTGGATGTTTTCGCTGAATGTCACGACAATATTCTCGGTAATCCCGACTCCGTTTGCATCGTTGGGGGGGGTGAATGTGCTGACAGTGGGCGCGATCATGTCCGAATTGGGTGGAGTTAATGTCGGCCCTGTATTGGAGTTGATGCCATAGGTTCCCCGTAAGCCATCACCACCATATATCCACCAAAGCGCTGCTAGGTCGTATTCCTGAAAGCTGGATTTCGGTGTGCCGACTTCGGTATAAGACATCAGTGTATGGCTGGTGTTATCCAGATTGACAGGTAATTGAGGGGTGCCCTCAAAGGGGTGCTTCAGACCGAGTACATGGCCGATTTCGTGTAGAAGGGTTTCGTAACCGTTTGTGCCGGACGCAGGATTCAGGTTTGACGAGAAATCATAAATATCGAGAAATAATTCAACTTCAACTGTAAAGGTTGAAATAATGTTGTTTGCGGTATAGGAGTAATTGCTTTCCCAACTTGTAAGTCCTGTAACGTTGGCCCCAGAAATATTCCCTCCGAGAAATGCAAGATGTGCCTGTGACGACAGCGATGTTTCAACGAAATGGATGCCTGTTACCGATTCCGTATAAGTCATGGCCTCACGGGCGGCACTTTTTTGTTGTGAATTGAAGGTGGTTACATCTGAGACGGTACTCGTGTGGTCGCCGTCGTTACTGAAAGTGTAGTAAATGAAATTCTGGGTGCTTGGTGTCAAATAGTTCCAGGCAGGTCCGTTACCAAGCACAGAGTCGACATAGGTGTCGCCTGACCGCAAAATATTCGTCACATCACTGATGGTTGCCATGGGGTTTGCCGTGTAGTTAATTTAACGAGGAGGAAAGCTTTGGGATGTGAATTCAGGCCAGAATTTCTGTTTGATTATGACGTGAGTTGAGACAATTCTGAAATGCTTCGTACCCATTTTAATTTTGAAGTGTTTTCCATATTGTGAATGAAAGTTAAGGAAAAGCTGCACAGAATCATGGTTTGAGAAGTACTAAGGCTAGCTTGAGTTCAGTGTCGGTTCACTTTTATTAAATTAAAGGTTACGCCTTGTTCATATTGTTGTGATAATTACCCCGTGCGTCTCCTTGTCATGATTCTGTTATCCATAATCTGCTCGCCTCTTTGGGCGCTCGAGCAGGTGACGCTGCAACTCAACTGGAAGCATCAATTTCAGTTCGCGGGTTACTACGCTGCCATCGAAAAAGGTTATTTCCGTGACGCCGGTTATGAGGTGACGCTGGTTGAGGCGGGGGCTTTGAATGATCCTATTGCTGCGGTGCTCAAAGGTGAAGCCTTGTTCGGCGTCGGGGCCTCTGAGTTAGCACTGCACCGCGCGCGTGGTGAGCCAGTGGTGGCATTGGCCGCTATTTTGCAGCACTCGCCACTGGTGTTGCTTGCCAATAGTAAGGTTGCCAACAACGTCCATGCCTTGTCTGGCCGGCGCATCATGCTGATGCCGCACGAAACCGAGTTGTATGCTTATCTCCAGCACGAAGGTATCACCCGTTACCGGGCTGTGCAGCATAGTTTTGATCCGGGTGACCTGATTTCCGGCAAGGTTGATGGAATTTCGGGCTATTCCACTGATGAACCTTTCCTGCTCGACAAAGCGGGATTCAATTACGCCATGTTTACGCCGCGTTCGGCAGGGATAGATTTTTATGGCGACACCTTATTTACAACCGAACAATCCATCCGTGCCAATCCCAAGGGCGTGCGCGCTTTTCGCGATGCGGCAATCAAAGGCTGGGAATATGCGATGGTGCATCCCGAAGAAATTGCCGATTTGATTCTTGCGCGTTATTCGAAACGTCATGAGAAGGATCATTTGATGTTCGAGGCGATCGAAATGCAGCGCCTGATGCAGCCTTTGCTGGTCGAAATCGGCCACATGAGCGAAGGACGCTGGCGGCAGATTGCCCAGAACTATGTTGAACTGGGCATGGTGCCCGCCGATGCCAAAATCAGCGGACTGATCTACGAAGACAGGCCACAGAAACTGCCCATCTGGGTTTTGCCGCTGATGGCAATTGGTGTGCTTTTAATCATTGTTGCCGGCTTCATTGCGATCCATTTTGGCCGCCTGAATCGCCGGCTGGCAGGTGAGATTTCCGCCCGGCACGAGATGGAACAGGCTGCCCAGCGCAGTGAGGAGCGCTATCGCATGCTCGCGGAGCAAACTAGCGATGTCATCTGGACCCTTGATCTGGCGACCCACCGTTTTACCTACGTCAGCCCTTCTGTCGAGCGTCTGCGTGGATTTTCTGCCCGGGAGGTGATGGCGGAAACTATGGAAAATTCACTGACGCAGGAATCGTTGGTCAAGGTAAATGCTATTTTGGCATCCTCGCTGGAGCGTTTGGCCAAGGGCGACGATAGCGCGCGTTACGCAACAGTGGAAATCGAACAGCCGCATAAAAATGGTGGAGTTGTCAGTGCCGAAGTGGTCACAACACTTTTGCTTGATGAAGCAGGAAATCCCTATGCGGTGCATGGCATCACCCGCGATATTTCGGAGCGTAGAACGGCGCAGCTTCGCCTGCATGAAATCAACGAACAGTTGCGTTTCAAACTGGATGAGATCGAAAAGCTGCAGGCTGCCTTGCAGGAACAGGCGATACGGGATGCCCTGACTGGCTGCTTCAATCGTCGCTATTTTGACGAGACGCTGGAGCGTGAACTCTCGCGGGCGCGGCGCGAAGGCTACCCGCTGGCGCTGCTCATGCTTGATCTCGACCACTTCAAGCAGATCAACGATACCTACGGTCATCAGGCGGGCGACGAGGCGCTCAAGATGCTGGTCGAGACGCTCAGTCCAGATGTGCGCCAGGATGACGTTTTCTGTCGTTATGGCGGCGAAGAGTTTGCCGTCCTGATGCCGCGCATGCCCCTGGCGATTGCGGCTGACCGGGCCGAACGCTGGCGCCAGATGATCGCCGACATTTGCTTCAAATTTGGCAACTTTGACCTGCGCTTCACCGCCTCAATCGGTGTCGCATCCTATCCGGAGCATGGCAAAGTGCCGGATGAACTGACTCAGTTTGCTGACTTGGCGCTGTATATGGCCAAGCATGAAGGGCGCAACCGGGTTGTGGTGTACGAAGAAACACCGCCGGATTAATCTCCGCCGCCGCAACCTCCGCCACAGCCGCTTCCGCCATCACCGCTGTCGCTGCTCCCCGAATCGCCAGAGCAGCCGCTACTGCCGCCGCAACCGATATGGCTGGCGCAGTAGCCATCGCCCAGCCCGGCTTTCTGCGCTGCCATGCAGTCCAGGTGATAGATGAAGCCGCCGGCAATCAGCAGTATGGCATCCAGTGCAAAGAGCCGAGGCAGGCGATCCGGTTTTTGCGGATCGATCTTCTCGCGTGCGCAGGCCAGCCGCCAGGCGCGCCGTATGCCTTCGCTGGCCTGAGTCGGCGCGCTCATCGCCTCGGCTGGCGTATGGTGCAAAAAACGCCCGAAGGCGCCTTGGCAAAACTTGTCGTACTGCCGGGTAAACAGAATGAATTCATGCCAGGCATCATCCACCGCTTGTGATGGCATGGCGACCATGCGCTTGCCGGCGATACGGCAAAGCTGAAAGTAGTCATTTAGTCCAACAAAAACTGCTTGGCGTTGCGCCTCACTTAATTCAGGACGGCGTGTCGCGAGGCGCTTGTCGAGTAATCGCGCATACGGAAAATTATCGATGTAGGCAACGCGCCGGCTTCTGGCCCAGTTGCGCCAGAGCACCCAAACGATGAGGCCGGCAATGGCGAATGCGATTAATTTGATCATCCGTTGATATCGAAGCAGAGGTATTTGATTTCGAGGTAATCGTCGATCCCGTATTTAGAGCCTTCACGACCGATGCCCGATTGTTTGATGCCACCAAAGGGGGCGACCTCATTCGAGATCAGGCCAGTATTGACGCCCACCATGCCGTATTCCAGCGCTTCGCCAACGCGCCAGCTACGGGCCAGCGAGCGTGAGTAAAAGTAGGCAGCAAGGCCGAATTCCGTATCATTGGCCATGGCGACAGCCTCTTCTTCGGTGTCAAAGCGGAAGAGCGGAGCGACCGGGCCAAAGGTTTCTTCGCGCGCCACGCGCATGGCAGGCGTTACGTCGGCAAGAACGGTAGGTTGAAAGAAGTTGCCGCCCTGGTCGTGACGGGTGCCACCGCAAAGCACGCGAGCACCGTGAGCCATAGCATCAGCAACATGCGATTCAACCTTCGCCAGCGCGGCATCATCAATCAGCGGCCCCTGGACGACGCCCTCTTCGGTGCCGGGGCCAACCTTCATCTTGCGCACACGTTCGGCAAAGCGTTCGGCAAAAGCATCGTAAATGCCTGACTGAATCAGGAAGCGATTGGCGCAGACACAGGTTTGGCCGGCGTTGCGATATTTGGCAATCAAAGCACCGTCGACCGCAGCATCCAGATCGGCATCATCAAAAACAATAAATGGCGCATTGCCGCCCAGTTCAAAGGAAACCTTTTTGACGGTTGCGGCGCATTGCGCCATCAGCAGGCGGCCAACTTCAGTTGAACCGGTAAAGGAAAGCTTACGGACTATCGGGCTGGCAGTGAGTTGGCCGCCAATCGCTACCGGGTCGCCGGTAATGACATTGAACACACCCGCTGGCAAACCCGCTTCCTCTGCCAGCACGGCCAGCGCCAGCGCAGTTAGCGGCGTCTGTTCGGCAGGTTTGATGACTACCGTGCAACCAGCCGCCAGCGCCGGGGCGACCTTGCGCGTGATCATGGCGAGAGGGAAATTCCAGGGCGTAATCGCGGCACAGACACCTATCGGCTGCTTAATGACCACGAGGCGCTTGTCGGCAGCCGTCGCCGGGATGGTTTCACCGTAGGCGCGCTTGCCTTCTTCGGCAAACCATTCGACAAAGGATGCCCCATAAGCAACTTCGCCGCGTGCTTCAGCCAAGGGTTTGCCACCTTCGGCGGTGATCAGTTGAGCGAGATCTTCTGTGTTCATCAGAATCAGTTCAAACCAGCGGCGCAAAATCTGGGCGCGTTGCTTGGCAGTCAATGTCCGCCACGCCGGCCAGGCTTCGTTGGCGGCGTTAATCGCGCGGGTGGTTTCTTCGCTGCCACAATTGGCCACTTCTGCAATGACGCTTCCATTGGCCGGGTTGAGGACTGCCATCTGACATGCGTCATCGGCAGCGACCCATTTTCCGCCAATAAAACACGTTGACCGTAACAAATGCTTGTTTTGGATAATCATTACTTGAAAAATCCTGTAAAAACGGTAAGTTATAACTGTTTCGTAGAAAGTGCTTTAGAAGATGCGTCTGGCTCTACCCTTTGCGATGATTATTTCCGCCGCTTTGCTGGCTGCCTGTGGCAGTCCATCGCCGCGCCCATCTTCGTCCACGGAAACTATAACGCAACCCTCGCGCGTCGGGAGCGAGAAGGGCGTTGATGTTGTGCTCTACGCACTGGGTTTGGTTGATACCGGCTACCGTTTTGGCGGCAAAAACCCGGATGCGGGCTTGGATTGCAGTGGCATGGTAAGCCATATTTATCAGTCAACACTGGGCTTGAAGGTGAAAGGCAGTGCCGCCGACATTGCCCGGCAGGCGCGGGCCATTGAGCGCCAGGATTTACGGCCGGGCGATCTCGTATTCTTCAACACGAATAACCGTTCCTTCTCGCACGTCGGTATCTATATCGGCGATGCGCGATTTGTTCATGCGCCCTCGACTAACGGCCGTGTTCGGATCGATCGCCTGGGTGATCGCTATTACGCACAGCGGTTTGAGGCGGCGCGGACTTTCTTCGACTGATTTTTCTATCAGGCGTCTGCGCCGATTGCCTCTGCTACCCGAGCGCGCAGATCATCAAATTCTTCCTGGCCGATGCCGAGGTGGGCAAGCGCCTTTTCAAAAAGTTCGGTGCCAACTTCGAGATCGTTTTCACCCAGCAACTCATGCGAAATATGCTCGGCAACTTGAGTGACTGCGATGAAGGAAAGTGCGGTACTCGGCAAGGTTTTGTCCGGCAGTTCGTAAACATCGAGTTCGTGATGGAAGCGAATGGCCAGTCCGAAAATTGCCGGTAGTCCCCAGTTGCGAACTAGCAAAGAGCCGATGATGGGGTGAGTGCAGGGGAAGTATTCTTCTTCGGCATCAACCAGATATTTTTCGCTGGCCATGGCGTCACCGATTATTTTTTCGTATTCCGGAAAACGCTTCATCATCAAAGGAATTGCCGCATCGTGAAATAGCGTATAAGTGTAGGCTGCATCCGGTGAAATGCCGTATTGCTTGCTGGCGATCAAGGCTGCGGCGAGCGCTAACTGTGTGTTGCGTTTCCAGAAATTTTCGAGCCAGGCTGTCGGTAAGCCGCTGACGCTGTTACGCAAGGCCACCGAGACAACGATACAGACCACATTTTTGGTGCCAAGCCGGTCAACTGCCTGGCGCACACTGGAAATTCTGTTACCGCTTCGGTAGAGCGGGGAATTGGCCAGCTTTAGTGCTGCGGCAGACATTGCCGGGTCATTGGTGATCAATTCAGCCAGGCGGCGCAAATCCGGTTCATCCTTTTGCGCCTCGGCCATTGCGCGGCTAACAACGGCGGGGCAGGCAGGGATGTCGACGGTGGCCATGATTTTTTGCAGGTCTTCATGACTGAGTGTGGCTGGTGATGTGCTGTTCATTCGTTTTGTCTCGGTGATTGCTTCATTTTTCAGTGCATTGGACGCCATGATCTGCAAAAGGTAGAATCCGCTCCTGTTTTGCGCCCGTAGCTCAGCTGGATAGAGTACTGCCCTCCGAAGGCAGGGGTCACTGATTCGAATTCAGTCGGGCGCACCAAATATTAGAATGGGTTAGATCGCAAGGTCTAACCCATTTTGTTTGGGTGTGAGTTTTAGGCGCCATGGTGCAGGCGTAATTGGTAAATTGCGCGCAGGTAGCCCTTGATCTCAAGTAGCGGAATCGGCTTTTTGTACACCATGATGTCGGCTGGAAGACCACCACTTTCGGCGATTTGATGTGGCTCCATTGAGCTGACGACGACAATCACCATGTTGGCGAGATCCTTGTTGCTGCGTAAGCGGCGAATCATGTCGAAGCCGTCCATTCCGGGCATCATGAGATCAGTGATCAAGACATCCGGTTGACAACTGCCAACTTGCAGCAGTCCATCGAAGCCGTTATCGACGATACGCAGCTTGATCGGGAAATCCCATTTTTCGAGAGCGGATTGGTATAGGGTCTGAAAGATAGGATTATCTTCTGCGACCAGTACATCAAGCATCGCTGATGGCGCTTTTCCGCCCTGCCGTTGGGCCAGATGGTCACGAATGGCCGATGTTGGAATGCGGCGATGACCGCCTTCTGTTTTCCAAGCTTCCAGTACGCCGCTTTCAACCATTTTTTGAACAGTGCCCAACGAAATTCCGAGGGCGGTTGCTGCTTCGCGGGTGCTCAAATAGTCGTTGTCAGACATTGTGTTTCCAGGATGTTGTTTATGACATATTTTATATATATATCCGAGAAATTGATATTCCCTGTGTGATGTGATGCTTTTGTTTCCCGGCGTATTTCTGTATTTAGCTTCCAGGTGGTCTCTATTCAATGGTTTTGAGGGCTAGATGTGAAATATGTGTTGTGTTTGTTGATGATCCGACTCGGAACCAGAAAATATATCAAATATAACAAAAATGATATTTATGGTATTATTGTCGTTGTGGAGCTTCCGGCAAGCCCTGCTTTTTTTCTAAACCGTGATTGCGCTGCAGTCAAAATTTTGGATTTTCGCCATGAATTCAAGTGTTGCTCTGAGCAAGTCCGCTCAATTCAAGCGCTCCAGCGCTGGTGAGAGAAATGAAGATCAATCCTGGGTGCACCGTTTTTGGATGTTGCTTGGTGCATTTGGCTTGATTTGTGCGGGGGCGATTTATTTTTATATGGACAGCCAGGAGAGTGAGGCTGATGAAGAGGTCTATGTTTCCGTCAAGGTGACGACGACGATAGGTCTTGATCAACTGGTGGTCTGCAAGCTGAGTCTGCTGGTCGATCCTGTGCAGGAAAAGGGATTGCAGAAGCGTCAGAAAATGCTGGAGGCGGTGGTCAGCAGTTCATTGTCGGATTCGTATCAGCAGGATAAGGCGCCAAGGCTGGCGGATGTACGTGACGCTTTGTACGTTGCGATAAATCGCAAGCTTCCGCGTAAACTGCAGATTCAAGATGTGCTGATTCAGGAGTTGCTGGTCGGCATTGGTTAAACAACAGGAGAAAAGTTTTGGTCCCACGGGGAAGTGTCAATTACCTTGCCGGTTACCCTGAGGATCTTGCTGCACAGGTGCGGCGACTGATTGCCGAGGGCCGCATGGCGTCAGTTTTGCTGAAAAAATATCCGCAAGCGCATGCGGTGCGCACGGACCGGGCACTTTACGATTACGTGCACGAAATCAAGAATGTCTATTTGCGCAATGCCGGCCAGTTGAGCAAGGTGGCTTTCGACAGCAAATTGCACGTAATTCATAACGCATTGGGTACGCATACCAGCATTTCACGGGTGCAAGGCGGCAATCTCAAGTCGAAGCGTGAGATTCGTGTGGCCACTGTGTTCAAGGCGATGCCGACTGAGTTTCTGCGGATGATTGTTGTGCATGAACTGGCGCACATGAAGGAGCGGGCGCACGACAAGGCGTTTTATCAGCTCTGTCAGCACATGGAGCCGCACTATTTTCAGCTGGAATTTGATTTGCGGGCTTATCTCAGCCATCTGGAGGCAACCGGTCAGCCGCTCTGGTCAACTGTTGCGGTCGACGCAGAAAACGGCTGATTTTTTTACTACTTACAGCGCACGAACCTTGACGGTTTTTCCCTTGACCTTACCGGCAGACAGTTTCTTGACGGCATCACGGGCAATATTGCGGGCGACCGCAACGTAGCTGGACTGATCGTTGACGGTGATTTTGCCGATCTGCTCGCGGGTGAAGCCCGCTTCGCCGGTCAGCGCACCTAGAATGTCACCGGGGCGAATCTTCTCCTTACGCCCGCCGAGGATCTGCAAGGTGGACATCGGCGGCACCAGTGGCGATTTGTCATCAGTGTTCAGCTTGCCCAGATCATCCCAGGTCACTGCGCAATTCATCGCTGTCGCAATCGCCGCGACACGGCGTTTGTCGGCGGTGCTGCACAGGCTGAGCGCCCAACCATCCTCATCGCCGCGACCGGTACGGCCAATACGGTGAATGTGGATTTCCGGATCAGGCGTCACATCAACGTTGATGACTGCTTCCAGTTGCGCAATATCGAGGCCGCGCGCCGCGACATCGGTGGCGACCAGAACGGAAACGCTGCGATTGGCAAACTGGATCAGCACCTGATCACGCTCGCGCTGTTCGAGATCGCCATTCAGGGTTAGCGCCTGAATACCTTCGTGGCGCAGCACATTGAGCAAATCGCGGCACTGCTGCTTGGTGTTGCAGAAAGCCAGCGTACTGACCGGGCGGTAATGCTTGAGCAGCATGGCGACGGCTTGCAGGCGGTCTTCGTGCTTGATCTCGTAGAAGCGCTGGCGGATCTTGCTGCCGGCGTGTTGCTCAAGCAACTTCACTTCCTGCGGGTTGCGCAAAAACTGCTTGGCCAGTTGCGCGATGCCTTCCGGGTAGGTTGCCGAAAAGAGCAGGGTCTGGCGTTCTTTCGGGCAGCGCTTGGCGACGTAGGCGATGTCGTCGTGAAAACCCATGTCGAGCATGCGGTCGGCTTCATCGAGGACCAGTGTTTGCAACCCTTCCAGCTTGATCGTGCCGCGCTCCATGTGGTCCATGATGCGGCCGGGCGTGCCGACGATAATGTGTACGCCATTTTCGAGACTGGTGATCTGGTTGCGCATGGCTGAGCCGCCACATAGCGACAGCACCTTGATATTGTCTTCAAAGCGCGCCAGACGGCGGATTTCCTGCGTGACCTGATCGGCCAGTTCGCGCGTCGGGCAGAGCACCATGGCCTGCACAGCGAAGTTTTTGGGGTTCAGCTTGTTGAGCAGGGCAAGGCCGAAGGCGGCGGTTTTGCCGCTACCGGTTTTGGCTTGTGCAATCAGGTCGTGGCCTGCCAGCGCAATCGGCAGGCTGGCCGCCTGAATCGGCGTCATCGTCAGGTATTCAAGTTGCTGCAAATTGGTCAGCATGGCCGGCGACAAGGGCAGGTCGCTGAATGAGGTGCTGGCGGGCTGCGCCGGGGTTTGAGTTTCGCTCATGGCCGGTTCAACGCTTGCGCTTGTGGGCGGGCAACGGTTTACGGAAGCGTTGGCCGGGGCGTTGTTTGTCGCCATCGGATTTGGGTTTGGGAACCAGCAGGTTTTTACCGGCGCCTTCGCCTGACGTTTTGTGTGCCAGCAATGCAGCGCTGAGCGCCTCCTCTGTGACGACAACGGCAGCATGATCCGGTTTTGTCGTGAAAGCCGACAGATCATCGCGCACGCGGAATATCTTCTCCTCGCTGGTGCCGCGTTTGGGCTGTTCGGCCATGACTTTTTCGGCATCTTCCGTCAGCGAAAACCCGCTTTCTCCGGCAGAAATCATGCCGTGCTTACCAAGGTGTGCGAAGGCTTCAGCCAGCCGTGCTTCATCGGGAATCGTTACTTGCAGGAGATCCATCGCGGCGATGATTTCGACAAGTTCAGCCGGCCGCCGCTTGGAAGCAAGGGTGGTGGCGATTAAAAGGAGGGCGTCAACATCATGGACCGGGTACATCGGATAACCTTCGCAAAGCGGTGAGGCAAGAGAATATCTCTCGCAAAAACAGCAGTGTACCGTTTTGTGGCGTGCTGCGCCGGGTCTTTGCTTAATGTCGGGTATCTGGCAGGTTACGCAACAAGGTGGCGAAGAGGGCGTCGGGGTCAATTGGCTTGGACATGAAATCAGTCATGCCGGCGACCCGGCAACGTTCGCGATCTTCGGCAAAAGCGTTGGCCGTCATTGCGACGATGGGTAGCGCCGAACAGCCGGCGAGCAAGCGGATTTGGCGTGTGGCTTCAAGGCCGTCCATGACCGGCATTTGCATATCCATCAGGATCAGGTCGTAGTGATTATTCCGTACCAGATCTAGGGCGCTGAGGCCATTTTCGGCATAGTCGCAGCTGATGCCGACATCATCCAGAAATTCACCGGCAATTTCACGGTTGATCGGCTCGTCTTCAACAATCAGAACGTGATGGCCGGCGAGAAATTCAAGTGGCAAAGCTTCTTTTTGATCTGTTACGGTCAACGCTGAATAAACCGTATTTTTTTTCAGGCAGACGGTGAACCAGAAACAGCTGCCGTGCCCCGGTTGGCTATCAACGCCTGCATCGCCACCCATTGCTTGTGCCAGATGTTTGGTGATGGCAAGGCCAAGCCCGGTGCCGCCGTATTTGCGAGTGGTTGAACTATCGGCCTGTTTGAAGGCATCGAACAGCATGCCGACGGTTTCCGGGTTAATGCCGATGCCGGTATCTTCCACTTCAAAGCGCAAGGTGGCGGTTATTTCGTTTTCCTTCAGCCTTTTTGCGCGCACGGTGATGCTGCCGGTTTCGGTAAATTTGATGGCGTTGCTGGTGTAGTTGATCAGGCTTTGGGTGATGCGCATCGGGTCGCCCAGGAAAAGCTCCGGGAAGTTGTCAGACTCAATCAGCAAGACTAGTCCCCGGCTGCGGATGCGCTCGTCAAGCAGGGTGACGATACCGCTCAGTATCTCTGGAATGTCGACGGGAACTTGCTCAAGAATCAGTTTGCCGGCTTCGATTTTGGAGATATCGAGGATATCGTTGATGATCGTCAGCAAGTGCTGTGCCGCGTGGTCGATCTTGTCGAGGCGGTCTGCCTGTTGTGATGAAACTCCTTCACGCCGCATCAGGTGCGCCATGCCGAGAATGGCATTCATCGGGGTGCGGATTTCGTGGCTCATGTTGGCCAGGAAGGCACTCTTGGCAC
>ERZ724524.1589-NODE-1589-length-15092-cov-4.330984_pt1 | contig 15092 bp, 11 predicted proteins | sample MGYA00376057_ERZ724524 | MGnify/ENA primary metagenome ERZ724524 (study PRJEB28724, sample SAMN07190888) | wastewater metagenome | isolation source: influent of sewage treatment plant in Hong Hong | place: USA: Christiansburg, Virginia | collected 2016-03-01 ...
CGATTTGCAGTGGTAACAGCGATCACTCGGATTTTGAGCAAAACCGGGACGAGCCAGTTCGTTCGAACGGACGGACTCGTATCGAACACCCAGCTCCCGGGTGACGGCTGCGGCAGCCTCAATCTCCCGCTCGGCCATCGTCTCGGAAACGGCGGTAAAGGCCACCGTGGCGTCGCAAAGCTCATCAGCGGCGACCTTGAGAACCAACGCCGAATCCACTCCCCCTGAAAAAGCCACCAAAGACGGGCCATAGCCCGCCACGGTGCGACGAAGCAGAGCCAGTTTTTCGGCCAATCGATCGGAAATCGCGGTGGAGGACCCGACCGTTTCGGTCAAGTGCTGGGACGATGAACCAACTGCGGAATCAGGAACGACGGACATGGCCCTTGGATGTACCTGAACCACGGCCACCGCGCACGCCTTGCGTACCACTTTTGCGATTCGACCGAGGCTGTGTCGCAGAATCAGATCGCTCCGCCCCCCGCGACTTACCGGGTTTTGAGCGCGTGCCAGCCGGTTTTTTCCGACCCAGCGCGCTCGAATCGGCACCTCGCCCGGCTTTGGGCTTCGCTCCTCTCGTGGGCTTGTCTCGACCGCCCGCGCTCGAATCGGCACCGCGCCCGGCCTTGTTGGGCTTCGCACCTCGCGTCGGCTTTCTAGCGGGAGCCGGCTTGGCCTCGTAGGTCGGTTGGCCATCGCGCCCCGGCTTGCTGCCCCTGCCCGGTTTGCTGTTCCGTGGAGGCTGGCCGGTCGATGAAGGCGCAGCTTGCGGCTGAGACGATTCACCCGTGGTGGCCCGAACCGGCACCCGCGTATCCCGACCAAACCCACGCCAAGCAGCGACGGTAACCTCTTCACGATCGTGATAGAGCTGGCGAATCTTTAGCCCAGTCCAGCCACCGGTGGCGAGAATCTCGCGGATCCGCCCGACCATCTCGACGCGCTTTTTCATCGGCAGCTTGAAGTTGGCGATCAGAAACTGCGCCCAGCGATGACGACCCCAGCGCGCCAGGAGTGCAGCCACCTCGAGCGGTCGATAGGCCATGTCGCAGACCACCCAATCCGACGGAATCTCGGGAGCGAAGCTAAACGCGTTCATGCGAAGGTGTTCAACCCGTCGCGCAATCTCCGGTGCGAGCTTTCCTGGATCGATCGCGACGACGTGGCAACGACGCTCGACCAGAACTTGGCTCCAGCCGCCAGGGGCCGCGCCAAGATCCACACACACCTCACCGGGCGCTGGAGAATGACCACTCCATACCAGCGCCTCTTCGAGCTTTCTGGCCGACCGAGACGGCGCATCCTTGGGCTTGCGGAAGCGCTGTCGCCCACCCGGAAAAATACTCTGGGCTTTGATCGCTGGAAGCACACCGACCGCAACCTGATCCCTGGCCAAAAAGCAGACCTGGACCAACTGCCCGCCTGCTTGGAGAGCGGCGTCTCCATCGGAAACGATGTCCACCCCTGCCTCTCGGAGCAAGGTCACCAGCAGCTCGCGCATCGACTCGGCCCTGGCCGACAGCATGTTGCCTTCATCGGAGTCAGGCGCAAAGACGTGGACCACCACCGGACGCTTGATCAGCCGACGAACCACCGAGACGATGGCCTGCGCATCAGGCGGAATGACCGCAGCGACGGGAATTCCTTGACGAACAAAGGTCAGAAGCACTTCTTGCTTCGGTTGAGTGGACGATCGCACCAAAGCGGCTTGGATCGCCTCCCCGGTGACGCGATAGAGGGCAAGCTCTTCGCAGACATCATTTTCGGCCCCTTGCCGACACAACCACAGCCAGTCGCCCGCGCGAACCTGCGTTTGTGAAAAAACCACCTTTGCCTGCTCTTCCCGAGTGGTACGACGATGGCGCGATAAAGACTGTTCGGAGCGTTCTAGCATGGAGCCTCAATTGGCGGCAGCATAGTAGAAAAGGTCGCGCTGGGAAGCCCCCACGCGGGCCTTGGCATCTTACGAACGTGCTTTGGCAGCTCGGAACACCAGAGCTGAAGGAGGATCCCTCGATGCGTCGGATGGCATTTGGCTTCGCCTTTCTGTGGCTGGCACTGGCGTTTTGTGTTCGGCTCTACGATCTGCGCAAGCCTCAGGTCTATCTGTCGGCGCTGACCGGCGGACAGAAAGGGATGTTTGCGACGGTGGCGTGGCTGCAAGGTACGCTGCCGTGGAAGATCGGCCCCGACAAAGCACACGGCCGGCTGGTGGTCGTCGACGCTAGCATTGAAGGCAAGATCCTGCGCTACGCGAGCTTGTCGCTGCCGAAGGACTGGCTCGACTGCCGCTTGTGGCTGGAAGAGGGCCCGGATGTTCTCCAGGCGGTCGCCAACTGCCCAGGCCACGGTGCGCACAAGCTGACGGCTTCGGGACAGAGCCTGCTCGGACTTGGACCCGACAACCGTCCCGGCGCGCTTGATCGGGTCGCACCGCTGACGTGGGTCGAACCGGAGCGCATCGTCAGCCAGGTTCATCGGCGAGAGGCCGCCCCGAGCCATCCGCTCTTGCTGATCTTGGGACTGCTCGCGATGGCACCACTTGGGCTCGGTGCCTACCGTAGCTACGAGCAAGTACGTCGTCTGCGTGGCAAACCGGTTCTCGAAGGTGTGATGGAGGAAACCGACAAAGGTTCCCTGACCATTCGTTCTGGCGAACGTCGCGTCACGGTATTCGTTGAGGAAGGGGAAGTGCTGTCGATCGGCCTGCACGGTGCCGCTAAGGCGGGCGATGCGATGGCTGTCGAGGGACTGCGCGCCGCAATCCAAGGTCAAGTGGAGCACCAGCAGGACGCTGCGTTCCGAGGGGGAGAGACGATGCGGCTGCGCAAGGGTGCGATTCTCGTCGTCGGGGATCTGCTGAGCGAAGCACGCCACCGCCTGCTCGGCACCGTCGCGATCGATGTCGTCCTCGCGGGCATCGGCGTGGTCCTTGCCACCGTCGTTGCGCTCGGCTGGGGATTCTAAGAGAGACTGTCATGGCCTTGCCCTCTTCTGCGCTCATCCGTCGATCACTCCTGACTCTGCTGCTCGGCTCGATTCTGCTTGGAACGAGCCTGTTCGGATCGGAGTCAGCCCGAGCCGAAGTCCCGCCAGCTCATCCCCCAACTGGGATTACCGACAGCTTCTCCGGCGTCCAGCGAGTGGTTGCAATTGGCGACCTCCACGGCGATCACGAACGCTTTGTGGCGGTGCTCAAGCTGTGTCGCATTGTGGACGACAAAAACAACTGGATCGCTGGCAAGACCCACTTGGTTCAGACGGGCGACGTCCTCGATCGCGGACCTGACTCAAAAAAGGTCATGGATTTGCTGATGCAGCTCGAAGAGCAGTCGGCCAAGGCGGGCGGCAAGGTCCATGCGTTGATCGGTAACCATGAATTCATGACCGTCGCCGGTGATCTTCGCTACGTTTCGGACGGTGAGCTGGCAGCCTTCGGAGACGGTCCACGAGTCACTCCAGTCGGCCGCGAGCCTGCCTGTAGCGTCGATCGCTACCGGGCAGCCTTCACCCCACAGAGCAAGTACGGGCGCTGGATCATGTCGCACAACGCGATCGTGAAGGTAAACGACACGGTCTTTATGCACGGCGGACTGAGCCCTCGTTATGTCCACCGCAAGTTGAGCGAACTAAACCAGGCCGTCCGTACCGAACTACAGCAGCACCCGACGGCCGGTAGCTTTGGCGTTGGCAGCGATCCCGAAGGCCCACTGTGGTTCCGAGGTCTCGCCGAGTCGCTCCAAGAACAAGTGCTTCAGGCGTACCTGAAAGAACTTGCCGACAGCCAAGGTGCGCGACGAATCGTCATGGGTCACACCATCCAAGACAAAGGCATCTCGCTGCGAGCGGGCGGCAAGGTCGCGTTGATCGATGTCGGGATGTCGCGCTGGACCATCGGCGGTGCGCCATCGTGTCTCGTCATCGATAGAACCGGCACCACCGATCAGCTCTCGGTGCTTCGCTAACGACCGGCACAGCGACTACGCGGAAACCCTGTCTACGGCTGGAACTCGTCTTCGCCGGGAATCGACGAGCTGCTGGCGGTCTGCTGCTCGGCACGACCTGCGGATAGCTCGGCGGTGGTCTTGCGAAGTCGCTCGGTCAACACCTGCACAAACGACCACAGTAGCTTGACCGCCAGCGGCGACTCCTTGCGCAATATCTCGTAGAAATCACGCCGCCGTAACGCGAGTAGGCGCGTCGGTTCCTCAGCGGTGGCAGTGGCGGAACGGGTCGCCCGATCGACGAGCGCCATCTCCCCAAAATGCGCCCCTTTGCCAAGTGCAACCAGTGCCAGACCGTCTTTGTGCAGCCGCACCCGGCCACTCAAAATGACAAACAGTTCTTCTCCTGGCTCTCGCTCGCGGAAGATTGTCTCGCCCGACCCCACCTCGACCACGCTCGTCAGATTGAGCACCCGATTGACTTCTTTATAGGTCAGGTGCTTAAACAGGGGCATTCCCTTGAGCACCGAGACCTTGTTCGCCAGCTCGCTCACCAGCGCCGTCGATTGACCCGGGTCAGAGGAATCAACCCGAACCACCACAGCGGTGATGTTGTCGTGTCCACCACCCGAGTTGGCGAGCGCGATCATGTCTTTGGGGGACTCTGCAATATCGGCTCCGCCCAGGATCTCTTTGATGTCGCGATCTTTGAGATACGCATGCAGTCCATCCGAACAGAGCAGGAACTGATCGCCCGGCAGAACTTCGAAGTCGAAGGTATCCGCCTCCACCGTTTCATACGCACCAATGGCGCGAGTCACGGCGTTTTTGTACTTGGCGTACGGAGAGCCTTCAATCTCCTCCCGCTTGAGCTTTCCTCGTCGGACTAGCTCGTTTAGCAGAGAGTGATCTTCAGTGATCTGATGCACCTGATTTTGGCGCAGCAGGTAGATACGAGAGTCACCAACGTGAGCGATAAAGCCCCGATTCCCAACCAGCAGTAGACAACTACAAGTAGTGCCCATGCCGCGCTTGTCGGAGTCTTCTTGAGCACGCCGGAAGACCTCTGCGCTGGCCGATTGAATCGCGTGTTCGAGGACTCCCAATATCTCCTGCCGGGCAACAGAGGAGTCCGCCTTTTCCCGCTGCCGCTCAATCACATCCGCGTTGTCACGAACCGTCTTACACACCGCATGAACAGCGATCTGGGAAGCCACTTCTCCCGCCGCGTGTCCTCCCATTCCATCCGCCACAACGAACAGAGACAGACGAGGATCGACGAGGTAATTGTCCTCGTTGTGATCTCGCTGACGCCCAATGTCCGTCGCCGCATAGAACTTAATCTCTAACAGACTCTTGCTACGCTCAGGCACGATGATTTGCTCGTCGGTGGTTTCTTTACTGGACGTCGAGATCGCGGAAAGCAGGACTGCAAGTGGCAGTTCGCAGCCGAGCCATTTTTTTGAGTCCTACTCATGGCTTGCGCGCATCTGGATCGGAGCCAAGCTATTAAGTCGTACCATGCATGGCGCTCTCTCCACAAGGGGAGATCTCGGCGACAAGAATTGCTATGCACGGTCGCGGTAGGAAGCCGAAATCCCCGCTGATTTGGTCACACTTTGCGCACCCAAGTGACTAAGTCACAGTGCAGCCAAGTCTAAGGGAACTACCGGCACCTCCTACGAAATCTCGTTGGTGGCAGCCCTCTTATGTTACACTCATCAAGGGGTTCTTCATGACTACACGCTCGAAGCTATTGTACGCTCTTGTCTTTCTATGTACTCCCGCCACGATCGGGCTCTACGCAGACTGTGCTCAGCCCGTGATCTATGATCAACAAACGGACGGCGGAACCAACACAGACTCTGATGGGGGAACCATCAATCCCTCCCTCTCCACTTGGACAGCCAAAGTTGCTGATCCCTTTGAGTTCCCTTCCGAGACGAGCATCATTGCCGAAAAGGATCGTCGCTGGAAGCGCGACCCACACTACCTCACCGTGACCGGAAACAACTACCTGTTCATCGCAGGAAGTGACTCCACGACCACTGCAGAGCGCTGGTCTCTGTCCTACTACAAAGACCCCGCAGTGCCCACTGCGCGCTCTCCGTGGATGTTGATGTTTGACGGACCGACCAGCACCGGTTGGGACAAGCTCGACATCATGGCTCCATTCGCGTCCTATCGGCAGGCCGACGGCTGGACCGTGTACTATGCCGCGAACGGGGACAGCTCGAAACCGGACTACGTCCTTCAGATTGGCCGCGCCACCAGCGCGGATCTGAGCAAGTTCTCCCGCGCTCCCCAACCTGTGATTGGGACTCCTAACTTCACAGGAGCGACTCCTGACACCGCCCGTCCTGATGCCTATGGTGCAACCGACCCTTGGGTTCTTGTCGATGGAACCAATGTCTACATGTACTACGCCGGACTCGACTGCGGCAGCGGCTCTTGCAAGTTCCAGATCCTTCGCTCAAAGAGTCCGGATGGTGGAACTTCATTCCCTCCTGGCGAGGTGGTTCTGTCGGGACGCGCAGGCGTGCCCGAGGAAGCAGGCGGAGTCGCCGGTCCAAGCGTGATTCTGCGCAATGGTCAATACACGATGGCCTACACGGCGGTGAAAGACATTCCGACCAAGGATCGCAAATCGATCCGCAACGCGCTCGCCACCGGCACGGTAGGAGTCGCGGTCAGCGCCGATGGCAAGGCCTTCCAAATCGGCACCAAGAGCGGAGCAGCCCTGGTTCCCCAGCTCGCCGGATTCTCTTCGTTCCGCTCCGAGGGAGCATTCTCACCGAGCTTGTTTGTCGATGGCAACACCGTCCGTGCCTACATATCCGGGCTGAAGAACGACGCCAACGGAACTTACTTCGGCATCGGCAGCGCAGAACTCACCGAAGTCAAACCATAGCCGGCACTAGACGCCCTCCCCTTTCCGTCCGACTCTCCCGTTTCTGAAGCTCCACCAGAGCGCGTCTCTGTTCGGTGGGTATTCGTTCTCTGTTCACTCTCTGTTCCGTGGTGTTCTGCCACCTCGTGAAGTGCGTTCGCTGGGTCGCCGTGCTAGGTGGAGCCGGGCAGGCTTGGGCGTTTCGGCACAAGCGTGTATGGTGCCGATGTGCTGCGTTCGCTTCCGTCTGTGTCCTGTGGTTTTCGCTGGCCCATCCTTGGCTCACTGCTGCTCGTCGTGCTCGGTTGGTCTTCGGGAACGGCGTGTGCTCAATCGACCGGCATTGCGGCCGATCGAATGATTTTTCACAGTGGCCCCTCGGCCTTCTACCAAGTCGAAGGGGGTGAAGTATCCGCTCCGAGAGAGCTTTGGCTTCACAGTTCAGCATCACTGCTGTCAAATCCGCTGCGCCTCCGTCAGCGCTACACCAGCGAGCTACTCGCGACTCCGATTTCGTATCGAGTCACCCTCGACCTTGGCGGAGAGTTAGGACTTTGGAAAAAACGACTGTCGCTCGGTGTTGGGTTGCCGGTGGCGGTCTGGCAAAACGGTGACCGTTTGCAGGCCACTGGTGGTAACGACGGTTCCGTGGACAGACCGCTGCGAAGCAGCGCCGTTGGTGACATTCGACTGCGCGCCAAAGCAAGGCTCACCCCGACCGATTGGTTCTGGTCTGTGGCGATGGCGCTCGACTTCACCATACCGGGCGGAGGCCAACGCGACTTTGTGGCGACCTCTGGGCCGACCATTGCTCCGCGTCTGATCGGCTGGTTTTTGCGGGGTCCGGTGGCCGCGGCCCTCAACGTATCGATACGGTTCGCCCCACACCGCGAGATCTACCAAACGTCGATTCAGCACTCTCTGGAATGGGGGGCGGCCGCAAGTGTGGCGTTCCCGACTCGGCGGGTTGGACTGGCACTTCTGGGTGAGTCCGTCGGCTCGTACGCGATTGGAACGCCGATGCACTCGACCGAGCTGCGCGGTGGGCTCCGGCTCGGGCTGCGTCAAGCAGCGCTCGATGTCGGAGCTGGAGCCGGATTGGGCCCGCTCAGTCCAGACTGGCGCGTCTTCGTCTCGATGCGCGGCTACTTCACCGAGAAGCCAGCATCGAACCTAAGCTGCACGGAACGCCCGCTCGCACTCTGACCAGACAGGGTGCGCCGGATCCGCTCGATATACACCGGCCCCTGCGCCCGTCGGCCCGCCCCATCGGAGGACATCGGTCGCATCAGTCCAAACACTGGACGTCGAGCAAACGGACGGTCATGCAGCCCAAAACACCACAGCATGCTGGTGTAGCCGTTTGGATCGCGCCCGTCGTACGCAAAGCGATCGTTTAGGTAGATGAGCCGCGCCAGGGCCTCTTCGTACGTTGCTGACCACTCGATGATGCGCTTGCCCCACAGCATTCGCAGGTAGCCGTGTGGCTCCCCAAGCTCGCGCAGCTCGGTCTGGATGGCATTCCACAGCGGGTCCGCCGTCCGCCCGCGAAGGAGCTGCTCCCGATCGTACAGCGTCCTCCGCTGGTCGCCCCCGTGCTCCCGCATGCTGGCCAGTGCCCACGTCGGCAGCGAGCGCACGCTCTGATGGTCCGGCGTAAACAGACAAAAGTTGTGCGACAGGTGCCTGCGCACCAATAACTCTTCGATAAACGCCGCCACCGACGGGTCGCCGAGACCCCCGGGACGCGCCGCAATCGCCGCCCGTGCTATCTCCGCCGACGAAAGCATGCCGTAATGCAGATACGGGCTCAATCCCGAGGTCACGTCGTGGTCGGCGAGGTTGCGGCCCTCGGCGTAACACGGCAGTCCATCACGCAAAAACGTCCCGAGCCGCACAAGCCCCGCCGAGCGCCCACCCCGCACCCCTCGGACCGGAGCCACCGAAAGATCGACACCGGTGGTTTCGACCAATCGGTCAAGGTCTTCAGGCATATTGGAAATCTCGACTCCGCGCCGCAGACCGGGCAAAGCAGGCAAGGGCAGCGTCAGGGAATCACGGAGCGGACGAGGAGACGGGTCGGACAGCGCTAGCAGGTCTGGCAGCAAGCGACGAAGATGCGGGCGGAGCGCTGCCGCCGACGGAAAGGCTCGCTGGAACATCCGCAGCGGCACCACATCACAGCCATCGACGGCGTACAGTGGACAGGTGAGTTGCTGCTGCAGCTTGGCGTTATGACGGGGCACCACAAACGTCGGATAGTCGTCAGTAACCACCAGCGCAGCCGACTCGGCGAGCGTCGCCACCATCGGGAACGGTTCGCCGAGCTTGGGCAGCGCAAAAAAGTGGGCCATTCCGCGTGCCGCCAGTCGGCTCGCCAGCTCATGAACACCGTCGAGGACAAAGCGATGATGGCGAGCACTCGCATGCGGATAATCGGGCCGTAGACCTTCGTACACCACCACCGGCAGCCGCAACAAGTTGGCCCACTCGATCGCATAATCGAGCGCCGGATTCCACTCGGCCCGCCTTTGCGCCTGACAAAAGTACAAGACGTAGTGCCCGCCGGAACGAGGCACACCTGCCCGCAGAGTCACGACTCGATGTGGATCGACGGAAGAGACGAGCAAGTCAGGACGCATCGACATTAGGATGTCGCCGCAGCGGTTGGGAGCTCCTTCGATCTGCCAGAAAACAGCGATTTTTCCGACGGATGGGTCCGGTATGCACTAGGTCGTGGGGGCTGGCTTGCGGATCGACTTTTTGCGCTGACTTGGCTCGGGTTTGGCGCTCGCTGACGGGCGCTCAGGCAGCGATAGTAGCTCGTCGATGGCATGAAACATGCCGTTCGAGCCATAGTGGTCACCGCTGGTTAGGTGTGCATGGTTGATGCGGATGCCGCTCGTGTAGTCGACATTGACGACGGAACCGCTCATCGTTTTGATGTTGCGGAGGTGATTGAGGACGTCTTTGGACACCAGGCCGCGAATGACGTGATACGCCAGCAGACCTTTGATCCGCGACGGTTCTTTGCTGAGCCCATCCCGAAGCTCACTCGGTAACTTGGCGAAGGCCTCGTCCGTGGGAGCGAACACCGTAAAAGGTCCGCGCCCGTGCAGCGTCTTGTCAAAGCCCGAGGCTTCGGCAAGCTGCACAAACTGCGAGTAGTGACCATCGCTACGCAACGCTCCCAGAACATCATCGTGCGCGGCGTGCATCTTGGTCAGTCGGTCATTCGACGGACCGCCATCGAACATCTTGTCGATGTAGTTTTCGGTCGTCTTCTCAACGGCTTTGTCCGGCTGTTTTTCAGGCTGCTTTTCTGCATTGGACTCGCCGGTTTTGGCCGCACGATCCATTGCCCGAGCGCGTTCCACGGCAGCAACCGGCTCGCCCACCGACGAGTCATTGGCTTCCACTTGCCACGGCATGACCATCCCCAACAGCGACACGCCGCCAAGCAGCCACAGTTTCGTAACCCGCTTCATCTACTTCCCCCCAAAGCGTGAAGGCACTTACGCTCGCGCTACATGTAAGCGCGTCTTGACCTCTTCAACCAGCTTGCGCGGCGAGATCGGCTTCGATAGATAACCGTCGCAGCCCGCCGCCAGTGCGCGCTCCTCATCACCATGCATCGCATGCGCGGTGAGCGCCAAAATGATGATGTCTCGTGTCGTTTCGTCTGCCTTGAGCTGCCGAGTACACTCCCAACCGTCAATGACCGGGATCGATAGATCCATCAAGATCAGGTCCGGGTGATGGGTCCGAGCCTCTCGCAGCGCTTCCTCACCGTTGCCGGCCTGACGGACAGCAAACCCCGAGTGACGAAGGACCGTCTCGAAAATCTTCTGGTTGTGGATATCGTCATCCACGAGCAAGACGGTCAGGGTTTTGGCAGCGGCAGACATCGTGGTCCTTACTCTCTCACGCCTTGCAGGTCGTGTGGAGCGTCTATGCTGGGGTTGCTATCCATGTCGACGGAACGGCGCTGTGAAGGCCGGGGCATCCGCGACTGGCGAGGGATACGCAGCGAAAACGTCGACCCCATCCCGTACGTGCTCTTGACCTCCAGCGCGCTGCCGAGCATCTCGGCCAGCCGTCGTGCAATCGCCAGACCCAGGCCCGTGCCTCCAAACCGCCGCGTCGAGCTCCCATCGACCTGACGAAACTCCTCAAAGATGATCTCCAAGTGTTCCGGACGAATGCCGATGCCGGTGTCGATGACCGAGATCGTCACGTAGTCCGGTTCATCCGCCCTGACCTCGACCGTCACCGAGCCTTGCGAGGTAAACTTGATCGCGTTGGCCACCAAGTTGGTCAGGATCTGCTGGAGCTTGGCCGGATCGGTGTTGATCCGCAGATCTCGCGGACAGACAAGCTGCACGCGGTACGGCCTGTCTCGGCCCATCGCCTCGGCTTCCTTGATCACTGCCGCGACGAGCACCGACAGATCAACCGACTCGCTGTGCACGTCCATCTTGCCCGCCTCGATGCGCGACAAATCGAGAATCTGGTTGATGAGCCGTAGCAGGTTGGCACTGGAGGCCAGCACACCGCTCGTTGCATCCGTCGCTTCGTCGGAAACGGACCCATAGACGCCATCACGAATCAGCTCGGTGTACCCCATGATGGCGTTGAGCGGCGTCCGCAATTCATGCGAGACGTTGGCCAGAAACTCCGACTTGAGCCGGTTGACCTCGCGAAGCTGGTTGCGCTGAATGCGAAGCTGAAACGACTGCTGCTCCAGTTGATCGCGCTGCTCGGCCAGTTGGTTGCGCTGGTGGACCAGTTGATCGCGCTGCTGCTGCATCTGATCACGCTGGGCCGCCAAGGCTTCATTGTTCAAAACCAGCTCATGCGCCAGTCGTCCAACACGTGCATAAGCGCGAGCATTGCTGACGGCGATCGAAAGCTGCGCGGCGGCTTGACGCACAAACTCCAGAAGAGAACCATCCGGGGTTTCATCGCTGGTCATCACCATCACCAGCAGACCGAGCGGCTGATTGCGGAACGTGAGCGGCACCAAAATCCGACGGCCTTGGACCTTGACCACCTCATGCAGCGGCGCAGAGGGGGACGCAGGCGGCGAACCACTCGGTGTGACAAAGTCCTTCACCTGCGGTGGTGTACCCAGTTTGTGGGTTGACACACCATAGGCCGCTCGCACCAAAAACTCGGGCTCGCCGGAAGTACCGTCTTCGATCAAGAACACGCCGCCACCACGAGTGCTGGTGGCTTCGACAAGCGCCGCAAGCGCCTGATCGAGCATGACCGTCAGATCTGCGGCATCCATCGCATCGCCACTGCGATCGATCGGCGAGTTTAGGACCGAAGTAAACGCGTAGGCCAAACGAAGCTGCTTGGTGCGCCGCTTGATCTCGCTTTCCAGGTTGCGATTGAGCTGCGACAGCGCTTGCATGCTTTCGCGCAGCCGCTCTGCCATTCGCACGAACGAATCCGCCAGCAGCCCGAGTTCATCGCTGCGTCGCACGTCGATCCGTGGATGCAGGTTGCCGCTGCGCATCTCATCGGCCCCACGCGCCAGTGCCATGATCGGGCCGCTCAGTCGCCCAGCGATCAGCAGCGCCGCAACCACTCCGAGCAGCATCAGCACCACACCGAGACCGACGCTAAAGACCAAGACCTGGCGCAGTCGCTCCTGCGCGGGCTCGATGGACAGGCCGATCCTGACAATCCCGACCACGCGGTCCCGCACCCCGAGATCAATCGGGTTCAAAAACGCAGCCAGTCCCGGCAGACCTCGATCACTGAGCAAAATCGGTGCGTATAAGTCGATGTACGTTTCGTGACGTTCCTCCAAGGGCCTCGTCACGATTCCCCAGTCGAGCGCATCGCGGTTGGTTTTCTGCGACGGGACGTTTTTCACGGTCTGGAGCACCACATCGGCCAGATAAGCGCGCAGCTTCGCCGGCGTCGGGTCGCTCATCTGTCTGCCCGTCCGCGTCGTCGTCTTGAGCAGTTCAACGCCCTGCGAGTCATAGACCGCCACAAACTCGACGTCGTCGCTCTGCGCCATTCGCTGCACCGGTTGTGACAAAATCGCTCGATCCATCGCGTAGGCACCCAGTGCACACTGCGACGCCAGCGACCCCAAAAGCAGCCGTGAGCGCTGACGCTGGTCTTCTTCCAGAAAGCGATACTGCTGGTTGTAAAAGACCGCGCCCGAACCCAGAGACATAAACAGTGCCATCCCGAGCAGCCAAAAGAAGACCTGCCGGAAGAAGCTGCTCCGACGCTGCCACAGCGGACTATTCCAGACCGAAAACTCGCTGGGATGCTCGGCTCCGACCGATGGTACCTCGACGGTCTCTTCGAAGCGGTGCGACTGCGCCTGTGGGTCCGCCGGCGGTCGTGCCAGCGGCAGCGTCTCGCGCTGCGCCAGCATGGCCGGGTCGAGCCGGGGTGCCGGGCTCTCCGCAGACTGCGCCGTTGCTGATTCGAGCGGGGCTTCAGACTCTGGCGAATCAGTCGGCGAGACCGGTTCGGCAGCAGCATCGGGGGCGGGGTCAACGGACGGCGCTGCCCCGTCACTGCCCGCCGGGGAATCGACCATCACCTTGGGAGTGACTTCATTCTCGATGCTCATTCGAGAATCCTCCAGCCAAGGCCCATCACCGCATCGAGCCGAATCCCCAGTCGCCGCGCCGCTTGTCGGTTCACGGTGACATCCGGGACCGTCGCCGGATGGTCACGATTGAGTTCGTAGTGGTGAGGATCATCCAGGATCTGATTGACCTGGGTGGCCAGATTCTGGCCCACCGCTTCTGGTGACCAGTCGACGCTCAGCAGCGCGCCATGGGTCACCATTTGCCGAGTACCGGCCAAGATCGGAACCCGCGCACTAAGCTGCAACGTCAGCAGGTACTGGAGCAGCGGCATGTCGACCACCAGCGGGTCGGGCCCCACCCACAGCGCCTCCACCTTCGGGCGCTGCACTCCCGACGCATCGGGCCGACCCACGACCATCGAATGGACGGCACGAATGGCGTCGGGGCTCGTGTCCACCATTTGCTCTTGCAACTCGATGCCCAAGACCCGCGCCACCGCCCGTGCCGCCGGCATCTTGACCAAGCCATGTCGGGTATAGATCACGCCTACGTGGCGGATCTCGGGACGAAGGGTATGCAGCGCACCGAGCGACTCTCGTGGACCAATCGTGCTGTTGGTTCCGATCGTTCCAACGGGCGGCACCGGCACCATGGCGTACACAATGTGGGCACGCAAACCTTGCAGGATCTCGGCGGCTGGCTGTCCGAGTGCCACCAGCAGTCGTGCCCCAGCCACTCTCTCGCGAACCCTCGCCGCTTCGTCCGCTGAGTCGTGATGAAGGTTCATAAACTGCACCGGCACCCGACAACGATCGCGAAACGACTCCGCCACTTCTTGGAACACTTTGACGTTGGCCGTTTTGACGACGACCACGGGCGCAAAGGTTCGCTGCTGCCCGCCGCCGTATCCCTCGACCTGTGCCTCGGGAAACGACATCCCCAGCGAGAGTGCACTCCAGATGAGCATTCCGACCGCGATCGCCATATCAGTCTGATTGTGAGGGGAATTGCCCAGCACTGCCAGCGTCCCCACACCTTCTTGCACTGCCCATCCGCAAAAGCACGAGCGACGACTGCACCACCCGAAAGAGCGACCGCCTTTTCCGTCGAGAATCCATCGCCATGCAAAAGCATTTTCCAGGCGCTCATCATCGGCTAGCATGGCCCGAACTAAAAGGTCTGCGGGACATCGTCTGGCCACTACATACATCGACGCTGATCCCGCTCAACGAACCGCCATGAGCGAACAAAAACCAAGTCGGCTGTGGTCGACTTTCCGTCTTGTGATCCGAGCGCGCTGGCTGATCATCGCCGTGTACGCGCTACTCCTTGGGCCCGCCGTATTTTTGGCACTGAGGGTGCCCCAGGACAACTCGATTGACCGACTGATCGTCAAGGACGACCCCGACTATTTGGCGTCGCGAGACTTTGCCAAGGTCTTTGGCGAGTCCGAGTACATCATCTTGCTGGCGGAAGCGGCTGATCCGTTTAGCCCTGCCGTATTACAGCGCGTCGACGACATGGAAACGCGGCTGCGGGGACTGCCGAAGGTATCGGTCAACTCGGCGCTCTCGATTTATCGACGAGCCAAGGCGGGCTTTACCACCAGCGCAGCCGAGGTGGCCGACTTCAAGAAGTTTGCGACAGGCACCCACCTGTTTCGCAAGCAGGGTCTGGTTGGCGATCACT
>ERZ724524.1593-NODE-1593-length-15077-cov-3.730728_pt1 | contig 15077 bp, 16 predicted proteins | sample MGYA00376057_ERZ724524 | MGnify/ENA primary metagenome ERZ724524 (study PRJEB28724, sample SAMN07190888) | wastewater metagenome | isolation source: influent of sewage treatment plant in Hong Hong | place: USA: Christiansburg, Virginia | collected 2016-03-01 ...
CCAACTTTCGGGCGGGCAGCGCCAGCGCGCCATGATTGCGATGGCCTTGGCTTGCCAACCCCAACTGCTGCTGGCCGACGAGCCGACCACTGCGCTGGACGTGAGCCTGCGCGGCCAAATCCTGGACTTGCTGGCCGCGCTGCAACAGCGCAACGGCATGGCCGTGCTGCTCATCACCCACGACCTGCATTTGGTGCGCCGCTTTGCCGACCGCGTGGCGGTGATGGAGCACGGCCACATCGTCGAAACCGGCCCGGTCGCCCAAGTCTTCGCCCAACCCCAGCACTCCTACACCCGCCGCCTGCTCGACAGCGAGCCCGTGCGCGACGTGCCCCCGCGCCGCGCTGACGACGCCACCGATGCCCCGGTGCTGCAAGCCCAAGCCCTGCGCGTGAGCTACCCCGTGCCCCGGCCCGGCTTGCGTGGCTGGTTCAAGCCCGGCGAGTTTGTGGCGGTGCAGGGCGCAGATTTGTCGATTTACCCCGGCCAAACCCTGGGCGTGATTGGCGAATCTGGCTCGGGCAAATCCACGCTGGCGCTGGCGGCGCTGGGCCTGCTGCCGTTTGCCGGGCAGATCCAGATCAACGGCCAACCCTGGCGACGCAGCACGGCCAGCGACCGGGCGCTGCGCCGGGTGGTGCAGGTGGTGTTCCAAGACCCGTATTCGTCGCTGTCGCCGCGCATGACGGTGGAAGACATCGTGGGCGAAGGCCTGCGCGTGCATCAGCCCGAGCTGGACGCAGCCCAACGCCAAGTCCGGGTGCTGGCCAGCCTGCACGAGGTGGGGCTGACCCTGGCCCAGTTCCCCGGCCTGTTGGGGCGCTACCCGCATGAATTCTCAGGCGGGCAGCGCCAGCGCATCGCCATTGCCCGCGCCCTGATCGTGCAGCCGCAACTGCTGGTGCTGGACGAACCCACCAGCGCCTTGGACGTGACCATCCAAAAACAAGTGCTGCAATTGCTGCAAACCTTGCAGCGCGAACGCGGCCTGAGCTACTTGCTCATCACCCACGACGTGGCCGTGATCCGCGCCCTGGCGCACGACGTGCTGGTGATGCAGTCCGGCCAAGTGGTCGAGGCCGGGCCGGTCGAACAGGTGCTGGGCACGCCGCAGCACCCCTACACCCGCACGCTGCTGTCCGCACTACACTCGCCCCCGTGAGCCTCTTTAAATCTGCATCTATCGTTTCGGCCCTGACCTTGGCCTCGCGCATCACTGGCTTGGTGCGCGAGTTGCTGATGGCGTCCATGTTCGGTGCCAGCGCCTTGACTGACGCGTTCAACGTCGCTTGGCGCATTCCTAATTTGTTTCGCCGCTTGTTTGCTGAGGGCGCGTTCAGTCAGGCTTTTGTGCCAGTGCTGGCCGCCACCAAAGCGTGTGATGGCGATGAGGCCACGCGGCGCTTGGTAGGGCGTGTCGGTTCGGTGCTGAGTCTGGCGCTGTTGGTCACTTGCGTGGTCGGCGTGATCGGCTCGCCGCTGTTGGTGTGGGCGATGGCCAGCGGTCTGAAAGAAGACCCGCAAGGCTACGACGCGGCGGTGCTGATGACGCGCTGGATGTTCCCCTACATCGGCTGTATGTCGCTGGTGGCGCTGGCGGCGGGCGTGCTGAACACATGGAAGCGTTTTGCCATCCCTGCGGTCACGCCCGTGCTGCTGAATTTGTCGTGGATCGTGGCGGCTTGGTTGGGCGTGCCGTGGTTCAAAGCGATGGGCATTCAACCGATCTACGCAATTTGCGCCGGGGTGATGGTGGGCGGCGTGCTGCAATTGGTCACGCAGTTGTGGGCGCTGAAACGCATGGATTTGCTGCCGCCGATCAGCTTGAGTCCCCGTGCGTTGCGCGCGGCTTGGGCTGATGGCGGCACGCGCCGCGTTGCCACGCTGATGCTGCCTGCGCTGCTGGGCGTGGGCGTGGCGCAGTTGTCGCTGCTGATCAACACGCAAATTGCCTCGCACCTGGGGCCGGGCAGCGTGAGCTGGATCACCTACGCCGACCGGTTGATGGAATTTCCGACCGCCATGCTGGGCGTGGCGCTGGGTGTGGTGCTGATGCCGCAACTGGCAGCGGCCAACGCGGCGGGCGACCCGGCGCGGTACTCCGACATGCTGGATTGGGGCTTGCGATTGGTGGTGTTGCTGACGGTGCCGTGTTCGGCGGCGCTCTTGGTGTTTGCTGAGCCACTGGTGGCGGTGCTGTACCACTACGGCGCGTTCAGCAGCCACGATGTGCATCAAACCGTGGCCCCGTTGATGGGCTGGGGCGTGGGGCTTTTGGGCGTGGTCGCCATCAAGGTGCTGGCCCCCGGCTACTTCGCCACGCAAGACATTCGCACCCCGGTGCGCATCGCCATCGTGGTGCTGGTGCTGACGCAGGTGTTCAACTACTTGCTGGTGCCGCACTTTCAACATGCGGCGCTGACGCTGTCGATTGGACTGGGCTCGCTGGTCAATGCCGTTTGGTTGTTGGTGGGGCTGCTGCGACGCGGGCGCTACGCCCCCACGCCAGGCTGGGGCTTGCTGTTGATCCAGGTGGTGGCGGCCACGGCTTTGCTGGCTTCGTTCTTGATGTGGTCGGCAGACGCGGTGGATTGGCTAGATTGGAAAGGCCGCAGCGCCCAGCGCGTGCTGTTGCTGACATTGGTGCTGGGCACGGGCGCAGCGATTTACTTTGGCGCACTGTGGGCCTCGGGCCTGAAGCTACGCCAGTTGATGCGACGTTGAGATCATCACCATGCCACCGTTGAACCTGAGCCCCACGCCGTTAGATTACTTTGCCACCTTGGTGCAAAGCGACACGCAATTTCCGCTGCTGGAGGCCGCTGCCAGCATCGCCCAAGACGAATACCCTGACATGGACGTGCAGCAGGTGCTGGGCGAGGTGGATCGCCTGCTGGTGCGTCTGCGCCGCCGCTTGCCTGCTGACGCGGGGCCGCTGCACAAGCTGCGGCTGCTGAATCACTTCTTTTTTACCGAACTGGGGTTTGCGGGCAACTTGAATCATTACCACGACCCGGACAACAGCTACCTGAATGTGCTGCTGCACACGCGGCGCGGCATCCCAATTTCATTGGCGGTGCTGTGGATGGAGCTGGCGCAAGGGCTGGGCTTGGTGGTGCGTGGCATCAGCTTTCCAGGGCACTTCATGGTGAAAGTGCATTTGCCGCTGGGGCTGGTGGTGATTGACCCGTTCACCGGTCAATCGCTGAGCCGCGAGGAGTTGGCCGAACGCTTGCAGCCCTTCCGTGCTTTGCCCGAGTCCAGCAGCGCGGCAGACGATGATTTTGACGTGCCGCTGGGTCTGTACCTGCAACCGGCCACCGGGCGCGACATCCTCACCCGCATGTTGCGCAACCTGAAAGAAATTCACCGCACCCAAGAAGATTGGGAGCGGCTGCTGGCAGTGCAAGAGCGTTTGATTGTGCTGTGGCCGCAAGCGTGGAGTGAGCACCGCGACCGGGGCTTGATCCATGCCGAGTTGGGTCACGTGACCGATGCTGTGCGTGACTTGGACACCTACGTGACCCACGCCGACGACAGCGCAGATCACGCCGCCATCGCACAGCGACTGGCCGAATTGCGCGGCCAGCCTTCACGCGACTGATACAGCTTTAGAGAACTTCGACCGGTGCGCCGTTGCCGACGGGGGCAATCACACCGATTTCGTAAACGGTTTCGCCCGCAGCGCGCAGTGTGGCGGCGCAAGCGGCGGCTTGATCGGCGGCAATCACCACCACCATGCCGATGCCGTTGTTGAAGGTGCGGTTCATTTCAAAGTCAGAAATGCCTGCGGTGGCTTGCAGCCAAGCGAACAGCTCAGTTTGGGGCCAGCTGCCCTTGGTCAGGTGTGCTGCGGTGCCTTCGGGCAGCACGCGGGGAATGTTTTCCAGCAAGCCGCCGCCGGTGATGTGGGCCAGTGCCTTGATTGGGTGAGCCGCCAGCGCTGCCAGCACGTTTTTGACGTACAGGCGGGTTGGGGCCATCAGCGCTTCCTTGAACGGTTGGCCGTCCAGCGTAGCGGGCACGGTGCCAGCAGCTTCAGCGCGCTCGATGCACTTGCGCACCAAGCTAAAGCCGTTGGAATGCACGCCTGCCGAGGCCAAGCCCAGCACCACGTCGCCGGGGGCCACGTCTTTGCCGGTCAAGATTTTGGATTTTTCGACGGCACCGACGGCAAAGCCCGCCAAGTCGTATTCGCCAGCGGGGTACATGCCGGGCATTTCGGCAGTTTCGCCACCGATCAGGGCGCAGCCTGACAGTTCGCAACCCTTGGCGATGCCGCCGACCACCGCCGCAGCGGTGTCTACGTCCAGCTTGCCGCAGGCGAAGTAGTCGAGGAAGAACAGCGGCTCAGCGCCTTGCACCAGCACGTCGTTGACGCTCATGGCGACCAAGTCGATGCCCACGGTGTCGTGCATGTTCCATTCAAAAGCCAGCTTGAGCTTGGTGCCCACGCCGTCGGTGCCGGAAACCAGCACGGGTTCTTGGTAGCGCTTGGGCACTTCAAACAGCGCGCCAAAGCCGCCGATGCCAGCCAAAACGCCTTCGCGCATGGTTTTTTTGGCCAAGGGTTTGATACGTTCGACCAGGGCATCGCCTGCATCAATGTCCACGCCGGCGTCTTTGTAGCTGAGCGGAGAGGGGTGGGAAGTTTGCGTCATTCGGGCGAACCAGTTCAGGCGGATAAGTGAAGGAGAAAGGCTTGCAGGTGCAAGCGGACTAAAATTTGCATCTGATTTTAAGGGCTACCCCTGTTTCCCCCATTCACACCACCTGCATGTTGCTAGTTTCCACCTCCAAACGCTGGGCCATCTGGATCGCCATTGCGGCGCTGGCCCTGTTGGGGCTGTGGCGCTTAGCGCCAGTGCTGACCCCTTTTTTGATCTCGGCGGTGCTGGCTTATGCGCTCAATCCGGTGGTCAATCGTATTGACAACCTCGTCGGTGGTCGTATGCCGCGCGTGGTTGGCGTGGTGCTGGTCGAGTTGGTGTTTGTGGTGATTGTGCTGGGCGTGCTGCTGTTGGTGGTGCCGATCTTGACGCAAGAAATCCCGCTGATGCGCGATCAAGTTCCCGCTTTGCTGGAGCGCGGTCGCAAGGCATTGATGCTGGTCACGCAAAAATTCGGGATCAAAGTGGCGCTGGACACCAGCAGCTTGCAAGCTCAGTTGATGAAGTACCTGAACGCCAATTGGGATGATGTGCTGACTTCGTTGCTGTCGTCGCTCAGGCTGGGCGGTAGCTTGGCGTTGGCGCTGGTGGGCAATGCGGTGCTGGTGCCGGTGGCGCTGTTTTACCTGCTGCTGGATTGGCAGAAATTTGTGACCAGCGTGGTGGAGTTGGTGCCGCTGCCGCTGCGCCCGTCCTACGACAGTTTCATGGACGAGGCCGATGTCGTGCTGGGCCAGTACCTGCGCGGCCAGTTGTTGGTGATGCTGATACTGGCGGTGTACTACAGCGTGTTTTTGAGTTTTTTTGGGCTGGACTTGGCGCTGCCGATAGGCGTGTTCACCGGCTTGGCCGTGTTTGTGCCTTATCTCGGCTACGGCTTGGGGCTGGTGTTGGCCTCGGTGTCGGGGCTGCTCCAAATGGGGGGCTTTCATGCGCTGATCATGGTGTCGGTGGTGTACGGCGTGGGGCAGATGGTGGAAAGCTTCTTCCTCACCCCGCGTTTTGTGGGTGAGCGCATAGGCTTGCATCCGCTGATGGTGATTTTTGCGTTGCTGGCCTTTGGTCAGTTGTTTGGTTTTGCAGGCGTGCTGATGGCCTTGCCGGCCAGCGCCGTGTTGCTGGTGGCGGTACGCCGCTTGCGTTTGCAATATTTGGGCAGTCCGCTGCACCGGGGTTCTCTTTCGAAAGCTGTGATCGCGCATGAAACAACTCGCCCTTGATCTAGGCTTGGCAGCCCGGCCCAGTTTGTCCAGCTTTTTTGCCGGATCGAACGAAGCCGCGCTGAAACACCTTGAACAATCCACCTTCATTCCCACGCCATCGCCCGTGCCCACCTACTTGTGGGGCGAGAGCGGTTGCGGCAAAACCCATTTGCTGTGCGCCGTGCGCGATGCGCTGCAAGGCCGTGGCTTGCAAGTAGGCTGGCTTGATGCCAACACCGCCGAGCCCGCCGAGTTCGATGACAACTGGGCCGCCGTGCTGATGGACGATGTCCACCTCTACAACCGCGAGCAGCAGCACGCCGCCTTCAACTGGTTCGTCAACGCCATGACACCCCACGAGGGCAAATTGCGCTGGGTGCTGACGGCGGGCGAATTGCCCCCGGCAGACATGGTGTTCTTGCGCGAAGACCTGCGCACCCGCTTGGGCTGGGGCCACGTCTTTGCTCTGCAATTGCTGCGCGAGCCTGAGCGCCGCGCCGTGCTGCGCCACCAAGCCCAAGAGCGTGGTTTGGTGCTGCGCACCGAGGTGATGGACTTCATGATGAGCCATTTTTCGCGCGACTTGGGCAGCCTCACCGTGCTGCTTGACCACCTTGACACTTACGCGCTGCAAACCCAGCGCGCCATCACCATTCCCCTCATCAAATCCATGCTGGAGAACGAGTGACCGTTGCCACTGCTTTCGTACCGCCGCGCCGCTTGGCGCTGTTTGACCTTGACCACACCCTGTTGCCGCTGGACTCGGACTATTCCTGGGGGGTGTTCACCACCGACATCGGGGTGACTGACCCGGACACCTTTCGGCAGCGCAACGACGAGTTCTATGCCCATTACCAAGCGGGCACGCTTGACATTCACGACTACGTGCGCTTCGCCACCGAGGCTGCGCGCCTGCACGGCCCCGAGCAAGCCGCCGCTGCCCACGCCCGCTTCATGCGCGAAGTGATCGTGCCCCAGATTCAGCCGCAAGCGCAGGCCTTGGTGCGCCAGCACCAAGACGCAGGTGATGCAGTGCTGATCGTCACCGCCACCAATGAATTCGTCACCCGCCCGATTGCCGATGCTTTCGGGGTCAGCGAACTGATTGCGGTCGAACTGGCCCGCGATGCCAGCGGCTGGATCACTGGCGATATTGCGGGCACGCCCTCGTTTCGCGAAGGCAAAGTCACCCGCGTGGCCCAGTGGTTGGCGGCTCACCAGTTGGACTGGCAGGACGTGGAAATCACCTTCTACTCCGACTCTGACAACGACCTGCCGCTGCTGGAACGCGCCCAACACCCCGTGGCCACCAATCCCAACGCCCGGCTGCGTGCGTTGGCGCAAGAACGCGGCTGGCGCATACTCGACCTGTTTTCCTCCCCGGTTTGAGACCGCCTCGGTGCCTTGCCGCCGCAGCGCCTCACACCCTACACATCACGCATGATCAAGACATTCATCGACAAGCTGCTGGGCAAATCGTCCCGTGGCCGCAAGTCCAAATTCGGCAAACGCGAAGCCTTGGGCGTGGACATTCACGGCATCAACCCTGCACTGGTGGACGAACGCGCCCTCAACGTGGTGCGCACCCTAAAACAAGCTGGGTTTGAAGCCTATATCGTGGGCGGCGCGGTGCGCGACCTGTTGGTTGGCCTGCGCCCCAAAGACTTTGATGTGGCCACCAACGCCACGCCTGAAGAGGTCAAAGGGCTGTTTCGCCGCGCCTTCATCATTGGGCGGCGCTTTCGCATCGTCCACGTGGTGTACGGGCGAGGCCGCGAAAACGACGTGATCGAGGTCTCCACCTTCCGCGCCTACATGGACAACGCCGCTGCCGAGCAAGTCGCTGGCAACGAGAAAACCAGCAAAAGCGAATTGGCTGGCATGAAGCACGCGGTTGATTCCACGGGCCGCGTGTTGCGCGACAACGTCTGGGGCCCGCAAGAAGAAGACGCTGTGCGCCGTGACTTCACCATCAACGCCATGTACTACGACCCGGAAACCCAAATCGTGGTGGACTACCACAAGGGTTTCCAAGACGTGCAAAAGCGCACGCTGCGCATGATTGGCGACGCGGCCACCCGTTACCGCGAAGATCCGGTGCGCATCATCCGCGCCGTGCGTTTTGCGGCGAAGCTCAGTCCGCTGGGCTTTGAGCTGGAACCCAAAACCGGCAAGCCGCTGGTGGCTTCGCTGGCGCTGCTGGCTGATGTGCCGCAAAGCCGCTTGTTTGACGAAATGCTCAAGCTGCTGCAAACCGGCCACGCGCTGGCCACCATCGCGCAGCTCAATAAACTGGGGCTGGCACGCGGCATTTACCCGCTGCTGGATGTGGTGGTCGAACGCGCCGACACGCCGTTTGTGCAAGCCGCCTTGCGTGACACTGACCGCCGCGTCGGCGAAGGCAAGCCGGTTGCGCCCAGTTTCTTGCTGGCTTGCGTGCTGTGGGCTGATGTGCGCGATGGTTGGGCACAGCGCACTGCGCGGCGCGAGCACCCGTTCCCGGCGCTGCAAAACGCCATCGACGAAGTGTTTGATGCCCGCATCGGCGATGTGTCAGGCCGAGGCAAGTTGGCCGCAGACATGCGCGAAATTTGGATGATGCAACCGCGTTTTGACAAGCGCGTTGGCAGCACGCCGTACAGCATGGTGGAGCAGCCGCGTTTTCGCGCTGGTTTTGACTTCATGCGTCTGCGTGCTGAAGTCAATGAAATTGATTTGGTGCTGGCCGATTGGTGGCAAGAGTTCAGCATGGCCGACGATGCCACGCGTGAAGACTTGATTTACCAAGTCAAGCAGGAGCAGCTCAAAGCCAGCCGCACCACCCGCGTACACCGCTTGCCGCCCGTCAGCTCGGTCTTGAACCCGGCGGCTCCGGCTCCCACGCCCGCCAGCGCCGCTCCTGCCGCTGAGTTCGATGCGCCTGAAGGCATGGCTGATGCGGGCACCGATGCGCCGAAAAAGCGTCGTCGCCGTCGTCGCAAGCCCACGGGCGAAGGCGCAGCAGGTGATGCGGGCGGTGCCCCCGCCGCTGACGCTGAATAAGGCGCTGATGTCGATGCACTGCATCAGCACGCCGCTGGTTCGTGAGTCGGTGACGGCTTATATCGCCTTGGGTGGCAATTTGGGTGATGCGGCGCGCACGGTGCAAGCCGCTTTTCTGGCGCTGGCCGGTTTGCCGGGTACCCAGTTGCGAGCGCAATCCAGCCTGTACCGCACCGCGCCTTACGAGTCCAGCGGGCCGGATTACATCAACGCCGTAGCCGCCCTAGACACCACGCTCACCGCGCCCGATTTGCTGGCCGCGCTGCAAGCCCTTGAGCTCCAAGCCGGTCGTGAACGCCCGTACCTGAACGCGCCGCGCACCTTGGATTTGGACGTGTTGCACTACGGCAGCGCCCGCATCAGCAGCCCGCGTTTGACCGTGCCGCACCCGCGCTGGACTGAGCGCGCCTTTGTGCTGGTGCCGCTGGCCGAGATTGCGCCTGAGTTGGTCAGTGCTGCGCAATTGCAGGCGGTGGCCGATCAGGGCATTGCGCGTTGGTCTGCCGAGCCCAGCGCCGTGTAATTTACGAGCGCGGCGGGCGCCTTCTTCGATCAGCTTGAATCCCAAGTTGGTGCAAGAAGCGCCCAGAAGGTACCAAGTAGGGGCGGTTAAACTCGCTGTGTCATCAAAGTGTCAAATTCTCGACACTTTTCTTCCCCCGTTTCCCCCTTAGGAGTCCGCCATGTTGTTTGGCAAGTTGCTGCCGCGCGAAGGCAATTTTTTTGAACTGTTCAACCAGCACGCTGACCGCATCGTCGAAGCGGCGCGTGCGTTTTCACAGCTGGTCGCCAATTACAACGACCCGCATCTGCGCGACAAGTACAACCAAGACGTAGACACCGCCGAAGAAGCCGCCGACCGCGTGACCCAAGAAGTCAACCGGATGCTGCACAAAACCTTCATCACCCCGATTGATCGCGAGCAAATCCACGGCCTGATCAACACGATGGACGATGTGGCCGACTTGATTCAAGACTCGGCAGTAACCATGGCGCTGTACGACGTGCGCCACATGACCGAAGAAATCACCCGTCTGACCGATCTGGGCCTGAAGTGCTGCGAGCGCCTGCGTGATGCCGTCAAGCTGCTCGACCGCATTGCCGACCCCAGCACTGCCGAAGCCGCCCTGAAGACCTGCGAAGAAATTGACCGCTTGGAAGGCGATGCCGACCGCGTGCTGCGCAGCGCCATGAGCAAGCTGTTCCGCGCTGAGCCCGATGTGCGCGAGTTGATCAAGCTGAAGGCGATTTACGAGCTGCTGGAAACCATCACCGACAAGTGTGAAGACGTGGCGAATTTGATCGAGGGCATCATCCTCGAAAACTCCTGATCAACCATCGGATACAGGCTATGGAAACGGCTCAGACCGCCCTGTGGGTGGTGGTTTTATTGGTGGTGTTGGCGCTGGCGTTTGACTTCATGAATGGGTTTCATGACGCAGCCAACTCGATTGCAACGGTGGTGTCCACCGGGGTGCTCAAGCCCGCGCAGGCGGTGCTGTTTGCCGCGTTTTTCAACGTGGTGGCAATTTTGATTTTCCACTTGAGTGTGGCAGCCACGGTGGGCAAAGGCATTGTGCAGCCCGGCGTGGTGGACACCCACGTGGTGTTTGGCGCGCTGCTGGGCGCGATTGCGTGGAACATCATCACGTGGCTTTACGGCATTCCCAGCAGTTCGTCGCACGCGCTGATTGGCGGTATTGTGGGCGCGGTGATGGCCAAATCGGGTGCCAGCGCCTTGGTGTCAGCAGGCATTTTGAAGACAGTAGCGTTCATCTTTGTGTCGCCGCTGCTCGGTTACGTGCTGGGTTCGCTGATGATGGTCGTGGTGGCTTGGGTGTGCCGCCGCGCACGTCCGTCCAAGGTGGACAAGTGGTTTCGGCGCTTGCAACTGATTTCTGCCGGGGCTTACAGCTTGGGCCACGGCGGCAATGATGCGCAAAAAACCATCGGCATTATCTGGATGCTGCTGATTGCCACCGGCTACTCGGCGGCCACCGACCCGTCGCCGCCGATGTGGGCGATCTTGAGTTGCTACACGGCGATTGGTGCGGGCACCATGTTTGGCGGCTGGCGCATCGTCAGAACGATGGGGCAAAAGATCACCAAGCTGAAGCCGGTAGGCGGTTTTTGTGCTGAAGCTGGCGGCGCGATGACATTGTTTTTGGCTACGGCGCTGGGTGTTCCTGTGTCTACAACGCACACCATCACGGGTGCGATTGTCGGCGTGGGTTCGGTGCAGCGTGCGAGCGCCGTGCGCTGGGGCGTGGCGGGCAATATCGTCTGGGCTTGGGTGCTGACGATTCCGGCCAGCGCCTTTGTGGCCGGGGTGGCTTACTGGATCAGCATGCAGTTGTTCTGATCAGCGCTACGCGGTCAAGTGAGCCCGCCAGATGCCCATTATTGGGAAATCTTGCGGGCTTCTTCAATTTGGTGCTCGAAGTAGTGCTGGAAGCTATAGGCCAGCGTGGCCATCAAAATCGCCGTGCCCACCAGCAGCGACAACGCGATGCCGCCCACGGTCAGCCAGCCGGTTTGGCCGGGCGCGGCTTCCGGGGTGGCGCTGGGGTTGAAGCAGGCATTCCATTTTTCAGGACTCATCAGGCCGTAGACGATGGCTTGCAGGGCGCAGCAGGCGATGGTGAAGCCCAGTAATGGGATCAGCAACCAGCTCAGTTGATCGTCTTGTCCATACGCTTGCACTCGCGCGATGCCGTACAGCCCCAAGGCGGTGGGCACGGGCAGCAACCAACCCAACCCATCGCCCCAGCCGCGCAGGTAAAAGCGATGCAGCCCGAGCGGGCCGCCCAAAAAGGCCAGCCAAGTGGTCAAGGTTTTGTTTTTCATGCGGCGGATTATTGCGGTCAGGGGCTGATCGGGGCAGAGTGATTGCCCGCCCCCAAGGGGCGATCCATCAGCACCACATCAAGCCAGCGGTCGAATTTCCAGCCGCAGGCCGTCAGTAATCCGGTCTGGGTGAAGCCCAGGGCTTGGTGCAGCCCAATGGAGCCCGCATTGCCCGAGTCGCCAATCACTGCAATCAAGCGCCTCACCCCGGCGCGCTCGGCTTGCAGCGCCAGTTCGGCCAGCACTGCCCGACCTAAACCTTGGCGCTGCGCTGTGGGCGCGAGGTAGATCGAGTCTTCAGCCGCAAACCGAAATGCCGCACGCGGACGAAACCAGTTGCAGTACGCGTAGCCCAGCACCGATCCCGCTTGTTCGGCCACCAACCACGGCAGACCGCGTGCTTGCACTTCTGCGTAGCGGGCGGCCATGTCGGCGAGTGAGGGCGGGTCAATCTCGAAAGTGCCGGTGCTGTGGCGCACGTGGTGGGCGTAAATAGCGGTCACCGTAGGCAAATCAGCGACACAACAGGGGCGAATAACTGGCATGGAAATGGGCTAGCGTTATAATGGAGGGCTTTTCAGTGTGTCGCTGGCCGGGTGGCCATGTCGCGTGTCTCAACGCTGAAAACACATTTACCACCCACAGGATAAATCATGGTTGTGATTCGACTCTCTCGCGGCGGCTCCAAGGGCCGTCCTTTCTTCAACATCGTCGTGGCTCCCAAGCGCGAACGCCGTGATGGCCGCTTTATCGAGCGTCTCGGTTTCTACAACCCCACCGCTGTCGAAGGCGAAGAAGGTCTGCGCATTGCACAAGACCGTCTGACCTACTGGAAGAGCGTGGGCGCACAAGCTTCCCCCACCGTGGAACGTCTGATCAAGCAAGCCGCCGCCAAGGTTGCTGCTTAATTAGCTCCAGAGCGCGTTGACTGTGATGTTGTCCGCCCTAGAGCCTGCCGAACTGCCGGCAGACGCCATCGAAGTTGGGCGCATTGCAGACGCGTGGGGCATCAAAGGCTGGTTCAAGGTCTTGCCCCACAGCGCCTCGCCTGAGGCGCTTTTTTCGTCCAAACGCTGGTATTTGCAGCCCTCAGAACGAGGCGCAAAAACCTTCACGGGCACGGTACGGCTCACCATCAAAGAAGCCAAAGATCATTCGGATGTGGTGGTGGCCTCGTCCCACGACATCCCCGACCGCAGTGCCGCCGAAGCCCTCAAGGGCGCGCGCGTGTTTGTGCCGCGTTCCAGCTTCCCCACGCCTGACAAAGACGAGTACTACTGGGTCGATTTGATCGGCCTGAATGTGGTCAACCGTGAAGGCGTGGCGCTGGGTGTGGTGAAAGAACTGCTGTCTACCGGCCCGCAAACCGTGCTGGTGTTGGCTGGTACGCAGTTAGATGACGCAGGCGTGAGCCGCGACATTGAGCGCATGATTCCCTTCGTCTCCGCGTTTGTCGATGGGGTGGATTTGCCCACTCGCCGCATCACGGTGGACTGGCAGCCCGACTACTGAGTCGTGCGCTGCGCACGCATTGCCATGCGCTTTGACATCATCACCCTGTTCCCCGAACTGTTTGCGCCGCTGCTGACCAGCGGCGTGACTCGTCGCGCCTACGAAGGTGGCTTGGTTCACGTGCGCCTGTGGCCGTTGCGTGACTTCGCGCCCGGCAATTACCGCCGTGTGGACGACCGCCCCTTTGGCGGTGGCCCCGGCATGGTGATGATGGCCGAGCCGCTGCAAGCCTGCCTGGATGCGATCCGCGCCGACCGTGCTGAAGCCGCACAAACGCAAGCCCCGGTCGTGCTGTTTTCGCCTATCGGCGAGCGGCTAGATCATGCGGGTGTGGCGCGCTGGTCGGGCAGTGCTGGCGCGATTTTGGTGTGTGGCCGCTATGAAGGCATTGACCAGCGCTTCATTGATGCGCGCGTCGATATGCAAATCAGCTTGGGTGATTTTGTGCTGTCTGGCGGTGAAATTGCCGCGATGGCGCTGCTGGATGCCGTCGCCCGTTTGCAGCCCGGCGTGCTGAACGACGAGGGTAGCCACCAGTTGGACAGCTTCAACCCCGCATTGGATGGCTTGCTGGACTGCCCGCACTACACCCGCCCCGAAGTTTGGCAGGGTCACGAAGTGCCGCCGGTGCTGCTGTCAGGCCACCATGCCCACATCGAACGCTGGCGGCGCGACCAGCGGCTGCTCACCTCGTTGCAGCATCGCCCTGAGCTGGTCGAGACTGCGCGCGATGCCGGTCACTTGGACAAAGCTGACCTGAAACTCATCGGCAAATTGCTATAATGGAAGGCTTTTCGATCCTCTGTCCAGCCGTGGAATGGGAGTGCCGCGCTTGCCGCAGCCACCTGGCCCGCCTTTTGTGTAGCGTGGACACGATCTTTGAAGGTAGACCATGAATCTGATCCAGACCCTTGAGCAAGAAGAAATTGCCCGTCTCGGCAAAAACATCCCCGATTTCGCACCTGGTGACACCATCATCGTGAGCGTGAACGTGGTTGAAGGCACTCGCAAGCGCGTTCAGGCTTACGAAGGCGTGGTGATCGCCAAGCGCAACCGTGGCCTGAACAGCGGCTTCATCGTGCGCAAGATCTCCAGCGGCGAAGGCGTGGAACGTACGTTCCAAACCTACAGCCCGCTGATCGCTGGCATTGAAGTCAAGCGCCGTGGTGACGTGCGCCGCGCCAAGCTGTACTACCTGCGTGAACGCAGCGGCAAGTCGGCTCGTATCAAAGAAAAGCTGCCAGCACGCAAGGTGGCTGCTGTCGCCGCCGCGTAAGCTGCTACGCAGGCTCTTGAAGCCTGTGTGCATCAAAACCGTCTGGAGCTTAGGCTTGAGACGGTTTTTTTCTTTGGCGTGCCGCTTTTCATAGCATCATGCCCGCTTCGAGTTCAGTCCGCGCTCGTCACCCAAGGTCACTTTCGCATGGTTTATCAGCCGCCCGCATCATCGTCTTTCGTTCCTTTGGCGGCGTTTGACCCGCGCTCGGTGCCCATCGTCGGGGTGGACGCGCATTTGCCGCCGATTGCCGCCGATGCGCTGTCGCCCGCTGCTTTGCGCGAACGATTTTTAACCCCGCCGGTGTGGCAGCCCGAGGTGTTGTCCGAAAAAAAGTTTGCCGACCGCCAGCCAGCACGTGCGGCGGTGTTAGTGCCCATCGTGCTGCGCGGCTCGCATCCCCATGACCTCACGGTGCTGTTGACGGAGCGCACAGCGCAGTTGTCCACCCACTCGGGGCAAATCGCTTTTCCGGGCGGCAAAGTCGATCCGGGCGATGCTGATGCCACCGCTGCGGCCTTGCGTGAG
>ERZ724524.1610-NODE-1610-length-14997-cov-21.052603_pt1 | contig 14997 bp, 13 predicted proteins | sample MGYA00376057_ERZ724524 | MGnify/ENA primary metagenome ERZ724524 (study PRJEB28724, sample SAMN07190888) | wastewater metagenome | isolation source: influent of sewage treatment plant in Hong Hong | place: USA: Christiansburg, Virginia | collected 2016-03-01 ...
AGTATTTGAGGTTGTTTTCGGTGCCTAAATCATCAAAGCAATAGTTTTTAATACCGTTTTGTAGTTTATTTCCCGAACTGTATCTTTGGATAACTTCGTAGCCTTCTTTGATAAACTCAAAGCTAATTTCTCGAGTTGGTTTCAATATGAACTTTCTTTCTTGGTCCGGAACGAATCGCATCAAATTCATTAAAGATGTTTTTCCGCAACCTATTGGACCCGAAAGTAAAATGCCTTTGTTGAGGTCGATTTCGATAGTTTTTGCCATTATTTCGTCATTTAAAAAATAAACCAAAAGTGTTGTGATTATGGGAATATCATCTTCTATGATTTTGAAGTTTTCCCCATAGTTTTGTTTACCCTTTTGCTCGAGCCACTGAATTATTTCTGGGTAATTGAATTTGGTCATTGTTATGATTTTGAAGTTCTAGCTTACGCTCCGTTCGGCTTTGCCTCGGGTCGATACATTTTTAATTTCATTTTATTACACAAAAAACACTCGAACAGACGGCATTAGATTACAATGGTTCTGCATAGTTTTTATTGTTTGCTATGTTGAGGTTGTGCGGCATCAGTTGTGCTATTGGGGTTTTGATTTTGAATTTATCTTGGTTCATAATCCAATTTCTTGCAGCTGCTTTCCAATCTCGCATTTTGGTTTTTCCACCCACTAACCAACCTGTACTGGAATAGTAATTGAAAAATTTATTTGCTTCAATTTCTGTGCTTGATTGGAACATGAAATATTCTATTGTCAATTCAAGCGATGGGATGATTGAATTCAAATTTTTTATTTGCCTCTCGTTTTTATTTTCAGAGGATTCGGCGATTTTTTTTAAAATTTGCAGATTATCATCTGCCAATGCCAAAGGTATTTCTTCTTTTTTCGCGGAACTTTTTTCTTCTTTATTTTCTTCAAAAATTAAATTTTCATTTTCTAAAAAATTTGAATTTGTGCCAATATCTATGTTTATATTGTTTAAATATGTTTGTTTATTATTATATATATAGGCTTGTTCATTAACCTGTTCAATAGCCTTGTTATTTTTTGACAAGGTCGTTTTTTGAACAGGTTCATTATTTGAATAGGTAAGCGGTTCATGCTTTGGTTTGGTTTTAGCCTCTTCCGAAAAATTTATCATGTTTACATTAGAACTTGAATGTGGATTGAAAGTTGGTAAATACTCAATAAAACCAAGAGTTTGTAATTCTTTCATACACTTGTGATAGGTAGCATTTGAATTAATTTTACTTGCTTTCATAATTTCTTCACGAGAAATACCTGTTGGATTTTTGAACCTGTTCACGTTCCAACATTGAAATAGGGCTAAATACAACGAAATGTGTGTTGGATTGAGCTTGTTTTCGTCAGCAATTTTATTAAAAAAGCCTGTTAGGTGTTTTATGTAGTTCATAGGTTTTACGTTTAAGATTCGTCTTTATTTGAAAAGCGTTGGTAAAGCATTTACCTTGTTGCATTCCAATATTTTTTCTAGGTCGTTGTAAGCGTAATATATAGTACCTCCAATTTTGGTATAGGAAAGCGTTCCATTGATTCGGAAGTTTTGCAACGTGCCTGGAGAGATATTTAAAAGCTTTCGGACTTCACTAGATTTTAACCATTGCTTTTGCGGTTTTTCTTTAGCATTAAATATTTCTTTTAAATCGGTAAGGAGAAGTGAACGGAATTCGTTGAGGTCTTCTCGAGTAATAATTTCTACTGCCATTTTGATAATTTTAAATTGTTATGATGCAAATTTGTGTGTTTTGATTTGAAAAAAATCACAACTTGAACCCCGTTGGGTACGATTTTATTCAAAATGAAAAAGCACGATTAAAATGATTCATCTGTTTCCTCCATTCGTTTCAATAATTCTTCTTCTAAGGCGTTTATGAATTTTGTTTTATCAGACTTGCGTTCCCGTATTTCAAGGAAAGTTCTGCGGTATTGTCCTAAATCAATATGGAATATTTCTTCAAAATAACTTGCGATTTCTTTTAACTCGGCAGCACCATTATTGAAAACACCTTTGGTATGAAAAGCGTACATTATTTCGGTTAAAGACACTTTTGAGCCTGTCCAAATGATTTTCCCTTTCGGTTCATGTTGTGATCTTTCTTTGCGTTCCTCTTTGCCCATTTCAAGAATTTTGGTTTCTATGTACACTTGTACTAAATCATGTGCAAGTATCTTAGCTACCTTGAAATCATGTGATGTTGAGAAACTATGATCTGCTTCAAAATAGAAACTGTCTAGTCGCAATTTTACATCATAACCTCCTCTAATGAAGTATTTGAAATCTAAAAAACTGCTTCCGGTTCTGTGATAATTATAGAAGTCTAAATTATTATCAAAATAGCGTTTTAGTTTTTTCAATTCTTTATTGAGGTATTTTTTTGTGATACGGTCGCCACCATGCGGCATCTTTGTTTCTATTTTGAAAATAGCATTATGATAGATGTATAATGAAGCAAACTTGGGTTTTATGTTTTTAAAGAAATCTATTTCAGTTTCGGAGCTTATAGTTTTATTCTTAAGAAATTGCTTTTTTAGATTGTCAATTGCCTTTAGTGTTAATTCAACTGATTTTTCGGATTTTGCAATTGAATCATCCATTTCCAGATTGATAAAGCTTAATTGTTCTGTTAACTCGAATAACATTTGTTTGAATTTTATGCTCATTTTTTTAGAGTTTTTAAGTTTAATAATTTTGATTTGATTCAAAAAAATAAACCTAAAAACTCTAAATCTAAAGTTAACCTTACATTATTTTTTGCTCCTGTTGGACTGGCGTTAATGAAAATTTATCGCGAAGTATTTTCATATCCTCACTCACTTTTTTATCCAAGACTTTTGCATAGTGCTGCGTAGTTCTTAAGTTTTTGTGTCCTAGCATTTTACTTACTGATTCAATAGGAACTCCATTTGTAAGCGTTACAGTCGTTGCAAAAGTGTGTCGGGCAATGTGGAAGGTTAATTCTTTTTCAATCTCGCAAACGGCAGCAATTTCTTTTAAATAGGCATTCATTTTCTGATTGCTGAGAATTGGTAAAAGCTTTTCTTCATTTATTGCTTGTGGATGGTCTGCATACTTATCAATTATCATTTGAGTTACTGGCAATACAGGAATTTTTGAAGCGGATTCTGTTTTCTGACGGTGAGTGAATATCCATTTATCACCATCAATGCCAATGCTTATATGCGACTTTGTTAAGTTTTTGACATCTATGTAAGCCAAACCAGTAAAGCAGCTAAAAAGGAAGATATCGCGAACAAGTGATAATCTTTCGGTTTTGAAATCTTTGTTGATGATGTTTTGAATTTCGCCTTCAGATAAATAAACTCGCTCGACTTCTTTTACTTTCGATTTGTAGTTTGCGAATGGATTTTTTTCTAGCCAGTCATTGGCCAAGCAAAGCTTGATTATTTTATTGAAGTTCTTGATGTACTTAACTGCGGTGTTATTGGCGCATTTTCTAACGCTACGCAAGTAAAATTCATAATCGGTGATGAAAGCGTGGTCGATTTTTGTAATGTCAATATCAGAGATACTATATTTCCAATTTAGAAAATCTTTTGTGTGCTTTAAAGAGGTTTGGTAACGCTCATAGGTTCCTGGAGCATATTCAATGCCTAGCAGTTCTTTTATTTTGTTGTTGTGTTCCTCAAAGATTGGAACAAGTAGGCGCTGGCGTTCTTTGGGACCAAGCAGCATATTTTTTAATGTTTCCAAATTGACCGGAATGTCTTTTTTGTTTAGTTCTTTCTCAGCAATCAGAATTTTTGTCCTTAGATTGTCAAGATGTCCATTAATTAAACGAGCTTCTTCTGAATTACCTCGCATTTTTGACATTTCGGGATGCCATTTTGATGGGTCAACAAACTTTCCAGTACTGTTGTCTAAACGTCTACCATTGATTGTAATTCTTTGAAAAATTGGTGCTAGACCTTGTGCGTTGGCTTTAGCTCTTTTGAGATAAAAGAGAATTGAAATTGTAGCATTCATAATTGGTAACCTTTAAGTTAATAGAAATTTAAAAATTCTATCAACATAAAACAAGATGTTCATTTAGTGAACTTCTTGTTTTTAAAGGGCTTCGCACAGATAGGGGCACAAGGAATTGAAAATTTTAAAGTACCCCGAATAGTACACCTTTAAAATGAGAAACTTTGAATAATTTGGATAGGTTGAAAATTAAAAAACCCTCTAAATCATAGGATTTAAAGGGTTTTGTTAGGTTTTATGAATTAACCAGCGGAGAAAGAGGGATTCGAACCCCCGGACCTGTTACAGTCAACAGTTTTCAAGACTGCCGCATTCGACCGCTCTGCCATTTCTCCAGTAAGTCGCTATCATTTCGTGATTGCGAGTGCAAATATAAGAACCTTTTTTGGTTATGCAAATGTATTTTTATAAAAATTGCACCTTTTTTTTGAGCTTTTTTTTAATCATTTCATTTTCTATGTTTTAGGAGAATAAAAAAAATAAAAAAAATAATTCCAAAAGCTTAATAGTTTACGTATTCTGTAATTTCAAGGCCGTAACCAATCATTCCAACGCGTTTTCCTTGTGCTGTATTGGTAACCAATCGTATTTTTGAAATGTCTAAATCGTGAAGAATTTGAGCTCCAATCCCAAAGTCTTTACTATCTATTTTTATTTTAGGAGCTTTGAGCTCTCCATTGGCTTGTAATTCTTTTAATTCTGCAATTCTACTCAATAGGTTTACGGCTTGCATGTCTTGATTAATAAAAATCACGGCACCTTTTCCTTCATTGTTAATGGTAGTAAACATATCATCCAATTGTTTGTCGGCATTATTGGTTAATGTTCCCAACAAATCGTTATTTACTTGCGAAGAGTTGATTCTTGTTAGGATAGACTCACCAGAATTCCATGTCCCTTTGGTTAAGGCAATATGAACTTGTTTGTTGGTGGTTTGTTGGTAAGCACGGAATCTAAAAGTTCCAAAACGAGTTTGTATATCGAAATCTTCTTTCTTAACAATAAGGCTATCGTGTTGCATTCTATAAGCAACTAATGCTTCAATAGAAACTAATTTCAAATCGAATTTTTTAGCCACTTTAACCAATTGAGGTAAGCGAGCCATGGTTCCGTCTTCGTTCATGATTTCTACAATCACACCAGCCGATTTAAAGCCTGCTAAACGTGCAAAATCAATTGCAGCTTCTGTATGTCCAGTTCTTCTTAATACACCGCCTTGTTTTGCGATAAGTGGAAAGATATGTCCTGGACGAGCTAGGTCGTGTGGTTTTGTATTAGAATCCACCAAAGAAAGAATTGTTTTTGCTCTATCAGAAGCAGAAATTCCTGTAGTTACACCATTTCCTCTTAAGTCCACCGAAACAGTAAAAGCAGTTTCCATAGGATCGGTATTATTGCTCACCATTACATGCAGCCCTAGTTCTTTACAACGACTTTCGGTTAGAGGAGCACAAATTAACCCTCTTCCATGCGTAGCCATAAAGTTGATCATTTCGGGTGTTACTTTTTCGGCTGCTGCCAAAAAATCACCTTCATTCTCTCTGTCTTCATCGTCTACTACAATGATTACTTTACCTTGACGAATGTCTTCAATTGCTTCCTCAATCGTATTGAGTTGTATTTTATCTGCTACCATGTGTAGAATTAGTTTTTAGAAGGGAATAATTTTTTAACCAATTTTTGAAAAGGTTCTGTTATACGATCCATATTGATTATACCAATATCGTTGATGGCTCTGTAAGTTAATAATACAGCCAAAGGTGTTAATATGAATGAGGACATCCATGCTCCAACAAAAGGAGTAAGTCCGTCTTCTTGTGAGATTCTTTTCCCGAAAGTGTTGATGAAATGGAAAGTAATAAAAATCAATACTGCAAATACTATTGGAAGTCCAATACCTCCTTTTCGTATAATGGCTCCTAATGGTGCTCCAATGAAAAACATTAAGAAACAAGCAAAGGCAATTACAAATTTCTCATAAATGACAAATTCGTGACTGTTGATGTTTTTTTGTTTTAATTTTAAATCCGAAAGTGTTCCGTCAATGCTAACCACTGTACTTTGTGTATTGGCCAAAGCATTTTTGTAAACGGTTGCTTTTTCATCATCAGTAAAAGGTGCCAAAGGGTCTTTGGCATTGAACTTTTTGGTTTTCTTTACAGTGTCATTAGTTGGAATAGTGGTAGAAGCTAATGGAATAGTAACTTTCTGATTGATGTTTTCAGAAAAAGATTTGGCTTCCGTGGCTTTGCTTTTTGATAATGAATCGATAGTGTATACAAGTTCTGATACATCTAGCATTCCTTTTGTATTGGCTTCTTTGGTGTCTTCTACGGCGGTAGTGTTTAATTTAGATAAGTCAATATTGATGATGTCTTTTTTAAATGAACTTTTTACAAAAGGCATTTTTTCGCGATCTTCATATTTCTTTGGAGTAACATCTTCATAGTAATAACCATCTTTTAAAACCAATTGCAATAAGTTTGATTCTTCATTGCTAATCAATTCGCCAGTTTTGGCTTTGATGACAGTTTTATTTCCATCACCCATTAATGATTTTTTGTGAATGGTTACACCACTTAAAAAGTTTCCTTTATCCCCCGATTTTTTATTCACTTTGATGTTGTATACACCAACGGTGTTAAATTGTCCTTCGGCAATAGCTAAGGCTGGTTTTACTTGAGCAATATTTCTTCTAAAACTCATGAATTTATACTCAGCGTATGGAATTACATTGTTTGCAAACATAAAAGCAACAATGCTTAATAAAGAGATAAAAACAATTAAAGTACGAAAACATCTTTGTAATGAGATTCCAGATGATTTCATTGCTGCTAATTCATAGTTTTCAGAAAAACTTCCGAAAGTCATAATAGAAGCCAATAAAACCGATAGTGGTAAAACCAAAGGAATAATCCTTGGCATAGAGAAGAGTAAGAATTTAACAATCATTATAAAATCCAAATCTTTACCGGCCAGTTCAGTAATGAATAGCCAAACGGTTTGGAGAATAAAGATGAAAAAAAGGATAACAAAAACCGTAGTAAATGTAATCAGAAACGATTTTAATAAATATTTGTCAAGTATCTTCACCTATGTTTAATCTATTTTATTGATGTAGTAATTGGGGTATTTACTCGCCGCAAAGGTAAATTGATTTTTTGATAATGACTGATTAGTTTTAAAAGAATTAACGGTAAGGGTTGTTTTTGTTCCTTTTTTACCAAATTCAATTAAGTTATAAATATGTTTGGTTTGTATGTCGATACCAAGTAAGATTTCTTTTCTTTGGTCTTTTGCATTTGTTGGAACAAGTTTTACATATTGTATTTTTCTTCCTCTAACATCTTGAATGATGTCCATAGTGTATTTGTAACCAGAGTTGAAAAAAGTCAACATTTTTGAAGGAGTAATGGCATTGTCGTCATTTTCATTCAGTTTAGAAATCGTGATTTCTTCGTCTTCAGGAACGATTGTGTATGTTTTTTTACCGTCAAAAAGTTTAGTTACGCCCATAAAATTGAGTACATACATATTTCCTTTTAGGGTAACATTTCCTTTGCTGTCTTGATTGATGTTTTCTTTGGCGTTTTGTAGGCTATATTTAAAATCAATCGTAATGTTATCGTAACTTTTTACCTTGCTGGTTACTTGGTCTAGTAAAGCTTTGGCTTTTTTATCTTGTCCATTAGAGGTGAAAACAGAACAAAACAAGGCAATTAACGTTAAAAAAGACAAAATTGCTTGAGACTTGTTTTTTGATGAAAAAAGAGTTGTGTTTTGAGTGCTAGGTAACATGATTTAATTGTTTAGTTCGTTATTGAAAAATTGATCAAGAGAACTCATATCTTGAATATTTACACTACGTGCTTTACTTCCTTCAAAGGAGCCTACAATTCCAGCAGCTTCTAATTGGTCAATTAGTCGTCCTGCTCTGTTGTATCCTAGTTTGAGTTTGCGTTGTAGTAAAGATGCGGAGCCTTGTTGTGCATTGACAATAATCTCGGCAGCTTCTCTAAATAAGGGGTCTCTTTCGGAAACATCCATATCAAGATTAATGCCACTTTCTTCTCCAACGAACTCTGGAAGCAAATAAGCAGTGGCATAGGCTTTTTGAGAACCTATAAATTCGGTTATTTTTTCTACTTCTGGTGTGTCGATAAAGGCGCATTGTACACGAACCACATCATTGCCATTGGTGTATAACAAATCCCCTCTACCAATCAATTGGTCAGCGCCTTGTGTATCTAAAATGGTTCTAGAGTCAATTTTTGAAGTTACTCTAAAAGCAATACGAGCTGGGAAGTTGGCTTTAATCAAACCTGTAATTACATTCACCGAAGGTCTTTGAGTAGCGATAATTAAATGTATTCCGATAGCACGAGCCAATTGAGCCAAACGCGCAATAGGAACTTCTACTTCTTTACCGGCCGTCATAATTAAGTCTGCAAACTCGTCGACTACCAATACGATGTAAGGTAAAAAACGGTGCCCTAATTCAGGATTTAACTTTCTAGACTTGAACTTTTCGTTATACTCTTTTATGTTGCGCACCATAGCGTCTTTTAGCAACGAATAACGATTGTCCATTTCAACGCAAAGTGAGTTTAATGTAGCAACAACTTTTGCATTATCAGTAATAATGGCGTCTTCGGTATCGGGTAATTTGGCTAAATAATGTCTTTCTATTTTATTAAAAAGGGTAAGCTCTACTTTTTTAGGGTCTACCAAAACGAATTTCACTTCGGCTGGATGTTTTTTGTACAAAAGAGAAGTCAATACGGCATTTAATCCTACCGATTTTCCTTGTCCAGTAGCACCCGCCATTAATAAGTGAGGCATTTTCGCTAAATCGACTACAAAAGTTTCATTAGAAATGGTTTTCCCTAAAGCAATTGGTAATTCCATTTCGGCTTCTTGAAATTTAGCCGAACCAATAACACTTTTCATAGAAACCATAGTAGGATTCTTGTTAGGAACCTCGATACCAATGGTTCCTTTTCCTGGAATTGGTGCAATGATACGAATTCCAAGTGCAGATAAAGACAAGGCTATATCGTCCTCTAAACTCTTGATTTTTGAAATTCTGATTCCTGCTTCTGGAACAATCTCATATAAGGTAACCGATGGTCCAACTGTTGCTTTAATTTGAGCAATTTCTATTTTGTAGTTGCGAAGAGTGTCAACGATTTTGTTTTTGTTTTCTTCTAATTCCTCTTGATTGATGGTGATTCCTCCAGTAGAATATTCTTTTAATAAATCTATTGTTGGGTATTTGTAATGTGATAAATCCAACGTTGGGTCGAATAAACCAAAATCAGAAACCAAGCGTGAAGCAAGATTTTCTTCGATAATGTCTTCTTCGGCTGCTTTTTCAATTACAAAAGCGTCATCGTTGGTCGTAATTACTTCATTTGGAACTGGACTAACTACGGGTTGCGGTTTCAATTGAGGTTCCAAATTAATCTCCGAAGCACTACTAATAGTAGGTTTCAAAGCTTCTTTGTTAATTTCGAATTGTGAACCTGATGTTTTAAGATGAATGGTGTCTTCTAAATCTTCTTCCTCTTCAATGGCAAATTCTTCTAAATTGTAGGCATTCGAAGTTTCTTTCGGAAAAGGATTATTGGCTATTTCATCTTTAATTTCTTCTTTGGTTGAATGAAAGATGTTTTGAATTTTTTCTGGCGATATTTTTATTTTGAAAATTAAGTAAATCAGAATGCCGAAAATCAACACCAATAAGGTACCTGTTTTACCGATATAATCTTGAAAAAACAAATTAAGTTCATAGCCTACTGTTCCTCCTAATTCCGGTACAGAAGTCGCAAAAAATCCAAATAAAACGGATAGAATTACAATCAAGAATAAGTCCCAAAACCAAATGTTTTTAAGTTTTTTGAGACGTAAATCTAAAAACAAAAACAAACCTGTTAGAAAGAATAATCGAACAAATAGAAAGGAAGCGATTCCAAATCCTTTATAGATTAAGGCATCAGCAAGAAAAGCTCCAATTTTTCCTAGCCAATTTTGTACCACTTCATTTCTATCGGTTATGCTATTGACTGCGCTTTGATCCTCTTGTCCATGCAGGAAAAAGGAAACAAATGCAATTAGTAATCCAATAGAAAATAGTACAAGCAAACTACCTATGATGAGTTTGTTTTGCTTGGATAGTTCCCAGAATTTCACCTTGGGAGTTGCCGTATCGGAAGGAGTTTCAGGAGTGTTTTTTTTACTTGTTTTTGCCATTCTTTTTTTTGAAGTAAGCCTATGTGAATTTTGGAACGTAAATGATTAAACCTATAACTATAGCAGTAATTGCTGCAAAGAAAACAGATCCTGCAGCAATGTCTTTGATAAAACCAATTCTTTGACTGTAATTTGGATGAATAAAGTCGGCTATTTTTTCTACTGCGGTATTTAGTCCTTCAATGCTCATGACTAAGCCAATCGCAAAAGTTTGAAACAACCATTCTGTAGCAGTAATGTTCATTATAAAGCCTAAAATGCTAATAAGTATTCCAATAGAAAACTGAACCATTATGCTATGTTCCGTACTTATTAATTTTATCGCTCCTTTAAAAGCATATGTAACACTTTTTAATCTTCCGGTTACAAAAGAATTGTCTTTTTGAAATTCCATAAATGTATTTATTATAGTGCGGCTAAAGCTGCTTCGTAATTAGGTTCGTTAGCGATTTCAGCTACTTGTTCAGTATGTGTAACCACACCGTTTTCGTCTAAAACAATAATTACTCTAGAGTGCAATCCAGCTAAAGGACCGTCAGTGATTTCTAAACCATTGGTTTTGCCAAAACTACCTTCTTGGAAATCGGATAAATTCACTACGTTTTCTAATCCTTCTGCACCACAAAAACGTTTTTGAGCAAAAGGTAAATCTCTTGAAATACACAAAACGGTAGTGTTCTCTAAAGCACTAGCGCTTTCGTTGAATTTTCTAACAGATGTAGCACAAGTTCCAGTATCGATACTTGGAAAAATATTTAAAACTAATTTTTTACCAGCAAAATCAGCTAATGTAGCTACTGATAAATCATTTTTGATTAGTTTGAAATCTACTAATTTGCTTCCAACTTGAGGAAGTTCGCCTGAAGTGTGAATTGGGTTTCCACCTAATGTTACTGTCGCCATATCGTTGTTTTTTTTGAGTTTCAAAAGTATGAATTTTTTTTAAGAATTGGGTTTCCTAATGCAAGATTTTAGCTCCAACAAAATAGCTTGTGCTTCAGGAATAAAACTTGTTTTTTGACTCTTTTTTGAGGATTGAAATGAAATAACAAAGCCTCAGAAATTGTCTTTGCTATGGCTTTGTGTTTGTATGTGTGCTGTTTCGTATCGTTACGTTTTATACTCTACTACTAAGCTGAAAGGGTATTTACTTCTTTAGGGAATGAAAGAATAAAGGTGCTTCCTTCATTAACTTTTGAATCTATAGCGATAGAAACGCCTATTTTGTTACAAAGATTCTTGATGGTAGTCCAGCCTAATTGCGTACCATAATTCCCAAAACGATCTTTTTTTGCGATGCTGGCTGAATTGTTTAGGAGTGAGGCGGCCTCGGTCTCGCTTAAACCAATTCCGTTATCGCTAATTTTTAGTTGATAGGAGGTAGTTGTTTCATTGAAGCCAAAGGTAATTACAGGAGTGGTGCTGTAATTGTATTTTAATCCATTCGAAACTAGATTCATTACAATTTGAGTCAAAGCTAATGGATCCGTATATATCTGAGCTTTTTCAAAAGTTGACTCTATTTTGAATTCTTTTTTTGGATTTAGGATAGAGTTGGTGGTAGTGATTATTTCATTTATATTAAAATCCTTTTTACTGATGATTTGATTTTCAGAACGATAATAATAAAGCAGTTTAGTAACGTATTCTTTCAGTTGACTAGAGCTTTCAATCATTAAGTCCAGATATTCCGAGCTAGAAAAAGAAGTTTCGTTTTCTTCTCTGAAAAGGGTAATCAATGAAATGATATTGTTTAGCGGCGATTGAATGTCGTGGGATACACGATTGGAGAACTGTTTCAACGCCTCGTATTGTTCGCTTAAAAGTTTGTAATTGTTAAGTAAAGCAACGTTTTTGTGTCTTAATTTAAAAAGGGCTTCTACTTGTTTTCCTAAAATTTGCAACCCCTTTTTTTGGTCATTTGTGAGTTTTTTGCTTTCATAATCAATAACGCACAAGGTGGCTAACGGAATTCCTTTTTCATTCCTGATTGCCACACTAGCATAAAAACCGTTTTCTTCCAAGCCGTTTAATTTGCCTATACCGCTAAACTCTTCGTCTAGCATTAAATTTGGAATCTCTATAAAATCTAAATTTTTGGAGAGCGCCAAGGCACAAAAGGAATACTCTATAGGATTTTCGTTATGGGTAAAACCTATTTTGGATTTGAACCACTGGCGAGTAGTATCAATTAATGTGATAGTAGAAATTGGTGTTTTACAGATTTGAGTAGCCAAAAATGTAATGTTATCGTATTGTTCCTCGTTTGGAGAGTCAAATAATAAATATTCGTTGATGAGTTTGATTTGCTCTAAACTCGGTTTTATGGTATTTGGCATTTTTTTGGAAAAATTTGGCGGTAAATTTACTCAAAACTGATGTAAAACATTGTTTTGAGCCTGATTTTATTAAAAAAAATTAAAGAGTATCGCCTTTCATTTTTTGGAGATATATGCTATATTGCATCAAAATCCAAAATCTGTTTATGGTTGAGCAAAATATTTATAATGAAGACAATATACGTTCTCTCGATTGGAAAGAACACATCCGGATGCGTCCCGGAATGTATATCGGAAAGCTTGGTGACGGTTCTTCGCCGGATGACGGTATTTATATTCTTTTAAAAGAAGTATTAGACAACTGTATTGATGAGTTCGTAATGGGCGCTGGAAAATCTATCGAAGTGACCATTAAAGACAAAACCGTAGCGGTACGTGACTATGGTCGAGGCATTCCTTTAGGGAAGGTAATCGACGTAGTTTCCAAAATGAATACTGGTGGAAAGTACGATTCTTTGGCGTTTAAGAAATCTGTTGGATTGAATGGAGTAGGAACCAAGGCGGTGAACGCTTTATCGACTTATTTTAGAGTAGAATCGGTTCGTGATGAGAAACAAAAAGCAGCAGAATTTTCAGCAGGAAATTTGGTTTTAGAAGAAGATATCATCGAAACCACCAAGCGTAAAGGAACCAAGGTTACGTTTACACCAGATGAAGCCATTTTTAAGAACTATAAATTCAGAAATGAGTATATAGTCAAAATGCTTAAGAACTATTGTTACCTAAATACTGGATTAACGATAATTTATAACGGTGAAAAATATTTTTCTGAAAATGGATTGAAAGATTTATTAGATGAAAATATTGCAGAGGAAGATATGGTTTATCCAATTATTCATCTCAAAGGGGATGATATTGAGATTGCAATGACCCATAGTAAATCGCAATACAGCGAGGAATACCATTCTTTTGTAAACGGTCAAAATACGACGCAAGGTGGAACGCATCTTGTAGCTTTTAGAGAAGCCGTAGTCAAAACCATACGTGAATTTTACAATAAAACCTTCGACCCTTCTGATATTCGTAAATCTATTGTGAGTGCGGTTAGTATCAAGGTGATGGAACCTGTTTTTGAGTCCCAAACCAAAACGAAATTAGGTTCTACGGATATGGGTTCTGAGCCAGGAATGGCATCAGTAAGAACGTTTGTGAATGACTTTGTGAAAAATAAATTAGACAATTTTTTACACAAAAATCCAGAAACAGCCGATTTGTTGCTACGAAAAATTCTGCAAGCCGAGCGCGAGCGTAAAGAATTATCAGGCATTCGAAAATTAGCCAAAGACCGTGCTAAAAAAGCCAGTTTGCACAACAAGAAATTGAGAGATTGTCGCGTGCATTTGCCAGACATCAAAAACCCAAGATATTTAGAAAGTACGTTGTTTATCACCGAGGGAGATTCGGCTTCGGGGTCGATTACCAAATCGCGTGATGTGAATACGCAAGCGGTTTTTAGTTTGCGTGGAAAGCCTTTGAATTCTTACGGAATGAGTAAGAAGATTGTGTATGAAAATGAAGAATTCAATTTGTTGCAAGCGGCCTTGAATATCGAAGAAGATATGGGGGACTTGCGCTACAACAATATAGTAATCGCCACCGATGCCGATGTCGATGGAATGCACATTCGCTTGTTGTTGATTACCTTTTTCTTGCAATTTTTCCCTGAATTAATCAAAGAAGGGCATTTGTATATTTTGCAAACGCCGCTTTTTAGAGTTCGAAATAAGAAAGAAACCATTTATTGCTACTCTGATGAAGAGCGCAGGGATGCCATTGAAAAATTAAAACCCAAACCAGAAATTACGCGATTTAAAGGACTAGGGGAAATTTCGCCAGATGAGTTCAAAAATTTCATTGGAGAAACCATCCGATTGGATCCTATTATGATGGATAAAAACACCTCAATTGAGCAATTATTGTCGTTTTATATGGGTAAAAACACCCCAGACCGACAAGATTTTATCATCAAAAACTTGAAGGTAGATTTGGATGTGATTGAGAAAGAATAATATTTTAGAAATGAATAAAAAAACGTTAGTACTCATTATTTTAGCTTTTGCCCTAGGTTTTGGTGGGACATTTTTTATTATCAGAAGTAATGATCATGTAGAGTGTGAGACTACTACCAAAAGAGTCAAAGATAAAAACGGAAATTGGGTAACCATAGAGGAACATATTTGCAAAGAGCAATATGCTATTTAAGTAATATAATAGTTTTAGTAGACTCACAAAGATATAAATGAAAGACGAAGAAGAAGATAACATCCTTCCTAACGAAGACGAAAACAACGACGCCAGTTTTGATTATACATTTCAATACGATTTTGATTAGCCCAATCTATGCAAACAGTTGCACTATAAAACTAATTAGTAACTAATATTAATTAATTTTGTTTGAC
>ERZ724524.1614-NODE-1614-length-14988-cov-11.645349_pt1 | contig 14988 bp, 14 predicted proteins | sample MGYA00376057_ERZ724524 | MGnify/ENA primary metagenome ERZ724524 (study PRJEB28724, sample SAMN07190888) | wastewater metagenome | isolation source: influent of sewage treatment plant in Hong Hong | place: USA: Christiansburg, Virginia | collected 2016-03-01 ...
TCATGAAATGATAATAACGAATATACGAAGCAACAAGTCATTCTATGAAATCTCTCCAAGAGAACAAGTAAAATCATAAAAAAGGATTCCACTAAAATTATATACATGCCCGATGAAAAATAGTGCGAACAAAACAGGCTGCATATCGAGTGATTGATTATTACATAAGTCGCAAGAAATAGATGGTATTCTTCGAATAAAATCATACAAGTAAAAAGATTTGGACATTTCCCCATTATTCTATCTCTTTTTTCCTTCATTTCATGACAAGAAAGGAATAATGTTGGTCTAATTACTGCAATTGTAACACTTTTCTCAACGGGAGAGTTTCTTTTTTTCATTTTTCTATAGAATAGAGCACATTTACCATTTTTTTTATGGAACTCTCCCTTCCCCTCGCCCTCCTCGCAATCGCTGGTGGACTATGACTCCTTACTTTCGGAGGCAATATCCTCGTCGATGGAGCTGTCAGTATTGCCAAGCGATTCAAAATTTCACAAGCGATCATTGGTCTCACCATCGTTGCTATTGGCACGAGTCTGCCAGAACTCATCGTCTCTGTAACCGCAAGTCTGCAGGGCAACACAGAAATCGCTATAGCGAACGTCACTGGATCAAATATCGCAAATATATTCCTCATTCTTGGTCTGAGTGCTCTGATCGCACCTGTGATAATATCAAAAACTGCTCGCCGATTCGACATTCCATTTGTCATACTCACGACACTCTTGCTCCTCCTCATGACTAGTGATGTTCTTATCGATGGAGCGGGCAATAATCTCCTCAGTCGTATAGATGGTCTTATACTCCTCTCTGTAGCTGTCGCATACATACTCTACTCAATCAAGCATCATAGCTTCGATCATCAAGATGAGGAGCTCATCGAGTCGAGCCACTCTCTCGGAAAAGTGTTGGTATGGATCGGAGGTGGTATATTAGCTCTCCTTATTGGAGGTAAACTCCTCGTCGATGGAGCAGTCACAGTAGCTACGAGCTTTGGACTGTCTGAGACGATTATCGGACTCACGATCGTAGCAGTCGGTACAAGCGCACCAGAGCTTGCAACTTCGATCATCGCAGCAAGAAAATGAAATAGTGATATTGCGCTAAGTAATGTTATTGGATCAAATATCATGAATATCTTGATTATCCTGGGAATATCGAGTGTTATTGCTCCACTTCCATTTCTCGACTCATGAGTACGGGACATCCTCATTGGACTCATGGCACCGATTATGGTGCTCATCCTCGGGTACTTTGGACGCAGTCATCTCACCAATCATCACATCCTCACTCGTGTCGGGGGTGGAGTACTTGTGAGTATTTACATAGTTTTTCTGATAATGCTTATCCTACAAGAAATTGCATAATGACGAAGATTTAAAAAAATCCCTCAAAATTGAGGGATTTTTTCATTTCAAACAATATATTACACCTCATCTCCGACAACAACTGCTCGCTCAATCACCACATCACTCATAGGACGATCAGATCGATCGACTGGAACATTTGCAATATCTTCTACAACCTCCATCCCTTCAACCACTCGACCAAAAACGCTATGTCGACCATCGAGATAGTATGTATTCTGAGCATGCACAATGAAAAATTGACTCCCATTCGTATTTGGACCAGCATTTGCCATAGAAATAACACCCTTGTCATGTTTGAGAGTTGGATGAAATTCATCATCAAATTTCTCACCGAAAATACTCTCACCTCCGCGTCCTGTTCCAGTTGGATCACCTCATTGAATCATAAAATCCCTGATGACACGATGAAAGATAACACCGTCATAGTATCATTTGCGAATGAGTCCGAGGAAATTTTCTACCGTTCGTGGTGTGAGATCATCAGTAAGTTCGAGAGTAATATCACCGTAGTTGGTGCGTAGAATAACACGTGAATGGTTCATAAGAGGGAAAATGATGAATGAATCAAGAGAAAATACAGGCTTTCTCGAGAAATATATGGTAATATACACAAAAAGATTCTTATGCAAAACGAATTATCCGAACAAACGAAAGTAAACGCTGTACTGTCATACTTCCTTTTATGACCGCTTTTTCTTCTGGCCCACTCCAATCCAAATCTCAGTCATCCGTTCGTACAATCACATGCAAAGAATGCGTCAAAAATTCTCCTCATTGCTGTCATTATCTGGTGACTCTTTCTCTTTGCATTGAGTAGCTTTCTTGCTGGTTTTCATATTCCGATCATTGACCTGAGTCTTGCAAAGTGTTTCAATATTATTATCAGTGTATCAATAATAAGTGTTCTCATACGTGGAGCATACCAAGCTTCACAATGACTCCTCGTAAAGGAAACAACGAATGAACGAGTATTCAATCCAGAAGAAAAAAGTCATTTATCACATATTGACCTTCCTACGGAACAGTCAAAAACTCTCACACTCCTCTCCTATATACCATTTGTTTCCGCGAGCCTCTTTGATCGAGGTGATATTCGAGAGATTGTTCGCTGAGGTTATATTGCTTCATCGTTCTTTGTCACACTTTTTCTCATGCTTATCCTCTCGAGTCCCGTATCGAGTACGGCTGTGATTCTCGGGTTTTTCTATCTTGCAATTGCAAGCTACATCATCATCAATGCTTTTTTTCTACACAGACAGAACTTCAATGAATTCATAGCAAAGCTCCCCACTCGCCAAGAAATCGAGCTTATTATTCTTAGTCTCATCCCTTATATTCACTCAAGCATCCAAGAACATACGAGTGAAATATCCCTCAGACAAATCACAGCAAATAGATACCAACAATACATCTCAGCAAGTCATATCTATCGAGAACAATTCCCAAAAGTCAGCACACACATACTCATTCCTTTGCTTCATTTTCCTATTGTATCAATAATTGCAGCAATCGTTACCAAACAGAGAAAAATGAGCATTTACCGATCTCTCTTCGGGTCGAGTATCATCGGAATAATGGCAATATTCTTCTGGTATTTTCAGTTCCAACTCTTACTTGGACTTTCCATAAGTTACCTCATCATTATATCGCTTCGATCTCGCCTCAACAATGATATTACCAGTGAAATATGCGAATCCATGAGAATATTTCTCGCGAAAATTACACATCATGCAGGATCACAAAAAAATGAGCTACAAGCAAAAATACAACGAACGGAAGAAATTACATTTGCAAAAAAATAGGGAAAACATTAGTATTATAAAAATAAAGATATGAATAATATAAAATCGTTTCTAAATTATATTTATCCTTTTTTGATAAATATAATTGTAACTTGGATATGTATGTGAGTAACATATGTTATTATTGCTTTCTTAGCATTCTTTATGCTACTAAAGCAGAACTGACGTTGACCGATAGATAGCAATATGGCATATATCCTTATAGCTGAAATTGTTGGTAGCATTATTGTCATAATTTTTATATTAAACAGAAATTCTACTCTCTATAAAGAATATTATTCTAAAAGCCCTCAACATATAATGCATAGCAAATCTATATATTATTTTCAATTCATTTTTATATTGATAGTTAGCGTCACTTTGATCTCATTACTTTGATATATAGTTTTGGGATAATTATGTAATAAAAAGAAGTAACCAGTTGGTTACTTCTTTTTATTATCATATTTCTTAATTTTTCATTCTGACGGTATACGCGCCACAAGGATTCATTTATCCTCATGAGCAATACCAAGAGATACTCCATATTCTGTTTTGAGGAGGACAAGGTCACTCTCTCATACGAGTGGCGAAGACAGATCAGGCATGAGATGATCCGTATAAATCTCTTCCCCCATGAGCCATGCGATAGCCTCATTCTCTGAGAGAATGTACGTTTTCATCGGAGCATAGATTCCATCACGTCCTGAGATATAGAGAACTTCTCCCCCACCCTCTTGCTTGCGAGCAATGCTTGAGCCACAACGGATAAGACTCAAGCTATCAAGAATTCTCTTCATATCCCCAGAATAATTGGTTGCAAGCAATGTATTTGCATGTTCCATATATTGTACACCCGGTCGAATCTTTGGCACAAATCGCTCAAAAGCATGGCTGAGTGATCGTACGAGGGAAATATGAGTCGATGGCTTGAGCGATCGATCTCCGTTTTCACCGAGAGTTTTAGTCTTACGAAGTATTGCCACAAAAAATCACCCAGTATTTCCCTTATGAGGCCAAGAGCGCTCCTGAGAGATCACCTCAAAACAGCCAGGGAAGAGAGTAGCTACTTCTTCAAGAACTCATTCATTCTCAAATTGGTTGAGTGTACAGGTAGAATAACCAAGTGTACCACCCACCTTGAGAGTTGTAAGTGCTGCTGCGAGAAGCTTTGCTTGTAGACGAGCAAGTGTTTTGACAGATTTCAGTCTCCAATATTGCAGAGCGCTTGGATTCTTGAACACTGTTCCCTCTCCAGAACAAGGAGCATCGAGAAGAACGTGATCAAAGAATTCAGGAAGCGACTGGTAAGCAAGACCATTATATGGAGTGATGCCTATTCGGAGATTACCCATTCGCTCCGTATTTTCGATAAGCTGCGGAAGTCGATCTTTTGACGGCTCGTTCGCAATAACGAATGAATTTGGGAATGTCTCTGAGAGTTGTGTTGTCTTGCCACCTGGAGATGCGGACATATCGAGGATGACGCTCGGTGCAAGGAGCTCTTCGCTCGAGAGAGTTTTCTCAAAAGCCTGAACTGAGAAAGATGCCGCCAACTCTTGAATATAGAAATACCCAGAGAGATGTTCCGGAGTCGACCCAAGTGCAAGTCGTGTATCAGCTCGATCAATTCGATATACTCGAGGATTCGGGGTTGGCGTGAGTTCCCACTTTTTCTTCTTGGCAAGGAGCTCAAAATCCGCGAGAGAAATACGATTTGTATTGACACGAAGAGTCTTCGGAAGAGGCTTCTTGAGGGCGGTGATAAATTCTTGGAGTTCGGCTGGATCACTGAAAAATTCCTCACCGAAATACGAGAGGAATTCTGGAGAAATAGCTGAATGTTGTTCTGATGTACTCATAATTATTCGCTACGGTTGAGGGGATGTATAGATCAGAGAAGCTTATTTTCAATAACTTGTACTGCACGAGAGGTCATATCGTCAGGCATATCCACTTCTGTGAAGAATCGGATTTCTTCGAATGTCTTTGCATCGCTAATAACAGGCGCTCATGCATATGACTCAACCAAGATCCCAATACTATATCCAAATCCTGTCGATTCAATCGGATCTGCGATTGAGAGAATGGAGAATTTTTTGAGATCAAGAGCAAGTGTCTCTTGTGCGATTCGCTTTGCACCTGATGCTATTGATTCAGCATTCCCGAGCATACCATTGGGTAGATCCCAAACTTCTGAGGTAATTTCTGGGTGTTTTTTTCGGAGCATCAAGAATGCATCAGCTCGAGTGACGAAAAGGACTATTTCAATCGTGTTGGAAAAATTCACTGGCTTCGAACTCAACGGTTTTGACAAAGGTTTTGACATATTTCAAGAAAGAAAGGAGAATACAAAAAAATTTCCAAAAATGGCACTTGATTATAGCAAAATGAACACTTCTCGCAATTTTTTTTCAAAATATTTGCAATCTCAGAAAAATCGTATAATGCTCGCACTATAATTAATGAACAATATGGAAGGATTTATCGATGGAATCATGCAAAGCCTTGCTCACGGATGGCATGACCTTTTTACTCCAGCATGATTTGCTATGCTCGTGAATGTTATCATGATCGATATTGTCATGAGTGCTGACAATGCTATACTCATTGGACTTGCAACACAGAGACTCGCAGCAAAAGATAAGAAGAAAGCGATTATCTTTGGTATTGCAGGAGCAACGGTTCTACGAATCATTCTCTCAGTTATTGCTCTTCAGCTTCTCGCGATCAAATGACTTGTACTTTTTGGTGGGCTTTTGCTTGCCTATGTTGTATTCAAATTCTACCAAGAACTTCGTGTGGGTGGCGAAGAACATCATGGAGAATCAAAGGCACCTGCAACGCTTGGCGCAGCACTTTGGACGATTATCATAGCGGATCTCTCCATGTCACTCGATAATGTACTCGGTGTTGCTGGAGCTGCTCATGGAAATTTTCTCGTTCTCGTGATTGGACTCCTTGTATCCATTCTTCTTATGGCATTCGCTGCGACAGCCATGGCAAATCTCCTCACTAAATATCCAGCCATCAGTTGGATTGGTCTTATGATGATATTCTTCGTTGCTATGGAGATGATCCTCAAGGGCACTGGTGATGTAAGTGGACTCACATTCGGTGCGAACATTTTCCCTCTCATCTTCGGTATACTCGCCATCGGACTCTACGTTCTCCAGGAACGATTCACTCCACCAGCTGCACAAAAGAAGATCGAAACATTTGTCCTCACAAAAAGCCCAGTGATCATCTTTGCACTTGTAGGACTCCTTCTCGTGAATACCTTTGCACATAATTTTATAGCGAGTTTTCTCAATGAACATCCAGCAGTTAATTATTCTCTCCTCTTTATGCTGATCTTTGCCAGCATAGAGGCAATGCGAGTACTTATCAATACACGAAAAGCTCAATAACTTCACTGCAATAAAAAACTCACCGGAATCGGTGAGTTTTTTATTATAGCTGTGTGGGTGGAAGACTTGGAGTTGATGTTGTAGGTACATCAGTTGAAGTAAGTATTTGAGTATTTTCTCTATGTTTCATACGAAGAACATGGACAATTCCTCAAGCAATAATGCCGACAATCGTCAGTATAAGTAAGGCGAACAAAGGCCGATACACAAACCATGCCGTGATAACGACTCCTCCACCGAGAACAATGGTCGCAAGGAAAGCAAGCAAGGATACCCCAAAGTTAACAACATACCCAAGAAATGGTAGGAACATAGCAAGCATTGGGAGGATCGAGAGAAACATGCTAAATCCAATAAAAATAAGAAAAAATCAAACACCACGAAATATCCATGTCATAAGAGTATTTTCTGATTCCATATCTGCGAACATCTCTTGTGCGCTCTTATTGCCAGCTGATACACGAGTGATATCCGCATCAGAACTTGCAATATAGGTAGAGAGAGATTTTTGTGTTTGTTTTGCAAGAATACTGAGTTTGAGGGGACTCTCGGCAACTTTATAAGTAACACGAAGGTCTCCTATAGCAGGACTATTTTGATTCGCGCCAACATAGAGCGTATTTCCAGAAATGATTTCACCACTCTGCGTCATCACCCCATGAGATGCAAGATTGATAGGCGTAGTTGGATCAATCTTGCCAATCAATTCTGATGTGAGATTATATTGGTCTATATTGACCTGTGTAGCATGCCACATCTGAGATTCATACTTCCAACCTTTTGGATTCTCATGACCAGTTGTAGTATTGAATGAGGAAGAATTATGTTTGTCAGAATCCCATACTTTTGAATACGTATAAGTCGTCGTCGTAGTTTCACTTCATCCAACATTATCATGCGACTCGGTATGCTTCTTCTCTTCCCACTGATACATCTCTACGTGACGATCGAGGACAATACCCGTAATACTCAGGCCAACTTCCGGATCACGAAGTATATCAGAGGTTGTTGCATCACCCACAAGATGAACAAGTTTTCATTCATTTGTTGGATCGATAGAATTTTCTTGGATCTCCACAACAGACTTGCGTCCTTCATTCATACCGGCAATCATTCGAGCATTGTTTCCTTCATTCGTCCAGAGTAGTACAGAACCACCAATGATAAGGAGTGGTCCAACAATAATTCCAGCAAGCGCTGATTTGATACGAGATCCCCAGGATTTCGTAGTTGTAACGGTAGTAGTATCAGACATAAAATGATCAAAAATATAATTACCTCTTAAGCGTAGCAGAACTCAGAAATATTGTCAAAAATAAAAGCAGTAAAAATAGTTTTACTGCTTTTGTATGATTTTTAATTTCTCTTCCCTCTTCATCTTCTTGATAGTGATCTCTCGCTTCAGTGCCTCAGAGTGCGTATATCCACCTTCGCTATGTACGAGAATGCAAGGTCTGCGAGAGCGAGTATATTTTGCACCAAGTTCCGAGCTATTATGCTCTATGAGACGACGGAAAATATCAGTAGTGATACCCGTATAGAGAGTGTTATCCGCGCAACGGAGGATATAGAGAGTATACGACATATTAGATACTTTTTGGCTTATGAATAAGGCTCACGAGAACAAAGCTGAGAATGGCCAGCAAAAACCATGCAAGTATCTTCTGAGGACTTACGAATGCCCATGTGATCGACTGATTCGGATAGATCCATACATTCATAGCGGTTGCGATATTCTCAGCAAACCAGATAAATATTGCTACCAAGCAAAATCACAATACTAAGTTCATCGAATAGGGAGTTTTGCGTGGAGTAAAATAGATTCTTGTGCGTCAAAAAAGGAACAATACTCATAAGACCAAAAAATATCGAACATCAGCAATAAAATGATGTGTGAAAAAATTCACATAAATTCCGAGTGCAAGAGCTACCGACCAAGATATGTTCGGATAGTTCACAAATCGAAAATCAAATATCCTCCATACACGAGCAAGATAGCTCCCAACAGCGCTATACATAAATCCAGCAAACAGTGGGACACCTAAAATCCCAATCACAAACGGCTCAGGATAAGACCAAGAGGCTATCGATGGAAGCGTCTTAAATATCTCCATACAGAGAGCTACCATATGAAATATCCCAATAACTATCACTTCTCTCCATTGTTCCAGCTTGAGAGCAAGGAGTGCTATCTGAAAACCGAGAGCCAAGAGCAATAAAGCATCGTAGCGATAGAGAAAATCTATCGGATAAAAAAACTTTGTTACAATGAAACAAAAAAGAAGAAAACCTCAAAAAATACATGCATATCACTGCTTCCAGACGAATGCAATGAATTCAGTGCATATAAAATTCCACTTTATTCACATAAAGTAAAAATTACACCTCTAAAACCTTATCCACCTCTCCCATCACTCTCGCGGTCTCAGTCAATGCAACAATCATCGATTGATAATGTGCAATATCCTCCCAAGTGAGTGTTCGACCTTTGCGATCTTTGAGCCATTTTTGTGCTGGCTGATATCATCCGATATAGAACTCCCATGCAACACGTGGCACGCTGCCAAAATATTGAATATCATTGATATAGATATCCAGAAAATCATCTCAAGATGCTCCATATTGTGTTTGTTCTGAAAATTCCCCTCCCATGGAGGGGTGCCCGACAGGGTGGGGTGGTTGTCCAGAGGGCTGGGTGGTTTCCTCAAATTCCAATCTTCGTTTTTCGATACTTTCCCTCACAATGTGCATCACTCATTCTATATTCTTCTTCACGTCATGATCGAGAATATGTATCACTTGGAGACCCAATGATTGCAAGAATTCATCTCGATTTGCATCATATTCCATCTTATCATCATGACTTGATCCATCGATCTCAAAAACCATCCCAAGCGAAGAGAGATAGAAATCAACGATATAATTCCCAATAATTCTCTGACGATCAAAATCCAATCACAATATTTGCTTATTTTTCACCATACTCCAGAACAAGACTTCTGAGAGAATTCCTTGTGTTCGTAATTCTCTTGCTCGCTCTTTGAGGAGTGGATTGTACGGAAGATCTCAGAGTTTACGTAGAGGGAACCTACCCCGTCATTCTCCTGCGTCAAATGCCACCCCTTCTGCAGAAGGGGAATTTTCAGGCAATATTTCTCTTCCGTGTGAAGGAATATCCGTAAGACGAGAAAGCACTTTCCCCACTTCATTTGTCCCAGCGACTGGAAAGGTCGTGATATACTCCTCTACTTTCGGAGACTCGAGGAGGTGAAGCACACGGAGTTCCCCACCGAGCTTCACAAGAGCATCGAACGACTCACGATCCTTCGGATACGGCACTCGTGGAAAATCAATCTTGAGAAACTCCTTGTATTTCTCACGATAGCTCGGCGAGTGAAGCACAGCATAGATATAATCGAGAATCTCCTCAGGGGTTGTCTCCCCCACTCTTTCATTAATCTTGTTCCAAATCATTGGATCAAGATTCGCTACCCGATTCAAGAACTCCCCTCATTGAGAAGCGTCAATATGGCAAGATTCCCCTCCGTTGGAGGGGTGCCCAAAGGGTGGGGTGGTGCTGTTCGAATCAGAGTAGAGATAGAGAGGGAAAGTATCACCCTGTTCTTTTGTTTGCAAAGAAATCAAGCAAGATTCTTGTATTTTATTTGATATGAAAATATGTTGGAATCATGAACTACTTTGTTGCTTAGATATAGTTAATGCAAGATTTGCATATTGCAAGTTTTGCATAATAGCCTTCCTATCCCTATCTACAATATTTTTTGAGAAATAAATATATCTATCATCAAATATTCTATAACTTATCGGTAATATTTTATCTCCATCAAATATTGATTTTCTATTTTTTTCTAACTGCCAATCTTTTGTTTCTTTTAATCAATATTTCAATATTAAGTGGTCATTTGACTTAGATAAATCAAAGAAGTCTTTTATTCTTTCACTCAATGAGTTTTTAGAAATATCAATTGCAAACACATCTCTATGCGTCTGAATTCATAGTGAATGCTTTATAAATAATTTATCTACAGAGAATCAGTTTTCGTATTCTTCATTTTCAGAAAAATCTTTCCGGGTGAAAAAATAGTAAGGTTTTAATAATTCTAACTCAAAGTAAATTTCCGACAGAGTATTATTCTCAAGCCAATCATACTTTTCTTGCCTCTTTCCATATTGATCGATATGGAATATTCGTGCAAGCTCTCACTTCTTTTTGCTTCCCGTTTTCACCCCGATAAATATCGCAGTTCCTTGCTGAATATCGAAAACATTTTCATCCTTTGATCCATCTGGTGCTGTTTCTTTTTTCTTGGAGTTTCCATGAAGATCAACAATAGAGATCTGATCAAAGGTTTGCAATAGATGCCAACGCATTCCTCGAAAAGTTGGATTATCGAGATATCCATGATTCGTGATAAAAGCAAGCACTCATTCATCATTTTTCTCGATCATTGATTCTGCAAATCGGAAAAATTTTACATAGTCATCGTTGAGCCATTTTGAGTTTTTTTCTTGGAGTTTTCCTCCACCTGGCTCTTGTTTGTACACATCAAGCTCTTTTTCAAAAAGTCATTTATTGCCAGATTCTCAACTATATGGAGGATTTCCAACGATCACCATTATTGGCTTATCCCGCTTCACTTCATCCGCCTGTCTCGCCTCATCCGTGATAGATTCGAGGAGTCAGAAGAGCGTTCCTTGATCTTCTTTTTTTGATTTTGCTTCTTCGAGCGAGTTGGTGAGATAGATTTGGAGTCTGCGATCGAGATGCGTCACGCCGGTCTCTGCGAGGGTGAGTCCGATCTTGAGATGCGCGATCGTGTAGCTCGCCATCATCAGCTCGAATCCATGAAGTCTCGGGAGGAGATCGTTCTCGACATAGGATGGCCACATTCCCGCCTGACCCGCCATCTTGGCATGGATATAGTGAATGATCTCATTGAGAAATGTCCCCGTTCCTGTCGCAGGATCGAGGATCTGTACACGATGTACCATCTCGGTTGCTTGTTTGCGAGCTCATCATTTTGTATCTTTCTGGAGGTAGACTTTCTGCTCGATCTTACTGGTATCGGCGAGTCATTTTGCAAGTCAAAAGTGCGTCTTGAGTACATCATCGACCGCACGAATGATGAATTTGACCACGGGAGCGGGCGTGTAGAATACTCCACGAAGTTTGCGGAGTGCATCGTCATATTCCCCGAGAAAATCTTCGTAGAAATGGATCACTGGATCATGCGTCTCTTTCTGATACATCCCATGCATGAGTGCATGGACATCAGCATGAGCAAATATATCACAGAGCTCATCGACGATGTAGGCAAGTCGCTTCTCAAATGCCTCCCCAGCAATATGATCGAAGAATCTTCTCAGGAGTGGGTTGGATTTTGGCACGAGATCACGCGCCTCACTGCGAGAAAAATCCTCAGGAGTCTCATCATGATAGCGAGCAACAAAGAGACCATAGACCAAGGTCTGAGCATATAGATCAGCAAAATCCTCATGAGTGAGATCGTGGAGAATCTCAGACTTGAACGTATTATACAGTTTCCAGATATCCTCATATCGATCTTCACGCTCCATCATCTCGCGGAGATTGTCACGGATACGACGAGCCTTTCACCCCATGATTTCAGCAAGATGACTCGAGCGACGAATCGTATCAGCAGGACTCGAGAGAAAATCCGCGAGCCGATCACGAAATATTCCAAAACTTGCTTCCTGAAAGACAAGGGAAGATCCAGATTTGATAGCAAGCGTGACAGGCTCACCATAGCGAACACCATTCTTGTAGAATCGAAACTCAATACCATTTGTCAGAATGAGCTTCGCATAGCCAAAATATCGAGCGAGTTGTTCGGATTTTTCGATCTTCTCGAGGTTGATATGCATATCCTTTGCTTCACCATAGGCAATCGGGATAGGTCATTTGAGAAATATAAAATCAGGCTTGCCATGCTCACTTCATTTTGGCTCGTTGATGACTTGAAATGCTGTGAGTTCTTCGAAGAGATCGCGAAGCTCAGGGCGATAGCTATGTTCAGTAGCATTACCAGATGAGAGCACTGACTGGATACGAGAGAGGTATTGTGCGATTGGCATAGAGAATTTGTACTATTGTATGAGCTCACACTATTTTGCAAAAGAAAAATACCCACAGAATCTGCGGGTATTTTTGAAGAACTCTAATCTAAATCCAAGTAATCATCGATTCTCACCTGCCATACAAATTCATCCACATGCGAAACAAGTATCATCGCACCTTCATATTGATCGAGAGCCTGGGCAATGATCGGAATATGTCGGAAATTGATATGATTCGTTGGTTCATCGAGGATGAGGAGTCCTGGCTTGAGGAGGACGAGTCGTGCAAACGATACAAGACCTTTTTGCCCTTCGGAGAGATCACCGATACGAGACATAATGAGTTTGTTATCGATGAGAAATCCAGCAGCAGTCTTGCGGATCATCTCTTCTCGCACAGGGTCACCAGATGCCTTGAGTGCATCAGAGAGACACTGATGGACGGTCTGATTGAAATCAAGCGTTGAGAAATCCTGACGATAGTATCCAACACGTACAGAAGAAGCCATGAACATCTTCGGTGCAGTTCCATTTGCAACCGACTCAAGAAGTGTGGATTTACCAATACCATTAGGACCTGAGAGGAGGAGATGACGATCTTTTCCGAGAGACACCTCCACCGTGCGTGGTACAGGAGTATGATTCTTGATAACATTCACTTCCTTGATCGAGATAATCACACCACCAATATCTTCTTGCATCGGAATGGTAAATTCGCGAATTGTCTTATCTTCACGACGTACATCCACCATAGACTCTTCCAGTTCCTCTGCTTTTTCTCGCATTTTCTTCGCAACGAGACGGAGTTTTCATCCTTTATGAGCAAAGACATTCGCCTGTTCCTTATTCGCAATTGCTTCTTTTTCCATACGTGAATTCGCACGATTTTCCTTCTCGATCTGAGCTGCAATATCCGCAACTACCTTGTGATAGTTACCCATATACGTCTCGATCTTCTGTGTAAACACATCAAGATAGTAGACACCATCCGTGAAGGCATTGAGAAATTCTGCATCATGGGAGATCACCACAACCGTATTCTTGTACGATTTGAGAAAATCAGTGAGATGTTCGATACCCGCAGTATCGAGATTGTTCGTCGGCTCATCGAGGAGCAGTATATCTGGATCCTGAACAATTGCTGCAGCAAGCAGGAGACGTGCCTGTTGTCCACCAGAGAACGACTTCACCACACGGTCAAGTGGTGCAGAGAAATTCACAGCCTGTAATGCCTTGTTGATATCACGATCAACATTATGAGCTTCTTTATCTCTATGATACTTACGAAAGTACTCTTGCAGTGTAAGCTCACGATCTTCATGAGGCATTACCTGACGAGCAATAGCAATCGTTGCACCAGCCTCACGGTTCACTCGACCCTTAAATGGGACAAGTTCTCCAAGAATGAGCTTGAACATCGTTGATTTTCCAGCACCATTTTGCCCCATGACGGTCATCTTCGCTCCATCGCGCAGAGAGAAGCTTACATTCTCCATAAGGAGACGGTCTTCACTATGGCCAAAATAGACATCTTCAAATCTCAAAACAGAATTCCCACTCGACATAACAAACAAATCAAAAATAATGCGCAGATTATATTGAAAAGTAGGGAAAAGGGAAGAAATTTGACAAGATTATGCATATATGTATTTTATATACAAGTATTGTCATACTCTAAAAATGAATACACCAAGAAGAAATGGGTTCGATCTCGATGATACCTTGATTGATTTTATTTCCGCATTTTTGAAGTTCTATAATGAAGAATATAGAACAAATCATGAAAAAAGAGAATTTCATAATTATCGATTCTGGGAGATTCTTGGGGGAACACGAGAACGTATGATACAAATCGTACATGCATTTCATGAAACGAATTTTGCAAAAAGCGTAACAGCTATCGATGGTGCACGTGAAATGATCCAACGTCTTCATAATGACTGACATGAAAACTATATCGTCACCTCACGACCAGAATATACACAAAATCAAACACAAGCCATAGTTGAGAATATCTTTGGTGGACACATCAAAGATATATACTTTGCAAACCACTATGCACATCATGGGGCACCAAAAAAGAAATCAGAAATATGTGCGTACCTTTGATTAGATAACATAACAGAAGATTCTCTTGAGTATGCCGAGGACTGTGCACAGGTCGTTCAAAAAGTACTCCTCCTCAATCAACCATGGAACCAGGGAGGGACAAATGGAATGAATATTATCCGAGTAAGTGATTGGAGAGAAATAGAAAAAATTCTTCTCTAAAAAAATACCCACAAATTTTTGCAGGTATTACGTATTAATGTAGTGATATCCAAT
>ERZ724524.1618-NODE-1618-length-14973-cov-4.451066_pt1 | contig 14973 bp, 8 predicted proteins | sample MGYA00376057_ERZ724524 | MGnify/ENA primary metagenome ERZ724524 (study PRJEB28724, sample SAMN07190888) | wastewater metagenome | isolation source: influent of sewage treatment plant in Hong Hong | place: USA: Christiansburg, Virginia | collected 2016-03-01 ...
AGCGGCATTCGTCTCAAGATGTCGAAGGACAGTCGAGCCAGACAGCAAGCGGCCCAAACTGCGCAGCAGGGCCAGCAAACCACCACCACCTTTGCGATTCCTACAGAGCGGTTTGTTGGAAAGTATCTGTCACCACTGCTCGGTGAGGCACTGATTACTGCCAGCAAGGACGGGTTACGCCTACGCATTGCAAAGTCGCTGACGGGCAAGCTCTCGCCATGGCAAGCGAATCGCTTACGGTTGCAGTTTGACGATGCAGAACTCGGCGCTGCGATGGCGACCTTCACGACGAGCCCAGATGGGTTCGTGCAAGCGCTCTCACTAGAGGAACACGGCACGTTTACTCGCGTTCCACAGAACTAGCCCACGACGATTACAGCCTGGCATCGAGTGCGGATCGTGTTACACATTCCGTCATGCACGAAGTTTCTAAGAAGCTCCTCGCTCTGGCGGAAGATCTGAATACCCACATGCCGCTGCGACCGGGTGATTTCCGACTGGAAACGGATCGCTATGTCATCATCTTTGGTGCAACCGAAGGGCCACACGGAACCGTCGTCCAGCGATTCCGAATGGCCCCTGATGAAGTCTCCGAAACGGTGACCGAGATTCGCGCTACGATCCGCAAGCAGGGTCGAACAGAAGCGCTGTTCGAAGTGGGTCCATCGGCCACTCCAGCGGACTTGCCCGCGCAACTTCAGCACTTGGGAGTGTCGCCGTTCGCACTGGAACAGCAGACAGAGGCTCTCCTTCTGTCAAATCCTGCGCCGGGTTGGCTGCCGCCCTGGCCGGACTCCATTCGGATTTCCCGTGTCGAAGACTTCGATTCCTATCGTCGCAGCCAGCGAGTATTTTGGCAGTGCTTCGGCCACGTCCCAGAGAACTTTGCGGAGTCGGTTCGTAAGGACTATGCGTGCTATGAAGGAAGTCCGCTGTGGGTGCGATTTGCGGCGTCCATCGGAAGTGAAATCGTTGCTGTGGGCGATCTGGTGTACACTGAAGAAGCCGCTATTTTGTGCGGCGGTGCAACCCATCCAGACTTCCGTGGCCAGGGTGTCTATCGAGCGCTTCTTGCGGCGCGTTATGAGGAAGCGTGTCGACTAGGCGTGCCCCGACTCCTGACCCAAGCGGGACACATGTCCCAGCCAATTCTGCGCCGACTCGGCTTTCAGCCACTGTGTACGGTGAAGATCTTCCACGATCGCTTGTGACTGCTATGATGTCTGGATGCGTGCGTTACGCTTGATAGCCAAGCTAGTCCTACTGGCGGTGCTGCTTTTGAGCAGTACCGAAGTAGCAGCCGCCGAACAAGAGGCGTGGGGCAGCGTAGTAAGCGGTATCCGATTGGGTCTTTCGCTGACCCCTGCACACAGCGTATTGCCGTCGGATCTGACGATTCTCGTTTCGCTCCAGAACACAACTTCGACACCCAAGACGATTCCGCTTTCACTGTGCGGATCGATTCCTTGGCAGAGCTACGGAAAAATTGCGGTGCGGGTCGATGGAGGCAAGACCTACCGGGTGAGGATGCATGGGATGGCCGATCTCGCCAATGTGCATCCCCACGAACCACTACGAATCGCTGGCGGAGAGCGCTTAGAAGCCAAGCTTTCGTTAAAAGAGATCGCGCAGTTTCTACCGGATGAGGACTCTGATATGGGGCTTTTCGAGCAGCTCCTTTCAGCGCGCCAGATCGAGCTATGGGCGGAGTTTTCTTCTGACGAAAAGCGTAGCCTGAAGGTCGAATCAGGACACCTCCGAAGGCGGTTTGCGCTGACTCCGCTTGCACAGCCACTTGGGACTGCTTGCATTGTGCAGCTTGCCACGTCGGATGGTCAGGTTTGTGCGCTAAACAGAGTGGGAACACCCCACTGCTGGGGAGACACAGCCCCCGGTTGGGATCCAGACACCAAGCGGCATGAAGTGTCACGACCCAAGCCGGTGCCAAGACTCCGACTCGGCGTGAAGTCTTTAGGGTTTGGCGCAAGCGGTCTGTGTGCGATCACCACCGATAGCGGAGTGCTCTGCTTGAGCGGAGGGAGCAACTCTGTCACGTCAAAGCAGATCATGAACCCGGTGCGGGAGGTCGGACTCCCAAACGAGCTGTCTACCCTGTTTCTGGGACTCGCCGATCAGTGCGCACTCACCACCCGAAACAGTCTGTGGTGTTGGGGTCGAAGGGCTCCGTCCGCCAACTCTGTCGTGGCCGCAGACCTGATGCCAGCAACCGCGATGACTGCTCTTGGGGAAGAAGTCGCAGAGGTGACCATCGGCTGGCAACACGCCTGTGCCCGCACACGCAGGGGCTCGGTGATGTGCTGGGGAGACAACAAACTCGGACAGCTTGGCAGCGGCAACCTCACTCCTTCCGAAACTCCGATTGCCGTTACTGGACTCCACGAACAGGTCACCAAGGTGGTCTCTGGCCTAAACTACTCTTGCGCCCTGCGTGCAGATGGAAAGGTGAACTGCTGGGGACAGAGTCTGTACGGTGCCTTGGGCCATGAGGTCTCGACTGCGCACTCGACTCCGTTTGAACTTACGGAACTCGGTAGCGAGAACGTGAATCTGTTTGCAGCACACAATCAAACGTGCGCGCTCAAGAGCGACGGTCGCTTGCTCTGTTTGGGAGTGGTGGCATTTCGCGAAGGACTCCTTTCCACCCAGAATCCGGTTCTGATTGATTCGCTACCGACCGACGTTGCGGACGTTACGATCGGACCACGGGATGCCTGCGCACGAATGCGGAGTGGCAGCCTGTGGTGTTGGGGAGAGACCCTGCGCGCCATCGCCAGCCCGAATGCCACCAAGCTCCCTCAAGGTGCGAAGCAGGTCGCCGGACTGACGGAGGTCGCCAGTGTCCACGTTGGAAATTCGTTTCTCTGCGCACGCTCTCAATCGGGAACCGTGCACTGCTGGGGAGACGGCTCGGGGGGTCAGTTGGGTGCGGGAAGCCTGAACATGACGGCCCAGCCAGTGCGCATTGCAGTTCCCTGTGGCGAATAAGATGATACGAATCGGTTTACCTACAGGGAGGTTCACTTGCCAATCGTTCGCACCCATCCTTTGCGATCCCTAGCGCACCGGCCGCATCGCTCGCTGCGTAGCCGTGCCTGCGGATGGATGAGTGGAGTTGTGCTCGCGGGTTGTCTGGCAACCAGCGGCTGCGCGCTCCACCCAAAATCACCGCCGCTGGCTGCTCAATCAGCACTGGCGACGTTTTCGGTTCACAGTAGCCAAGGCCAGCTCTCGGCGGCCGATGCGCTACAAAACGGGCCCTTGGTGGTGCTGTTCTATCGTGGCCACTGGTGACCCTTCTGTCGTATGCAACTCGGGCAGTTGCAAAAGAACCTGACAGAATTTGAGCGTCGCGGGGCCAAGCTGTGGGCGGTCAGTGCCGATCCCATCGAGGAAGCCGAGCGACTTGGCAAAAAACTGGAGCTTACGTTCCCGATTGGTGCCGACCCGGAGCTCAAGCTGATCCGCCAGTTCGGCGTTGAAATGGAAGGCCGAGAGATCGCGATCCCCAGCATGTTCGTCCTAGAACGCGGAACCGGACGGATTGTCTGGCGCTACATCGGAGAAACGATGTTCGATCGGCCCAAGCTGACCCCCATCCTGAGCGCGATCGAGCAGGCGGGCGGTGAAGCGCGCACGCCGGTACCACCCGCTAGCGATCCGCCCCACCCATAGCCCCCCAATCGGCAGCAACGCTCGGCCCGCCGCTGTGAGCCGACGAAGCCCGCTTGGCTACAGACCATCCCCGAGCAGCGGCATCTCCAGCACTTCTCGCGTTCCGTACAGTCCCATCTGCCGCGCTGTATGAATGATCTTTTGCGCTGTATCCACCGACTGCATTTGCATCCTCACGGCGGACCCTTCCTTATCGGAGCTATCGGGATCTTTGTGGGTCAGCTTGTCGAGGATGGCCTTCAACGCTCCCTTGTCGTGCGGATAGGTCTTGAGCTCGACATCCTGCGCATCGGCAATCTGACCGAGCTGCTTGCACAGCGTAAGCGCGGTATGAAGTCCACCCAGCTCGTCGACCAGGCCAATTCCCTTGGCATCCTCGCCGGTCCAGACTCGACCCTTGGCGATCTCCAAGACCCGCTGCTTATCGAGCTTGCGACCTTGCGCGACCTTGCTGGTGAAGTCTTCGTACACGCGATCGAGCCAGGCCTGAAGTCGCGCCCACTCTTCCGGTGTGTAATCGCGATTCATCGAAAAGAAGCCCGCGTTCTTTCCAAACTGCACCGCCTCAAACGACAGACCGATCTTCTCCCACAGCTCGCTCGGGACCATTTTGCCGCCTAGAACACCGATCGATCCGGTGATGGTTCCCGGCTCCGCCACGATCTTGTCGGCAGCCATCGCGACGAAATAGCCACCCGAGCCCGCGACATTGCCCATCGACACCACGACCGGCTTGCCGGCCTTGCGAGCGCGTCCGACTTCTTGCCAGACCACGTCGGACGCTACGTACGAACCACCGGGGCTGCTGACCCGAAACAGGATCGCTTTGACGTCCTTGTCAGCGATCGCCGCCCGAAAGCCCGCAGCTACGGTATCCGAGCCCATCGAGACATCCCCCGACAGTGGATCAAAGGAACTTTTGCCCCGCGCTACTCCGCCAACGCCGTAGATGAGCGCAATCCTAGGACCCTTTTTGTGCAGCGGCTCAGCCCGCTCGCGATACTTGTGCAGATACAGGAGCTGCGCGCCTTGACCCGCTCGCTTCTTCGCCTCGGCGTAGAACTCGTCGTGATAGCCGAGCTTATCGACAAACCTGGCCGTCAGCGCCTCGGACCCCAAAAGGGGCCCCTTGTCGATCGCAGCCCGCACTTCCTCGACCGTCAGCTTGCGTGACTCGCTGATCGCCCGGACCATCTGTGAATAGATGCCGTCGCCGATCTTGGTCATCGCCTCACGCTGCGCTGGGGTCATCGACTTTTCGGTGAACATGTTCATCGCGTTTTTGTATTCCTTGCGATGATCGAGGCGCGGCTTGACCCCCACCTTGTCGAGTACCCCACGCAGAAACGGCGACTCTAGATACAGACCCGCGATCCCGACATCGCCCGACGGCTGCATCCACACTTCGTCAAAACCGGTCGCCAGGTAGTACGAGCCCGTACCATTTGCAAACTCGCCGAACGTCTCCGAGAACACGAGCGCGAACTTGCCCTTCTTGCGAAAGCGGACGATGGCATCGCGGATCTCTTGAATCGTGGCGACACCGAGCTTGGATGCACCAATGCGCGCCACCAAGCCGACAACCTTGGGATCGCTTTCGGCTCGCTCCAGCGTAATCGTCAGGTCGTGCAGCACCAGGCGCTCGCTGCCGGCGGCTTTGGCGATGGGGTCGTCGGGCTGGTACTCGATGACCTCGTGCTCGAGGTCTAGTTCCAAGATGGTCTTGGCCGGGACATCCTTTTTGCGAGTCATCGCCAAGAAGATGCATCCCACCACCAGCAGGTAGATCACCGCAACCGCGCCCACCCACGTGAGGATCCGTCGAATCAGTCCGCGCATACGAAAGTGCCTCCTTCTGACCGTCCGCAGCGAAAGCTAACACGATCGCGGCTGCACAAAGTCGATGTGCGACGAACCCGAGCAGACTCTAAACTAGGGAATCATCCCCACTCACGCACCACGGATCGGGAGCGCTGCATGTTGATTAAGAAGCCGGACGATGTCTTGGGATCGGAGATCACTTCACGCGATCAGTTCATGAACCGACGACGTTTTATCGCCGGTACCACCATGGCGGGTCTCGGCATCGGGGCCGGAGCGTACTTGTTTGGCGGCAGTCGCAGCTCGCAGGCCGAAACGACCCAGAAGCTCACCGCAGCACGTCGCGCAGACTTTTCGGTCGATGAAAAACCGAATCCCTACAAGGACGTGACGACCTACAACAACTTCTACGAGTTCGGGCTGAGCAAATCCGACCCGGCAGAAAACGCGCACACCTTAAAGACCAGACCGTGGACGGTGAAGATCGAGGGCGAGGTCCAAAAGCCACGCACGATCGGCATCGAGGAGCTGCTCAAGCTGGCCCCACTCGAGGAACGCGTCTATCGCTTCCGCTGCGTCGAAGCCTGGTCGATGGTGGTGCCCTGGATCGGTTACTCGTTTTCCGAGCTTGTGAAGCTGGTGCAGCCGACCAGCAAGGCCAAGTACGTCCAGTTTGTGACGCTCAAGGATTCCTCGCAGATGCCGGGTCAGAAAAGCTGGGCGCTCGACTGGCCGTATCTGGAAGGATTGCGCATGGACGAGGCGATGCATCCACTGACGCTGTTGTGCCTGGGGCTGTATGGCGAGGTGCTGCCCAATCAGAACGGTGCGCCGGTGCGCCTGATTGTGCCCTGGAAGTACGGCTTTAAGAGCATCAAGAGCCTGGTCGCGATCCGTTTCACCGAGGATCTCCCGACTACGACCTGGGCCAAACAGGGTCCAAGCGAGTACGGCTTCTACGCCAACGTCAATCCAGAGGTCGATCACCCACGCTGGACCCAAGCCAGCGAGCGGCGGATCGGCGAGCTACGACGCCGCAAAACGCTACCGTTCAACGGCTATGCCGACCAGGTCGCCAAGCTCTACCAAGGCATGGACCTACGTCGGTTCTTCTAGCCGAACCAAAGTCACGAAGAAGGGATGGGGAAGCGGGAAGGGAAGAGCGCCCGCTTGCTGCGGGCTGCTGGCTAGTAGAACTTGGCGGTCAGACCCATGCGGCCGTAAATCGGCGCGTCATGGATTGGGAACAGGCGGTTGAACTTGTCGGTGAAGAGTTGCCGCTCCTTCTGGAACGGCGCACCCTCGAGCAAGCCGTAGAGGCTGACGTTCGAGGTCACAGCCAGCTCGACCGCAGCCTGGAGCATGGCGCGAACACCAACGAAGCGCTCCAGCACGCCAGTACCATCGACCTGGAAGTCCGGGTAGTTCGGATCGTACTTGCGGGTGCCGTTGTACTGGGTCACCGCGTAATAGGGGCTCGGGTAGCTCGAGGTCTTGTCGTACGACCGACCGACGCAGCGATCACCCGTGTGCTCGGCACCACCACCCTCGGTGCTATCCCGAGGATCGCCACGACGAATGAACTCCGCCTTGTCGTTCTTGTACAGATCCTGAATCGACTCGACCGATGGACAGTGACGATCCGAATAGACCTGGACGTAGGCCTTGCCGGTGAGCTTGACCATGCTGCCCGCGAGGATCGTGACCGGCACGCCAAGCTCCCAGCTAAAGCTGTTGCGCTCGCGAGGACCACCACCACCACCAACCAGCATGTGCAGGCCAAGAGCAAACGGTCCACGACGCAGCATCTGGAAACGGATGGTTCCAGTCGCTTCGTGGTCGCTAAAGAAGTTGCTGCGGAACTCGGTGCCGATATCGAGGCCCATCTCGCCCAGGACGCTGTGCTTGGCCTTCCACACACCGACAGTCAATCGAACGTTGCCGAGCCATGGATAACCGCTGCCCATGTCTGCCGTGAAACCGCCGTAGGGATTCGTCACTGCCGAGAACGAGGACAGACCGCGACGGGTTTCCTTCTTCTCAGAATCCGTCTCTTTGGCCTCTTTGACCTTGCTGAGCATGACGCTGACTTGCTCGGTTTCACCCGAACGGACATTGAACTGCTCGACCTTCTGTTCGTATCCCGGAAGCTGGAATTCGACGGTGTGCGCCCCGGCGCTGATGTTCTCGCGAGTTAGCGGCGTCTGGCCGACGAGCTGGCGATCGAGCATTACGAAGGCACCCTTCGGTTCCGACGCAATGTAGAGCTTTCCGACGTTCCGGAGGTTGAGAGTCACCGTCTCCGTTGATCCAGCCGCCAGCGTCAATTCCTTGCTGTCCTGACCAAAGCCGTCCTTCTTGGCGACGACGATGACCTTGCCCGAGGCGATCTCCACACCCGCATCAGAGAGCGCGGCGGTTTCGTCGTAGCGACGGCCGTTGATGTAGTACTGCGCGCCGTCGATCGGGTTTGCCATCACGATGCGAATCATGCCCACCTTGCGGGTCATGGCATCGCCTTCCATCTCGATGCGCTCGACGCGGGGCTTACCGGCTTCGATCTCAACAACCTTGGTCACCGCCTTGTGACCCTTCGCCGTCACGGTGATCGAGTGCTGTCCCGGTGGCAGGCTGATCGGCTGACCGGGGCCGCCCTTGGCCACGCCGTCGATCTGGACTTCGGCTTCCGCAACGCTGGTTACCACCATCAGGGTTCCGGCGGCAGGTGGCGGGGGCGTGGTGTTGGCATGGACCTTGGTCTGCTGGTTGCCGACGACTCGGACGTTCTGACGCCACGGTGGGGCACCGGCCTCGTTGCGGCGAACTTCGACGACGTGCTCGCCCTCGGTGAGGCTATCGACCACCACCGGCGCTTGGCCACGCGGCTGACCGTCGACCACTACGTCGGCCACCACGTCCGCCGAAACGATCAGCGCACCGGTCTTCACGTCGCTCTGCATGATGACCCACACCGGGCGAGTCTCGGCAGCCTTGACTTCGACCGTCTCGGTGTAGACCTTCATTCCTGGCTTGCGGACCTCGACGAGGTGACGTCCGCCTGGGAGGTCGACAAGCTGCGGCACCGTGCCCGCCGGTTGACCGTCCACGAAGATCTCAGCGCCCCGCGCCGCATCGTTCGTCGCCGGAAACTTGATATCGAGCCGCGCCGGAGCCTTCTCGAGGGTATACGAGAGCTTCTGCGCCGCGCCGATATTGACCTGCTGCTCAAAGGGCCGATACCCCTCCAGTTCCAGCCGGAGACGATGCTGACCCTTGCCGATTCGAACCTTCGTCGCGGAGCCCGTGCGCTCGGCCTGCTGAGCACCATCGACGAAGATGGTGGCACCCGGCGGGTTCGAGTCGATGGTGATGCGTGGCGCCACCTGCGCCTGCGCGGTGTGAGGGTGGACGATGGCCAACAAGGCCATCAACAGGGCACATGCCGTAATCCGGATAGGGCTAGCGAGCATCGGTACAGGTTCTCCTGCTCCAAAGTCGAGTGTTCGCTGCGCGATCGAATCGTCCTAAATACATGGGATCTCTACTCATGAAGGGTGATCGCAGGACAGGGCTGCGCAGCTCTTAGCTTGTAATTTCACCAAATATTTCGCTCGGGTTCAACAGTAACGGTACGGGTCGGTTTTTATGTTGGCTTGTCCTGACTCCGGTCACCCACAGCCGACATCGACCTCACCCGCGATGCCAGCGTCAGTAGGACCAACACGCAAGAACACATCAGGATGGCGGTACACCCACTGTTGACCACAGCTTTGACCCGGCTTGGATCTCGGCTGAAGTTGTTCCAAATCGATTGCCAGCCCGCAGTCAAGGTCGTGCAACCAACCACCAGCATGGGCACTGCCGTCACCAGCGCATACCGTCGCCGGTTCGGATGCATCCGCAAAATCACCGCCGTGCCCACGGCCAGCGCCGTCGTGGCGAGCAGTTGGTTCGCAATCCCCAGCAGCGGCCACAGCGTCGAGATCGTACCGGAATAAAGAAACCCGCCCCAGAACATCACCACCAAGATCGAGGCCCCCCAAACGCCGGGGGCAAAATCGTGTCTCGAAAAGCGCGAGTCGAGATGTCCCAGTATGTCTTGCATCAGAAAGCGCGCCACGCGAGTACCAGCATCCACCGTTGTCAGGATGAACACGGCCTCGAACATGACGATGAAGTGATAGAAGTAGCCAAGCAGGGCCCGAGCCCCCGGGAGCTGCGAGAATATCTGGGCGATGCCGGCGGCAAGGCTGACCGATCCGCCAGTGCGGCCACGCAGCTTTTCACCGACGAGCTGCGACATCAGATCGATCTCCACCGGGGTCATGCCGAGTTTTTGGAAGGCTGCCTCGGGGACGTTGATCGCGAAGTAATCGGCAGGATGCAGACAAGCCGCCGCGACCAGCGAGGTAATCCCGACGAGACCCTCCAACAGCATGGCACCGTAGCCGATCGGACGACAGTCGGTTTCCTTATCGATCAGCTTGGGCGTCGTCCCCGATGCAATCAGCGAGTGAAAGCCACTGATCGCGCCACAGGCGACGGTAATGAACACAAACGGGAAGACCTTGCCTTTGATGATGGGTCCACCGCCGTACACAAACTGAGTGAACGCCTCGATCTTGAGCTCGGGGTTTACCACCATGATCGCCACGATCAGCACCGACAACGTCCCAAGCTTCATGTACGACGACAGATAGTCGCGTGGCACCAGCAGCAGCCAGACGGGCAGCACCGATGCCAAAAGCCCGTACGACGCCACACACGCCACCAGCGTTCCAAACGACAGCGACAGATACGGTGCCAGCCGCGAGTGCGCCACAGTGTCCCCATAGACCACCGCAAACAGCAGCAAACCAACGCCAAGCACCGACGCCAGCTTCAGTCGCGCACCGTGACTTTCGCCGCGCATGATCCCGCCCATCAGCAGCGCGATCGGGATCGTCATCGAGATCGTAAACAGTGCCCACGGGCTGCCTTCGAGGATCTTCACCACCGCAAAGCTCATCGCCGAGATCGACACCGTGACCGTAAAGAAGATCGCGAGCGTGGCCACCGAGCCAGCGCGCTGGCCCAGCTCTTTCCTTGCCATCGCCGCCAGCGACAGGCCCCCCGAACGAACGCTCGCCGACAGCGTCACGAAATCATGCACCGCCCCAGCCAGCGTGACCCCGATCAGGATCCATAGAAGGCCCGGCAGAAAGCCAAACTGCGCCGCCAGCACCGGGCCAATGAGCGGCCCCGCGCCAGTGATCGCCGCAAAATGGTGTCCGAACAGTACCCATCGGCTTGTGGGTACGTAGTCTTTGGCGTCGCGCCGAGCATGAGCTGGCGTCTGTTTTGTGTCGTCGAACGCAAAGATCTTGGCAGCAATAAACGCCGAATAGAACCGATAGGCGATCGCCAAAATGCAGATCGCAGCGACGAAGATCGGTAGAGCGTGGATCCGCATGTCGGAAAGAGCCCTCCTAACGTTACAGGTGTCGACAGAACGTGCTTCTACAGGCCAGCCAGCAAGAAGCGCAGCGCGGCAGGCAGACGCCGAGCCCACGCATCTTCATTGTGCGCTCCACCCGGCTCTAGCACGTACTGGAGGTTTACTCCGTCGCGAAAACCAAGATCGCGGTAGGTCTGCGCCAGGCTCGCGGTGTTGCGCCAGTCATCCCCACTGCCCCCGCCGGCATTGCCGCTATCGACATAGACCCGCATCGGCTTGGTGGTGCTGGCTGTGACTGCTGAAATGATGAACAGGTTGTCCCACCACGTCGACGGCGAGAAGATCCCAACCCGGCCAAAGACATCGGGCTTCTTCACCCCCGCATACGCCGTAATGAGACCACCCAGCGATGATCCAGCGAGCGTAGTCTTGCTCGCATCGCTCAGCAGTCGACCCTTGAGCTTGACCGGCGCTTCCAGGTTGGTCATCTGCGGCAGCAGCTCCTCGACGAGAAAACGCAGATAGAGGTCGCCGCCACCGCTATCGCGATAGAGCGGCTCGCTGCTCTTCGAGGGGGTGTACTCGTACACTCGGCGATCGGTATTTTCAGGACCGATCACCACGACCTCGGGCAGACCATCCGCAGCATCGAGCGCATCAATTCCCGCATCCAGCGTCTGCGACACCTGCCAGGTCCGGCCTCCGAACGCGTAGCGCGGATCGAAGAGATTCTGTCCGTCGTGCATATACAACACCGGATAGCGAGCCTCGGGATTTTCATCAAAGCTGGGCGGCAGATACAGCCACACGCCCCGGGAGTTCCCAAGCAGAGCCGAGCGAACCGCATCAATCCGCAGATAGCGGCCCTTCGCGGTCACAAAGTGCGGATAGACATCGAGCGTCTGCCCTGGCTGCACGACGAAGTTTCTTCCCCGCGACCAAGTGGTGTCATCAAGGAGTGGCTTCCATTCGATCGCCGCAGTCACCCCCCGCACCTTGGCTTGGAACAGGCCATCGCTGACCTTGGTCATCGCTCGTCCAGTCGTCCACGACAGACCGAAGCCATCTCCACGAACGCTGACCTTGGAATAACGAGCATCGTTTCGTGGATAGTGAACCCGCAGCACCGTGTCACCCGGCAGGATGTTCACGTCTGAATCGGCATCCGCCAAGTCAGCGGGTGATGCAGCCAAGTCCACCGCACCAGCCGTTGCCAGGTCCGGCGTCGGCGGCCCACCCATCTCATCCGCAGCGTCGACAGAGCTACCGCCCGAGGCGCAGCCGCTCGCGCCGATCGAAGCGACGAGCCCCAGACCGATTCGAACACAAGCTCGAAGCAGCCAAATTCGCTCACGACCACACATGCGCCGCACCATAACCGGCTTTTCCGGTGAGTGCAGCACCCTTCCAAAATCGCAAAATCACCACATGTCAGAGGTTGTGGCAAAAGCTGCGCTCATGTTATGACCAAGCCTGCTATGTGCGCAGATCCGTCACCGCTACCACAGCGGGGCTCGCTCTAGCGGCAGGCAAGGCAAACGCATGGACAAGATCGTCATCAAAGGGGCTCGCGAGCACAACCTCAAGAACATCGACGTCGAGCTGCCACGCGACAAGCTGGTGGTTATCACTGGCCTGTCGGGTTCGGGCAAGTCGTCGCTGGCCTTCGACACCATCTACGCAGAGGGGCAGCGGCGCTACGTCGAGTCGCTGTCGACCTACGCCCGGCAGTTCCTCGAACAGATGGGGAAGCCGGACCTCGACTCGATCGATGGGCTGTCACCGGCGATCTCCATCGAGCAAAAATCGACCAGCAAGAACCCCCGCTCCACCGTCGGCACGATCACCGAGATCTACGACTACCTGCGGCTGCTCTACGCTCGCATTGGCACCGTCCACTGTCACTCGTGCAACCTGCCGATCGCCGCCCAGACGGTGCAGCAGATGGTCGATCGCGTGCTCAAGCTACCGCAAGGGACGCGTTTTTCGGTGCTGGCCCCGATCGTGCGCGGTCGCAAGGGCGAGTGGAAAAAAGAGCTGGATGCGCTGCGGAGGCAAGGTCTGCGCCGCGTCAGCGTGGACGGCGAGCTGTTCGATCTCTCCGAAGACACCATCAAGCTCGACAAGAACAAGGCCCACACCATTGAGGTCTACGTCGATCGCCTGGTCGTCAAAAACGACGTCCGGCAGCGGCTGAGTGAGGCGATCGAGCTGTCGCTCCAGCTTGCCGAAGGGATCGTCAAGGTATCGCCCGTGCTGCTCGGTGACGATCCAATGCCCGAGGGCGTCGGCATCACCGATGAGAGCGGCGACATCATCTTTTCGGAGCGCTTCGCCTGCATCAACTGCGGTGCCAGCTATCCCGAGATCACGCCGCGCCTGTTTAGCTTCAACAATCCCTCCGGTGCCTGTCCGGCCTGCGACGGCATCGGCGCCAAGATGTTCTTCGATCCCGAGCTGATCGTTCCGAACACCGATCTGTCGCTCCGCGAAGGCGCGATCGAGCCGTGGGAAAAGCGCAACGGGCCGTTCTTTCAGCAGATCATCGAGGCGCTCGCGCTGCACTACGGCTTCGACATGACGGTGGCCTGGTCGGAGCTGCCGCAGAACGTGCGCGACATCGTCCTATCGGGCAGCAAGGGCGAAGAGGTCGAGTTCTGGTTCGAGAAGAACGGTCGTCGCCACACCTACAAGAAGGAGTTCGAGGGCGTCATTGCCAACCTCGAGCGGCGACTGTCGGAATACGAGCGGCGGCGACGCGAAGAAGGCACCGCCCCAGCGGGCTCGGACAGCTTCGAGGCGGCCTACGAAGAGTTTTCGCCGTACATGAACAAGTCGCCGTGTGAGGACTGCCAAGGCACCCGGCTGCGCAAAGAAGCGCGCTTCGTTCGCGTCGGCAACTTGCCGATCAATGACCTGACCGCCAAGCCGATTCGCGATGCCCACCGCTTCTTTACCGATCTAAAGCTCAGCTCGCGCCAGGCCGAGATCGCCGAGCGCATCCTCAAAGAGGTCCGCGAGCGGCTCGGCTTCCTGGTCAACGTCGGCCTCGATTACCTCACCCTCGATCGCACCGCCGCGACGCTGTCCGGCGGCGAAGGCCAGCGCATCCGTTTGGCCAGTCAGATCGGCAGCTCGCTCGTGGGCGTGCTCTACGTCCTCGATGAGCCGTCGATTGGACTGCACCAGCGCGACAACCAGCGCCTGCTCGAAACGCTGTTCCGCCTGCGCGACATGGGCAACACCGTCATCGTCGTCGAGCACGATGAAGATACGATCCGCGCCGCCGATCACATCATCGACATGGGCCCGCGTGCCGGAGTCCTCGGCGGTCGCGTCGTTGCTGCCGGTCCCGTCGGCGAGATCATGGCCTCGACCGCATCCCTCACCGGAGCCTATCTGTCAGGCCGCAAAAAGATCGAAGTCCCTCGCAGCCGCCGTCAGTGTCAAAACCGCTACCTCGTTCTCAAGAACGGTCGCGAGCACAACCTGCGCGACGTCACCGCCCGCTTCCCGGTCGGCGTCTTCACCTGCGTCACCGGTGTCTCTGGCTCGGGCAAATCCACCGTTGTGATCGATACGCTGCTCGCCGCGCTCAAGCAGAAGCTCAACCACTCCAAGTGCCAGGTCGGCGCTCACGATGGCATCGAGGGCCTGCACCACATCGACCGCGTGATCGACATCGATCAGCTTCCGATTGGCCGCACCCCGCGCTCGAACCCGGCGACCTATACCGGCGTCTTTACCCACATCCGGGATCTGTTTGCCGCCCTGCCCGACAGCAAGTCTCGCGGCTACAAAGCCGGTCGCTATAGCTTCAACGTCAAAGGCGGGCGCTGCGAGGCCTGCCAGGGCGACGGCATCCTCCGCATCGAGATGCACTTTCTGCCCGACGTCTACGTCGTCTGCGAAGAGTGCGCCGGTCGTCGCTACAACCGCGAGACGCTCGAGGTCAAATACAAGGGGGCCTCGATCGCCGACGTGCTCGATATGACCGTGTCGCAAGCCTGCGAGTTTCTCGG
>ERZ724524.1625-NODE-1625-length-14940-cov-6.893920_pt1 | contig 14940 bp, 10 predicted proteins | sample MGYA00376057_ERZ724524 | MGnify/ENA primary metagenome ERZ724524 (study PRJEB28724, sample SAMN07190888) | wastewater metagenome | isolation source: influent of sewage treatment plant in Hong Hong | place: USA: Christiansburg, Virginia | collected 2016-03-01 ...
TTAAACTCATAGAGTGCTCTTTTAACTCTATATCCATCTCACTTTCTAAACTATCACCCCTACTTTTTAAGGCTGTATAAACAGACCATAAAACTAGTGCAAAAAAAGATACTAAAAGTATAACTCCTTCAAAAAGTGTTAAACTATTATCCAAAAGCAAATATCCTGTAAGCAATACGATTAGAAGTAAAAGTGGAATCTCTTTTTTAACTATTTTTGAATTAACCATAATTGGAGAGACAATAGCTGTAACTCCTAAAATCAATGCAATATTTACAATATTTGATCCAATAGCATTTCCAAGTGCAAGTCCTGGATTTCCTTCATAAGCAGCTATTGCAGAAACAACCATCTCTGGAGCACTTGTTCCAAATCCAACAATTAAAATACCTATTAATAAACTTGGCATTCCAAGATGCTTTGCTGTTGATGCAGCACCATCTACAAACCTATCTGCACTCCAAACTAAAAGAGCAAATCCTAATACTATTGCTAGTAGATAAAATATCATAAAAATTACTTTCCTTAAACTAAATTTTTGGCTGAAATTATACTTAAACTATTTTAAATCTTGCCAAGAGTTAGCAACACCAACAGATACTTTTAAAGGAACATTTAATACAAAAATACTCTCCATAATCTCTTTTATATCTTCTATAACTTCATCAACATACTCATCTTTAACTTCAAAAATAAGCTCATCGTGTATTTGTAAAAGCATTTTTACATTTGGATTATCTTTATATTTTAGATGAATATTTATCATAGATAGTTTTATTAAATCAGCTGCACTTCCTTGAAATAGTGTATTTACAGCCTCTCTTAAATATGCAGCTTTTAACATAGGAGTTGCACCTTGAAAATCAAAAAACCTTTTTCTATTTAATAGTGTTTTTACATAACCCTTTTCAATAGCCTCATCTTCAATAGATTTAAAATAATCTTTTACACTTTTAAATGCTTCAAAGTATGAATCAATATATGTTTTTGCCTCTTTTGTAGAAATTCCTAAAGTATCTGATAGTTTTTTACTTCCCATTCCATATAAAAGCCCAAAGTTTATAGTTTTTGCAATAGCTCTTTTATCTTTTGCTTCATCTTCACCAAAAATTTTTATAGCAGTTTGTAAGTGAATATCTAAATCATTTCTAAAAGCTTCAAGTAAAGCTTTATCTTGTGAGAAATGCGCAAGAAGCCTAAGCTCAATTTGTGAATAATCAACTCCAACAAGCTTATAACCATCTTGTGCTATAAAAGCTCTTCTAATTTGAATATCACTAAAAGCTCCAACAGGAATATTTTGTAAATTTGGATTTTTTGAGCTTAATCTTCCTGTTGTAGTACCTGTATGTAAAAATGAAGAGAAAACTCTATTTTCACTATCTTTTAATCCAAGCTCTAAAAGTGGTTCAATATATGTTGAGTGAAGTTTAAAAGCCTCTCTATATTTTAGTAAAAGAGGAACTACTTTATGCTCATTTTTTAAGCTCTCCAAAACAGACTCATCTGTACTATAACCTGTTTTTGTCTTCTTTGAAGATGCAAGTCCTAGTTTTTCAAACAAAATCACACCCAACTGTTTTGGAGAGTTTATATTAAAACTCTCTTCGCAAGCTTCATAAATATTTTGAGTTAATTCATTTAGATAAATTAAACTTCTATCTTTATACTCTTTTAGAAGTTTTACATCTATTTTTATACCTTTTTGCTCCATTGAAGCTAAAACATAAATAAAGTTAAACTCTAGCTCAAAAGCTATACTTAAAAGTTCATCTTCGCCTCTTTGTTTAAAAATCTCAAGCTGTTTATTAAATAGTTTCAAAGTCATCAAAGCATCTTCAGCTGCATATTGTGTTGCTTTTTCTAACTCAACACTTGAAAAATCTTCACCTTTTTTTACAACTTGAGAAAAAGAAACCATATCTATTTGAAAATATTTTTTTATTTGATAATCTATTCCAACTTTCTCACTTGTATCTAAAAGCCACGATAAAATCATAGTATCTGCATATAGTTTTAAATCCAAATCAAAATTGTTTTTTATAATTTGCCAATCATATTTGAAGTTTTGAAAAACAAGTTTATATCTATTTAAAATCTCTATTGCTTTTTTAGCAGCATCAATTGAAATTTGATTTCCAACACCTAAGTAGTTGTGAGCTATTGGTACATAATATGCTTTTTTATCTTCATAACAAAATGAGAATCCAACTATTTTTGCTTTTGCCGTATCAAGATTAGTTGTCTCTGTATCAAATGCAATTATTGCATCTCTTGGAATTTTATTTATTGCTAAAGTTAAATCATTTTCATTGTTTAATAAAATATACTCAATTTTCTCATCTTCTACTTTTTTTGGAACTTCTGTTTTATAATTTAAACCATTTTTATTTACTCTTTCAATGATTCTGTGCATATCATAAGACTCTAAATCTGAAGCTATTTTTAAAATTGGATTCTCAAGTGGCAAAGAAAACTCATCTATATTTGATATAAAGTGACAATCATCTTTTAAAGTTACAAGTTGTTTTGATAAAAAAGCATTCTCTTTTCCTTCAATTAATAGCTCTTTTGTTCTTTTTTTATCAATATTTTCAATATTTTCATAGATATTTTCAAGTGTTCCAAATTGTTCTATTAAAGTTTGTGCTGTTTTTGCACCAACTCCTTTTACTCCTGGAATATTATCAGCTGTATCACCAACTAATGCTTGATAATCTATAAACTGCTTTGGAGTAACTCCATATTTTTCTATACATTTTGCTTCATTAATAATCTGTTTTTTAGTTGGGTCAAACAAATATACACTATTTGCATCATCAATTAGTTGATATAAATCTTTATCATGAGATACAATTCTTACCTCAAAGCCTTTTTCCTTTGCATCTTTTGCAATTGAAGCAACCATATCATCAGCTTCATATCCAGTTCTAATAGCTATTTTAAATCCCATTTTCTCAACCCAAGATATTGCAACTGGAAGTTGAGTTAATAAATCTTCTGGAACATCTGGTCTTTGAGCTTTGTAGTTATCAAATAACTCATTTCTAAAAGTTGTCCCTTTTGCATCAAGAGCAAAAACTATATAATCTGTCTTAAAATCTTTTCCAATTCCAGCAACAAAGTTCATAAAACCTGTTAAAAGTCCAGTTGGGAAACCATTATTTGATCGCAAGGGTGGAAGTGCAAAATAACTTCTAAATAAAAATCCAAATGTATCGATAATTGTAATGCTCTTTTTCATAATATTCTTTCAATATGAGTTTAAAGATTTTATAATATAATAAACTCTTTTAAAAATGGGTTTATTGTAAAATTTGGGATTTAATAATCTTATTAATTTTAATTTATCTTACTAAAATTTTATTCCAAAAAGGCAAAATATGGCAAAGAAAAAAAATACTCTATTTGAGTGCCAACACTGTGGTGAGCAATCTAGTAAATGGCTTGGAAAATGTCCTAGTTGCGACTCTTGGGATAGTTTTCTAGAGTTAAATGAAGTACAACAAGAGGTTTTAAAGCAAACCATAACAGCAAATAGTTCTAGTTCAAAAGCAAGACCAATAACAGAGATTTTACAAGATGATGTTTCAAGATTTTCATCTTTTAATTATGAATTTGATTTAGTTTTAGGTGGAGGAGTTGTTCCTGGAAGTTTAACACTTATTGGAGGAAGCCCAGGAGTTGGAAAATCAACTCTTCTTTTAAAAGTTGCAGGAAGTATTGCAAAGTCAGGCAAAAAAGTACTTTATGTATCAGGAGAAGAGAGTGCTGGACAGATAAAACTAAGAGCAAATCGTCTTGATGCAAACCACAATGAACTTTTCTTATTAAGTGAGATAAAACTTGAAGAGATTATGAGTGAACTTCTTAGAATTGATTATGAAGTTTGTATTATTGACTCAATTCAAACAATATATTCAGGTCATTTAAACTCAAGTCCTGGAAGTGTTTCACAAGTTCGAGAGATTACTTTTGAGCTTATGAGAAAAGCAAAAGAGTCAAATATTGCTATGTTTATAATTGGTCATATTACAAAAGATGGAAGTATTGCAGGTCCTAGAGTGTTAGAACATATGGTTGATACAGTTTTATACTTCGAAGGAGAAGCAAGCAGGGAACTAAGAATGCTAAGAGGTTTCAAAAATAGGTTTGGTTCAACTTCAGAAATTGGAATTTTTGAGATGACACAAGAAGGACTTGTAAGTGCAAAAGATATAGCATCAAAGTTTTTTGATAAAAGCAAAAGCCAAAGTGGTTCAAGTTTAACTGTTAGCATGGAAGGAAGCCGTGCAATTATTCTTGAAGTTCAAGCACTTGTAAGCGAAACAACTTTTCCAAATCCAAAAAGAAGTGCCACAGGTTTTGATACAAACCGTTTAACTATGCTTTTAGCTCTTTTAGAGAAAAAATTAGACTTACCTTTTAATCATTATGATGTGTTTATAAATATTAGTGGTGGAATAAAGATTAAAGAGAGTAGCGCTGATTTAGCGGTAATTGCTGCAATAATTTCAAGTTTTAGAGATAGACCAATTTCAAAAGAGTCTGTATTTATTGGTGAAGTTTCACTAACTGGTGAAATAAAAGATGTTTATTCTATAGATTTAAGATTAAAAGAGGCTCAAGCTCAAGGAATTAAAAAAGCAATAATTGCTCAAAAAACAAATCTAAAATTAGATTTAAAAACTTTTGCAGTTGATGAGGTATCAAAAGTAATAGAGCTTTTTTAAGCTCTATTACCTAATAATCTAATTCTTATTTGCTAAGGCTCTTTTTTTAGCACCTTCAATAAGTCTTGAAGTTGAAACAATAGCTCTTGTATGTGTTCCTCTTCCACAAACTCCTGCACTATCAATTACTTCAATCTCAAATTTATAAAGTTTCCCTTCCATTCCAACAAAAGTTGCTGTTGAAATAGCTACATCATTTTCTAAAGTTGCTGCCATATGTGTAATATTTACATTTACACCAACACTTTTTTCATCATCTTTTAATAGTGGTAACATTAATTTTGCTGCACTACACTCCATTAAAGCTATCATTCTAGCTGTTGCAAAAACTTCTGGAAAAGTTAAATCAGCTGATATATTTAGATTTGATGCCAAATCTTTTTTCTCAACTTTATAGTCAATTGATGCCTTTTTTCCTACAGTTAAACTCATCATCTCTCCTTGGATTTATTTTAAAAGTAATATACTATTAAAAATATATTAATTTAGGATAAAAAATGATAGATTTTGAAAATCAAACAGATTTTTTGGTGAATTTAGTAGCACTTGAAAAAATAGTTACCTCTCTTACAAAAAAAGATTTAGAGTTAATTATTGTAGATAATCAAACAATAAAAGAGATAAACCTTGAATATAGAAAAAAAGATGAAGCAACAGATGTTTTAAGCTTTCCTGTTGATGGTGATTTCGAGCATTTACCTTTGGGAACTATTATAATTTCAATAGATTTTGTAAAAGAGAAGGCAAAAGAGTATGGGCATAGTGAAGAAGATGAGTTAAATTTACTTTTTATTCACGGTCTTTTGCATCTTTTAGGGTATGACCACGAAGTTGATAATGGGGAACATAGACAAAAGGAAGAAGAACTTATAAAACAATTCAATCTTCCTTCTAGTTTAATAGTTAGAAACTCTTAAACTAACAGTTTGTACATTTACTACAAACACCACTTAAAACAATATTTGTTGAATCTACTTTAAAAGGAGTAAGTTTAGAAACTTGCTCCACTATATCACTTGAATCAAGCATAATATCTTCAATAAATCCACAATCTTTACAAACTAAGTGAGCATGCTCAGTTTTTATTAACTCATAAACAGATTTTTCATTTGGAATTTTAACTTCACTTAGAAAAACTCTCTCAACCATAGAGTTTATATTTTTATAAATAGTTGCAAGAGAAACTGATGGAAATCTTTGTATCAATTTTTTATAAATTTCATCAATATTCATATGCCCATTCGTATATAACTCTTCAACAATAGCAACTCTTTGTGGAGTAACTTTTAAGTCATAATCTTTTAATAATCCTGAAATATTCAGCATAAATTTTCCTTTTTTATATATACAGTACAATGTTGATGATTATATCAAAAAAAAATCAAATTATTCTTGGAAATTATCAAATAATAAATTTTATTAAAAAATAGAGTAATAAATATTTTACATTTACCATTTAAAAATAAAATATTTGCTACAATTTCCAAAAAATTTGGAAATAAAACTTGTATAAATATCTAATAATCTTTATTTTTGCTACTTTTTTAAATGCTCAAGATTTAAAAATAGCATCTTATAATGTAGAAAATTTCTTTGATTTAAGCTACGATAAAACAGAATACGATGAGTATATTCCAAATAATAAATCATTATGGAATCAAAGAAATTTCAACATAAAATTAGAAAATATAATAAAAGTAATAGAAGATTTAGATGCTGATATTATTGCTCTACAAGAGATAGAAAATGAAAATTTAATAAAACTATTAAAACAAAAATTACCACAATATTCATATTATAACTTTACAAAATATCCATCAAGTGCAGTAGGACTTGGCTTCTTATCAAAAATTCCAATCAAAAATAGCCAAAACTTAAATGTTAAATTTGAAAAAGCAGTTTATAGACCAATTTTAGAAACAACTTTTAAACTAGAAAATTTAGAATTTAAAATTTTCAATAACCATTGGCCTTCTAAAAAATCACCTGAAAATTATAGAGTTAAATATGCAAAAACTTTATATGATAGATTAAAAGAGCTTCCAAATGATTCCTATTATATTTTATTAGGAGATTTTAACTCTGATTATAATGAGTTTCAAACATTTAAAAATAATCAAAGATTAAATATAACAGCTGGTATTACTGGAATAAATCATATTTTAAATACAACTGTTGATGATAAATTTATTATTTTAGATGAAATTAATAGTTTTGATAAAAAAGTTCACTACAATCTTTGGTTAGAACTTCCTACAAATGAGAGATTTTCAACAAAATTTAGAAATCAAAATAACACACCTGATAATATGATAATAAGCTCTTCTTTAGCAAAAAATAAAGATTTTTCATATATAAAAGGCTCATTTTCTGTATTTAAACCAAATTATTTATTTGAAAAAAATGATATAAACCGATGGAAAATGAGCCAAAATAGAGATGAAAAAATGCATAAAGGTGAAGGTTTTTCAGACCATCTTCCTATTTTTGCACTATTTTCAACAAATAACTCAAATAATAGTATAAAAAAACTGGAAAAAAATATTGAAAAAAAGAGTGAAATATCATCTCTTTACAAAAAGGAGAAGCTTCTATTTCCAATATTTTTAGAGAATATTATAGTTTTATACAAAAATGGTGACAAAGCAATAATAAAACAAGAAAACAATAGAGCAATTTATATTTTTAAAGGTGCAAAAGATTTAAAAGAAGGCTTTTCTTATGATATTCAAGTTAATCAAGTCTATGATTTTTATGGTTTAAAAGAGATAAAAGATTTTAATATTTTAAAAGAGAATAGTAGTTTTAAAAACTATAAAGATTTATTTTTAGATGGTTCAAAAATAGATATTTTTGATTTTAAATATGAAAATGAAGTAATTACAAATTTAAAAGGTTTTGTTACAAAAGGTAATTTGCAAATTAATGGTGGAAAAACTATAAAATTGTTTGCAAAAGATAAAAATATTTTACCAAAAGATGGTTCTAAAATAGAGATATTAAATGCACAATTAGGTTCATTTAGAGGAAATATGCAAATAATTTTTCATACTAAAGATGACTACAAAGAGTTAAAATGAACCAAAAAAGTAGCCAAAGGAATAGCCAAAAAAGTAGATTGTTAAAATCAATTTTCACAAATAGTTCAGGTATTTTAATTTCAAGAATAACAGGTTTTATAAGAGATTTAATGACAGCTTCAATTTTGGGGGCAAATGTCTATTCTGATATATTTTTTATAGCATTTAAATTTCCAAATTTATTTCGTAGTATCTTTGCTGATGGTGCTTTTACACAAGCTTTTATTCCTTCATATGCAAAATCAAAATATAAAATAAGATTTTCATCTATTATATTTTTACAAATTTTAGCTTTTTTAATTGTTTTATCTTTGATTGTTACTATGTTTTCACATCTTTTTGCAAAAGCTTTTGCTATTGGATTTAGTGAAGAAACAATTAATTTAGCTGCACCACTATTTGCTATAAATTTTTACTATTTACCTCTTATTTTTGTGGTAACTTTTATGGGTGCTTTACTTCAATATAAACACCATTTTGCAACAACTGCATACTCAACTGCACTTTTAAATCTATCAATGATCGCTAGTTTGATTATTGCAAAAGGTCTTGAGCAATATACAATTACATTTTATCTATCTTTTGGGGTTATATTTGGTGGAATTTTGCAAGTAATTGTTCATATGATTGCAATTAGAAGAGCAAATTTAGGAAAAATATTTATATTTAAAAATCATAAGAAAAAAGAGGAAAATAAGTTTTATAAAAACTTCTTTGCAGCAACTTTAGGCTCTTCAACTATGCATATTTCAGCTTTTATAGATACTTGGTTAGCTTCAATGTTAATTAGTGGTTCTATATCATATTTATACTATGCAAATAGAGTTTTTCAACTACCTCTTGCAATTTTTGCAATAGCAACTTCAATAGCACTTTTTCCAATGGTTGCAAAAGCTATAAAAAATAAAAATGAAGATGAAGCTCTAAAACTTATGAAAAAATCAGCTCTGATTTTATTTGCAGTTTTGACAATTTCAATGGTTGTAGGAATAGCTCTTGATAAATTTATTATAGAACTTCTATTCCAAAGAGGTGCTTTTACAAGTGAAGACACAATAAACACTGCACTAATTTTAAAAATGTATTTAATAGGACTTTTGCCTTTTGGCTTAGCAAAAATATTTTCACTTTGGCTATATGCAAAAGAGCAACAAGTGCTAACTGCTAAAATATCTGCTCAAAGTTTAGTTGCAAATATTATATTCTCTTTAATTCTAATAAAACCTTTTGGAGCAGCTGGTTTAGCTTTTTCAGGAACACTAAGTGGTTTTGTACTATTTTTTCTTACTTTAAGAGCTTTTGGTTTTGATAAATTTGTTAAAATGTTTAAGAACTATTAGTTTTAGCAAACATTTGATAAAATTGAAGACTTTTTTTTAATTTTAGGGAATATATGATAAATTTTTTTAAACAATACACACCATTTTATAAAAACTATAAATTACAGATTTTTTATGCTTTTATTGGAATTATTCTAGTTGCAACAGCAACTGCTGGAACAGCTTATGCTATTCAACCTCTTTTAGATGATATTTTTATAAATAAAAATGTAGATATGCTGTATATTATGCCAATAATCGTAGTTGTTTTATATACAGCAAAAGGTTTTGGTGGATATATTCAAGCATATTTTATATCTTATATTGGGCAAGATATTACAAGAATTATAAGAGATAGACTTTTTTCACATGTTTTAAAATTAGACTTAGATTTTTTCCAAAAAACACATGGAGGAGAGCTTGTAAGTAGAATAATAAATGATATAAATAGAATTCAAAGTGCTGTTTCAGGATATTTAGCAGAGATAATAAGAGAGAGTTTAACTATTGTTGCTTTAGTTGCTCTTGTAATTTATCGTTCACCTGAGCTTGCATTTTATGGACTTATTGTTTTACCTTTGGCTTTTTATCCTTTAAGTTTACTAGCAAAAAAGATGAAAAAACTATCTTTTAAATCTCAAGAGAGTAACTCAGATATTACATCAAGCCTTACAGAATCGTTTAATAATATTGAGATAATAAAAGCAAATAACACTGAAATTTTAGAAGCAAAAAAATTTAGTGTATTTAATATGATTTTCTTTAAATACAATATGAAAGCTGTAAGAACAAACGAATTAACATCACCACTTATGGAGATTTTAGGAAGTTTAGCTTTTGGAGCTGTTATTTTGGTTGGTGGAAGCAAAGTTATTAGTGGTGAGCTAACAACTGGTGAATTCAGCTCTTTTATAGCAGCACTTTTTATGCTTTATACTCCAATAAAAAGAATATCTGGATTATACAATAAGATGCAAGATGCACTTGCAGCAAATGAGAGAATAAATAGTATTTTTGAAAAATCTGCGTCTATAAAATCTGGAGAAATAGAAAAAATAGATAGTATAAATAGTATTAAATTTGAAAATGTATCTTTAAAATATGATGATCTTGAAGCTTTAAAAAATATAAATCTTGAAGCAAAAAAAGGTGAAATAGTAGCTCTAGTAGGCGATAGTGGTGGGGGCAAATCATCTTTAATAAATCTTTTGGTTAGATTTTATGATTCAAGTGCAGGAAAAATAACTTTTGATAATATAGATATAAAAGATTTATCTTTGAAAACTTTAAGAGAAAACATAAGTATTGTAACTCAAAGAGTATATATTTTTAATGATACAATTGCAGCAAATGTATCTTATGGTGAAGAACTTGATGATTTAAAAGTTATAGAAGCTTTAAAACAAGCACATGCTTATGAATTTGTTTTAAGTATGAAAAAAGGTATTAACACAGTTTTAGATGAATTTGGAACAAATTTAAGCGGTGGTCAAAGACAAAGAATTGCAATAGCAAGAGCTTTATATAAAAATCCAAAAATATTAATTTTAGATGAAGCAACATCTGCATTAGATAACAAAAGCGAATCTTTAATAAGTCAAGTAATAGAAGAAGTTAGTAAAGATAGAATTACTTTTGTAATAGCTCACAGATTAAGCACTATAAGAAATGCTTCAAAAATTGCTCTCTTTAAAAATGGAGAAATTGTAGATATTGGAACTCAAGAAGAGCTTTTAGAAAATAGCACAGAGTACCAAAGATTGTATAATTCAGCAAATATTTGATTATTTTTTGCTAATATATTTGAATTTTTAAAAAAAGGAAACTCTTTGTTTAGTTATGAAAATCTAAAAAAAATACTATTTATGTTTGAACCTGAAAAAGCTCATAATATTGCTGAATCTGGTTTAAAACTTCTTGGAAAATGTAAGTTACTAAAAAACTATTATGAAAAAAAGAATTTTATAAGTGATGAAAGACTTCATCAAAAAATTTTTAATGTAAAATTTGAAAATCCTGTAGGTCTTGCAGCTGGATTTGATAAAAATGCAACAATGGTTAAATCCATGAAGAGTATGGGATTTGGATTTACAGAGATTGGAACAACTACTCCTATGCCACAAGATGGAAATCCAAAACCTAGAATGTTTAGATATCCTGAATATAAATCTGTTCAAAATGCAATGGGATTCAATAATTTAGGAGCACACGCAGTTTTAAAAAATCTAAAAAAAGTTTACCCTTTTTCTATACCTATTGGGGTAAATATTGGAAAAAATAAAACAACTCCAGAAGAGTATGCTTTAAATGACTATAAAACTTTAATTAAAAAGTTAGAATCTTATGGTGATTATATTGTAATAAATATATCAAGTCCAAATACACCAAATTTAAGAGATTTACAAAATGAGAAGTTTATAAATGAACTTTTCTCTATGGCAAAAACTCTTACGAATAAACCAATTTTATTAAAAATTGCACCTGATATGGAAGTACAAACAGCAATAGAGTTATGTAAAACTGCTATAAATAGTGGAGCAGCTGGAATTATTGCAACAAACACAACTATTGATTATAGTTTAGTTCCAAATTGTAAAGATTTTGGAGGATTAAGTGGTGCTTGCCTTAGTGAAAAATCTTCACTTTTATTTAAAGAGATTGCTCGTGAGCTTTATGGAAAAACTATATTAATAAGTGTTGGTGGAATTTCAAATGCAAATCAAGCCTATGAAAGAATAAAAAATGGGGCTTCTTTAGTACAAGTTTATTCTAGTTTAATTTTTGAAGGACCTTCAATGGTTAGAAAGATAAATCAAGATTTACTAGAACTTTTAAAAGCTGATGGCTACGATAATATTTCTGAAGCTATTGGAGCAAATTTAAGATAATGAGAAATTTCTTAAAAATTTTTATAATTTATATTTTTATTGGAGAGTTTATGAGTGCAAATAGTTTGCCAAATTATTATACAAAAAACTTAGACAATGGATTACAAATTGTTGCAATTCCTATGGATAACAACACAAATGTAGTCTCTGTTGATGTTTTTTACAAAGTTGGAAGTAGAAATGAAGTTATGGGAAAAAGTGGAATCGCCCATATGTTAGAACATTTAAACTTCAAATCAACAAAAAATCTAAAAGCTGGAGAGTTTGATGAGATTGTAAAAGGTTTTGGTGGAGTAAACAATGCTGGTACAAGCTTTGATTACACGCACTATTATATAAAAACTTCATCAAAAAATACAGATAAATCTCTTGAACTTTTTAGTGAACTTATGCAAAATCTAACTTTAAATGATGAAGAGTTTCAACCAGAACGTGATGTTGTAGCAGAAGAGAGACGTTGGCGAACAGATAATAACCCAATGGGATATTTGCAATTTAGAGTTTTTAATAATACTTTTATTTATCACCCATATCACTGGACTCCAATTGGATTTATGGATGATATAAAAAATTGGACAATTGAAGATATAAAAGATTTTCACTCAACATATTATCAACCACAAAATGCAATAGTAGTAGTTGCTGGAGATATAAAAAAAGATGATGTTTTTTCTTATGTTGAGAAACACTTCAAAGATATAAAAAACACAAAAGAGATACCTAGTTCTGTTCATACAGTAGAACCAAAACAAGATGGTGAAAGAAGAGCAATTATAAATAAAGAATCAAATGTACAAATGCTTGCTATGACTTATCATATTCCAAATTTTGAACATGAAGATCAAATAGCATTAAGTGCTTTATCTCAACTTTTAAGCAGTGGTAAAAGCTCAATTTTACAAAAAGTTTTAGTAGATGAAAAAAGATTAGCAAATAGTGTTTATGCTTATAATATGGAGTTAAAAGATCCTGGAGTTTTTATGTTTATGGCTGTTGCAAATGAAAATGTTGATGCTTTAAAAATAGAAAAAGAGATTTTAGATATAATATCGAAAATTCAAAAAGGTGAAATTAAAGAAAAAGAGTTAGATAAGCTTAAAATAAATACAAAAGCAGACTTTATCTACTCTTTAGAAAGCTCTAGCGATGTAGCTTCTCTTTTTGGAACTTATCTAGTTCGTGACAATATAAAACCACTTTTAGAGTATGAAGCAAATTTAGAAAAACTAAAAGTTGAAGATATTGTAAATGTTGCAAAAAAATATTTAGTAAAAGAGAATTCAACAACTCTTATTTTAAAAGAAAATAAACAATAAAAGGAAAAAGATGGATACCATTATTGGCTCTATGACTGCTTTAGTTACACCATTTAAAAATGGAAAACTTGATTTAGAAAAATATGAAACTCTTATAAAAAGACAAATTGCAAATGGTGTAGATGCTGTTTCTCCAGTAGGGACAACAGGTGAAAGCGCTACACTTTCACATAAAGAACACAAAGAGTGTATAGAAGTAGCAGTTGCTACTTGTAAAAATACAAGAGTAAAAGTTCTTGCAGGAGCTGGTTCAAATGCAACTAGTGAAGCATGTGATATTGCAAAATTCGCTCAAGAGATTGGGGCAAATGGAATTTTATCAATAGCTCCATACTATAATAAACCAACTCAAGAAGGACTATATCAGCACTATAAAACAATAGCTCAATCAGTTGAAATCCCTTTTATGTTATATAATGTTCCAGGACGTACTGGTGTTGATTTATTACCAGAGACAGCTATTAGACTTTTTGATGATGTAAAAAATATTTATGGTATAAAAGAGGCAACTGGTTCACTTGAACGAGCTACTGCAATTATTTCACAAAGAGAAAATTTCTTTGTTTTCTCAGGTGATGATAGTGTAGATTTTGCAATGTTAGCAAGTGGTGCAAAAGGTATTATATCTGTAACTTCAAATTTAGTTCCAAATTTAAAATCAAAACTTGTAAGCTCAGTTATGAGTGGAGATTTTCAAACAGCTTTAAAAATTCATAATGATCTATTTGAATTAAACAAAGTTCTATTTTGCGAAAGCAACCCTATTCCTATAAAAGCAGCTATGTATTTAAGCGGTTTATTAGATAGCTTAGAGTTTAGATTACCATTAACAAACCCAAGTAATGAAACTTTAGACAAATTAGAAAAAATCTTAAAAAAATATGAGGTAGTAAAATAATGAATTGTAATATGAAAGGTAAAACTTTAGTAATTTCAGGTGGTACAAAAGGTATCGGAAAAGAGTGTGTCTATAAATTTGCAAGTAATGGTGTAAATGTTGCATTCACATACAATTCAAATGGTGAAGTAGCACAAGAAATCTGTAAAGATGTTGAATCTAAATTTGGTGTAAAATGCAAAGCTTACCCATTTAATATTTTAGAACCTGAAAAATATAGTGAACTTTTTGAAGAGATAGATAAAGATTTTGATAGAGTAGATTTCTTTATCTCAAATGCTATGATTTATGGACGAGCTGTTGTAGGTGGTTATGGTAAATTTATGAAATTAAAACCAAGAGGATTAAACAATATTTATACTGCAACTGTAAATGCTTTTGTTTGTGGAGCACAACAAGCAGCAAAAAGAATGCAAAAAGTTGGAGGAGGAGCTATTGTATCTCTATCTTCAACTGGAAATTTGGTATATATTGAAAACTATGCGGGTCATGGAACAAATAAAGCTGCTGTTGAAGCAATGGTTAGATATGCAGCAAATGAACTTGGTGAATTTGGAATTAGAGTAAATGCAGTTTCAGGTGGTCCAATTGATACTGATGCATTAAAAGCATTTACAAACTATGAAGAGGTAAAAGCAAAAACAGCTGAATACTCTCCATTAAATAGAATTGGTCAACCTGAAGATTTAGCACAATCTTGTTATTT
>ERZ724524.1626-NODE-1626-length-14927-cov-5.538260_pt1 | contig 14927 bp, 4 predicted proteins | sample MGYA00376057_ERZ724524 | MGnify/ENA primary metagenome ERZ724524 (study PRJEB28724, sample SAMN07190888) | wastewater metagenome | isolation source: influent of sewage treatment plant in Hong Hong | place: USA: Christiansburg, Virginia | collected 2016-03-01 ...
GGCCAGTGCCAGCGCCGCATCCTTGCCCGAGCCCTTGGTGTTGTTGGCCACACCGACGCCAATTTCGACTTCATCGCCGGGGGTGATTGCCACCGGCACATTGGGCAGCAGCACGATGTCACCGCGCACCACGGTCTGTTTGGTGGCGGCCGATACCGTGTCGTCATTGATGGTGACGGCCATTACCCGCAAACTGCCGTTGAAGCTTTCCGGCACCGTGTAGCTGAACTCGCGGCTGCCGTTGATGTCCACCACGCCGGACCAGAACACTACCGGCTTGTCCGTGCGGCGCTTGAAGGGGTTCAGGTGTTTGCCGGTCTGGCCTTCACCATCGCCGCCAGGCGCGGCCTGCATCAGCTTCTTGAACTCCGGCAGTATCAAATCCAGCGTCTGCTGGGTGCTGACCTCCAGCGCCCGTTTCTGGAAGAAGAACTTCAGCGGATCGGGCGCCTGGTAACGCGCCACCTGCAAGATGCCTTCGTCCACCGCAAACAACACGGCGCGGCTGGGCACTTTGGATTCCAGCTTGAACTTGGCGGTCTGCCCCGGCTTGATCAGCTCGGGCACTTGCAGCGTCATCGGGTTGGTGCGCTTGGCCAGGCTAGTGGCAAAGGGCACGACGCCATAACTCATGGGGCTCATGTAGATTTCGTTCGAGCCCAGGTCGCGCGCAAACTGCACCGACACATAACCATTGCCCTCAAAGTCTTTGGGCAGGGTGATTTTCTGCACCGATGCCGTGTCTTTGGCCATGAACCACTTGTGGGTGAACACCTTGTCCCGCTCGATGGTGATCAGGCCCGCGCCGGCATAGGGTGCGCGAATGCTGATCTCGATCTCGTCCCCCGGCTCGTAGTCCTTTTTGTTCAGCGTCATCTGCAACTCGGCATTGCGGTCCAGCGAGCGCGACACGTTGCCGGTGCCCGCCACGCTGTAGACCACACGCGCCAACTCCAGGCCATTGGCATCCCGCACGGCATAGGCAAAGTTGCCCGGCGTCTGTGTGGCCAGCATCACATTGCTGCCATTGGCGGCTATGGTGAAGGGTTCTTCCTTCAGCACACTTTCCTTGGCGCGCGATTCGTACTTGAACAGGCCATTGCCTTGCTTGACCAGCACCGAGACCACCTTACGCTCCAGGCGCACCAGACGCAAATCACCCACGGCCTTCTTTTTGGCGTTGGGGTCGATGGCGATGAAGTTGGCATTGCGCACGCCGTTGCGGGTGATGTAACCCAAGTCGCCATCGGCCTTGCTGCCCACCAGGTAGGGGCGGTCCGACACCAAGGCGCTGGCCTCGGCTGCCACGCTGCGCCCGCCCTCGGGCTCAAAGGCCTTGACCAGCACATGCAACTGGTAGGTGGCCTGGGCGTAGCGTTGCAGCCCCAGGTCAAACTCGGCATTGCCTTGGTCGTCGCTTGTGCCTTTTTCCAGGTCGGCACGGAAGCTTTCCTTGGCCCGGCTGGGGTCAAAGAAGCTGTAGTCCGGGTGGCTGCGGAAGGCCGGGAAGGCGGGCGCCAGCGTCAGCGCGGCGTCGACACGGCGGTTGGGTGCGGGTGTGCCAAACAGGTTTTGCACGTTGACACGGGTCTTCAGATCCTTGGGTGCTATCCAGCCCTCGGCCACTTCGGTTGACAGCTTGGCGGATACCTTCATGCGGTCCGGCATGAACTCTTGCACCTTGACGCTAACCGTGCCCAGGCGTTGCGCGGGTGATTCGGGCGCGCCGGGGTTGGCCGAGCCGGAGTCGCGCGCCAGGTTCAGGTTGATGGTGTAGTTGCCGGTGGGCGACACGTCTTGCGTGGTGTGCGAGAACTCCGCCATGCCGCTGGCACCCAGCTTGAGTTTGTCGCGCCGCACGGTCAGTCCACGGGCATCAATCACCTCGACCTCCACCGGCAGGTCAGCCAGTTTTTGCGCCCAGTTGGTGGACTTGGCGACGATGCCGATGTTCATGGTGTCACCGGGACGGTAGATGCCACGGTCCGAGAACAAATAGGCCTGGATTTGGTTGGGCAGACCGGCAAAACGCACACCGCCCACATCAAAGCGCGACAGGTCCAGGTTGCGGTCCGCGCGGTTCAGCGGCAGGAAGCTCAAGTCACCGGCCTTCTTCACGACCAGCACCACCGGCGCTTTTTCACGCACCAGGCCGGCCGTGCTGGGCAGGCGCGCACGGCCTGTGGCATCGGTCACCTGGGTCGACAACACGCTGCCGTTGCGCGCCCAGATTTCCACCGCGGCACCGGCCACGGGCTGGCCGTTGGCGATGGACTGCACAAAAACATCACGCGTGCCGTCTACTGCGAGCTTGGAGACCAGGCCCAGATCGGTAACGATGACCAGACGTCGGTCTTTCATTTGTGATGGCGGAACCACATCGCTGGGGTCTTGCGGTTCGCCTTCGCCCTCGTATCCCTCCTGGTCCGGATAGGCCTGACGGTCCGGCTCCATGTCGCTCTGCTGCCCGGTTTCGGCTTTCGGATCGAACCCCTGCACCGACACCACAAACACACCACGGCGGTCCGCCGCATCGGCCTTCAGATATTCCGCAAAGTCAATGGTCTCGTAATGGGTCTTGCCGGGCTTCTGGTTGAAGGTCAGCTTCTTCTCAAAACGCTCGGTCAGGTTGTCGGGCGTGATGCCAGCATAAAACTCAGGCTTGGTCATGTCGCCCTGCGCCTGGGTAATGAGGTGCTGCAACTGTTGGGGCAAGAGCCGACCAATTTCCAACCTCACGCCCGGCAAATCGCGCACGATGATGGGCAGCTTTTTGTCGCCCGACAAGGCCAGCAGGGAGCCCTTGCTCATGATCGCCAGCTCGGGCGCCGAGCGTTTGACTCGGATAATCTCGTCGCGTGTGGCGCCCAGCTGGTAGCCGCCCGCAGACTTCAAACCCTTTTGGATGCGCACCAGAAGGTAACGGCCAGGTTCGGTCGCGAATTTGAAGGCGTTGGTTTCGTTGATTTCACGCTCTACCGGCAAGGCATTCAGCGCAACCTTTTTGGACTGTTTCAGCACGGCCTCGGTCACTTCTTGGGGGTCGCTCCAGGCATAAACCTCATCCGTGTTGCCATTGGCTGGGTTCTTCAGTGGCAACAGCCAGGCACTAACACCACGCGCCATTTCCTTCTCATGCACCGGCATGCCAGCGGTGATCTGCAACACGTTCTCGGGCTCGCCACTGTCGGCCGTCACGATCATTTGTTTGAGTTCTGCAATATCCAGGCTGAACAGACCGGGAATCGCCACCGCCTTGACAGTTTCCTTCACCGTCTCATTGCCGCCGCGCTGCGCCACCACACCCGGCGCGATGCGCAAGGCCATGCTGGCGGAGGCTTGTGGAATCGGCAACGGCTCGGAATGCACGGATGCGTTCAAGCGCAGCTTGTCATAGGTCACCGTGAACTTCAGCCCATCAGCCGATTGGGAAAACACGCCGGACGCGGCGCCATCGGTCTCCAGACGCAAGCGCTTCTCAAACGTCTCGGGGTTGACCGGGTGCGAAAAGCCCACATCAAAAACGGCCTTGCGCAGCATCACCTGCACCGGGTCCTGGTAGAACGTGGCGTTCTTGAAATCGACTGCAAAGGCTGGCGACTTGAAGGTGAGCGTGCGATCCGCGGAGACATGCGGCGCCAGCGCCTTAGCGCCCAGGTTCACGGTATAGGTCTCGCCAATCGGCCAGTCCTGGTCCGGCAAAAACTCCAGGCGGTTGACCGTGGCCCAGGTCCACTTGCCCGGCAGTGCGGGCGACAGTGTCACGTCCACGGCCTCCTTGCCCACGCGGGCCAGCGGCGCTGCGGATGCCGAGAAATTCAGCACCACGGGGCGGGGTTTGGCGTCGCCTTCATAAGGCGTGCGCTCGGGGCCAAACACGCTGATGCCGGTGGCGGTGATCTTGGGCGCATCCTGCTTCGCGCCATCAAAGGTCTGCCAGTTCCACCAGTTTTTCCAGCCCCCTTGCGGGCCGTGCGTGGCGCCCCAGACACCGCCCAAGGCCAGCAAAACCGCCAACGCCACCCACGCCGCCTGGTCTTGCGCTTTGCGCCCCAGTGGTGCCAGTCGCTCGCCCGCCCACTGCAACCAACCGGGCGCCTGCCAACTAAGGTTGCCCAGCAGGTGGCGCAGCAGCCAGGCCACCGGTGACAACACCAGCAGAACCATACGCCAGAGCCACGCGGCTGCCCCGCTCATCTTCTCGTGCAGGCTTTGCATCAAACCATCTCCCGGAACTGTGGTGGTGGCGCGCACAAGAATTGCCCTGCGCCAAGCCGGCTATCGTAGCGGGGTCCATCAGCGACTGGAACCGTCCCGCCGCAGGTTTGTAACTGACCCACGCAGCGCCGCAGGCCGTTTCCAGCAAAAACCTTAAGCAAAATCGGCCTCTAGCCCACGTGGTTATTGCGTAAATAGCTCCTATTTTTATAGCAAATCGGTTTTTCTGAAGAGAGCGTGCACCGCAACGTAGATCGTATCCAAACCCCGCCAATCTGGGTATGATGATCGAGGGCATCTGCACTCAAGACCGCCATCCCCATGGTTGTCGATTTGACCCATAACGTCAGCATCCGTACTGACAGTCACCCGGAGGTAAAGCATTGACGCAAGACTATGCCGCGACCGTGCTGATTGTGGACGACTCGCCCAACAATCTGGGGGTGTTGCACGAGTTGTTGCGCCCGCTGTACCGGGTGTTGGCGACCACCAACGGCGAGAGCTGTTTACGCATCGCCGCCAGCGATCCCGTGCCCGACCTGATCCTGCTGGACGTGATGATGCCGGGCATGGATGGCTACGCCGTGCTGAACCAGTTGCGCGCCGACCCGAAGACCTCTGGCATCCCGGTGGTTTTCCTGACCGCGCTGGACAGTGCGCAAGACGAAGAGCGTGGCCTGCAGTTGGGAGCGGCCGACTACATCACCAAACCGATCACACCCCTGGTGGTGATGGCCAGGGTCAAAACCCAACTCGAAGCCAAAAAAGCCCGTGACTGGATGCGGGACCAAAATGCCGCACTCGAGGCCGAGGTGTCGCGCCGCATGGCCGAAAACGACCTGACACAACGCGTCAGCATCCGTGCGCTGGCGCATTTGGCCGAAACCCGCGACCCCGAGACCGGCAACCATCTGCAGCGCACATCAGGCTATGTGCAGCGGCTCGCCACCGATCTGCAGCACCACCCCCGCTTTGCCAAAGCCTTGACCGACCGCTACATTGATCTAGTGGCCCGTTCCGCTCCACTGCACGATATTGGCAAGGTCGGCATACCCGATCACATTTTGCGCAAACCCGGCAAGCTGACGCCCGAAGAAATGGTGATCATGCGCACCCACGCGGTGATCGGCAGCCGGGCCATTGAAGACGCCGAACAGGACATTCGCACGCCGTTGCCGTTCCTGGAGGTTGCCAAAGAAATTGCCCACTGGCACCACGAAAAATGGGATGGCAGCGGCTACCCTGACGGCCTGGCCGGCGAGGGCATCCCGCTGGCGGCGCGTTTAATGGCACTGGCCGATGTATTTGATGCCCTGATCTCGCAACGGGTGTACAAGCCCGCCATGACCGCCGAGACAGCGCGCGACATCATCGCCCAAGGCCGCGCAACCCATTTCGACCCCGATATGGTGGATGCCTTTTTGGCGGGCTTTGATGGTTATGTGGCGATTGCCAACAGCCACAGCGACGGCAGCTAAGGCCGATAGTGCGCCCTATCGAGAACAACCCACACCATGACGGCCCAACCGCTTAGCCCCACGCAGCGCACGCCGCCTCTGGGCTCCGCCCTGGCCCCGGTGGCCCTGTATGCGGTGTTTGCCGGCCTATGGATCCTGTTTTCGGACCAGGTGGTGCTCTCCCTCTTTAGCGATGCGGCCCACGTGGCATTTGCCAGCACCATCAAAGGCGGGCTGTTTGTCGCGCTGACCAGCGCTTTGCTGTACCTGTTGCTTTCGGGCTGGCGCGAACACATTGTGCAGGCCGGTGCAGACCATCACACGCAGCTTCGCAATGCAAAGTTCAAAGGCACCCGGACTCTGTTTGTGGTACTGATACTGGCCGTAGTGGCGGTGACTTTCACGTTTGTGCAGATACGCACGCCCCAAATCGAGGCAGAAACCAATGAGAACCTGCAGGTCATCGCGCAGTTCAAGGCGGGGCAAATCAGGAACTGGCTGGATGAGCGCCAGATCGACGCAGAGGTGCTGAGTGCATCCCAGGGCTTGTTCGAACAAATCAACCTGTGGCTGCAGAACAAGTCAGATCCCAAACTGAGCGCTGTCATTCTTTCCCGACTCCTGCATTTAAAGGAATACCAGCGATTCAACGCAGTCGTGCTGTTTGATGCGGCGGGGCACAAAGTGCTCGGTGCGGACCACCATCTGGCGGATTCACCCGCCCTGCGCACGCTGGTGGATCAGGCCAGGGCCACGGGCAAGGTGCAGCGCAGCGACCTGGTCTTGGATGCCGATGACCATGCCCATCAAGACTGGGCGGTGCCGGTCTTGGTTGCTTCCAGCGCTGATCCGGGTGCAGTGGTGGCGGTGGTGGTGATGCACACCCATGCTGCCGATTTTCTGTTTCCCTTGATTCAGTCCTGGCCCTCTGCCAGCGCCAGCTCCGAGACCCTGCTGGTGCGCCGCGAGGGTGATTCGGTGGTGTACCTGAGCCCGCTGCGCTATCGCCCCCATACAACGCTGGGCTTGCGCCTCCCGATTGCGCGGACGACATTGCCCGCGGCGCAGGCAGTGCTGTCCGAGGGTGCAGGCACTGTCAGGGGACCGGACTACCGTGGCGTGGACGTGTTGACCGCGTATAGCCCGATCGACGGAACCAGCTGGCGCATCCTGACCAAGGTCGACTACGCGGAGGTCATGGTTCCGCTATGGCAATCCACCTACTGGCTCGCCACCGTGGCCGGAGCCGCGGTGTTGGCCATTCTGGTGGCGCTGATGCTGCTGTGGCGGCAAACCCAACGGGCCCAAAAATACGCGTTGTTGGCCCAAAAGAACGAGGCGGACCAATTGCTGGCCGCCTTGGTCAATAGTTCGACAGACGCCATCTTTGTGAAGGACGTTGCCGGGAAACACCTGCTCGTGAATCGCGCGGCAGAACGTGTACTAGGTCGCACAGCCGAACAAATCGTGGGCCATGACGCCACCAGCCTCTTCCCGGAACATGCAGCGCAGGTGAGTACCAATGACCAGGAAGTGATGCGCAGCAATCGCGTTTGCACGTTTGAAGAGACCGTTGTCACTGCAGCCGGTTTGCGCACGTTTCTGGTCAACAAAGGGCCCATGCATGACGCCCAAGGCCACGTCGTTGGGGTGTACGGCATTTCCCGCGACATTACCGAGCGCCAACAGGCACTGTTGGAGCTACAGCGAACCTCCGAGCAACTGGCGCAGCACAATGCCGAGTTGGAACGTTTCAACCGGGTGGCCGTGGACCGTGAACTGGCCATGGTCGCGCTCAAGCGGCAGGTCAATACACTCTCGGTCGAACTGGGGCGGGCCGCGCCGTTTGCGGTCGACTTTGCGAATTCACAGCCCGCGCAGGGACTGACATGATGGTTTTGGACATGCGCACCGTCGTGTTCCTGTGTGTGATCAGCTACCTGATTTGCACCGTGTTTATCGCCCGGCTCTGGCGGCAGAACCGCAGCCGTTTTGAGGGCTTGGGGTACTGGGCCGCCAACTGTGTGATGCAAACGGTGGGGCTGGGCCTGATCACGGCGCGGGGCGCGCTACCGGACTGGGTCTCCATCGTTCTGGCCAACACCCTCGTGCTGGCCGGGGCGGTTTTGGCCTACAACGGGTTGGAGCGATTTTTTCGTAAATCCGGTCCGCAATGGCACAACTACCTGTTATTAGCGCTGGGCAGCGCGGCCCTGGCTTACTTTTCACTGATTCGTGCGGATCTGTCCTCCCGCGTGCTGGTTATGTCAGTAATTTTGCTGGTCTTCTTCTGGCAATGTCTGTGGCTACTGCGGTTTCGCGCCGATCCTGTGTTGCGTCCACTGGCGTGGGGGGTTGGCGCGGTCTTTGCCGGGTATTGCCTGGTCAGCATCGTGCGCATCGTCGACTATGTCTTTGGCCCCGCGTTGACTGGCGACTTTTTCGAACCAAATATCCTTCAAGCGCTGGTGATGGTGACCTACCAAATCCTTTTTATTGCGCTGACCTACAGCCTGGTGGTGATGGTGAACCAGCGCCTGGTCATGGAAATCGCCACCGAGCAAGCCAAGTTCAGCAGTGCCTTTCACCTGGCGCCCTACGCAATCACCCTCACCCGGCTGGCCGACGGCGTGATCATCGAGACCAACCGGCAGTTCGAGGAAATCACCGGTTACAGCCGCGCCGACGTAATTGGCCAATCAACCATAACCCTGCACATTTGGGAGCGCGAAGAAGACCGCGCAGTGGTCGCCCAAGCTTTGGCTGAGAAAGGACGGGTCGTGGCCCGTGAAGTGAACTTCCGCACCAAGTCTGGAGAGCGGGTGGTTGGGCTTTTGTCGGCTGAAATCGTCATCGTGGATGGTGCGGACGACGTGCTGTCGTGCATCCTGGATATCACAGCGCGCAAACATGAGGAGGTCGTGTTGCACGAGCGCGAGGCGCAACTCGAAACCCAGATGGCGGCAGCCCTTGCGGCCCAGCGCACAGGACGTATTGCGGCATTGAACCTGATGGAAGACGCCACTACCGCAAAAAACCAGGCCATCAGCGCGATGGCGCGCGCGCAAGCCGGCGAGCAGCGGCTGGAACTCGCCTTGCGCGCCGCCAACCAGGGTGTTTATGACCTGAATGTGCAGACCGGCGAAGCAGTGGTGTCCGCGGAATACGCCCTGATGCTAGGCTACGACCCCGCCACCTTCCATGAAACCAATGCCGCCTGGCTGGCACGCCTGCATCCGGCAGACTTCGAACAAGCGGCCAAAGCCTACCGGGACTACCTGGCCGGAATAACCAGCGAGTACCGCGTCGAATTTCGCCAAAAAACACAAGCGGGTGACTGGAAATGGATCCTCTCACTGGGCCGTTTGGTCGAATACGACTCCACTGGCCAACCGCTGCGTATGCTGGGTGCACACACCGACATTACCGAACGCAAGCGCAACGAGGCCGACCTGCAGTTGCAGGCCCGCCGCTCGGACGCCCTGCTCGACCTGCCGCTGAGAGCGGAAACGATGGACGAGTCCACCTTTATGCAATATGGCCAGGAAGTGGCCGAGGCGCTGACGGGCAGCACCGTTGCTTTCATCCATTTTGTAAACGAAGACCAGGAGACGATTGAGCTGGTCAATTGGTCACGCGGCACCTTGGCGCACTATTGCAAGGCCGCCTTTGACAGCCACTATCCCGTAAGCGAAGCTGGCATTTGGGCCGATGCCCTGCGCCAACGCCAGCCGGTGGTCTACAACAGCTACGCCACTGCCACCGGTAGACATGGACTGCCCGAAGGCCATGCCCATCTGGAGCGCCTGGTCAGTGTGCCGGTGATGGACGGCGGGCAGGTGCGCATGATGTCGGGCGTGGGCAACAAACCCGAGCCCTACACCGAACGCGATGTCGAGACCGTGCGGCTGGTGGCCGAGACCATGTGGCGCCTGGTGCAGCGCCAGCGGGCCAAAGCGGCTTTGCTGGCCAGCGAACAACGCTCAAAGGCCATTCTTTCGGCTTTGTTCGAGGGGGTTGTGTTGCAACAGGCCGACGGCAAGATTACCGCCTGGAACCCCGCTGTCGAGCGCATCCTCGGGCTCACGGGCGAGCAACTTCTAGGCTCGCAGACATTCGATCCATCTTGGCGGACCATTTATGAAGACGGATCGCACTTCCCGCGCACCAAGTTTCCCGGAGCAGAGACATTGCGCACCGGTTTGCCCCAGTCCAACGTGGTCATGGGTGTTCAAAAGTCGCCGACCGATCTGACCTGGCTGTCCATCAGCTCGGTGCCGATTTTCGGCCCGTCGGGTACCTTGCCCACCGCTGTGGTGGTTTCATTGACCGACATCACCGAGCGCAAACGTGCCGATGGCCGCCTGGCCGAGCAATTGGCCGAGTTGCGCCGCTGGCAGCAGGTCACGCTGGGCCGCGAGGGCCGGGTACTGGCGATCAAGCAGGAGGTCAACAGCCTGCTGGCCGCCCACGGACAGCCACCACGGTATTCCAGCGCTGTGGACGCCGGGGACTGAAACGCATGGCCACGTCCCCACCCGTCAACCTGGCCGGCACCCTGTGCGCCAGCCCCGAAGACCCGGCTACGCTCAAGGCGGTCGCGGAGAATTTGAGCGAGCAGAACGCCCTGCTCCGCGCGTTGATCGATAACGCCGGCGACCTGTCGATGTTTTCGCTGGACACGCAGTACTGCTACACGGCCTTTAACGAAAAACACCGCCACAAGATGCACGCGGTTTGGCAGGCCGACATTGCCTATGGCGCGAATCTGCTGGAATGCATACCCGATACCCAGCTGCGGGATTTGGCCCGTCAAAGCATCAACCGCGCACTATCGGGAGAGGTCTTCAGCGAGATCCAACACCAGCCGGGCGCGGACATTCACTACGAATTTGTCTGGAATCCGATACGAGGCGCCGACACCCGGGTCGTGGGCGTTGCGGCCTTCATTCGCAATGTCACCGAGCGTGTGTGTGCCGAGCGTGGGCTTCGGGAGAGCGACGCGCAGCGCGCTTTGATTCTGCGCACCGCCATGGATGGCTTTTGGCGCGTGGACCTGCAGGGTCGCCTGCTGGAAGTGAATGAGGCCTACTGCACGATGAGCGGCTACACCGAGGCCGAACTACTGGGCATGGGCATTGCTGACCTGGAAGCGGTGGAGACCCAGGCCGAAACTGCGGCCCACATACAAACCATTTTGAAGCAGGGTGCAGACCGTTTTGACAGCCGCCACCGGCGCAAAGACGGCAGCCTCTATGCCGTGCAAATCAGCGCGCAGTACCGCCCAACCGGGGGTGGCGACATGGTGGTGTTCGTGACCGACATCCGTGAGCGGGTCGAACTGCAGGCGGCAACCGCCGCTTCACGGCGCGCATTGCTCAGCCTGCTCGAAGACCAGGCGCTGGACCAGGCCGCTTTGCGCCAGAGCGAGGCCTTTGGGCATGCGATTCTGGATTCGGTGGCCGCTGAAATTGCAGTGCTAAACCGCGACGGCGTGATCACCGCAGTCAATGAGCCCTGGCGCGCTTTCGCGCTGGAAAACAGCACCGTACCCGGCCAGCTGGTACCCCATACTGCGGTGGGTGAGAACTACCTGGAAATCTGCCGTAGCAGCACCGGGCCGGGCTCCGAAGAGGCAGTTGCCGCGCACAACGGCATTTCGGCGGTTCTCAGTGGTGACCTGCCCGTTTATCGGCTGGAGTACCCCTGCCATGCCCCACATACGGAACGCTGGTTTCTGATGAGTGTGACCCCACTGTCCATCGATGCCGGTGGTGCCGTGGTGTCGCACACCGAGATCACCGATCGCGTGATGGCGGAACGGGCCGTGCAACACCGCAAGCGCATGTTGGAACGAACGGAGCAGGCGGCGCGTATCGCCAGTTTTGAGTGGGACGTCGATGCCGACAAAATGACCTGGTCGCCCGAGATGTTTCGTATTTTCGGGCGCGATCCGGCACAGGGCATTCCGAGTCTGCAGGGACAGGGCGCGCTGTACACGCCGCAGTCCGCGCAGCAACTGTGGGAGGCCAATCGCGAGGCCGTGTCAGACAGCACACCCTACGAGCTTGAGCTGGTGACGGTACAACCCGACGGCGAGCTGCGCCCCTGCATTGTCAAGGGGTTTCCAGAACGTGATGCCAGCGGGCGTGTGGTTCGCGTCACCGGACTGGTGCAAGACATTACCGCGCGCAAAGCCGGTGAGGCTCAGTTGCGCAAGCTTGCACTGGCGGTGGAGCAAAGCCCGGAGAGCATTGTCATCACCAATACCCAGGCGGAAATTGAATACGTGAACCAGGCGTTTTTGCAAGCCACCGGCTACACCACCGACGCAGTGCTGGGCCAGAACCCGCGCATCCTGCAGTCCGGCAAGACGCCGAAAGAAACCTACACCGCCATGTGGGCCGCGCTGGCTCAGGGGCGGCCCTGGAAAGGTGAATTGCACAACCAGCGGGCTGATGGCAGTACCTACATTGAATTTGCCATCATCACGCCCCTGCTCCAGCCCGACGGCACGGTGAGCCACTATGTGGCGGTGAAGGAAGACATTACCGAGAAAAAGCGTATCGGCCTGGAGCTTGATCAACACCGGCACCACCTGGAAGAACTGGTCGACAACCGCACCCGGGAACTCCATGTGGCACGCCAACAGGCCGAGGCCGCCAGTGTGGCCAAAACCAATTTCCTGGCCAACATGAGCCACGAAATTCGCACACCGATGAATGCCATCATCGGCTTCACACACCTACTCAAATACAGCGGCGTCACGCCCGAACAGTCGGACCGGCTGGACAAAATATCCCGCGCGGGCAACCACCTGTTGTCCGTCATCAACGACATTCTGGACCTGTCAAAAATTGAAGCCGGCAAGCTGCAACTGGAAAATTCCGACTTCCACCTGGGCACGGTCTTTGATGCTGTCACATCCATCATCGGACCCCCAGCCCATGCCAAGGGTCTGCGGATCGAGACTGAAGGGGATGCCCTGTCCCTGTGGCTGCACGGCGATGCCACCCGGCTGCGCCAGGCCCTGCTCAATCTGACAAGCAACGCCGTCAAGTTCACCGAAGCAGGTGTTATCCGTCTGAGCGCACGGGTCGTGCACGACAGCGCCAGCGCCAGCGCGCTGACCTTGCGTTTTGAAGTGCAGGACAGTGGTATTGGCATTGCGCCCGACCAGATGAACCGCTTGTTCAAGGCTTTTGAGCAAGCCGATAGCTCGACCTCGCGCAAGTACGGCGGCACCGGTCTGGGCCTGGTCATCACCCAGCGCATCGCAACACTGATGGGCGGCGAGGCTGGCGCCGATAGCACGCCTGGAGTCGGCAGCACTTTCTGGTTTACCGCGTATCTGCAACGTGGTTTGGGTGTCGAATCGATCAACGCCGTGCCTGTGAGCACCAATGGGCAGGCTGCGTTGCGCGCGCGGCATGGCGCCGCGCGTATTTTGTTGGCTGAAGACAACGCCATCAACCGCGAAGTGGCGCTGGATTTGTTGCACGCCGCAGGGCTGGACGTGGATACGGCAGACGATGGCCGGGAGGCTGTGGCCAAGGCGCAGGCGCAGGCGTACGACCTGATTTTGATGGACATCCAAATGCCCGAGATGAACGGCATGGAGGCCACGCGCCTCATTCGCAAATTGGCGGGCTGGTCCAGCAGGCCGATTGTGGCCATGACCGCTAACGTTTTCAGCGAAGACCGGCAGGCCTGTATGGATGCCGGCATGAACGATTTCGTCGCCAAGCCGGTGGAGCCTGATCTGCTTTACACCACCTTGCTGAAATGGCTGCCCGCGCCAGCCACGGTGCAAGAGGTCAGCCAGCCCGTTGCTCCGGGGCCCGCCACCTTGGCGCACCTCAGCATGTCACTCCCCATCGAGCGCTTGGCCGCGTTGCCGGGTGTTGACGTATCGCAAGGGCTGCGGGTGCTGCTGGGCAATACGGTGAAGTATTGCGAGCTTTTACGCCGCTTTACCCAGTCTTACGAGGATGAACTGGATACCTTGCGTGCCGCGCTGAGTGCCCAAGAGCATGACACGGCACTCCACATCGCCCACCGTATCAAAGGCGCAGCGGCAACCCTGGGTCTGGTACAGATTGCCGCCGGAGCGGCCATCATCGAACACAAACTGCGCGTGCCGCCAGGCACCACTACGGCGGTGGCCAGCTTCGAGCCCGAGTTGCAGGCGATGCAGCAGGCGGTCATCGAAATCGCTGCCACTTTGCCGGCCGGACCCGGCTCTGAGCCCGTGTCGATGGAAACAGTGAAGGCAGACCGGCAATTGCAGATTGCCCTGGTGGCCCAACTGGAAGGTCTGCTGGTGCACAGCGACGCCGAAGCCATTGCACTGGTTCAGGCCAACTCTGCCTTGTTGCGCGATGCGCTGGGTGATGCTGCCAATGACGTGTCGCAAAAAGTGCAGCAGTTCAATTTTGAGGCGGCGCTGCAGGCCTTGCGGGCTAGTCAGAAGCCCGCAGCCGCAGCCGCCGGCAGTATCTGATCGACGTTGCCAAGCGGTGCTACGACACCACCCACCGGCAAGAACATCAGCGCGTTGTCCTTGACCGCTATATAACTATTGGTCTGGCTGAAGAACCGGTAGTGGTAGCCGCTCAGATCGAGAGAGTTGACGCCCGTGGGGGCAACAAACTGCGAAAAACTTTGCTCCGCCCAGTTAAAAATCCGGTTGGCGTCGGCAAAGGTGGATGGACCATACAGGCTGGCGCAGGCAGCGGCGTCGTCACCCCGCAGCGTGTTCTGGAAGGCATAAGAGTTGTAGGGGCTGGCAAACATGACCGACTGCTGTACGTCGGAATGTCTGATGGCCAACATGTGGCCCATCTCATGGGTAATCAAAGCGCCCAGGGCCTTGGGGTCACTGGCCAGGCGCTCGCCGGCCGACGTGTTGAGCACCATGTCGGCATCCACCAGGTGGGGTGGGTTGCCCTGGAACCACCACGACACATACCCGTCAAAACCGGCCTTGTCGCCGGTCAGCGGCAACCAGCCAATCACATTGAGCCGGTCTATGGTTCCAAAGCTGGCTTCGACATCCGGGTCAGCGCTCTGGGTGCCCAGGTAGTTGAAGCGCACTTTGCACACGTTTTCCCATTTGCGGCCCGCCGCCTGGATCAGGTCGAGCACGGTGTCGGTACTGATGCCTGCGGGCTGGTTGGACGGGTTGTAGTAATAGTTGACCACGGCATCGGCCCAGACGGCTTTGCGGGAATCGGTAATGAAACGGGGGCT
>ERZ724524.1627-NODE-1627-length-14927-cov-4.226399_pt1 | contig 14927 bp, 12 predicted proteins | sample MGYA00376057_ERZ724524 | MGnify/ENA primary metagenome ERZ724524 (study PRJEB28724, sample SAMN07190888) | wastewater metagenome | isolation source: influent of sewage treatment plant in Hong Hong | place: USA: Christiansburg, Virginia | collected 2016-03-01 ...
TGCCTCACGAAGTCTGAACGCGGTCTGCCGCTGCACGCGCTCCGCTTCCTGGAGTGCGGCAGATTCACTCCCAACCGTCTCTGTCCGCTGTGCAGAGTTCCGTTCCGGGAGTCTCTGTTCCGACCCCAATTCCAATAAAAGATGTTGCCGAATGCTGGCCATTTCCTGCGCGGCATCATGCAAGCGTTGCTCCATCTGTCGAACTGCATCGAGCAGCGAAGAGGCCTCCGTTCGCAGCTCTGTTCCGCCATTCCGTCTTCGTCTGTATGCCAAGGTCCGACAACTCGGACGACAGTACTTCCGATCGATGCGTCCCTTGGTCGGAATGTCACCCCCACAAAAAGAGCAGTGCCGCGCCCTCAACATGATCGCCCCCTTCGCAAGCCGCCAGAATTCAGTATCGCGCACCAGAGCCGTCAATGTCGATGGTCAAGGCATAGTTGAGCAGTGAACAGAGCCCTGTTCCAACCGCACCGATTTGGCCCCCGGCGATATCCTTAAGGAGTCCCTGCGATACGGCTGCCGGGGACCGGTGATGCGGCTATGACAGCTCCGCGATACGGCTCCAATGGGCTGCACATCCGTATCGCCGGCACCTGCGCCCGGTCGTTGATACGGATCTAGGCTGAGCGTTCGCTGAGTGAGTCAGGAGTAGATGTAGGGACCGCAGCGGATTCCTGCGCCACGCCTTCCGCATAGGCCAGCCAGCAGACAGACACCCCCAGCGCCCGCGCCAGCAGTTCCACCGTGGCGATGCTCGGAGATGTCTCGCCGCTCTCGATGTAGCCAATGGTTGTCCGGGCCACGCCCGAGACTTTCGCCAGCGCATTCAGGGATAGGCCGCTCAACTCGCGTACCTGCCGGAGTCGCTCCGCTAGCGTCATCGTCGATTCGTCGACCGACGACGGCGGCGAAGGCTCGATTCCGTAGGCCAAATAACCGGGCGACACATGGAGCACGATCGCCAGTTTCGCCACAACATCGACGGATGGGACCGACGCTTCGGACTCAATCCGTAGCACGGTCGTTCCAGCCAGGCCCGCCGCAATGGAAAGTGGCTTCCCTCCGATGTCACGCTGGCGGCGTACCGCTCGCAGTCGCTTGCCGAGTCCGAAGTGCAGAGGATTCTTCCGTCCGCGAACCATGCAGCCAGGTATCACGTCGCCCGAAGAAGCATCCACTTCGAGTACAAATGGTTCGGAATGGTTGCTTATGTTGACAACATAAGCGAGCCGTACTATGAAGCCTCCGTCCATCGCGGATCGCGGCCAACGAGAACACCCGCCACGGTGGATACGTTCACAGCCGTTCGCGCTCCTCGTGAGAGGGGCTTTTCATAACCGAGGCCGACGGGCTCTTACCCCGTCGACCCCGCAGCGGGCCGTAGTGCGTCAACACCTCGACCCGCCGGAGGCTGAGCATGCCAGAGATCCGTCCTGATTCCGTCCCTCATTCTTCATCTCTTACCCGCCGTTCTGTCCGCCAGACCAAACGGCCTAGCGAATCGGAGTCCGAGCAGTCCGTCGCCCCCTCTGTCCCGCCGAATCGAAGCGAGCTGTTCCGTCAGCTCATGCGCATCCAGATCAACACCGCCGGACTCAGCGGACCCTATCGCAGCGCAGAGGAAACGCTCGAGCGGGTCAAAGGCAACCACTCGGCGGTACGTGAAGTGCGCAAGGTTCTTCGTCGGTCGCTGATCCTTCCTCGTCGGGGTCCGCTCTGGGATTTGCTGGTTGCGGCATCGCTGCGTGCCTGCAATGGTGATCTTGGACGAGCCGCTCGAATGCTCGGGGCATCCATCGCACAGCTCCCTCGAGCACTCCTTGAACAGACCCTGCACCAGACCCACTAACCCTTGACCGTGCGACGAGCGCAGCGCTCCAGGTAGCCCCATCGCCCACATTGAGCTGAGACGGCAAAGCCCTGTAACATCGAGGGTTCATGACCCGCGAGCAGCTCCGGCTACTGGCACGCTACATCGTGGACGAGCTAGAGGCCCGTGGTGCGCTCAAGGGAGTCACTGCACCGTCGCCAGCAGGAGGCACACCATGCCCCGACCGAGAAGCGCCGCCCGAGTCCTCGGACCCTATCCCAAGCGCGACAAATGGCGATTGGTTGTCCGCGACGAGCGAGGCGCGGAGAGTTTTGTCAGCTATGCGACTCAAGAAGAAGCGGAGCGCGTCAAGCTCGCGTTGACCGGCGAGCTTAGGCAGCGCCAGCCACGCACCATCGCCGAGGCCGTCCAGGCCTACGAGCTGTATCTCCGCGATGTGAAGCAGAACAAGCCTACGTCGGTACGGACCACGGTCACCCGACTGCGCACCTTCTTTCCCGATGACGAACTGACCCTGGCCGAGATCACGCCCCGGCGCGCACGTTCCTGAAATGGTGTGTGCAAACGAAAAAGTGGCTCGCCACGAATCCACTCGCGGATATCCAAGGCATCGGCAAGCGCAAGCATGGCAAACCTCAGCTCCGCATCGATGAGGCCCGCCGCTGGTTAGCCGTTGCAAACACGCTGGCCGATGATGGCGATGCCGGTGCAATCGCCGCCATGACGACGCTGCTCATGGGCATGCGTTCGAGCGAGGTGGTCGAGCGAGTGGTCCGCGATCTCGACGATGGAGGGCGACAGCTCTGGATTCCTGATAGCAAGACGCTCGCTGGACGACGACGGCTCGAAGTACCGGAAGTATTGCAGCCGCACCTGCGCGGCCTCTCGGAAGCCAAGCTCCCTAACGCGCTGCTGTTCGGACATCACTGGCGCGACTGGCCACGCAAGCAGGTCAAGCGGATCTGCGAGCTGGCCAAGGTGCCGACCGTTTGCGCCCACTCCATGCGCGGCCTCCACAGCACGCTCGCCATCGAAGCAGGAACCACCGCACACGCAGTCGCCAGCAGCCTTGGCCACGAGTCCCCCACCGTGACCCTCCGCAGTTACGTTGCCCCAGGCACCGCCCAGCGAGCCAACTCAAGGCGCATCCTGACGGTGCTCAAAGGCGGGCAACGCTAAGAACGGCGGGCCATGAATCGTTGCCCAATCGTTGCCCAGCTCTAGAGGTCGCCCCAAAACCTACCTTGCCGCCAAAACAAAAAAGCCCGTACTTCCGAGGAGAAGCACGGGCATTTCGATGTGGAGCTGAGGGGAGTCGAACCCCTGGCCTCTAGAGTGCGATTCTAGCGCTCTACCAACTGAGCTACAGCCCCGAGACGATTCCGTCCCAAAAGGTTCCGACCTTCTATCAAGTTTGAGCGATCTAAGGCAAGAACTTTTTTGGAGACCTGGAACTTTCAGAGCCCTTTCCTCGGGAGGGAGTTTTGGCTGGTGCTCCAAGAGTGGCCATCATTGGGTACAGGTCGACCAACCGTCCGCTCTCCGGCATCATCAGGCAGCCCGTGCTCCGAACAATGTCGGTCTGACCGCGCAGCCCACTACCACCCACTAGTAGCTGTGAACAGCCGTCGAGACCTACCGTCACTTCGGTGAGCAAACGCCGCAGTTCGCAAGGCTCCTGTCGCATCACGAACGACAGGCCGACCAACGTCGGACGGAGCTTTCTTGCCGTCTGAACCAAATCGCTCGTCGGCACATTCGCCCCCAGATACACCGTATCCCAGCCCTGGATCGTCGCCTCCAGCGTAAACAGCAATAGTCCCATCTCGTGGAGATCGCCCGGTGGACAGGCGCACAACACCCGAAATCGTCGATCCCTCTGTCTGAGCTCACCGAGAAGCGACATCAGTTTGTTGCGCACCAACGTGGTCCCGAAGTGCTCGGCCGCTACCGACAGCTCTCCGCGGTGCCAACGATCACCGACTTCCACTAGCAATGGCAAAAGCAGGTTCCGGCAGACCTGTTCCGTCGGAAGCGTTTGCAACGGTCCCGACAGCAGGTCATCGACGGTACGGTGATCGAATGAAGCAAACGCAGCAAGCAATCGATCGATTCGCTCCGCGAAGCTGAACGGATGTTGAACGTTTGTGGAATCTTTAGTTAAAGACTTCCTGACCGTGCCCTCTACATCACTGGTCAGCACGTCAGCAGTTGCCGGCACCAACTGTAGACGCTGAGCACGTATGATCTGTTCCTTGGGGAGTTGGGCGATCTGCATCGGAGCCATTCCCTGGCGTACCAGGCTCTGCGCCCCCAGCAGGACCGCCACGTCATCGTCGGAGTACAGTCGGTAACCTGCCGGTGTTCGCTCAGGCTGCACGAGACGGTAGCGAGCTTCCCACGCACGGATCAGAGCCGAAGAGAGCCCGGTTTGCTGAGCGACAGTCTGGATGCGGTACTTGCTCACACCACTCAGCCTGGGTCACAGATCGCTGCATGTCAATGGTTTGTTCAAACTTCAACAATTTTGGCCCTGGTTCAACAACTTTCTAACAGAAATTTAGTCCGCTTCTAAAAACTGAACTGCGCAGGTTGACAGTATTTGTTATGCTGTGTATAAGGTTTGTTCATAACGAAGTGCTTCATCCGCGAAGCCACTCACGCCATCGGAGAGTTGCCATGACGACGCAACAGACCCAGGATCCAAAGAATCTCGCCACCGCCGTTGCCGCAAGCCGCCCCGCACTGGTGCGGCAAGCTCGACGGATGCTCCGAGATGAATCGACGGCAGAGGATGCCGCTCAAGATGCGCTGGTGGCCGCACTGTCGCACCTGGATTACTTCCGAGGTGACTCGCAGCTCGGCACTTGGATGTATCGCGTCGGGGCCAACGCGGTGCTGATGACGATGCGGCGTGAGCGACGGGCAAGCGACCGGACCACTCGCGCAGTGGCCAACCTCCCGAAGGACTCTAGCTGGTTGCACGGATGTGGCAGCCCAGAGCCGGCGCAGTGGAAACTCGAAGACGGACAGCAAGCGGATCTACTGCGCTGGGCGATCCGGCAGCTTCCAGAGCGCTATCGACTGGTCGTGATGCAGTGCGATCTCGACGAAAAGCCAGTGCAAGAAGTTGCAGAGTCACTTGGCCTTACCGTGGGCGGGGTCCGGACTCGCCGACTGCGCGCACATCGCATGCTGCGAGATACCCTGCGCAACCGCGTCGAGGATCTGCTGTAACCGCAGCCTGTCCGCCGCCCCCGAATGTAGCACGCAACGTGATATATTCGAGAGGTTATGCCCACCAAGAAGAGCGATTCCTCTAGCTCTGCCCCCTCCGCCAAAGCCAGTTCAAGCCGTGCCGCGAAAGTAGAGCGCAAACCCGCCAGGCGGTCCATCAGCGCGGACGCCACAACGAAGTCACATTCACGACCACGACAATCAGAAGTCGTTGCAGCGCCGCTCGCGGATGCTCACAGTCAAGCATCCGTACCCCAAGCTCTTGCCAAACCGGACCACACCTGGCTGTTTGGACTCTTCAAGCCGAGTGACCTTGAGCAAAAGGCGCTCCTCCACCTTTTCACCAGCAACGGGGCCGTTACTCTATCCCAGCTCGCGTCACAGCTTGGGATGCCAGTTGAGCAACTCGGCTCGATACTCGCCCCACAAGGTCTGCTGCGAGGCACAGCTCTCGTGGAGGTTGAATCTTCGGCCGAGCTTGGCTATCCCCACCCAGAAGAGCGGGTTGTGCTCGGTCGTGGTCTGCTGGTGGCCCAGTACGATCGAGAGACATTGCCGACCTACCTGCCAGGATTGTCCGTACTCCCGACCCCAGAGCCAGACGCGGCCTGGGCAGCGGCCTTCGTGGCAGACCGCCCAGCCCAGCTCGTCTTGGATTTGGTAAAAGAGCGACTCGTGAGCACGCGCCCGCTGCTGCTGCTCTTGTCCGGATGCAGTGGAGAAACAACCTCACTGCTCACTCAAGCAGTGCGCCTCCGACTTTCGCGACCCGTGTTCTATCTGGATGGTGCAGCGCTGGCGGGCTGGCCTCAGCCCGAACTGGTCTCCGCGCTTCGTCGACTCCGCCGGGACACGGACCTTCGAGGGGCCGCACTGGTCGTGCAAGACGTCGAGCATTTGGGAGGGGCCTGGCGAGCCCTGACCCAGCCCAAACCAAGCGGCCAGACAGCCCCCGTCATCTTGTGCAGCAGCGGAGCGATTGCGCAACCTCGTCACTTTGCTGGAGCCACCTACGGCAATCCGCTGCAATTGATGACTCACTCGCTGCGCACGGCATCGACGAATCCGGCCAACTCGGCAAGTTCCACAGCGACCGAGGAAAGCGATCATCCAGATATCGATCGCAGTCGAGAAGAAGCTCGTCGGCAAGCCGCCGTCGACGCCGCCCGTGCGATGGGCAAGCCGATTCCGAAGGAACTCCAGTCCGTCGATTCTGCTGCGTCGGTGGTGAAGACGACCGCCACCGCAGCGGCCTCGGCACCTGCAATCCCACTCGCGCACACCAAGCCCGCGCCAGCCAGTGCCCCACCAAAAGTCGAGGCAGCCCCACGGACAGAGACACCTACCGCTCAAGCGTCGCCCCGCCCAGTGAATCCTCGACTGGCTGCGGCTCTCGCCAAAGCGGGGCTACCTCCAGCGGGTAGCGGCATGTCTCGCGGGGAGCGCAACGCAGCAGAACCTGCACCCTCGACATCTAACTCAGCACCAGCCACCGCACCGGCATCACCAGCCACTGACTTGCCGCCCACCATGCAGCCCAATCCTGAGCCATCACCGCTGCCAGCCGTCGTCAGCGATGCCACGCCAACAGCCATTCCCCCCGGAGAAGAGCTCGCCGATGGTCCACCGTTGCCGTTGAGCGATGACGCCAAGCTAGACGAAATGATTGGCGTCGCCAAAAACACGACCAGTAACAACCAGCGCAGCCAGCTTCTCAGGCGCTTGGCCGGCACCAAGAGCCCGCACGTCATTCAACTATTTCGCATGTTCACGAATCATCCACATCCCGGGGTACGGTCTGCTGCCGAGGCCGGTATGGAATCGATCTTCGGTTCGCACTGGAATCGTGCCCGCACCATCGCCCCACCCATTCAGCCGCCACGCAGTGACGACGGAGGACGAGGCCCTGGTGGAGCGTTTTAGGACAACGAGCGACCGAGTGCCAACGCGCAAGGGGTGGCGATCGGCTGTTACCCTGGGCGCTTCAGGCACTTGATCGCAACACCAGTGGCGCGATCGATCTTGCCGGCAGTGGTGTGGCTCGTAATCCGCACCGAGGTCGCCCCCATCTCAGCAGCAGTGCGTCGCAGCTTCGCCTTGCTCGAATCAAATGTTCCAGGTGTCAGCGAAGAACCGGACTCCACCGTAATCGGCCCGTAGTCCTCGAACAGCGTGCAGTCGGGTGCCTCGTCCTTTTCGAACAGTTGCACTTGCTGTTCCTTGGGCGTCAGCTCCGATGGTCGAAGGTTGCCCGGACCACAGGCGAGTGCCGACAGCACCGGCAAAACGACCAGTGCCCTGGCAATCGAGCGACCCACGGTGTTGACCACAGGGATCACAATGGGAATGTAGCTTACGTTTCGCATAAGGATTGATTCTACAACGCAATCCTCTCCCTTTTCTATGGGCAGTACACGCGAGATCTACCGCTAGACTCAGCCACTCGATGACCGTGCAAATCATCACCAGTGAGCATCAACTGTCGGAGTTGCGGCCAGCCTGGAACCGACTCGCAGCGGGGCAGCCTTTCCGCAGTTGGGACTGGCAGGTCGCCTGGTGGCGACACTACGGCCGTTTGCAAGATCGGCAACTTCACATCCTGGCGTGTTTTGACGGGGAGGAACTGCTCGGACTTCTGCCCTGTTACCGTCGATTGACCGCGCTGGGCAGAGTGCTCAGGCCACTGGCGAGTGGCGAGGTCTGTTCGGAATACCTGGGGCTGCTATCGAAGCGCGGACATGATCTGCAAATTGCTGGCGAGTTTGCCGATTCACTGTCGGGTCGAGGCCGGAATCCACGCGGCCAAGGCACGACGCAAGGATGGGAGCTATTGCTCCTCGATGCGCAGGATCCCCATGATGCAACGCTGCATGCACTCATTCAGGAGCTTACCCGACGCGGTCATCCAATCGATACCCACAGTGGTGCGGCATGCTGGCGGATCTCCTTCGACGAAGATACCCAACACCCCTGGGGCAGCGAAGCGTACGCGAAGCACCGTTTTGAGAGCTACCTCAAGCAAGTAGCGCGCAACCATCGCCACCGGCTGCGCAAAGCCGAACGCCACGGACTTGAGGAAGGCTTCACATTCCATCTTGCCTCGGACCAGGCTTCGCTCGACCGTGGCTTCGCGATCCTTGTAGAGCTTCACCAGCGACGCCGAGCTCTTCACGGTCAAGTTGGGATGTTCGCACGTCGTCGCTTCCTGTCCTTTCACCAAGATGCGACCCAGTCCCTCCTCGACGCCGGTAAGCTTTGGGTGGCGTGGCTACAGAAAGGGAATACTCCCATCGCCGCCTACTACTGCCTGGCCGATCAAGGTGCCTTGTACTGCTATCAAAGCGGGCTCGATCCCGACCATCTGGATGATGAGCCTGGCAGAATTCTGCTGCTAATACTGCTCCGACGAGCCCTACGGCTCGGATTTTCGTCGCTCGATCTGCTACGCGGAAATGAACCATATAAGAGCCACCTCGGTGCCAAGCCACAAGCCAGCCTGAACGTGTTTGTCGGAAACCGCGATCTCCTTGGGCGGGCTGCGTTCTCGCTGACCCAGTTCAAGCGGCGGTCCCGTCGTTTGGCGGGCCAAGTCCTGAGGCACGTTCGCCCCCCTTGACAGATTGACCCGTCGACGTACACCCTCAGGCGGCTGTGGCTGCCTTTGCAATCATCGCTCTAATCGTTGCCCATCGATTGCTGCGCTTTGACCTGCTCAGCGACGATGTGTTAGCGCTGCGACCGCAAGGCATTTTGCTCACAGTGCTGGCGGTGGCCGTGCCATTGGCGATGTTCCGCAGGCAGGTTAGCCTTCGCTGGTCGAGCATTCTTGCCTTCCAGTGGCTGCTGTTCTTCTGGGCCATGCTGTCGCGGGTGGTGTCCGATGGCACCGATGAGCTGTGGAACTTCCTGACCGGTGACTACGCCAAAGACCTCGCGTTTGCGTCGGTGCTCGGCTTCCTGTCGACCAATACGCAGCGGATCCGTGCGCTCCTGGTCACCATTGTGGTGGCGATGCTGTTCATCGCGGCGGTCTCGATTCCGCAGCGCTTTGGACCCAAGCAGTGTCACTACTTCCGCTTCGCATGGCAGCTAAACTACGAACAGACCAGTGACAAGCGGCCCTGCCAGTCGACGGCAGAGTGCTACACCGTTCCCAATCATGAGCAGCACCTGCGCGACTACGGCTGGGCCTGCGAACGCACCGGACCACTGGGGTTGGCGACGGTCGTCGATCGAATCCACTACACCGGCAATTTGATCGATCCAAACTCGCTGGCGCTTGCGCTCGTGATGGCCGCAGCGCTCTTATTGGGGCTGGCCACCTGGCCCCAGCGCCCGATTCGCAAGTGGCTGTGGCTACTCGGACTACCGCTGTTCGCGTTCGCGGTGGTGCTCGCCGCATCCCGAGCCGCGCAGGTGGCCATGGGCGCGGTACTCCTCTGCTTCTTTTATTTCCGAGTCGGCATCCTCGGAGCGGGACTCGCTGGGGTTCTGGCCTCACCGGTGATGCTGATTTCGACCAGAAACGACGCCGAAGCTGCTTACTCGACGGTGACGCGGATTATGACGTACCTAAACGGCTTCCGCGCCTTCCTCGATTATCCGTTCTTCGGAGTCGGCTATGCCAACTACGAGCACATCAGCTTCCTCAACGCTCACAACAGTTTCCTGCAAGCCCTCGTCGAGACAGGAGTCCTCGGTGGCACGCTGTACCTGACCGGCATCTACGTGTCGGTCAAGCTGCTCTTTCAGGTGATTCGCTGGCCGCAGTCAGGTCTAGATGACGATGCGCAGCTCCAACTGGCCGAGCTACAACATCTTGCCAAGACGCTGCTGGCGATGCTGCTGGGTGTGCTCTTGTGCGTGCTGTTTCTGTCGCTGGCGTTTGACTTTTCGTGGCTGCTACCGCTCGGTTTGATTGCCGCCTTCGAGATGCATCTACGCGAAAAGCTCCCCGGCTTTCGGCTCAGTGTCGGCTTCATTGAACTGGCGATCCTGATGACCAGCACGCTGCTGCTGCTCGGCCTGTTCATCTTGGCGAGCGCACGCTAGCCCTGACGCCACGCGCACGGGGCTGGTGGGTCTAGTCCTCGTTGAGGTTGCGGACCAGCTTGTATTCCTCACCCGCTCGAATCACCACATCGAAGCTCAGACGCTTGCTGTTGGTGACGAAGGTGACGCTGTGCTTGCCAGCCTTGAGGGGAATGCGATCGCGGGGCGCAATCGGCGTGGTCTTGCCGGTGTCCTTGTTGTCGACGAAGACCCTGGCATACGGCTGACTGTTGGCGATGAGATATCCCTCTTTGTCGCTGCTCGATGACGCCGCTGCGGCTGGGGTCGCAGTGGTCGTGCTGCCACTCCCTGAGCCAGACGAGGCACCACTGCTGGCGGACGCGCCCTTGTCATCGTCCTTACTGCCACTGCCACTGCCACTGCTACTGCCGCCACCCAGGTCGATATCGAGGTTCTGCTCGAACGAGTCACCAAACGACACCAGCTTGGTGACCGCGCCATGCCCGCGCTTCTTGAGCACCACCTTGGCGGTCTTGGTCGGATCGAGATCCTCGACCGTGACCGGCGACTTGCCATAGGAGCGCCCGTTTACCAGCACCTCGGCCCCGGCGGGTTTGGTGGTCACGATGAGCTTGCCCCGGCCTTCTTGCATCTCGATCGCTCGATCGTATTCCTGACCTGCCGAGAGCGTGACCTGGAAGTTCACCGGCTGCTTGCCGGCCTTCTTCACCGACACATTTTGCACCTGGCCCGAGGGAACCAGGTAACCCTTCAGGATGTCGCTCTCTTTGACGAGGATGCCGTTGACCGAAATGAACACGCCCGGTGGAACCCGCAAACGAATGACACCATTGCCCTGGCCACCGTTCTGCGCGCTGGCGCTGCCCGCACCGAGCTGGATCGGCACCTGCACCGTGTCACCCGCGATCACATCAATCAGTTGCTGGGTTTCACCCTCTTCGGCACGCACCAGCAACTGGTGTTGACCACGCTGAATGTCTCGCAGAAGGAGCGCCCCGCCCTGCTCGATCCGACCCGCCTCGCGACCATCGACGTAGACAGTAGCTTGACGCGATGGGAACACCGTCACCACCACCGTCCCCTTGCCAGGCTGCATCGCGAACTTAGCACCAAGGACCAAGCCGACGACGGCAATCGCGACGATGATACCGACCAAGATATCCTTGACCAGCGAGCTGCCCTTGGGCTCTGCGACTTGCGGTGGTGGTGGCGGAGGCGCTTGCTGCTGAACCGCTGCCGCAGGAATGACGGTCCCGTTCGGGAGCATCACCATCGCGCCGGGCTGGAGTGCCGACATCGATCCGGTGCCAAACGGCATCGCCATCGCAGGCATCACCGCTGAGCCATACGCCGATGGAAAGGCTCCCATCGGACCGACCATGCTCTGGTTGGCTGGATAGCCCTGATTCATGCCGCCATACGGATCCATCATCGGCTGCTGCATTTGCTGCTGCATTTGCTGCTGCGGCTGCTGCTGTGACTGCTGTGCAGCCTGCGGCCCACCAGGATGCTCGTTGGGGTTAAAGATCGCAGTCGACTGCGCTTTGATGTCCCCTTCTTCTTCACCGCCATGCTTGGCGCTATCGAAGATCGCCGTTGACTGATTCGGCAGATCGCCTTCCGCCCCCGGCATCTGGTCGGGCATGACGATCGCGGTCGCCTGGTTCAGCAGATCGCCCTCGCCATGACCCTCGCCTTCCGCGATCGGTTCGATCTCATGTTCGGATAGTGCCGACGTGGGCTCGGGAGACTCACTCGGCGCAGCCCGGGGGGCCGAAGAGGTCGGTGCCAGCGTCGGTGACCGCAGCCGGGCCGATGGAGGAGCGCCCCCCTTCGACTGACCGCCCTGGGTCATCGCCTCTTTGCCGATCTTGCGCTGACTTTCGAGAACCGCCGACTCCTTCTTCATTTCTGGAGAGAAGGCGTCGCGCATCCAGGTGGCGAGCGCTTTGGCGTTATAGACCGGCTCAAACTGCGCCGCGAAGTCAGCGAGGTCGTCATGCATCTCGCTACCCCAGTGGTAGCGATCAGCGGTGTCCCTCGCCAGCGACTTCATGATGATCCGGTCGAGCTCGGGCGGAATCTCTTTGTTGATCGTGGAAGGCGGCGGCACCGTGGCGCTACGAATCTTCTCGAGCGTCGCAAAGTCACTCTCCCCCATGAACAGCCGCTCGCTGGTGAGCAGTTCGTAGAGGATGGTTCCAACGGCAAAGATATCGGTACGCTGATCGAGCGGCTTGCCACCAACCTGCTCCGGGCTCATGTACCCAAACTTGCCCTTGAGCACACCCGCCTGCGTCTTCGACGAGCGCGACGCCGCCTTGGCGATACCAAAGTCGATGACCTTGACCTCGCCGTCGTAGCTGGTGATCACGTTTTGAGGCGACACGTCACGGTGGATGATGTTGAGCGGCTTGCCGGTCGCGTCCTTTTTGCGGTGTGCATAGTCGAGGCCTTCACAGACCTTGCCCATGACAAACGCCGCCATCTGCACCGGCATGTGCTTCTTCAAGCGACGGAAGCGGTTCTGAATCTGGAGCAGATCTTTGCCCCAGATGTACTCCATCGCGATGAAGTGACTGTCGTCGATCTTACCCAGCTCGAAGATCTGACAGATGTTCGCATGATTGAGTTGGCCAGCGATCTTGGCCTCGTCAATGAACATCTGGATGAAGTCAGCATCTTCCGCCATCGCCGGAAGGATCTTCTTGATGGCGATGATCTTCTCGAATCCCTCGACACCGAAGGTCTTCGCTTTGAAGACCTCGGCCATGCCGCCGACAGAGATTCGCTCGAGGAGCAGGTATTTTCCAAAAGGCTGCGGTAGTGCCACGCGCGCTCCTCAGCGTCCTACTGGTGATCCACTAAGGCTCTCAATGAGGACACCTTTTTGCGAAGGTTATCGTATGACAAAAGCCTAGTTAGCGTCAATCGTCCGCGTAGTGTGCCTCCTGCCCGGACGGAGGACGGCCCCGGGTGAGCGCAGGTGCGTACGAATCTGCTCGTTCGCGCTATTGCGGTGGCAGGCGGCTCGAAAGCTCACCGGAAAGCGTCTCCAGTGCAGCGGTCATCGCCCGACCAAACAGGACACTCGGCGTATCCGTAGCGCTCGTGACCATCGGTGGCAACGCCACGCTACGATCATAAAGTAACTTTCCGTCCTGTAGCAAAACCAGGTGGATTCGCCCGCTCAAGACCCCACCGGTGACCGCCAAGGCATCGAGTCGAGCCATCAGCGTATGGTGAGCGCTCACCCGTAGCGACTGCTCCAGTGCCTCAAAACCACCCACCAGGCTGTACAGCCGAGTCGCCACCACGGGGACAGCAAGACGCTGCTGGAGAAACGACATCATCGCTTGCTGGCCCACGATCCCCAACCCGAAGTAACCGGGGGGTAGCGCAGTGGCAGGTTCTCCCATCAGTCCGATGGCAACGCGTGGCCTTTGACGCGGCTTCTGTTCGGCGTCCTTCGTCGGGTTCGGCGTGGTCACCCCCACAGCAGGTGGTGGTGGCAGCGATGGCGGAGGTGGAAGCGCAGCGGTTCCTGCGGGGCTGGGCGGCTCTCGCTTGACCAGTCCGTGCTCACGCTTCGGCGATTCGGGAACCAAAAGCGCGAGATCGCCACGCCGTGAGCCCGCACCGGTTGAGGCTGAAACGCGCAGCGCACCGGACACCGAGACATTCGTGGTCGAGGTCAGCGAAGATCCGCCAACGCCAGATAGCGCGGCCAGCTTCGAGGCATTTGGCGAGTGGGTCGCACTGACGCTCCCGGTCGGGCCAGTCCCTGCCGCTGGGGTCTGGGGTTCTGCCACGGAGAGCAGCTTGGGCCGCAGCTCCGCAACCAAGGCGTAGACCAAGTCGTCTAGGTGCTCGAGATCACCGACCGCGTGCCAACTGGCCCCACGGTAGCTGAGCGAGAGCCGCAGCCGACCCGAGCCGACCTCCTCCAGCTTGGCCCCGAGCGATCCCTCACTGTCCGCCTTACCGGGCTGTGCCGAGATGTTCGCCTCCTTGAGCGCCACCAACATCGCCCGCTGCAGCTCCTTGCCAATTCCCGGCAGCGACAGCGGAGCCGTCACCGGTGCCACCCAAAGCGATGTCGTCGTCGAAACAATCGGCTTTTGGGCAACGACATGCCGAGGTACCGCACTGAGCCCCAGGAGGCACAGCACCGCGCAGCTACCCATCGTGCATCGTCGCAGAAACAAATCGACCACTACTCACAAGCAAATCGGCAGCGACCGCCAGTGTCAAGCATCGCGCTCGCTTTCGTGTGCAGGGCAATGACTCCCCAGCAAAACCCAGCCTGCTACTGTCACGACAAGCGCCAACGGCAACAGTCCGAGCTTGATCGACCCACCGATCGTCAAAAAAGACAGATGACCGTGCCTCACCATCACCACCACCAGCGCGTTGTTGACCGCATGCATGGCCATCGCTGTCCACAATGAGCCACCTCGCAGGATCGCCACCGCGAACGACGTCCCCAGTAGCATCGTCGGAACCATCCGCCCCCACGACAAATGGATCATTCCGAACAACAAGCCACTCAGCAGCACCATCGGTAGCAGATGACGCCACGCCCTTGCCGGTTGCTCGCCGAGCGATGGAATCAGAGCCCCCAGAATAGCTCCCCGGAACAGCACCTCCTCACAGACCGCTGGGATCAACGCAAAGGTCAATAGATCAAGCCACAACGGCCGCAGCCCAGAAGGCGGAGCAATCATCCGCTGCAGCGCCCGCTGCTCGGCAGGAGAGATCCGCACCACCCGTTCGTACAGCGGCTCAATCCATGCCGCCAAAAAGTAGAACAGCCCCAAGC
>ERZ724524.1633-NODE-1633-length-14915-cov-6.010363_pt1 | contig 14915 bp, 11 predicted proteins | sample MGYA00376057_ERZ724524 | MGnify/ENA primary metagenome ERZ724524 (study PRJEB28724, sample SAMN07190888) | wastewater metagenome | isolation source: influent of sewage treatment plant in Hong Hong | place: USA: Christiansburg, Virginia | collected 2016-03-01 ...
AGCTAAGAAAAAAGTATAAAACAAAAATCCCATTCAATTTTGAGTGGGATTTTTTATTGAAGACAATGTATGTAACTTTTTTACGCCCTTGTTAGTTCAGCAAATTAAAAGTCAACTCTCCAAACTCTTCGCCAATGTTGTGTCTTTCAACCAACATTGATTTTTTGAACATATAATTATTGTTTGATTGGAATAGAGGTGTAAATTTAATTGTTGGCTAATTTGTTGTACAGCCATTCTAAACCATTAACACAAAAAGAAATATGAAATATTTAGCAAAAATCACATTCGCTGTATCCTTGATTTTAATCATTTCTTGCAAACAAAAAAGCAATGATTCTTCTCTAAAATCTTATTTTAAAAGCAACGAAAAAGGTATTAAAACTGGTGGTATTAAAATTATTCCAATTGAAACACCAAAGGGAAAGTTTAATATTTGGACAAAAACAGTTGGCAATAATCCAACAATAAAAGTGCTATTGCTAAATGGAGGTCCAGGTGGAACACATGAATGTTTTGAATCTTTTGAAAGTTTTTTTCCTGCAGAAGGAATCGAATTTATTTATTACGATCAACTGGGTTGTGGCAATTCAGACAACCCCAAAGACACTTCTATGTGGGATTTACCACGATATGTAGAAGAAGTGGAACAAGTACGTACAGCTTTGAATTTAACGAAAGACAATTTTTATTTATATGGACAATCTTGGGGTGGCATTTTGGCAATGGAATATGCTTTAAAATATCAGCAAAATTTAAAAGGTTTAATCATTTCCAATATGATGTCGAGCTGCCCAGATTATGGCAAATATGCTGAAGACGTTTTATCTAAACAAATGCCAACAACAGTATTGGCGGAAGTTCGTGCATTGGAAACAAAAAAAGATTTTGAAAACCCTCGTTATATGGAACTCTTAATTCCTAACTATTACGAAAAACACATTCTTAGAAAACCATATGCTTCTTGGCCAGAACCAATGGTTCGTATGCTTTCTAAACTCAACAACTCATTGTATGTAACAATGCAAGGGCCCAGCGAATTTGGGATATCAGGAAAATTAGAAAAATGGGACGTAAAAGCTCAACTAAAAAACTTAACTGTACCAACCTTAACCATTGGAGGAAAATATGATACAATGGATCCTGAACACATGAAGTGGATGAGTAAAGAGGTTCAAAATGGTTCATTTTTATACTGCCCAAATGGTAGCCATTGTTCTATGTTTGATGATCAAGAAATTTATATGGCTGGTTTAACAAAGTTTATTTTGGCTGTGAATAAAGGTCAAAAGAAAATTGATTTATAGAATCAATTTTCTTTTGATAATGTAATAAAGTAAGTTATCCTCATTAGGATTTACTAATTTATGCCCTTGTTGGCGTTACAAACTAAACGCTAGTTCTAGATAACATTGAGAACGATGTTGGTCGAAAAACACAACATCGGCGAAGCTAAAAAAATGATGCTAATCAAGAGACAGAACATCAGCAAGGCTATTTTTTAAATTTTCCTAAATTTCTTTTTGTAAGCAATCAATAAACCTACTACATCATTGTAACTTTCTAAACCACGATCTTGTTGGTTGGCTTTTAAATATTGACCATAAATTTGAGACATTACAGGAGAAATATCGTTGTTTTGTTTATTGAAAAAATTACGGATATCTCTTAAATCTTTTCTTACCAAACTATCCAATTGCCAACCATTTTTTTCTTCAATATTCATCATCAACAATTCCATTGCAGCATATTTATATAAATCTAAATACACTGAATACTGAAAGTAAAGATTAGAACTTCTACTACATGCCAAATAACCTACAAAATTGGCTTCATCTTCGCTGGCATAGCCTAATTGATGAGCAATTTCGTGGCAAGCAACATACGGCACAATAATCCTCGGTATATTGGTACTCAATTGAGCTTCTCCACTAAATGGATTGTAATAACCAGTAAAACCAATGTAATGACTAACCTTACTAAACAAACTCTTTTTAATGGAAGAATTTTTATATGCCAAAAATGGATAAAGTGTATCTATAGTTTTGTATAGTTGAGCACTCTCTTCAAATATTTCATTAAAAGTTGGGCTTGGTAAACGATCTTTTCCAATTTGTTTTCTTAACGTATTTACTCGATCTATTAAACTACACAATACTTCTTTTACTTCGGCCTCTGTATAAGTATTTTTTTGCAGTTTTAATTGATGTGCAATACCCAATCTTGTATAATTCAAACCCCATAAAACATTAAAAATAATGTAAACCCAAAGTGTAGTTCTTACTAGTTTCCCTAAGAAAATAAATACATTCTTTTTTTCTATTTTTCGATTGAACAATTTGTAAAAGAAACTGCCAATTAACCAACACAGTTGTATACATAAAACTGCATAAAAAATATCGCCAATACTAATTGGAAGCCATCCTGCAATTGTTCTTAACAGAACAGCTATTTTAATGTACACATAAGTACTATATAAACTTTCTACAACTGCAGGAAATGCTTGTAAAATAAGCACAAACAATACCAATAAACATGGGAAAATCCATTGCTTTAAAAACTTAATTTTAGAAACTGTAGAATGCTTTATTTGCATGTTGTGAAAGTAATAACTAATAAAGAATAGCACAAAAAAACGGAGTAATTTTCATTACTCCGTTTTTAATATATTGTTCAATTTATAATACTGATTTTTGACTTCTCAAATCGCCCAATTTAGGATCCATTGCAATTGCTTTATCACACATTTGGGAACCTTTTTCTTTATTACCTGCTTTAATTAAAGCAACACCTGCCATATACAATGCTTTAACGTTTTTATTGTCGTTCTCAAACATTTTGTAAAACAATTGGTGAGCAACAATATAATTGGCAGCTTTATAATACGCTTGTGCAATTTGACTCAATATTTGTACATCACCTGGTTTTTTAGCCAAAACCTTATTCAACACTTCAACCCCTTTTGGAATATCGAAAGTTAAATAAGCCATTCCTAAGTTTTCTAAGAAAGCTAAATCTTGCTTCATTCCATTTTCTGCAGCCATTTCATAATATTTCACAGCTTCTCGTTCATTGTTTTGTGCACTGTACAACAACCCAATTTCATACATCAAATCATAATTTTTAGGATTATTTTCAATTGCTTTTTGATACATAGCAATGGCATCATTATACATACTCATTTCTACAAAAACTTGTCCTAATAAAACGATGGTTTCTTTGTGTTGTGGTGTTTCTTGAAATTGTATAGTTAATAATTTTCTTGCTTTACCGTAGTTTTCGTCTTCGTAATAACATTTGCCCATCATGTAGTTTAGCTTAGCCACTTTAATGTTATTGGCTTCTGCTGCTTCTCCATATTTAATTACATCGGCCCATTTACGCATTAAGAAAGAAAGTTCAATTTGTTTGGTTACAGCCAATACATGTTTTGGATTTTTTTCTACAACTAAATGGTATTGTTGTAATGCCAAAGCCACTTTTCTTTGTTCTTCATAATAGGCGGCAAAATCAATTCTTATTTCTTCTTCATTGCTATTAAATTCCAATGCTTTTTTATAATATTTTTCGGCATCCCAAACTTTTCTTGCAGTTCTAGATTCTTGTGCTTTTGTTAAATAAAAACCAGCACTATCGTTATTATTTGAGGTTAATTGAGTAAAAGTTGCATTGCTACTTAAGCAAAAAACAATTAAACATGTGAAGATGGTAAGTTTCATTTTCATAAATAATAGTTGGATATTGTTTCAAATATTTTTTTTGAAAACAATATTTTTTGGCTATTTCAGTTGGCTAACCTAGTTAAAATTAGCTAAAACTGCGATTAATTTTTTTTGTTAAACCTAAAAAAAAGACCAAATCGGGCATTGTTTCAAAAAAAAATATATTTTAGAAACGCATTTAATAATAGTTTATTATGCAAAGATTGCTATTATCCTATTGTTGAACTTCTGCCTGTTACTACATGATTAAAAAACAGCTTGGATTACACAACACAAGTTTATCTTTTTCAATTAAATAGTATTATAACCAAATTTATTTATTCAAATAACTACATTTTTTACTTTTTTGTGAAACAACCTTTTGAGTTTGTGAACGGTAAAAGAAATGTTTAAATTATTGCAATACAATACCTGCAAGAGGCGGTAAGTTAATTTCCAACTGATATTTTTTTGTTTCTTTATCAACCAACTTGGCACGAATTGAAGGATTAAAAACATCACCAGTTCCCCAAAACTCTTTAGCATCACTATTAAAAATTTCTTTCCATTTTCCTTTTCCAAATACTTCTACAGTCCAGTTTAAATGTACTTGTGCAGTCATATTTAAAATTACCAACACATCGTTGGCTGCTTTTTTGCCTTTGCGTTTAAACACCAACACACTTTCTGTTCTATGATTTAAATCAATCCATTCGAAGCCATCACTAGAAAATTGGTTTTCGTATAAAGCAGGTGTATTGCGGTACAACTCATTTAATTTTTGAACACAATATTTCATGCCACCATGACTTACAAAATCTAGCAATTCCCATTGTAATTCACTTTTATAATTCCATTCGCTGGTTTGTGCAAACTCATTGCCCATAAACAACAACTTTGCTCCTGGGTGTGTAAACATATATGTATACAACAATCTTAAGTTGGCAAATTTTTGCCAAGTATCGCCTGGCATTTTATAAATCATTGGACTTTTGCCATGTACAACTTCATCGTGACTCAATGGTTTCATAAAATTTTCATCGTAGAAATACATCATACTAAATGTAATTTCATCTTGATGAAATTGTCTAAAAATAGCATCTCGTTTAAAGTAGCGTAAAGTATCATGCATCCAACCCATCATCCATTTCATACCAAAACCTAAACCTCCATCAAAAATTGGTTTACTAATTTTTGGCCAATCTGTTGCTTCTTCTGCAATGGTTTGTATTGCAGGGAAATCTCTGTATAAAGTTGCATTCAAATCTTTTATAAATGCAATCGCTTCTAAGTTTCCATTTCCTCCAAATTCATTGGGTTCCCATTGACCTTCATTTCTACTATAATCCAATCTTAACATAGATGAAACAGCGTCTACTCGTATTCCGTCAATATGAAAACGATCACACCAAAAACGAGCACTGCTAATTAAAAAACTTTTCACTTCGCCCCTGCTATAATTAAATATGTAACTGTTCCAATCTGGATGATAACCTTTTCTCATATCAGCATACTCGTAGGTATGTGCTCCATCAAACATAAATAACCCATGTGCATCATAAGGAAAATGTGAAGGCACCCAATCTAATATTACACCTACGCCAGCATTGTGAAAATCGTTCACCATTGTTGCAAAATCTTGAGGGCTTCCAAACCTACTAGTTGGAGCAAAAAAACCTGTACCTTGATAACCCCAACTGCCATCAAATGGATGTTCCATTACTGGCATTAATTCAACATGTGTAAAACCCATTTCTTTTACATAAGGCACTAAGCTTGCTGCAATTTCAGCATAAGAATAGTAAGTTTCTTCATCATTCTTATCCGGTCTTTTCCAACTTGCTAAATGCACTTCATACACACTCCATGGTGCATTTAAAGAATTTTTTTGTATTCTTTTTTTCATCCACACTTCATCATTCCATTCATAAAAAGTTCCCCAAGCAATGCTAGCAGTAAATGGTCTTTTTTCCCATAAATGTGCAAAAGGATCACCCTTATCCAATTTCAATCCATTAAATCCAATGATATGATATTTATAAGCTTCGCCTGCCAGTACATTTGGAATAAAGCCTTCCCAAATACCACTACCTTCTTTTCGTACAAATAAAGCATTGGTTGTTGTATCCCATTCATTAAAATACCCAATTACAGAAACATAAGTTGCATTGGGTGCCCAAACTGCAAAATAGGTTCCACTTTCGCCCAAAACAGTTATTTGCTTGTTACCAAAAAACTCATACAATCTATAATGTGTGCCTTGTTGAAAATTGGTTACATCTTCATCGCTAAACAAAGAATAATTCCAAACGGGTAATGCTGTATCTATAAAAAACTGCTCTTCATACTTTTGTAAAACAGTTGGTTGAACTTGATTGATAGCTTTCGTTGAAACTACTTTTTTTTGAATAGATTCCTTAGCAGAAGTTGCAGTTTTGCTACCACTAATAATTGATTTAACCCCTTGAACATCTTTAAGTGGTGTATTATTTTTTTTCATATTGAATATTTGATATGAGAAGAATGTTTAACGTAAGATTGTGAAAAAAAATTTTATTTCAGTCCTCAATTTATGGATTTTGCAAACGCTTTAATCTAATTGTTTTTACGACCAACTATTATTTATGAAACTACTGCAACTATTGATACTCTTTTTATTACTTACTACAAGTTCAATAGCACAAAAAACAATCATTAAAGGCACTGTTACCGATACGCTGAATAAGCAAAACTTGAATAAAGCCACCATTAGTTTATTGAGAGCAAAAGATACCGTTTTAGTAAATTTTACACGAAGCAATAACAACGGAAGTTTTAATTTAGAGCATACAGGTAATGGAAAATTTTTATTGTTGGTAACCTACCCTTCTTATGCAGACTATTATGATACTGTAACAATAACAGCAAATACAATTGTTGATTTAGGCAACATACAACTTACTACAAAAGCACATTTATTATCGGATGTTACGGTTGTTCAAAAAATTGCAGCTGTAAGAATGAAAGGTGATACACTAATTTTTAAGGCGGATAGTTTTAAAGTAAAAGCAGGTGCAAGTGTAGAAGAATTGTTGAAGAAATTTCCAGGAATTCAGGTAGATAAAAATGGCAACATTACTGCACAAGGTACAAAAGTTGAAAAAGTTTTGGTTGATGGAGAAGAATTTTTTGGTGATGACCCAACCATTGCTACCAAAAATTTAAGTGCCAATATGGTAAATGAAGTACAAGTGTTTGATAAGAAAACTGATCAAGCTGTATTTACAGGAATTGATGATGGAGCTACAACAAGAACAATTAATTTAAAACTAAAAGACGATGCAAAAAAAGGTTGGTTTGGAAAAGCAGAATTGGCAACCGATGCCAACCAAAGATGGAACAACAGTTTAATGGCCAACAGTTTTAAAAAGAAACGAAAAATAAGTATTTACGGCATTAATAGCAGTACAGGAAAGTTAGGATTGGATTGGAATGAACAAGGAAAATTTGGTGGTGGCGACAATGGCAACATGACCATGACGGATGATGGCGATACTTACTTTTTTTGGGGTGGTGGAGATGGATTTGATGACCCAAGTTATTGGGGCGAAGGAATACCAAAAAGTTGGAGTGGTGGGTTAAATTATAGCAATAAATTTAACAACGATAAGCAAAGTTTAAATGGTAGTTATAAGTATGGAAAAATTGTGAATGATGGTTTTGGTTCTACCATTTCACAATCTATTTTACCCGATACATTATTTTTTAACAATGAAAGAAGAACTGTATTTGGCAATAAAGACAGGCACAGTTTAAATGGAAGTTTTGATTGGATGGTGGATAGTTTTTTTTCAGCTAAAGCTACTGTTGTAGCAGCTAAAGGGCGTATACAAGGTATTAAAAATTATTACAGCGAAGCCTTAAATGCCAACAATCAATATGTAAATAAAAGCAATAGAAACAATACAACCAATGGCGATAATCAAAGCATAAAAGCAACCATGTTGTTTCGTAAAAAGTTTAGAAAAATTGGCAGAACAATTTCTTTAAATATTGAGCAATCTTTTAACGAATCTAACAGTACAGGTTTACTGTATTCTATTAACGATTTTTACAATAAATCTGGTGTAATTAATTTTTCTGACACTACTGATCAGCAGAAAATTAATGCAACTAAAAGCAACATTTTAGTAAGTAAATTGGCGTATACTGAGCAGTTGGCCAAAAATTTAACGCTCGAAATTAGCTATGGTTTTAACTACAATCAATCTAAAAATAAAGTATTGAGTTATGATAAAGCGATGGATGGTAAATACTCTGTTTTAAACACAACTTATAGCAACGATTTTGATTTGAATATTATCACCAATCAAACTGGTTCTGTATTGAGATATAGTAAAAAGAAACTCAGTTTATCTGTTGGTGGCGATATGGCTTTTGCCAACTTTAAACAAAAGGATTTAATAAAAGATACATTGTACAATTATTCATTTACCAACTTTTTCCCTAAAGCAATATTCACGTTTAAATTCAATGCCAATAAACGATTAAACATTAATTACAATGGCAACACTAAACAACCAGGAATTCAGCAATTGCAGCCTTTGGCCGATAACAACAACCCCTTGTTTATACAAATTGGTAACCCTAATTTAAAGCAAGAATTTAACCATAGGTTTAATTTAAATTTCAACAATTATCAAGTGTTAAAAAATAGAGGATACAACGTTGGCATCAATGGAGGCTTTACGAACAATGCCATAAGAAGCAGCATTTTTACAGATACAACTGGCAAAACAACTTCTCAATATATTAATATAAACGGTGATTATAATTATAGTGCAAGAATTGGTTTTAATACAAAAATTAATAAGCTAGACATGTACTTTAATACCAATTATTCTTACAACTTTAATAACAATGTAAGTATAGTAAATACGTTTAGAAATGAAACTAAAAACGATAGACACAGCATTAGTTTAAGCGTTAATAAAGATGAAGAAAAAAAATACAATTTCTGGATGTACACCAGCTTTAATTACAACATTTCCTCTTCATCTATTCGCCCAGAAATCAATACAAAATATTGGACAGTAAATGGAGGTGCCGATTTGAATATTATACTTCCATGGAAGTTAGAATTGAATAACAATTTAGATATGGAGTTAAGACAAAAAACTGAACTCTTTAGTGGCAACAACAATGTTGTTGTATGGAACGCTTATGTAGCAAGAAAGATTTTGAAGAATGATAAATCACAAATTCGTTTTTCAGCGTTCGATATCTTAAATCAAAATCGAGGTTATAGCAGAAGCATCAATAGTACAATGCTTACTGAAAATAACTTCAACCAATTATCACAATATTTTATGCTAAGCTTTATTTGGAATTTTAGTAAAGGAGCAACCAACTAATTATACAATATGAAAGTATTTATTTTATGCATGTTCACGAATATTTTTTTGCAGTTAAATGCCCAACAAGTATTTGTTAGTGCCGGCAAAATTGAATTTGAAAAACAAGTAAACTTGCACAAAGATCTTGACGAAAGTTGGGGAGAAAATGGTGAAGACAATATTTGGATTCAGAACATGAAAAAGAATTTACCCAAAACACAAGCAACCTATTTTGATTTAATATTTAATGAACAACAATCTTTATATAAAGCAGGCAAAGAAGCTCCACAAGGCTTTTATAAAGTACCAGAATGGATGAGTGATAAAGCAAGTGATAACATCACCTACAAAAATTTTGAAAGCAAAAAAATCATTTCACAAAAAAATGTTTATGAAACAACTTTTTTGTTGGAAGATTCTCTAAGACATATTGATTGGCGTATTACCAATGATACCAGAACTATTGCAGGCATTGAATGTAGAAAAGCAATTGGTGTAATTATGGACAGTGTTTATGTAATTGCATTTTATACAGATATTATTACAACAAGTAGTGGGCCAGAAGGTTTTTCAGGTTTGCCAGGAATGATTTTAGGTGTTGCTATTCCTAGATTAAACAGTACTTGGTTTGCTACAAAAGTTGAATTAATTTCAGTTACCAATGATATGATGTTGCCGCCCAAAAAAGGCAAGAAATCTACTTATGATGACCTATTGAAACAATTACAAAAAAGTACAAAAGATTGGGGTAAAGAAGGAGCTAGAAACATTTGGAAAATGATGATTTAATCGTCGTACTTTCTCTTTTTTTCTTCTTTATACTCTAGCTGTTCTAACAATGCTTCAGCAGTTGGATTGTCAGTTACTGCAACTGCAACTTGAAACAATGCAATGAATAAAATTATAGAGCCTAACAATTCTCCCCAAGTAATCCAATAGCCCCAAAAGCTATACACAACAGCTTTTTCAGGATGCGATGGATGATAAATTAATGTTAGTTTTTTGTTTTCAGGTAAACTTCTTAAAACATAACGTGCATCAATTGCATATTCTTTTTTTTGAAGTGTAAAAACAGCTTTGGGAATTGCTTGCTCATGAACAGAATCTGTTTGCCAACGTATGGTTGCTGGCATATATTCTCCATCAAAATAATCTGGTTCTCTACTATACACAATATACAAGCTAAAACAAACTAAATATAAAATTGCAATGCCTTTATACATGCTGCTAAAGTAGGTAAAGATGAATTAGTGCAACTATTTCAATATCATTTTTCAATTAAACAATCTTGCATTATGTAGATTTTTTTGCTGCTACTTTTTGCAACACTGCTTTCTTTTGTTTATCTGAAAGATTGCTTTTTTTAACCATTTTATTTAATTGATAAGCAAGGGAAAGTCTAAAGTTTCTGGTGTTTACCGAATTGAAAGACTCTACATTAAAATTGCTACCAAATGTTTGTGTTATTTGCTGTTGTATTCTAAATGGATCAATCACATTGAACGAAACAATAAAACGTTTATCAAAGAGTTTCTTTTGTACACCTAAATTCATTGTTAGGTTACTTCTACTTCTTCCTTGTGGTGTTGCAAAGCTACTGTAACGTGTATTTCCATCAAAAGTTAATGTAGAGCTTGGTATAAAACTAAAGTTTACACTTGTGTAAAAAGTGCTTCCATCAATGTACTTGTATAATTTTTTTTCCTCTTCTCCATATTGAATAAACGTATAGCCAAGACTCGTATTCATTCTAAACTTTTTAGAAAAAGAATATCCACCCCAAACACTTGCTTCATATTCATTTCTATCTGTAATATTTTGCCAAGTAATTTGTGTTTTACCGCCATCCGTCAGGGTTCTAATCGAATTAAAAATATTTTTTATTTTATTATATCCAACTGATGTATTGAAATAATATTTTCCTTTTATAAAGCTTACATTCCAATCAAAATTATCGGCCAAAGTAGGTTGTAAATATGGGTTTCCAAATCGCAAATTAAACGGATCAGTGTAATCAATGTTGGGGTTCAATTCACCCAAACCTGGTCTGCGAATGGTAGCTCTATAAATTAATGATGTATTCAATTCTTTTGTAAACTCCTTGCGTAAAGTAAATGTGGGCAATACATTCAAATAGTCATTGGCAACATCGCTTGAATTGCCTTTAAAAAATTCAAAATCCATTTGTGTATGTTCAGCCTGCAAACCAGCTATAATACGAAATCCCTTGTTTAAAATAATTGTTACTGCTGCTCTAACAGTAGAAACATTTTGATGAAATTTAAAATCGTTACTCAGCAAATCATTGGTTATAAAACTGCTATCGGCTTTGTTTAAATAGCTTGTATTTAAAACACTGTGGTAATTGTTTCGTTGAAAAGTAGCTCCTGTAGAAAAGATTACTTTTTTATTCATCACGGGTCTGTCATAATTCAATCTAGCTGAAAAAGCATTGCTAAATACATTAAAAAACTGGTTTTGTGAGCTATCTCCAATTGGCACAAAATTGCCTGTAGCATATAACTGAAAAAAATCTTTATCGTTATCGTTCTTACTAGTATTGCCATTAATAATTAAACGCAAGGTTTCGCCAATCGTTTTCTTGCCTTTAATGGTATAGCTCAAAGTAACTGCATTGCCATACCCATTTCCTTTACTTTGATTTTCTCTGCTACTAAATTTATAGGGCTCATTAAAACGATTGATATTGGTATAATTGGTAATACTATAATTATCGAAAAAATTATAATTGCCTTGATAAGTAAATCCAATACTGCGATACTTATTTATTTCATAATCTATATTAAACCTTAAATTAGGACGTAAATTTTTATTCTTAAAATTGCCTTCTGTATTAAATTTATTAGAAGAGTCGGTATAAAAGTTTTCTCTTTTAGAATAATTATCTCCATTAAAAATTCGTGCACCCACACCAATCGTAGCATTGATTGAAAATTTTTGTTGACGATAACTAATGTTTGCAGCTAAATTGGCTTCGCCCCTACTACCAGTAGTTAATGTTGCTTTTCCTGTTAAGCCTACTTTCCCTTTTTTGGTAACTATATTAATTACACCACCACTTTCAGATGCATATTCTGGCGGTGGATTGGTCATTAACTCAATTTTCTCAATACTGCTTCCCGGCAAACTTTCCAATAAATCTCTTAACTGCTCTGCATTTAAATCAGTTGGTTTATTGTCAATTAAAATTTTAGGTTCTTTCCCTTTTAATAAAATTTTGCCATCTGGATCATTCGTTATCAAAGGCATACTTTTCAATAACTCAGCTGTATTCGATCCATTACTCAATGCACTTTCACCAACATTATAAATAAGTACCCCATCTTTATTTTCAATTAATGGTTTTTCTGAATATACTACCACTTCCATTAAATCGCTTGATGCAGGATTTAGCTTTACGTCGCCCAAATTAAAATCGTATCGTTCAGCTCTAAAATAAATGCTATCTAAAGTATAAATATTGTATCCAGTTGCATTAACAACGAGTTTATAAAAATCAAAGGAAATTTTATCAAATTCAAATGCTCCGTTTTTGTCAGAAACCTGCAATATTTTTTTGGTTGAATCTGTAACTGAAACTAAACTCAATGTAGCATAAGCAATGGGTTTGTTATTTGTTGCATCCAATAAATTGCCAATCAATAGCCCTACTTCTTCATTTTTATCTTTCTTTTCCTCCTGTGCATCAACTGCAGTAGAAAATAAAAAAAACAGTAAAAAGAGGATACAATTTTTAATCATTGGTTGAGGTTAATCTACAAAATAAGTTATAAAATAAACTACAAATTGTTATACTAAAGCTATAATTATTTATGTGGGCGAATAATCACTTTAAATCTGCTAACACTTGAATTGGAAAGTAAATTAAATGGAATTAGGAAATTATTTCCATCCACTTTTCAACCATTTTAAAAGTTGCTGGGCAGTATTCTATATTTTGTTGATGTACATGAATATACTCTACTACTTTTTTCTTTTTTAAATGAGGGAAACCCGAACAATCGCTTGGTCTAACTTCGTAAATGCTACACATATTATTTTCTAAATTTAGAAACTGACAAGGTTGTTGAACATTCACCCAATCGCCATCTTTTTTATCGTAGCGTAACCATTTATCTTTAAACTCTTCGACCTTAATATTAAAGTGTGCAGCAATGCGTTTAATATCAACATTGGTAAATGTTGGTGTCATTTTTTTGCAGCAATTGGCACAACTTAAGCAATCAATTTCTTTCCATACTGCTGTATCAACTGCATCAACAATTGCATTGATGTTTTTAGGAGGATTTTTTTCTACTTTTCCTAAAAAACGTTTGTAACTTTTTTTATGATAACGAACTTTTTGTGCAAACGAACGAAGATTAACCGGCTGCATATAAATTAATGATGGTTGATTGAATTGCTTTACTGAAATTGCAACGAATATAACACCAAACTATCAAGTATAAAAGTTGAAGTATTTATGTGGGAACCCTACAAAAAAGGATTTAAGGCTTGGCTACAATTAGAAAAATCTTTAAGCGATGCATCGGTTGAAGCTTATTTACGTGATTTAGACAAACTCACCACTTATTTCATTTCAAAAAATGAAAGTAAAGTACCCGAAACTGTTGAAATTAAAGACTTACAGCAGTTTATACAATGGATTGGAGAATTAGGGATGACAGCGACTTCGCAAGCCAGAATTGTATCGGGCATTAGAAGTTTTTATAAATATTGTTTAACAGAACAAATTGTTACCAAAGATCCATCAGTACTTTTAGATACTCCAAAAACAAAAAGAGCCTTACCCGATTTTTTAAGTTTTGAAGAAATAGAACTAATTATTGCTCAATTAGATTTAAGTAAACCAGAAGGTGGGCGAAACAAAGCTATCCTAGAAACCATGTACAGTTGCGGTTTACGTGTTAGCGAAATAATTAATTTAAAAATTAGTTGCTTGTATTTAGATGTAGGTTTTATTAGAGTAATTGGCAAAGGCGATAAAGAAAGATTGGTACCAATTGGTAGCGATGCCATTAAATATATAACCATTTATAAAAACGAAATCAGGGTTCACTCAACACCTAAAAAAGGTTGTGAAGATATTTTATTTCTCAACAAATTTGGAAGTGGGCTTTCTCGAATAATGATATTTTATATTATTAAAGAAATGGCAGCAAAAGCTAGTATTACAAAAAACATTTCACCACACACTTTTCGCCATTCATTTGCCACACATTTGGTAGAAGGAGGAGCCGATTTAAGAGCTGTGCAAGAAATGCTAGGGCACGAAAGCATTACTACAACAGAAATTTACACCCATTTAGATAGAGATTATTTACGCAGTACATTACATCAATTTCATCCTGCATTTAAAAAATAATTACATCACTAAAATAGAATCTGTAAACTGCTTTTTCGTTTCAGCATGTGTAACTCGTATATAGTAAACTCCATTTTTTATAGCCGATGGAATGTTGAACAATTTTACCTCATGCTTATCTTCAATAATCAAATTTTCTTCATGCAATAAAGTTGATTGACCATCTATTAATTCTACAAAATAATTGCCTTTATTATTAATGGTTAGGTTAACCACTTTGCCTTTTGTAGTTGGATTAGGAAAAACACTAAAATTTTCTCTCTTAAACAATTTTTGAATAAAATTTTGCATATACATCGTTTTTAATAATTAACCAATAACCATTCCGATTGTTTGAATAAACTAAGAAACAGATGCATTTAACAATTTAATTACATAAAGAGGGCTTGAATTAAGAGTTTTGCCTTTTGCCTTTTGCCTTTTGCCTTTTGCCTTTTGCCTTTTGCCTTTTGC
>ERZ724524.1634-NODE-1634-length-14912-cov-7.916942_pt1 | contig 14912 bp, 17 predicted proteins | sample MGYA00376057_ERZ724524 | MGnify/ENA primary metagenome ERZ724524 (study PRJEB28724, sample SAMN07190888) | wastewater metagenome | isolation source: influent of sewage treatment plant in Hong Hong | place: USA: Christiansburg, Virginia | collected 2016-03-01 ...
CAAAGACTTGGTCCGCAAAATACCTGCTGAGTACGAATGCGAGATCCTCTTGGACGTCTTCCCAGGCGAACTGAAAGAAGGTGTTCTTGGCTTTGAAATACCCGATCTGCAGGATGCACCACACCTGTGCATGGACACCCGGTCGGATACTGGTAAGTGCCAGTTCAGCCTCAGTGAGGGACAAGTACTCCTGGCGCTGGGCCTCGTCGAAATCAGGTAGTCCATAGAGTGCCAGTTGTTCGGCTGGCGACAACACGGCCAGCAGCTTGCCTTTTGAGTTTGACATGGTGGGTTGAAGCAGTAGCCAGACTAAAACCGGCTTGAGAAGAGGCTTCTCTTCGAATGACGAGCAGACCTCTAAGCAGTGGCCCATTGCACGACGGCCGCTAGGCGGCCAACCAATTCAGTGCGTAGACATCTATAATGTAGATACTTAACTGTATATCCAATCTATGATGAATTTGGCGATCACAAAATGGGGCAACAGTCTAGCCGTGCGCATTCCAGCGGAACTGATCAAAGAGATCGGCGTCAAGGAGGGTGATCAACTGCAAGCCCATTGGGGTACAGATGGCACATTGAACTTGCGCCCGGCAAACTGGAGTCGAAAGGCCTTTGGGCAAGAGTTGGCTCAACATTCACAGCAATTGCCACTGGGAAACTCAGTGATGGATGTGCTTCGCCAAGAGGCACGCTACTGATGCTGTACGTTGACACCAGTGTGCTGGTGGCTCTATGTACCCATGAAGACAGGACCGAATCTGCAATTCGTTGGTATCAGGGCTGTAAGGCTGAATTAGCGTCCGCCGTTTGGTGCGTCACTGAATTTGCTAGTGCCTTGAGCCTAAAGGAGCGCACCGGGCAGCTGGATCATGAGCAAGCTCAGGCCGCTTGGATGCAATTTGAGCGAGTTTGTGCCAATGACCTGCAATTGCTTGCCATGAACAACCAGCTGTTTCATAAAGCAGCTGAGTTGACCAAGCAATCTAAATCGGGTTTGCGTGCAGGTGATGCGCTGCATTTAGCCAGTGCCTTGCATTCAAAGGCCAAAGCCATTGTGACGCTTGATCAAGGTTTGGCCAAAAGCTCGAAACTGCACCACTTGCAAGTAGTGATGCCGTAGATTGTGGTTGTGGCTGCGCATACCCAGCTCCAGCGGGTAAATGTCTCTCAAAGTTAACGCTATCTTTACATTGACAGAAAAAAATCGGGTTTGGGCTTACAACCCCTGTCGCGTCCTGCCAGCGGAGATGATCGAATATTGATGAATGCCCGCGAGGCCATCGCGTCGGCCCAGACGGTGGAACAATTGCGTCAGGCGCAGGCGGTTGTGTTGCCACTGGACTATGCGATGAGCTTGGCCGACACGGCCCAGGTTATTGGCGTGTCACCGGGTTGGGCCTGTCAACTGCGTCGGCGTTTTATTCATGGGCACAAAGCAGGGTCGCCAGAGGCGCCCACTGCGGGCGGGCGCAAACGCCAGAACATGAGCCTGGAAGAAGAGCGTGAGTTTCTGGCGCCCTTCCTGGAGAGCGCCGCTGCCGGTGGCGTACTCGTTGTCGGTCAAATAAAGGCGGCGCTGGACAAGCGCTTGGGGCGGAAGGTGGCGCTAGCCTCAGCCTACAACCTGCTGCATCGCCACAACTGGAGAAAGCTCGCGCCCGACAAACGCCATCCTCAAAGTGACCCGCTGGCTCAGCTGGAGTGGAAAAAAAACTCCCCGAAACGCTCGCCGAAATCCGCCAAGACTGGGCACAAGGCCAAACCATCAAGCTGATGTTTCAAGACGAGGCGCGCTTTGGACGCATCTCGGACGTACGCAGGTGCTGGGCTCCCAAGCCACTACGCCCAGTCTGCCAAGGCATGCTGACACACGAGTACACCTACGCCTACGGTGCGGTGGATGTCTGCACTGGCGAGTTCGACAGCCTGATCCTGCCGCACGTCAACACCGCTTGCATGCAGTTGTTCCTGGACGAAGTCTCGGCACGCCATCCACAGGATCACATCATTATGGTGATTGACGGTGCGGGCTGGCATCGCAGCGATGCGCTCAAAGCACCAGAAAACATCTACCTGCTGAAACTTCCCCCCTACGCGCCCGAGCTCAATCCGATTGAACACGTCTGGGATGAGCTGCGTGAGGAATTCTTTCACAACAGAGTCTTCAAGAGCCTCGATGCGTTGGAAGATCACTTGTCGATGGCGCTGAAAACAATGGAACTCGACCCCAGCACTGTAGGTTCCATCGTATCCTGGCCCTGGATTATTGGTGCATTTTTAGCTTCATTTGTGAATTAGAAATGGAATGAGAAGTAAACTTTTCAAAGTTTGGTTGCTGCCTAAGTTCAGTTGGAAAAATTGGATTGATAGCCACTTGGACACCTATATCTGGTCGGAAAAATCGATCTCATCAGATGACTTTTTGAACTCCCCGTTTATTTAGTGACAAACCCATACGTTCAACAACACGCGTCAGCTCCTGTTTGGTAATGTCATTGATTAACTTTCCGGGGCTTCGAATCGTGTCTGTTGAAATAATTCCGCGCTTCATGTAAACGTATTTGCGTAAAGCCAAGCCTATTTTTGGTTGAAATTCATATCGGATCAGTGGGCAGTAACGGTCGAAAACTTGTGCGGCTTGGTCAAACTTACTTTCAGAAAAAAGCGTGTATATCCGAAGCAAAATTTCAGGGAATGCAAACCCGGTCATTGTTCCGACGGCGCCCCGTTCGAGTTCTTCGAGAAAGTAGACCCCGCCTAATCCACCGAAAATCTTGATGGAGTCACCCGCCAATTCTTGTATTCTGCTTATCTTTGGACCAACTGGAGGCTCTTCCATCTTGATCATTGGGACGTTAGCATCTTTTCCCAATCGAGCAACAAGCTCGGCTCGGATTTCGGTTCCGAACGAATCTGGAAAATCATGAATGACTACTGGGATCTTGATCGATTGGGCGAGTTTGCTGTAGTAGTCGAACAAAGCATCCTCCGAACAATTGTCGAGAGGAGCAGCAAAAATAGCATTAGCGCCCAGACCTTCTGCAATCTGAGCCTGCTCGATGGCGCCCTCTGTTCCAAGTGCACGCACGCCGACCCAGATTGGGACTTTCCCACGGGCATGTGAAACGACGGTTTCGATCAAACGGCGCCGCTCGAAACCAGATAACTTATGAGCCTCCCCTAGAAAACCGAGAATCGCCAAACCATGAATACCAGCCTCCAGCTGAAAATCAACTAGGCGGCGAGAGCTGTCTAAATCCAAATCACCATTACCATCAAAGGGAGTCGGACAAATGGTGTATACGCCTTTGGCCTCTAAGGTTCGAGGTCGCATAATCCGCTGGGGGCTCAATGTGGAATCCTGACTGGTTTTTGCATCCGAGAAATAACGCGTACTAGCGGCCAGAGCAGCACGAAGTAAATGATGGCTGCAGCGATCAACGGCGTTTGGTTGTAAGTAAGACCCTGACCAATCTGCGCCGAGCGCAATAGCTCTTGTAATCCAACGGCAGAGGCAATAGAAGTCTGCTTGATAACTTCAAGTGTATTACTAGTTAGATCGGGCAGCACATTACGTATGCCCTGAGGAACAACTACATAGGCCATGGCCTGTCCCGCGTTAAGTCCCGTCGATCGCGCAGCTTCCTCTTGTCCCGAAGGGACCGACTCCAGGCCAGCGCGGAAAATTTCCGCGAAATAGCTTGACCCGTTCAACACCAAAGCCAGCACCGTCGCCGGAAACTCGCTCAGCTCAATGCCCAGAAAAGGGAAGCCGTAATAGATAAAAATAAGAAGTACAAGTGGCGGAAAGGATCGCATGAAATCGACGTAAATAATCAAAAAGCGATTAACCCACCTATAGTGCTGATGATAAAACACTGCGATCAAAAGTCCAATTAGCGCAGCAAGAGGAACGATCACTACAGCTAGCTGGAGCGTCAACCATAAGCCCTTAACTATCAGTGGCCAAACCTTGATCAGGGTAGGTCCGTGAAAAAAAGCATCCATTAATTCCATGAGTTTTCTCCGTTAACGCTTAACCGCAAAGCGTTTTTCTACCCACCGGGTGAAATACACAAACGGGAAAAAAATCAAGCAAAACAAAATTGCTCCTACTGTCAGCGCTGTCGGATTGGCAATACTTGATTGAATGCTGCTTGAAACACTCAAGAGTTCAGGCACTGCAATGACGGAGCCGAGTGTCGTCCCCTTGGTGATACCTATGGCACGATTGGTGAGCGGTGGGATTGAAATGCGCACAACCTGTGGAAGAATGACGTTGAAGAGCGTCTGATTAAACGTTAGACCGGTTGAACGGCCAGCCTCCCATTGTCCGATTGGTACGGCGGCGATGCCTGCCCAGAATATTTCCTCTGCAAATGCTGCAAGGATCAGACTCAGTGCGAGCACTGTAGCCGTAATGGGATCAAAAACAACGTTGAAGCTTGGCAATGCGAAAAAAATCAGCACAATGATTACCAATTGTGGAATCGCTCGAAAAAAATCCACATAAAAAACGAGTAACCAATTCAAAGGCTTAATTTCGTAAGCGCGAATGATGGCGAGTAACAGTCCGAATGCAATGCCGATTAGAACGGTAAGGACCGCCATCTCAAGCGTAACCAAAAATCCTTTCAGGATTGCCGGGATATGCGGACTGATTAATGGAAAATTGAAAAAGTAATAAAGTATTTTTTCCACGGGGTAACCTTTATTGCAACCGACTCAGGAAGTCCTGAATACGTTTGTGACGAGGTTTCATAAGGATTTCTTCTGGCGTTCCTTGATCGAGAATTTCACCTTTATCCATGAACACCACACGATCACCCATTTCCCGTGCGAATTGCATTTCATGAGTGACTACAATCATAGTCATGCCGGCCACTTTAGTTTTACTCATCACGCTGAGAACCTCACCTACCAATTCGGGATCCAATCCAGACGTTGGCTCGTCAAACAACATAACTTTCGGCTCTAGCGCCAGTGCACGTGCAATACCAACACGTTGCTGCTGCCCTCCCGACAATTGGTTTGGATAGTGCTGCATTCGCTCAGACAACCCAACCTGAGCCAGATGCATTTGACCGCATTCGTCGGCCTCAACTTTGGACATCTTCTTGACCTTGCGCAATGCGAGGGTGACATTCTCCAAGGCAGTCATATGAGGATAAAGATTAATTCCCTGAAACACCATCCCAATGTTCTGACGGACAAGATTTAGATCAACACCCTTCATGGTAATTTCCATGCCAGCCACATTGACAGTCCCACTTGTGGGACTTTCTAGTCGATTAATACAACGCAGGCAGGTACTTTTTCCAGAGCCAGAACCGCCAATCATCACTACCGCTTCGCCTGACTTCACCCTCAAATTGATTCCCTTAAGAATCTCGTGGTGACCAAAAGATTTGCGTAGCGCGTCGATAACAACAATATCGTCCATGAAGTTTTCCAAGATCAGTTTTGAATGAACGTAACTCTTCTAGTGCCTTAGTGAATGTTTGTGCAAGTTTATTTACAGTCGACTTCTATCGCACGAACATTCTTTGACATAGATTTTTAAGATGAGCCAGCTTGCCAACCAAGCAGGCGTTACAGACCCGTTTGGCAACTAACGCCAGCGCATCATTCGTTCAGGCAGAGAGCAAATTACGATTTCTGGCAGCTCAAGCTATGTTCTACTGAGTCGTACCCTTCGAATCCTGGCGCTCCGTTGCCGGGAAAAACCTTAGTCATTGAACTGCCTGCGTCTGGCGCTACATCGAACCATTTCTGGTGAATCTTGGCCAAGCTGCCATCAGTTTTCATGCACTCAATCACAGCTTCAACTTTGTTTCTGAACGCAGCATCCTCTTTGCGGAACACCAGGCCGTAATTGCTTCCTGTGGTGTGGCTGTAAGCTGTTTGCAGAATCGGTGTCTCCTTGGCAACCCAGCGTGCCAAAGGAGTCTCAGACAAATTGGCAAACGCGCGTCCAATGGCGACAGCTTGCACGGCATCCGTATTTTTGTTGAACCGCTGGACCTCGTAGCCATACTTACCCTGGTTTTCCTGAAGCCATTTGTCAGAAAAACTGCCGTTATTGACGGCAATAACCTTACCTTTCAAGTCTTCTAATTTTTCGATTTTGGTGCCCTTCTTGGTCAAAAAGCTGATACCGCCAGCCATGTAGGGTTCAGAGAACAACATCTGAGAGGCGCGCTCAGCCGTGATATTGGTTGGGGCAGCGATCATTTCGTAGCGCTTGGAAAACAGTCCAGCAAAAATAGCGGAGAACGGTGTGTCGGTCACCTCAGCGCCGCTGTAGCCGAGGCGTTTCGCGACTTCATTGATGAAGTCGTATGAAAATCCCTCGAGGCCGTCCGAAGCGTTCCGGATAAAAAACGGCACTAAACCTACATCGGCAGCCACCTTTAGGTTTTTGGTTTGTGCTTGCGCTGCAGGCGAGAGGATCAATGTTGCTGTGCAAATCAAGCCGAGTGTGGCAAGTTTGCCGATTCTTTGGCAGAAATGACGAGTCATTGTGAATCTCGTAGCGACGTTGTGTACGGAATTTGAAATGACAGGCAATGAATTGTTGAGCTGCCGGGCGGGTACATGTCCGGTGCTTGTTGTTGTGCTTGTCGCAACTGATTTGTGATTGTTCATATGTCTCCAATGGTTGTGGGGAGCACCCGTCATTCGGTTTGCTCTGAAATAATTGTTGCAGCGAATTCATATGCTGTCACATCATTTTTTATCGGTAGCCCATAACATCCAGTTAATCACCAATCAGGAAATTGCTCGCAGACTGTGATAACGGAGGTTGGTCAAGGTGTCAATAAAATCCTGCGCTAAACGCGATAAAGGCTCGAAACGCAAGTGGAGCAAATTGACCGGCATCACGGTAGCTGGCAGTATGGGACGCACGACAACATCGGGCCAAACTCTGCCGACTACCGCCAACTCGTCCACAATTGCAACGCCTGCCCCAGCCTGCACCATCGCACAGGCGATGTGCGTCAGGCGTACTTCCACTGACAGACGAGGTTCTAGACCCTCGCTCTGGAACATCTGTTCGATCAGCTGTCCGAACGGCGAGTCGACGTCATAGCCGATCAGATTTAGGTTGACTAGATCTCGTACATGCAATTCTTTGTGATCAGCCAGTGGATGAGTTGCCGGCAGGACCGCTACCAGGCGATCTTCGTAAATTGGACGTACCTCTAGGTTCGGATGGTCAAGCTTAAAAATGGTTGCGACGCCAACCTCCGCCTGTTGCGTGAGCAGGGCCTGAGCAAGGTGAGGTGAAACAAGTGTCTGCAAATGAATCTTGACATCTGGAAAGCGATCGCGAAATTTTGCTACAGCCATCGGAAGTAACGTTTGTCCGAGACTGGGACTTACAGCCAGCCGCAATGTCCCACTGCGCTTTTCAACCAGATCGCTGGCAACTTCGTTGACACGTTGCACTCCTTGGTACACCACATCCACCTCGATAAACAGACGACGCGCTTCCGGCGTGGGGTATAAGCGCCCTTTGATGCGCTCAAACAAAATCAAACCAACACGTGATTCGGTGTAGGCAATCAGTCGACTGACAGCGGGTTGTGAAACATTCAGAAGTTTGGCAGCGCCGCTGATCGAACCGGTCAGCATGATGGCACGGAAAACTTCGATCTGGCGCAAATTGAGACTCAATTATTAACCTCGTGTTATGGATATGGCATAAATAATCATACGACATTTAGGACTTAAGCTGTTCAAATTTAATCTGAATTCATGTTCCGTACGAGGCCCCGAAATCTTGACGAGGCTGATGTCCAGCCTGTATGTAGGCCGTGTGGAATTCAGTTAGTAACCAACTAGGAGTGCGAAGTGAGTGATTTTGATCTGGTAGTGCGAGGAAATATTGTCGAAACTGATCGTATTGTTCAAGACGGTTGGCTAGCGGTTCGAGATGGACGCGTTGCCGCGCGAGGGAAAGGTGCCGCACCTGGCGCCAAAGAGGTAGTTGATGCGCGCGGACAGTGGGTGATGCCTGGCGTGCTTGACGGACAGGTGCATTCTGGTAGCCAGGCTAATCAGGAAGGGCTTGGTTGGGCATCGCGCGCAGCAGCGGCTGGTGGGGTTACAACCATGATTGAAATGCCGTACGACGATCCCGAGCCAGTAGCTTCCCGGCCTCAACTCGATGTCAAAATTGCTGAAATTGAGAAGGAGTGCCATGTTGATGTCGCAGCCTATGGCACGCTGAACGATAAGCATGGCTTGGAAGCTGCTGCTGGGTTGATTGAGGGCGGAGTTTGTGGATTTAAGTTCTCCACCTTCGAGGCGAGCCCTGGTCGCTTCCCTCGCGTGGAGGAAGACACCTTGATGGAGGCCTTCCGACTTATCGCCCCTTCTGGTCTAGCCTGCGGTGTGCATAACCAGAATCAGGAACTTACGCGCAAAAACATAAAACGCATGACAGAAGCTGGAGACACTGGTTGGGATGCGTTTTTACGCGCCCACACGCCACTGATTGAAAACCTTGCCACGGCCACGATTTATGAAATCGGCGCTGAAACTGGTGCACGTGCGCACGCCGTTCATGTATCGTTGTCGCGCGGTTTTGAGATTTGCAATATGTATCGCCGGGCAGGACACAAAGCTTCCATTGAAACCTGCGTTCAGTACCTGATGCTCAACCATGAGGAGCACACCAAAAAATTCGGCGCTAAGACCAAGCACTATCCACCGATTCGTCCCAAAGCGGAAGTAGATCGACTCTGGACCCATATTGCGAATAACGAGTGCACTTTCGTATCATCGGACCACGTAAGCTGGGGGCTAGAGCGCAAGAGCGACCCCAACATCTTTAAGAACGCATCTGGTGGTCCAGGACTAGAGGTCTTGCTGCCTGCTTTCTGGACCGGCTGCGCGGAGCACGGCATTTCGCCGACGATGGTGGTTAAGCAACTATGCGACGGGCCAGCTCGGCATTTCTTGCTTGATCCGAAAAAGGGTTCACTAAATGTAGGAGCAGACGCTGACATTGTGATCCTGAAACCGGAAAAATACCGTTATGACCCATCGACTAGCTTGTCTGCGGTGACTTGGAGCTCTTCGGAGGGCCGAGAATTTCAGGTCAAGGTCGCTGCAACCTATGTGCGCGGCGCCTTAGCATGGGACGGCAAGAAGATCATTAATACCAAGGGCAGCGGTCAGTTCGTTCGTCCAAACAAAGCCGTCTGACCACATGAGCGCTCATATTAGCGAGAGTTTTCCGCCACTCAACGCCGAACGGTTGTGGTCGCGCGTCGAAGAACTGTCCACGCTTACCCTTCCCGATATTCCGTGGACACGAAGGGCTTTTTCCGACTTATTTTTACAAGGACGCGAATTACTGAAAGTTCAGTTCGAGGCTGCCGGTTTGACCGCCTCTCTTGATGCTGCAGGGAACTTGATTGGTCGGCGTGAGGGACAAAACCCTGCGCTCAAACCAATTATTACCGGCTCGCACTGTGACACCGTCATGGGCGGTGGGCGATTTGACGGAATCATAGGCGTACTCGCTGGTATTGAGGTGGCACACACACTCCAAGAGCAGGGCCGAAAGCTAGAACATCCGTTTGAAGTAATCGATTTTTTGTCCGAGGAGCCTAGCGACTACGGTATTTCCTGTGTCGGTAGCCGTGGTTTTTCCGGTTTATTGGATACGGACATGCTTGCTTCTAAAAATGCTGATGGCGACACGCTGGCCAACGGCATCCGTCGCATCGGGGGCAACCCAGACAAACTACTCCAACCGCTGCGCAAAGCAGATAGTACAGCCGCTTTTATAGAGCTTCACATCGAACAGGGACCGGTGCTTGAAACTAGAGGTCTCCCAATAGGTGTAGTCACAAACATTGTCGGCATACGCCGGTTCAGCGTTGTGGTTGAAGGTCAACCGGACCATGCCGGAACGACTCCGATGGACATTCGACGAGACGCACTGGTTGGTGCGGCGCGTCTAATTGATGCAGTAAGCAACAAAGCTCGGCAGATGATGAACGGCCCCCACTATATTGTGGCGACGATCGGTCACTTGGTGCTCACACCGAACGCCTCAAATGCGGTCCCTGGGCGGGTTGAAATGATGCTGGAGGTCCGGAGCGACAGCAATGAGCTTTTGGATACTTTTCCACAGCAGGTTATAGAGAGCGTCCGTCCTGAAATCGAAACACTACGGCTTACTCTGACAGCCAAGCAAGTCAGTCGATCACAGCCAACCGATTGCACGCCCTTCATGATTGACTTGATCGAAGGTGCAGCGCAGGCGGTGCACTATTCGTCCATGCGAATGCCAAGTGGTGCAGGCCATGACGCCGTTTATGTCTCTAAGACGGGACCGATGGGGATGATTTTCATACCCTGCTTTAATGGCCGAAGCCATTGTCCGGAAGAGTGGATAAACCCCCAGCAATTACTTGATGGCACACGCGTGTTGTATGAAACCATTGTGCGGCTAGATCAGTCGTTGCCGCGTTAGGTATTTCATGGACTGGCGAACAGATCAATTGTCCGAGCGAGATATTTACAAGTTGTTGGTAAATACGGTGCTGCCCCGGCCAATTGCACTGGTCACGACCTGTGATGCAAAGGGAAGGTTCAATGCAGCTCCGTTCAGTTTCTTTAACGTGATGGGATCCGAGCCACCAATCGTGGCCATCGGGATCGAGGCCAACCAAAATAATCTCGATGGTTTGAAAGACACTGCACGAAATATCGCACAAAGTGGCGAATTCGTAGTCAATCTTGTCGACGAGGCTTTGGTTAATGCTATTAATGTATGCGCCGTGGATTTTTCAAGTGACATTGATGAGATCTCAGTTGCAGGCTTGACGATGGCCGACAGCAAACAGGTCAGAGTTCCGCGAATTGCTGAATCACCAGTTCAGTTGGAGTGCCGCCAGCATACAACGCTTTTGATTGGACCAAACCGGCACCTAGTAATTGGAGAAGTGGTGCACATACATATTCGGGATGACATTGTTGACGAGCGCTTTTATGTTGATCCTGATCGCTTGGGCCTAGTGGGGCGATTACATGGCAACGGCTGGTACAGCCGTATCACAGACCGTTTTCAGGCACCAAGACCAAACTTAGAAAACTGGCTTCAAACAACAACGGAAAAATAATCATGAATCAAGTTCTTTATGTCATAAATCCCAACTCCATCCAAGCGGTTACTGATGGCATCGATGCTGCGCTAGAATCGATGCGGATGACCGGAGGTCCAGAAATCCGCTGTGTCACCCTTAAGGATGGTCCACCTGGTATTCAAAGCCAACAGCATATTGATGGCTTAATCATGCCGCTATGTAATTTGGTGAAATCGCTTGAACTTACAGCTGCAGGTTTCGTTATTGCTTGCTTTAGTGATCCTGGTTTGTACTCGGTTCGTGAAATCACTCAAAAAACAGTAATGGGAATTGCTGAATGCGGTGTTTTGACGGCACTCACCCTAGGCCACCGTTTTGGAGTAATCTCCATCCTACCGACGTCAATACCGCGCCATCTTCGGTATTTTTCGGCGATGGGAGTCACTAGTCGCCTTGCTGCAGATCTTGCCATAAACAGGGGAGTGCTGGAATTGGCGGATAAATCCCAAACACTTAAAAGCATGATTGATGTCGGTAAGATCTTACGCGACACTCATGGAGCTGACGTTCTGGTTTTGGGTTGCGCCGGGATGGCGTCATTCTGCGAACCACTTCAACAGGCGACTGGAATACCGGTGGTTGAACCCACACAAGCAGCCGCCGCCATGGCAATCGGGCGCATGAGACTCCGATAGGTACGATAATCTACATTGAGTCAATAACTAATTGATTGAATTTAGATGAATCATTTTTGTTCTTATGAATTCTCAGCTTTACATCATCTGTAAAACAATTAAAAGAATCCAAAAAAGATGATTCAGTCAAAAATTAAAACTGCCGCAGGACTCCTTTTGAGTGCTCATGTCAATAATGAGCTCTTGGTAGCACTCCCGGCAAATTGCGTGCCTAAATCTGTAGCACAGGCCTATGCAATTCAGAATATTGTCTCGGCAGCTTTAGGTGCGGTAGGAGGCTGGAAAGTAGGTGCGAAAGGGCCGTTGGATGAACCAACCTGTGCACCCTTACCTTCTAGTTCGATCTATGAAGCGCCGAGTGAGTTCAACTCCGTAGCGAGAAGGCCGTTTGCCGTTGAGGCAGAAATTGCTCTCAAACTTAAACACAACTTACCTCCTCGAGCGCACCCCTACTCCGTCCCTGAAGTTGTGGCTGCAATCGAATCTGTACATCCTGCGATTGAAGTTGTTAGGTCCCGGTATGTGGATTTTCGACATATTGATCCTTTATCTAAGCTGGCTGACGCGCAGAGCAATGGTGCACTGGTTTACGGTAAGAGCAGCTGTGATCGCATCTCTATAGATCAAACAACACAACCCGTTCAACTGTACTTTAACGAGAAGAAAGTTGTAAATGTTGTTGGAGGCAATCCGGCTGGTGACGTTCTTCGGCTGCTTGTTTGGTTGGCTAACCATCTAACCACACGCTGCGGTGGATTACGCGCTGGACAAATAGTGACGACCGGTTCATGTACGGGATTGCTGTTTGTCGAACCCAATACACAAGTCAAAGCAATTTTTCCAGGTTTAGGAAAAGTTGAACTCTTAGCTGGTGTTGATGCAACAGATAGGTGCAACTAAATTCATCAGTATCCAGCCTTTATCTCGAAAACTGCCCTAGTTAGCTGACCTAGCTCTACTAGAAGTTGATCTCATGAGAATGATCTGACGATAAGAAATAAATGCAAATTTGATTGCATTGTTTTTTTAAAATTCAAATACCAATCTGAAAAATAGCATGAACATGTTCGATATTCCGTTTAGTACAACCGATTGGTCATCCATCCAGTATACCGAGCACCTAGGTGAAAGTGGCTTAGCATATTGGCGCACTCAAAACTTTGGAAGCATTCGGGTTCGTATGGTTGATTACACGCCAGGCTATCTGGCTGATCATTGGTGTAGTAAAGGTCACATCATTCTTTGCATTAAAGGTGAACTACACACCGAGCTCAAGGATGGACGTAAGTTTTTACTTACGGCAGGCATGAGCTATCAAGTTGCAGACAATGCAGAACCTCATAGGTCCCATACAGCGGTAGGAGCAACACTTTTTATCATAGATTGAAATTTAGTTCCTCTTGCCCAGAGATGAAGTTGAGATTCAGAATTCGCTGGTTGCTTTGAAACTGGTGGGATGCAATGGCCACTGGTAAGTTTGCGAAGTCTGCGGAGCAGAACCTAGTGTTGATCTGAGAAAATGTTCGGCATGGCCAACACAGTCAAGAACTGACTCTTACGATGCATTCATGAAATTCCAACCCTACTGACACAGTTTTGTGGGCTGAAAAACAGTAAATTTGATTAATGTTGCTGAATGGTGTCCACGTTTTGGGCACTGGTGCGCGACTGCTTTCGGCGAAATTGGAGGTCAGCTTTCCCACTTTGCGGTGGGGTTCATGCGGTTCCGGTGAGCGTCGGGTATGGGTCTAATGCAGCAACTCGCCGAACCTTCGAAATCTTTGCCCGCGTTGGCTTTCCAGTCTTTCTTGGGCCAGCAGCGTAGCAAAACCCCTATTGCATAAGTAAAAAGGCCGGCACGAAGCCGGCCTTTCAGAAGCACTACTTACTTCTTAGGCTTTGTTGGAGCCGGTGGAGTACGTTTGATGGTCTCCACAACGTGTGTCGACGGCCTTTGCTGGGCTTGCTTCACGGTTGTGAACTCACCAGTTTTGGCATTGCGGCCAATTTTCTGAGCTGTCATGATTTCTTTCCTTAAAAAAGTTGAAGGCACCGACAAACAACAACAGTTTCATGGCAAGATGTGAATCTCACTCCCAAGTGAAACTTCCCCTGTCGGCAACGATGGGGCGCTTGAGCCAAGGTTACCGCCTTGGCTTTTGCGTTTCTGCGAGCCTAATATAACTGTTTCAACAACACATTTAGTTGATTTGCTACCAAATGGACGCTATAGGTAGTGTTTTTAGCGCATTTTTGACTATTGCTCGCTCAAGCTCTCAGCCATGATCAATTTCCCAGCCCGGTCAATGCGCAACATCCGCGCCGTGCCGCCCTTGGCCAGCAGCATCATGTCCATCGGGCCCTTGTCTTCTGTCGGCCGCACGCCGCGCTGGTAGATCACAATTTTCTCGAAGGTATCAGCCACCAACTGGCGGGTCTGCAGCCTGGCCTCGGGGTCTTGGGCATCGACCCCGGCTGCCAGGCGCTGCCAGGCTTCGTCCGTTCCCTTGATGTCGGTGCGCACCAATGCAGTCAGGTCACGCTCAGCAGCTTGTATCACGCCCTGCAGCCGAAGCTGTTCAGCTTCCATCTCACGCGCCCGGCGGGCAAACGTGGCTGGCACGCCATCCTCGGCGCTGGCCAGCATGGCATCTGTCAGTCGCTCCAGCTTGGCGTCGACCTCGGCCAGATCGGCACGGGCTTTGGTCAGCGCAGCCACGGGCCCGGCGCTTCGGTCAGATCCGTACAGCGCCTGCAGGTTTACGATGTCGCTGCAGTACGCCATCAGGGCGCGCTCAAACGGAGCCACGCTCACTGACCCGGCCACGCTGCAGCCGCCGTGGCTGTAGCTGGTGCAGTGCAGCCGCCGGTGGCCGTCCTGGATGCGGCCTTGCGGGTCACGGTTGCGCGTGCCAATGTTTTGCCCCACCAGGGCGCGGCCGCAATAGCCGCACACCGTGATGCCCAGCCCGGTCAAAATGTGCGGCACCGGCCCGTGCGCCTTGCGCCGCCCGCGCCCGCTGTTGGCCAACTGCAAGTTATCCCACTCGGCCTCCGTGAGCAGGGCAGGGTAGTAGCCCGGCAAGTGGTAGGTTTCATCTCCCAC
>ERZ724524.1636-NODE-1636-length-14899-cov-9.461129_pt1 | contig 14899 bp, 13 predicted proteins | sample MGYA00376057_ERZ724524 | MGnify/ENA primary metagenome ERZ724524 (study PRJEB28724, sample SAMN07190888) | wastewater metagenome | isolation source: influent of sewage treatment plant in Hong Hong | place: USA: Christiansburg, Virginia | collected 2016-03-01 ...
GCGGCCAGGGCATCGCCCGCGCCCTGATCGCCGCACGCATCGCCTGGGCCATGGAGAACTTCCCCCACGGCCGCCTGCTGGTGTCCACCGCGCGGCCGCGACGCTTCTCCCGGCTCGGCTTCCGGCTGATGGGCAAACGGGAAGCCGGCGGACGCCGCCTGATGCTGCTGGAGTTCTAGCCCGCACAGCCAATTCCGGTGCTGCGCCAAGGCCTTGTATAATCGCGGGCTTCTCTGCTTTTCCGCCCCCACACCATGTCCGCCGTACAAGAAATCGCCCGCCGTCGCACCTTTGCGATCATCTCCCACCCCGACGCGGGCAAAACCACGCTGACCGAAAAGCTCCTGTGGTTCGGCGGCGCCATCCAGGTGGCCGGTGAAATCCGCGCCCGCAAGGCCGCCCGCCACGCCACCTCCGACTGGATGGAACTGGAAAAGCAGCGCGGCATCTCGGTCACCTCGTCGGTGATGCAGTTCCCCTACCGCGACTGCGTCATCAACCTGCTCGACACCCCGGGCCACGAAGACTTCTCCGAAGACACCTACCGCACCCTCACCGCCGTCGACTCGGCGGTCATGGTGATCGACTCGGTGAACGGCGTCGAAGCGCAGACCATCAAGCTGCTCGCCGTGTGCCGCCTGCGCGACACGCCCATCGTCACCTTCATCAACAAGCTCGACCGCGAAGGCCGCGAACCCATCGAGCTGCTCGATGAAATCGAATCGGTGCTGGGCATCCAGTGTGCCCCGATGACCTGGCCGATCGGCATGGGCAAACGCTTCCGCGGCGTCTATCACCTCTACAACGACAGCATCCAGTTCTTCGACCCGCAGGCCGAAAAGGGCACCTCCGAGATCATCAAGGGCCTCGACAACCCGCGCCTCGACGAAGTCATCGGCGACCAGGCCGACGAGCTGCGCATGGACATCGAACTGGTGCGCGGCGCCTCCCACACCTTCGACCGCGAAGCCTATCTGGCCGGCAAGCAGTGCCCGGTGTTCTTCGGCTCGGCGGTGAACAACTTCGGCGTGCAGAGCCTGCTCGACGCCGTGGTGGACCTCTCCCCCGCGCCGCTGGCCCGCCCGTCCAAGACCCGCCAGGTGCAACCCGACGAAGACAAGTTCTCCGGTTTCGTCTTCAAGATCCAGGCCAACATGGACCCGAAGCACCGCGACCGCATCGCCTTCATCCGCGTCTGCGCCGGCCGTTTCGAACGCGGCGGCAAGCTCAAGCAGGTATCCACCGGCAAGAGCCTCGCCATCAACAACGCCATCACCTTCATGGCGCAAGACCGCAACACCACCGACGAAGCCTGGGCCGGCGACATCATCGGCATCCCCAACCACGGCACCATCCACCTCGGCGACACCTTCACCGAAGGCGAAGACCTGCAATTCACCGGCATCCCGAGCTTCGCCCCGGAATACTTCCGCCGCGCGCAGATCAAGAACCCGCTGAAGATGAAGCAGCTGCAAAAGGGCCTCGAACAGCTCGCCCAGGAAGGCGCCACCCAGCTCTTCCGCCCCACCACCACCAACGAACTCATCCTCGGCGCCGTCGGCACCCTGCAGTTCGACGTGGTGGCCCACCGGCTTGAGTTCGAATACGGCGTGGACGTGATGTTCGAATCCTGCAGCTACGTCACCGCCCGCTGGCTGCGCGGCTCCGAAGCCGACCTGCGCACCCTCGCCGACAAATCCCCCGCCAACATGGCCTTCGACGGCAACGGCGACTACGTCTACCTGGCCCCCAACCGGGTCAACCTGCAAATGGCGCAGGAACGCTTCCCGGACATCAAGTTCCTGGAGACGCGGGAGATCTACTGACGCCACACGTCGGTCTCACGACACCCCGTCGTGACAGATAGCAGACCGTAATGCCTGCCCCTGGACGGCGCACAAGACAAATCGTGCCGGCGCAGTTCAGGGAAACGGCTCGTACCTTGCAAACGAGCCCGTGCAGGCCGCTACGCGCGCGCGCACTCTCACTCCATAAACCCCAATCCCCAGCTCAAGCCCCTGCATAGCCAGCCCACACGGGCGGATATACCTTGTCCACCCAGCAATAGTGACTATCAGCTACCGGATATTCACTATCTTCAGCCGGAAACAGACTACACACGTCGCGATAGTCACTAGCCTCACCCGCGATGTCACTAATCACACGAAGATAGTGAATAAACTCGCCCGTGCAATCACTAAACAACGGCGGATATTAACTATCACCACGCGTGAACTGACTATCCGCTGGCGAGATGTGACTATCCGGCGCCGTACAGTCACTACGCCGCACCGGAGACAAAATCCACGCCGCAGGCGGGGTAACGCACACCGCCAGCGCAGCGCCCACGCCGCGGTTCAGTATCGAAGGCAAGCGTCTCGGCTTCTTGGCCCGCACCAGATCATCCAGCCAGGGCAACTCGATACCCAGCATCTCCCGGTAGAGGAAGAGCGAGGCCGACAGCGCCTGGGTTTGCGTTGCCGCACTCACCTTGCGCTCCACTGCCAGCGCGTCCAGAAACGCCTCCACCTCCACCTTGCCCATGTCCCGCGGGTGCCGCTTGTCATGAAAGAAGATGTAGCGTTTAATCCATCCCACATAGGCCTGCTCGGTTCTCAGGCTGTAGTGCTTGACCCTGATCCGCTCCCGAACCAGATCCAGCAAGCGTGGCGACGAGGGAAGGGCCACAAGAAGGGTAGACGACATCATGACGCAAAACTCCGTGCACACTGTTTTTATACACAGCAACTCAGCACATTCCCGCAGCTTAGGCGACAGTCGTGTAAGACGCCCGAGGCGTCAAATGTCGTCTACTTCACGTTAGGCCAGTCCACGTGCAACCGCTCTACAAATACCTTCCTGCCGCGTATGTGCCAGCGGTGCTCGATCGTGGCGACCTTTTGTTCCGGAACCTCACCTACTTTCGACAGTGCGAAGGACGTGTTCGAGGCGATCCATATGAAGGGATACACAAGGATCATCCCGGAACGGAACGCGAGATTCGCAATCTCACAAAGGGATTCGTTAGTCGTGGCGCGTTCTCGTTTCTTCACTCGACAGATTCGGATCACATATTCGCCTTTTGCCTTTCGCAGCGCCTGGATGCGCGAATGGCCGAAGACTTCGGAGCCGACGCGGTCATCGAGTTCTTTGATCCGTTGGAACTGATCCGCCGCGTGCGGTTCAATCTGCGGCGAGTGCTATCTGTTCATCGAGCAGGTGTGCTTGCGAAGGAGGTCACCTATTACAAGCCTGATGAGCCGGCATTGTTCGATGTCGCCGATCCGAAGAGCTTGGCGTTCGTTAAGAACGAGCAATACCGGTCGCAGTCGGAGTACCGGCTAGTATTTGGCTCCCGTAAGGCGTTCAAGCTCATCCAGCAGATCGCTCAACCTCATCACGACCCGTACGAAGATGCAATGCAGAAGTCTCCTGCAGAAAAGCTCATACGAGTGGGTGCGCTCGCCGACATCGCAAGGGTGGTGCCTATCTCACGTCCGGGCTAACCAGTCGCTCCAGCGGACGGCCTTCGGCCGCCGCTGAGCTTCAACGTTGAGGCTGTAGAAAAACCCTTCTCCCACCGCCCACCGAATGCCTTCGGTATAATTGGACATCCCACCTCCGGAATTCCCCGATGCCCCGCTTCAAGACCCCCGATTACGGTTTGAAGATGATTCCGGTGGATTTCCAGCGCCAGGTTCTGCCCGGCTCCTTCGAGTTCGCCCTGTGCCATCGGGTCGATAAGGAACTCGATCTCTCCGCCCTGCGTTCGCGCTTTCGCAACGATGCGGGGTGCCCCCGCCTTCGATCCGGCCGTGCTCCTCAAGATCGTCCTGCTCGCCTATTCCCCCTCCGGAACGACAGTCTGGCAGCCGGTCGGTGGGGCAACTAAGATGGATCAATCCATTTAAATAAGTCTGTTGTCGTTCCCGGGAGCCCGCAGTGAAACTCCATGCCTTCGTCGCCATGCCCTTCGGCACCAAGCCGGATACCTACGGCAAACCGACCGATTTTGACCTGATCTATAGCAGCCTGATCAAGCCCGCCCTCGAACTGGCCGGTCTCGATATCATCCGGGCCGACGAGGAAAAGGGCGCCGGCGACATCCTTGTCGACATGTTCCAGGAACTGCTGATGGCCGACCTGGTGCTGGTGGACCTGACCGCCGACAATCCCAACGTGTGGTACGAACTGGGCGTACGCCATGCCCTGCGCAGCCGCGGTGTGGTCCTGGTGAACGGGCCGCGGGCCAGCAAGCCTTTCGACATCTACACCAACCGCAAATACACCTACGCGCTCAGCAACGGCGCCCCGGACCCGGCGCGGCTGGAAACCGACATCCGGAAAATTGCCGAGATGACCCGCGCCACCCTCGCCGAGTGGCATGGCAACCCGATAAGCCCGGTGTATTCGCTGCTGCCCAACCTCGTCGAGCCGGACTGGAAAACCCTGCGTATCGGCAAGGCGCGGGAGTTCTGGGCCAACTACGATGACTGGGCTGCCCTCATCGAACGCGCCCGCAAGGCCGGCCACCCGGAAGACATTCTTGTTCTGGCCGATGAAGCGCCGGTCACCGCCCTGCGCGTCGAAGCCCGCCTCAAGGCCGGCAAGGCCCTGCTCAAGGGCCGGCACTTCAACTTCGCCCTCGAACAGCTTGAACTCGCCTGCGCCTTCGACCCGGCCAACGTCGATGCGGCGCGCCAGCACGGCGTGTGCCTGCAGCGCCTCGGGCGCCTGGACGATGCCCGCGCCATCTACAAGAAGATCCTCGCCGAACACCCTTCCGACGTCGAAACCTGGTCTCTCCTCGGCCGCCTCGACAAGGACACCTGGGTCGAAGCCTGGAATCGCAAGGACAGCAGCGCAGAACAAAAGCGCGACGACGCCGGCTACGAGGACGCCCTGCTCCTGATGGCCATCGACAGCTATGCCACCGCCTACCGCCACGCCCCCGGCCACTACTACTCGGGCATCAACGCCGTCACCCTGATGCACCTTTACCGCGATCTCACCGGCAAGCCGCGCTTTGACGCCGAAGCCGCCAGCATGGCTGGCGGCATCGCCTGGGCCGCCGCTTGCCAGCAGGACGAGAGTGAACTCTTCTGGGCCAAGGCCACGCTTGGCGATCTGAGCATTTTGCAGGGCGATCCGCTCGCCGTCGGCAGCGCCTACAAAGCCGCCATTGCCTGCGCCGACAAGGACTGGTTCGCCCTCGACTCAACCCTCTCGCAACTGCGGCTGCTCGCGGCCATCGGCTTTGCCCCCGACACGGTTGCCGCCGGCATCGCCACCTTCGAGCGGGCCCTCGCCCGCCTCCAGCCCCCGGAACAGGAATGGCAACCGGAAAAGGTCTTCCTCTTTTCCGGGCACATGATCGACACCCCCGGCCGCAAGGAAGCCCGCTTCCCCGCCGACAAGGAAGCCATCGCCGCCGCCGCCATCGACAAGGCCCTCGCCGATCTGGGCGCCAGCAACAAGGACCTGGCGCTCACCCAGGGCGCTTCCGGTGGCGATCTTCTCTTCGCCGAAGCCTGCATCGCGCGCAACATCAAGGTGCAGCTCCTGCTGCCCCTGCCCGAGCCCGACTTCATCGAACAATCCATCCTTCCCGCCGACGGCGGCGAGGTCTGGCGCAAGCGCTACTACACGCTGCGCGACAACCCCCTGTGCCAGCCCCCACGCGTCATGCCCGAAGTGCTTGGGCCCCTGCCGAAAGACAGCGAAGGCAAGGAGATGAACCCCTTCGAGCGCTGCAACCTGTGGCTCCTCTACAGCACCCTCGCCAAAGGCATCGCCCGCACCCGCTTCCTTTGCCTGTGGAACGGTGGCGGCGGCGACGGACCAGGCGGAACCGAGCACATGATGAAGGAAGTGAAGAAGCGCACCGGGCAGGTGACCTGGCTGGATACCCGGAAGATGTGGTGATGCGCGCTTAAGCCCGAGGAAGTAACGCTTGCCCCCCATGCCCTGAAAGGAGCTGCCATGCCCACCCCGCTTGAAAACCGCATCACCGCCCCCGGCCCCAAGAAGATTCTCTCTTGCGACGGCGGCGGCATTCTCGGCCTGCTGAGTGTCGAGATCCTCGCCAGGCTGGAGGCCGACCTGCGCAGCGCAACGGGCAAGCCGGACCTGCTTCTGTGCGACTACTTCGACTTTGTCTGCGGCACCAGCACCGGGGCGATCATTGCCGCGTGCATTGCGGCCGGAATGAGCACGGCGCAGATCCGCACCTTCTACAAGGACAGCGGCAAGCAGATGTTCGACAAGGCCTCGCTCTTCAAGCGCCTGCACTATGCCTACAACAAGGAGCCGCTGGCCCGGAAGCTGCAGACGGCCTTCAGCACCGCGCTGGGCAAGGACACCACCCTCGGCAGCCCCGGGCTGCGGTCGGTACTGATGATGGTGATGCGCAATGCCACCACCGATTCACCCTGGCCGGTCAGCAACAATCCCTTCGCCCACTACAACCAGCGCGATCGCCAGGACTGCAACCTCGACTTGCCCCTGTGGCAACTGGTGCGCGCCAGCACCGCGGCCCCCACCTACTTTCCGCCGGAGGTGGTGCGCTTCGGTGAAGAGGATGACGAACACGCCTATACCTTTGTCTTCGTGGACGGCGGTGTCACCACCTACAACAACGCCGCCTTCCTGGCTTTCCAGATGGCCACCGCAGCGCCCTACAAGATGAACTGGACGACCGGCACCGACCAGTTGCTGATCGTTTCGGTGGGCACGGGCAGTGCGGCCAATGCCCGCCCCGACCTGAAGCCCGAGGACATGTGGCTGGTGGACAATGCCAAGAACCTGCCCGGCGCGCTGATGAACGCGGCCAGCGCCGGCTGGGACATGGCCTGCCGGGTAGTCGGGGAATGCCGCTTCGGTGGGGACATCGACCGGGAGTTCGGCAACATGATCGGCGCAGGCAGCTCTTCCGGTACCAAGCAGTTCGCCTACGTGCGCTACGACCCGGACGTCAGCCAGAAGGGCCTCGACGACCTGGGCCTCGGCACCATCAAGGCCGCCGATGTGCAACGCCTCGACGCCATCGAGCACATGGACGACATCGGCAAGGTGGGTGTCGAATTCGCAAAGAAGTACGTCGATATCAGGACGCACCTGAAGGGTTTCGTCTGACAGGTGCCACATAAAAAAACGGCCCGGTCGATTGCTCGACCGGGCCGTTTTACATCCAGCAGAAATTACTTGCCGGTGTGCAGCTTGAACACCCACACGGAACCGCCCTGCTCCAGGAAGTTCACGCGACGGGCCACGTCGCCGCCCCACAGGGGAACAGCGCCGCCCCAGCCGGACACCACGGCCACGTACTGCTCGCCGCCTTCCATCCAGGTAACCGGGGGAGCGACCACGCCGGAGCCGGTCTGGAAGGACCAGACTTCCTTGCCGGTCTTGGCGTCCAGCGCCTTCAGGTAGCCTTCGGGGGTACCGTAGAAGGTCAGGTTGCCAGCGGTGGTCAGGACACCGCCCCACAGGGGAGCGTAGTTCTTGTTTTCCCAGACGATCTTGCCGGCATTCGGATCAACGGCGCGCAGGGAGCCGATGTAGTCGTCGTGCAGGGCCTTGATGGTGAAGCCGGCGCCCAGGTAGGCCGCACCGCGCTTGTAGGAGACGGGCTCGTTCCAGATGTCCATGCCCCATTCGTTGGCCGGCACGTAGAACAGGCCGGTCTGCGGGTTGTAGGCCATCTGCATCTGGTTCTTGCCGCCCAGGAAGGACGGTGCCGAGAACACGGTCTTGCCCTTCTTGCCATCTTCGCCAGCGGCAGCCGGGTTACCCGGACGGCCACCTTCGGTGTAGATCGGACGACCGGTGTTCAGGTCGAAGCCCTTGGCCCAAGTGATGTCGTTCACAAACGGGAAAGCGTTGATCAGCTTGCCGTTGGTACGGTCGATGACGAAGAAGAAGCCGTTGCGGTCAGCCTTGCCGCCCGCCTTGATGACCTTGCCGGTCTTCGGGTCCTTGTAGTCGAAGGACACGAACTCGTTCACGCCGTCGAAGTCCCAGCCGTCGTGCGGGGTGGTCTGGTAGTGCCAGACGATCTTGCCGGTATCCGGGTCGATGGCCACGGTGGCGGACGAGAACAGGTTGTCGCCGGGGCGCAGGTGGCTGTTCCACGGGGCCGGGTTGCCGGTGCCGGCAAAGACCAGGTTGGTTTCCGGATCGTAGGTGGCGCCGTTCCAGGTGGCTGCGCCGCCGGTCTTCCAGAGGTCGCCCGTCCAGGTGGCGTTGAGGGTGCCGGAGATGCCGTTTTCGACCTTCTCGCCATTCACCCACTTGTAGCCCATGTTGCCTTCGACGGTCGGGCGCATCCACACCATCTTGCCGGTCTTGGCATCGCGGGCTTCCATGCGGCCCTGCACGCCGAACTCGCCACCGGACACGCCGGTGATGATCAGGCCCTTGACGATCAGCGGAGCGGCAGAAGCGGAGTAGCCGGCGGCGTAGTCGTCGATCTTTTCCTTCCACACGACCTTGCCGGTGTCCTTGTTCAGGGCCACGAGCTGGGCGTCGAGGGTCGCGAAGATAACCAGATCGCCGTACAGTGCCGCGCCGCGGTTAACCACGTCACAGCAAGGCATGATGCCTTCGGGCAAGCGGTGCTCGTACTTCCAGAGCTTCTTGCCGGTCTTGGCGTCGAGCGCAAAGATGCGGCTGTAGGAGGCGGTCACATACATCTTGCCGTCGAACACGACGGGCTGGGATTCCTGGCCGCGCTGCTTCTCGCCACCGAAGGAGAAGGACCACACCGGGACCAGGTTCTTGACGGTCTTGACGTTGACCTTGTCGAGTGTGCTGAAGCGCTGACCTTGCTGGCCGAGGCCGAAATGGACCACATCGCCGGTGGTCTTGGCGTCATTGGCAATGTCGGCGTCGGTTACTTCTTTCGCCTGGACAGAGCCCGCGACCATCAGCGCAGCGGCAATCATGGTCATCGCGAACGGCTTTTTCATTTTTTTGCTCCTTTGGATCATTGAATGTCTCCTTATAGAAGGTGCTGAAGCACGATCCGGGCGGCCACCTCCCGACCCTACCGAACCATGCTGCACCTCTGATCCGCAAGAGCTGTGCCACCGGCACCGGCAATCACACCAAAAATTACAAGCCGGGAAAAATTCCCGATAAAAAACGGGACCTTGGACCTTGTGAAAAAAAGCGCCGGGGGTGCAACAGGTGTATCGCGACACGGCGCCGGCGAGACAGATGCTTCATTCCTCATCAACTGCTCCAAGTTGCAACAATCCGAAGCAGGACATGGTGCAGAGCGGGACTCCGGCGAGGCCGCAGGCGCGCCCACAAGGCCTGCAAGCCGTCCGGCAGAGGCCGTCAGGGCAGCTGGCAGGGCCTGGATTCTCATGGCACAGCTCTTGCAGCGTCTGTTGCACCACAGAGCTGGCCGCCATCGAGCAGGCCGCCGTCAGGAGACAGAATGATCAAGCCCCACGCCCTCGCGGCCGCATCGCTGATGCTGGCCTGCAGCCTTGCCCTTGCCGCACCGAAGGGCGATGCCCAGAACGACCCGCTGGGCTCCCATAACTGGAGCTACATGCGCAAGGATCTCTTTCCGGCTACCGCCAGGGTGATCTTCGACGAGCGGGTCAAGGTCAGCGCGCCGCTGACCGCCGAGAACCCCATGAATGTGCCGGTCAGCGTGGACGCCGCGGCGCTGCCCGGGGTGACCGAAGTGCTGGTCTTCGCCGACCTCAACCCCATCGCCCGCATCGTCCGCTTCGCCCCCACCGGCGCCCACCCCGGCCTGGGCTTTCGCATCAAGCTGCAGCAATCGTCCCCGGTACGCGCCGCGGCCCGCACCGCCGACGGCACCTGGCACGTGGGTGGCACCTGGGTGAATACCACCGGCGGCGGCTGCACCCTGCCCTCCGCCGGCAGCGCCTCGCCCGAATGGCAGAAGCGCCTGGGCGAAGTGAGCAGCCGCGTCTGGGAGCGCAAGGAAGGCGGCGAACGCATCCGCCTGCGCATCATCCACCCCGAAGACACCGGCCTGGCCGCCGGCATTCCAGCCTTCTATATCCAGGCGCTCGATGTCGCCGACGCACAGGGCAAGGCGCTGATGCACATCGAAGGCTTCGAGCCGCTTTCCGAGAACCCCGTGTTCACCGTGGACATTCCCGCCGCCCGCGCCTCCACCGGCTACCAGGTGAGCGGCCGCGACAACAACGGCAACGCCATCTCGGCAACGATTGAAAAGTGAGCGCCATGAGCCGATCCGCCCGCAGCCTTGTTGCCCTGTTCACCCTCGGCTGGGCACTGCTGCTCGCCGCCGCCGACATGAACTACGACCTTCGTCCGGTACGCGTCGCCGCCGACACCTGGGTGCTGACCGGGCTGAACGAGGACTTCAGCTTTAAAAACGGCGGCAACATCGTCAACACCGGCTTCATCGTCACTCCGGCCGGGGTGCTGGTGATCGACAGCGGCCCGTCCCGCGCCTACGGCGAGCAACTACGCCGCGCCATCGCCCGCATCACCGACAAGCCGGTGGTGATGGTGCTCAACACCCACCACCACCCCGACCACTTCCTCGGCAACCAGGCCTTTGCACCGGACACCCTCGCCGCCCTGCCCGAAACCATCCACGGCATCCACAGCGAAGGGGGCGGCTTCAACGAAAACATGTACCGCCTCGCCGGCGACTGGATGGCCGGCACCGAAGTGCTCGCCCCGACCAAACCCCTTACCCCCGGCCCCCTGGAACTGGGCGGCCACACGCTCGAACTGATCGCCCTCAAGGGCCACACCGGCGCCGATCTGGCCATCTTCGACCGCAGCACCGGCGTACTGTTTGCCGGCGATCTGGTCTTCCACGACCGCGCACCCACCACCCCGCACGCCAACATCCCCGCCTGGCAGGCCTCGCTGGACCAGCTCGACACCCTCGGCTTCCAGGTGCTGGTGCCCGGCCACGGCCCCGTCACCCTCGACGCCGGCCCGATCCGCCAGACCCGCGCCTGGCTCACATGGCTCGACAAGGCCCTGCGCCAGGCGGCCGAAGACGGTCTCGACATGACAGAAGCCCTGGCCCTCGACCTGCCCGCCGAATTCCGCCGCCTGGCCGTGGTCGAAGCAGAGTACCGGCGCTCGGTGGGCCAGCTCTTCCCGGCCTACGAGTTGAAAGCCCTGTCACGCAGCGGGAGACCCGCTCAATGAACGCAATGCTGCTGCCCCTGCCCGGCAGGGCCGAAACCCTGCCCCGCCCGCTCAAGCTGGCCATCGGTGCCTCCATCGGCCTGCACGTGCTGGCCCTGCTGTGGCAGCACGGCACACTTCCCGACAACCGCGAAGAGATCCTGAAGCCCCTGCAGGTTGTGCTGCGCACCGCAGCGCCGCTTCCCGAAGCGAGCCCGCCGCCAGCCATCGCTGAAGCACGGCCGGCGCAGCCTCCGGCGCCAGCTCGCCGGATCGTCACTGAAGCCCCCAGGCCCGCCCCCATCCTGACCCGCCCGGCGGCTCCCGCCGCACCGGTAATCCGTGCCGAACCCATCCCGCCGGCGCCCACCGCAGCCATCGCCAAAGTCGCTCCGCCGCCGGTGGAAGCAGTGCCGGTCACACCGACAGCGGCCCCCGTCACCGCCATCGTCCGCGCCGAGCCGACGCCGGCAGCCCCGGCGCATACCGACGAGCCCCTTGATCCGGCACTGCTCGAACGCTACGGGCGCAGCCTCTCCAGCGCCCTCGCCCGCCAGCAGCAATATCCGCGCATCGCCGCCATGCGCGGCTGGGAAGGTGAAGTGCAGTTGCGCATCACCATCGCCCGCAAGGGCAACATCGTCGCCACCCAGGTCGTGCATTCCAGCGGCTTCGAAGTGCTCGACCAGAACGCGGTGCAACTGGTCACCAACGCCGGCCCGCTGCCACGCCCGCCGGAAACCCTGCAAAACCGCGAAATCCAAATCATCGTGCCGGTGCACTACAAGCTGGAGAAGCCGACATGAGCAGCACAGCCGGCGCCCTCGCCACGCAAACCGGGATGAACGACGCCGACCACAAGCAAGCACTAGCGAGCAGCCTGTCCCTGCGCCTGCGGGTCAGCCTGGTCCTCACCGCTCTCGCCACCGCCTTCGTACTCACCGGAGCCGCCCTATGGGTGCGCGACGCCCGCACCGCCATTACCGAAGAAGTCACCGCCGCCCACCGGGTGGCAGCCCAGTGGCTGAGCGTCTCGGCTCAGGGCACCGCGACCGGCGATCCGGCGTGGACCGAAAGCCGCCTGCTGGCTCACCTCAACGCCGTCGGACGCATCCGCGCCCATCAGCTCGAAGCCCGCGACGCCAGCGGCACGCTGCGCTACCGCTCGCCACCATCGCCCTACAAACCCGGCCGCGATGCCCCGGCGTGGTTTGCCCAGTGGCTCGGTCCGGACATGCCGCCCCTCACCCTTTACGCCGGCAACCTGACCCTTCATCTCCAGCCCGACGCCTCCCGCGCCCTCATCGATCTGTGGGACGACCTTGCCGCCGCCGCGGGCCGCGCCCTGCTGGCCCTGGTCGGCCTGTTTGCCGGCTGCTGGCTCGCCATCGACCGGGCCTTGAAGCCCCTTGGCACCGTGATGACCGCCCTTGATCGCACCGGCCAGGGCAACTTCGACACCCGCCTGCCGGTCGACGGCCCGCCGGAACTGGCCCACCTGTCCGAAGCCTTCAACAGCATGGCCCTGCGCCTCGACCAGGCGGTGGCCGAAAACGTCCGCCTCAGCCACGAACAGGCCGTGGCCCGCGCCGTCACCGAACGCCTCGAAGCCGACCGCACGGCCATCGCCCGCGACCTGCACGACGAGCTCGGCCAGAGCATCACCGCCGTGGCGGCGCTGGCCGGCGCCATCGTCCAGCGCACCAAAAATACCCCTGACATCCGCCAGAGCGCCGAAGTCATCCGCGACGTGGCCTCGCGCATGCAGGGCGACGTGCGCGCCCTGCTCACCCGCCTGCGCCCGCCGCGCAGCGGCCCCCAGGAAACCCTCGACGATGCGGTACGCACCTACCTGAGCGCCTGGAGCCAGCGCCACAGCGACATCGAACTAGCCACCGAACTCTTCGCCGGACCCAGCCCGCTACCGGACGAAGTCACCCTCACCGCCCTGCGCGTGGTGCAGGAATCGTGCACCAACATCGTCCGCCATGCCCTCGCCAGCAAGGCACGCATCCGTTTGCTGCGCGATGGCAACTGCCTCACCGTCGAAATCAGCGACAACGGCCGCGGCATCATGCCGGCCCCCGGCCAGTCCGGCTTCGGCCTGGCCGGGATGCGCGAACGGGTCGCCGAACTCAAGGGCCATCTGGACATCAGCAGTCCGGCCGGCGGCGGCACCCGCATCCGTGCGCGCCTGCCACTTGCCGTCACATCCATCGAACCCACACCGGAGACCGTCGAATCATGAGCACCCGCCTCGACAATCTGACCCTCATTCTTGCCGACGATCACGCCATCGTGCGCATGGGTTTCCGCCTGCTGCTCGAAGGCGTCGGTGCCCGCGTGCTGGCCGAAGCCGACAGCGGCGAAGCCGCCCAGTTGTGCATGCACGAACTCGACCCGGACGTGCTGGTGATGGACCTGTCGATGCCCGGCTGCGGCGGCCTCGCCGCGCTGGAACGCATCCTGGCCAGAAAGCCGGCAGCGAAGATCCTGATCGCCTCGGCCCACGCCGACGCCATCACCGCCGAACGGGCCCTCAAGGCTGGCGCCGCCGGCTACCTGTGCAAGCGCAGCGCGCCGGACGAACTGCTCCGCGCGGTAGGCCTGGTGGCAGCCGGCCAGCGCTACATCGACCCGGAAATCGCCGCCGCCCTGCGCCGCGCCGACCGCCCCGAACACCCGGCCGAAGCGCTCACCGACAAGGAGTTCAACGTCTTCCTGCAACTCGCCCAGGGCCGCTCGGTGGCCGAAGTGGCCAGCGACTTCCACCTCAGCCCCAACACGGTCGGTACCCACCTCTATCACATCAAGCAAAAGCTCGGCTTGCAGAACATGGCCGAACTGGCCATGGCTGCGGTGCGCTCCGGTTTGATCGAAGTCTAAGTTTTTTTGTGGGTCGGACTTCAGTCCGACATCACAGATTCCACCAGCGGCAGTCGGACTGAAGTCCGACCCACAGTTTCCTTCCCCCAACCAGCGAGACCTTCATGAACAAGAAATCCGCCCTGCTCATCGCCACCCTGGCCCTCGCCGTCTCCGCGCCGGTGCTCGCCGCCCGCCCCGAACTGAAAGTGAAGGAACAGATCGACATCGCCGCGCCCCCGGCCAAGGTGTGGGAAGCCATCCGCAACTTCGACAACCTGGGCTGGCACCCGGCCGTCGCCAGCACCGCGCTCGACAAGGGCAGCAACAACAAGAAGGGCGCCGTGCGCACCGTCACCATCAAGGACGGCGCCAAGATCATCGAAGAACTCGTCAGCCACCGCGACAGCACCCGCAGCCTCACCTACCGCATCGTCGAATCGCCGCTGCCGGTGAGCGACTACCTGTCGAAGCTGAGCGTGAAGGCCGGCAAGGGCGGCAGCCATGTGGAATGGTCGTCCACCTTCCGACGCAAAGACGAAAAACCCGCCGACGGTGCCGACGACGCCGGCGCGAAGAAGGCCATCAGCGGCATCTACACCAGCGGCCTCGACGCGCTCAAGAAGCAGCTCGAAACCAAGTAAGCCGGAGCAGTCACCCATGGGGATCGCGCGCACACACCTCCGCCGCGTCCTCGCGGGCGGCACGCTCCTGCTCGCCAGCCTGGGCCTGTGCGCCCCGGCCGGCGCCGGCGACCTTGCCCACGCCGACCTCGCCCGGCGCTTCCAGCCCCCGCTGCATGTCGGCGACAAGCTCCGCGACATTCCCGCCTGGCCCATCACCAGCGAACTGGAACCCGAAGCCGGCCCGG